>JABLTT010040083.1_pt1 | contig 64899 bp, 56 predicted proteins | sample 7160061 | NCBI WGS metagenome assembly JABLTT01 (sample SAMN14651232, study PRJNA627086) | human gut metagenome | isolation source: feces | host: Homo sapiens
CCGTAAGAAAACGTGGTGGCAGCAGGAATTTGCCGTATTTAAATGCGAAGCCACGGCAAATTCCGTTACTGGGCACGTATGCGTGAACAGTAACGATAAATGCAGGAGAAAAGAAGGGAGGTCCGCCCTGTGAGCTATTTGGAAGATTTTGAGAAGACGCTGGCGGAGAAATGCCATCAGAACGAGCCGCCGTTCTGCCAGGCAGCCTGTCCGTTCCGGCTGGATATCAAGGGGCTGGAAGAAAAGTGGAAAAAGGGACGTTTCAACGCGGCGTACCGGACCTATCAGAATACGGTGGGATTTCCGGATATTGTGTCGAAGCTGTGCAGCCATCCGTGCGAGAAGGCATGTCTGCGTGCGAAGCTGGACGGGGGAATCGCGATCGGGCTTTTAGAGCGGGCGACTGTCGAGTACGCGAAGCGGAAGGCACCGAATGCGTATAACCTGCCGTCGAAAGGAAAAAAGATCGCGATCGTCGGAGGCGGTCTTTCGGGGCTTGGCTGTGCAATGCGTCTCTGCAATAAAAAGTACGAGGTAACGGTTTATGAGCGGGAAATGGTTCTGGGCGGTCAGGCGAGAAACCAGATGGATCCGGCGGAATTTGATGCGGAGATCGAGGCGCAGTTCCAATTTGAGGAATTTTCACGCCATCTCGGTGAAACGGTAACGGATCTGGAGGCACTCCGGGTGGACTATGATGCCGTGTATGTGGCAACTGGGGCAGACGGCGCGGACTTTGGTCTGGAAATGGATCCGGACGGCGCATTTGCAACCCGGACACCGGGCGTTTTCATTGGAGGTTCCCTGACAGGCGGCGACAGCATGAAGGCGCTGGCAGATGGGCTGGCGGTTTCGCTTGCGATCGAACGGTATCTGAAAACGGGCGGCATGAATGAGCCATTTCGAAAGGAAGGGACACTTTTAAATCTTCAAACGAATGGGATTGAGCGTGCCGATCGGGTGGTTCCGGCAAACGGGGAATCGTATACGGAGGAAGAGGCGATGCAGGAGATCACGCGCTGCCAGAAGTGTTCGTGTGATGCCTGTATGCGTGCCTGTGATCTGATGCGCCTGCATGAGAAAACACCGCGCCGTTTGTATGAAGAGGTTTACATAACAATCCATCCCGGTACGTTATCGCGCGATGGTACGTGGGCGACCAGACTGATCAGCACCTGCGACCACTGCGGGCTTTGCAAGGAAGTCTGTCCGCAGCATATCGATTTCAGCCAGTTTCTGCTTGACAGTATGCGGGCAATGCAAAAAAAAGGCGCGATGCCGTGGCCATTCCACGATTTCTGGCTGCGCGACATGGCATATGCCTCCGGAAAAGCGGGGCTTACGCGGAAACCGGAGAATGTTAAGCAGAGTTCCTATGCATTCTTTCCGGGATGTCAGCTCGCCGGTTCGGATCCGCGCTATGTGACGCGGACGTATGAGTGGCTGCGTTCCAAAAAGCCGGATGCGGCGATCTGGATGACCTGCTGCGGTGCGCCTGCCGAGTGGGCAGGCGAAGTGGACATCCACGCGGCACATCTGGAGGAAATGCGGCGGCAGTGGAGAGAGCTTGGCGAACCGACAGTGGTTTTAGCATGCCCGAACTGCCGGAAGATGTTTGAAGAATACCTGCCGGAGCTTCCGGTTGTCTTTCTGGCGGAAGTGATGGAAGAGTGGGGCGTGGAGAAAGATGCTGCTTTGGAACCGGACAATGCTGAAAAGGGTGAAATGGAAGCAGGAAGTGCCCAGCAAGCGCAGTCGTATGCCTTGTTTGATCCCTGCGCCAGCCGCTATTACCCGGAATTGCAGGAGAGTGTGCGGCATCTGGCGGATGCAGCAGGGATTACATGGGAAAATCTGCCGTATGACGGGAAAAAAGCGCGCTGCTGCGGATACGGCGGGCATATCGGGATTGCTTCTCCGAGCCACACAAGCTATATGACAACTTCCCGTGCAAAAGAGGAGGAACTGCCGTATGTGACCTACTGCGTCAACTGCCGGGAGTCCTTTGCCGGACAGGGTAAGGAGGCGGTTCATATCCTCGACCTGTTGTTTGGGTTAAATGGCGCGGGGCGCCCGGCGGCGACGGTGACGGAGCGCTGGCACAACCGCCTGGCGGCGAAACGGGAACTGCTTAAGACGTACTGGAATGAGACGATCGAAGAGGAAACACATATGAAATTAGAAGTTGAGAAGGAGCTGGAACGCAAATTGTCAGCGAGCCAGATTTTGATCGAAGATATGGAACAGGTCATTGAACACTGTGAGCGGGAAGACCGCGGCATCATCGACCCGGAGACGGGACATCGGATCGGGCATCTAAAGATCCAGCATATGACCTACTGGGCAGAGTACGAGGTGCTGCCGGACGGCGGTTATAAGCTCTGGAATGGCTACAGCCACCGCATGAATCTGGAAGGAGAGTGATGAGTATGCCGACGATCGATGGAGGCGGAAGAGATCAGCGGATCAAAGAGGCGTTGGAGAAAAAAGTTATCTGCCGCCGGTGTCAGGTGGAGATGGTGCCGAAATCCACATTTTTTGACTATCTGGGGCACAATTTCCACACCGAGATCCTGTGCTGCCCGAAGTGCGGCGAGGTATATCTGCCGGAAGCGCTGGTAAAAGGGCGTATGGCGGATGTGGAGAGAGAGCTGGAAGATAAGTAGATAGTAGATATAAGTATGATTCATGAGAGATGCTTTTGGATCTGAAAAGGATAGGTGAGACAGGCTGGCTGCGGGGATTTGCCATGTGTGAACATGAGAACACAGCCCATTTGCGGCTGGCTGCATCATGGGAGAACTGTAATGAATTGAGATAAGGGGATGAAAGACGATGGTAATGAACGTACAGGACAGAGGTGTCCTGCCGGAAGAAATGCGCTATACATACAGTGTCTGCCCGGTTTGTTTAAAACGCATTCCGGCAAAGCGGGAAGAGCGGGACGGGCAGATATATCTGGTAAAAACCTGCCCGGAGCACGGGACATTTTCCAGTGTAATCTGGAGAAATAAGCGCAAGTTTGCCGACTGGCGCGGGGAACGTCCGGCGGTGGGAGAAAATGAAAATCTAAATTGCCCGGCGGGCTGCGGTCTGTGTGCGGAGCACAGGCGCGCCACCTGCTGTACCCTGCTGGAGATCACAGCGCGGTGCAATATGAACTGTACCTTCTGTTTTGCGGAGCCGGACGGGACGCAGGATCTGTCCTTAGACACGGTAAAACGGTGGATCGACGATCTGACGGAGCCGGGAAAGACACTTTTGCAGCTTTCCGGCGGGGAACCGACAGTGCGGGACGATCTGCCGGAGATCGTAGCGTATGCGAAGCAGGTTGGCTGTAAATATGTGCAGTTAAACAGCAACGGTCTGCGCCTGGCGGAGGACGAGGCGTTTGTAAAGCGTCTGGCAGATGCGGGACTTTCGTTTGTATTTATGCAGTTTGACGGCGTGGACGATGCCGTATATAAAAAACTGCGCCGCCGCCCGATGCTGGAAGTGAAAAAACGGGCGATCGAGCAGTGCGGCCGGTATGGAATCGGCGTGACGCTTGTTCCGGTCATTGTTCCGGGCGTCAATACGGAGCAGATCGGGGACATCATCCGGTTTGCCATTCAGCGGTCGCCGTATGTGCGCGGCGTGCATTTCCAGCCAGTCAGCTATTTTGGACGTATCCCGGAGCTTCCGGCGGATGATGACCGCTATACGCTGGATGAGCTTCTGGAGGCGGTTGTCAGCCAGAGCGGCGGGCTTATCAAAGAGGAACAGATCGCGCCATCCTGCTGCGATCACCCGATGTGTGGGTTCCACGGGGATTTCATCGTGATGCCTGGGGATAAATTGATGCCGCTGACAAATTATAGTGGAAAAACCGAGACAGAACCGGAGGGCGAAGGCTGCTGCTGCGGTCCGGATCCGGCGGAGAAGAACCGAGAATTTGTCGGACGCCGCTGGGAACGGCGCGATTTGGAAGAGACGTGCTGTTGTGGAGAAAGTCAGCCGGAAAAAGAAAGCTGCTGCTGCGATGCCAATGCAGATGCGTATCTGTTGGAGAAAGCACAGCCCGAACCAGGAAGCTGCTGCTGTGGCGGAACTCAGCCCGAACCAGGAAGCTGCTGCTGTGGCGAAACTCAGCCCGAACCAGAGTCCTGCTGCTGTGGCGAAACTCAGCCCGAACCAGAATCCTGCTGCTGTGAAGAAGAATCAGTTGACATAACAAATATGGAAGACTTCTTAAAGCGTGCAAAAAGCCATGGCTTCACGATCACATCCATGGCGTTTCAGGATGCCGGAAATCTCGATATCGAGCGCCTGCGCCAGTGCAGCCTGCATGTGTATAAAGACGGGAAGAAGATTCCGTTCTGTGCATACTACTTGTCTCCGATGGAAAGAGGCAGATAATAGAAGCGCAGAAAGGAGAGGTGCAAAAAATGGATACAAATGAGTGCAGTCTCTGCCGACCGGGCGGATTTGCGCTGACGAGGCAGATGTTCCAGTTTGCAGGAATTGAGATACCGGAGGCGGGAGCGGCAGAGACGGAGTCTACAGATCCTGCAGTGCCGCTTCGCGTCATCGACATCGGCTGCGGAACCGGCGGCACGATGCGCTGGCTTTCTGAGCATTTCCCAGACTGGCAGATTTCCGGCCTGGATAAGAATCCGGATGTGCATGAACCTGGCTGGATAGAGACTGGATGCGCGGAGAAACTGCCATATCCAGATCAGACGGCAGATATCATTCTGATGGAATGCAGTTGTTCCAAGGCTGCGGATCCGGCGGCGGCACTCCGGGAGGTGTACCGGGTATTAAAACCAGAAGGATGGCTTTTGATGAGCGATATGTATGCCCGGAAGAAAGAGCTTTTCTTAGACGGGATGCTGGGACGGCTGGAGTCTGCTAAAACAATCCGTGACCGGCTGGCGGAGGCGGGATTTGCGCTTGCAAAGATGCAGGACGTGTCGGGAACATTGGCGGAGTGGATCGGGCAGCAGATCTTCGATGGAAATCTGGAATCCGTCTGCGCGGCGCTGGGGGCGGAACGGAAGATTTTAAAAGAAGCGGGCTGCGGTTATTTTATTGCGGCGGCGCAGCCGTCCGGGTTATGGCGGACACTTTCGTATGTAAAGGAGAAAAGTCCATTTTATCAGAAGAAATTTACATCCGTCTGGGGACAGCTTGGGAAAATGGCAGGTTCCGATGTACGGCTCGCGCCGGATTCGTTTTCATGGGCGGATTTCCGGGCACTTCCCCTCACAACCCCGGAGGAACTGAAAGCGGAGCCGGAAACATTTTTATGTGTTCCAGCCAAGGAGATCGCGCGGATCATCACGCTGAAAACCTCCGGCAGTACAGGGGCGCCGAAGCGCCTGTTTTTTACCGAAGACGATCTGATGCAGACGGCGGATTTCTTTGAAACAGGGATGCAGTACATGGTAAAGCCGGGCGATCGGGTCACGGTTTATATGGAAGGACCGGGATTTTTTTCGATCGGAGGACTTTTAGAAGAAGGATTGGGGCGCATTCAGGTGGAGACGAAGGTTCATGGACTGATTCACGATATGGAAGCGGCAGCGCGGGACGGCGAGGGGGCAGACTGCCTGATCGGTGTCCCAAGCCAGATGTATGCGCTGGCAGCCCATGCGCCGGGACTCCGCCCGAAAACAGTGCTTTTAAGTGCTGATTATGTGCCGGTCAGCGTGCAGCGATTTTTGGAAAAAACATGGAACTGCCGGGTCTTTACACACTGGGGGATGACGGAAACTGGTTACGGCGGCGGCGTACAGTGTGGGGCGCGCGCGGGTTACCATCTGCGGGATCGGGACCTTTTGATTGAGATTCTGGATCCGGAGACGGGACAGCCGGTTCCGGAAGGGCACTACGGCGAGCTGGTTCTGACAACGCTTCGGCGGCGGGGAATGCCGCTTGTGCGCTATCGGACCGGCGATCTGGGGCGGATGATTGCAGAACCGTGTGCCTGCGGATGTTTAAAGCCTAGACTTGATAAGGTCGAGGGACGGCTGGATGACAGCGTCCGGCTGTCCGGCGGCAAAGTACTTTCCATGCACATATTAGATGAGCTTTTATTTGCCCTGGATGAGGTGGAAGATTTTCAGGCATCTTACAATGCGGCGCAGAAGCATCTGACGGTGGCTGTTATGAAGAAAGCAGGTTATGCAGATGCGGTAGGAAGCAGAGTGAAAAATGTCAAAGCAGCATTAACGGAATACTTTGGGAACTGCCTGACCGTCGCAGTGATAGAAAAAGAAATTTCCCCCTATATCGGTTCGGGAAAAAGACGGCTGATCATCGAGGAAAAATGAAAAATGAGTGGTAAAATTCAATATCATGAAAAACTTGACGATAAGTTTTAATTGCAGTATCATAAAATTAAAAATAATCGAAAAATTTTGAAAAAATTAGTAAAATTTGATAAGAACAAGGAGAAAAAATGAACATAGCGATTGCATCAGAGACAGAGGAGATCGACGGACTGGTACCGGCGACTTTTAAGGAGAGTCCGTTTTTGATGATTATTGACGCGGACAAGAACCAGATTTTCCATGTCTATGGAAAACAGGATCCGGACAATTTGGTATTTGCGAAGAAGGTGGTAGAACATGACTGTGAGGCAGTCATCTGCGGACCGATCGAGAAAGAACCGTTTGAGATACTGGTAAAAGCGGGCGTGACCCGTTATCTGGGAAGCGGGCATACGGTTCAGAAGGCATATAGCTATATGAACCGTTATAAACTGGAGCTGATCCGCGACTACATCGGCGGACCGGGACCATTTGGACACAGCCATGATTTCAGCTGCGAGTGTGGGGAAGAAGAGGAACACGAGCACTAGGAAAGGACAGAATGCGGACGATTTATTTGATCCGGCATGGGAAGCCGGAATTTCCAGATGAACGGAAATATTGCATCGGGCGGACGGATCTGCCGCTTTCAGAGGAAGGGCGGACACAGATTCGGGCGCTGGGGGAGACATTTGCGGGACGCAGAATTGAAAAGATTTATACCAGCCCGTTAAAGCGCTGCCGGGAGTCAGCCGCGATCCTGCAGGAAGTGATTGACAGAAGTATTCCGATTGAGGTCGTAGATGATCTGGCGGAGATTGACATGGGGGAATGGGATGGTCATTCCTTCGATGAAATCCGGGAACAGTTTCCAGCGGAGTATGTGGCACGAGGGGCAGATATGTACGATTTCCGACCGCCGCAGGGAGAGAGTTTTGCAGATTGTGCAGGGCGCGCCAGGACAACCTGGAATGAACTCCGGATGAAGAGCCGGGGCGATATTCTGGTAATCGGGCACGCGGGTTGGTTCCGGACACTGATCAGCGGCTGGGAGAAGCGGAAAAAGGCAGAACTTCTGCAGATTCCCTTTGGCTACGGACAGGTGTATGAAAGAAAGGATTATGTATTTGACGCCTTGATCTCGGCGGCGGGGCGATCCTCGCGGATGGGGGATTTCAAACCGCTCATGAAGCTCGGCGCCCAGACGGTCCTGGAACGTGAGATACAGACGCTGCGGGCGTGCGGCGTACATGAAATCACGATCATTACCGGACGCCGGGCGGAAGATATACGCGCGGCGGCTGCGGGACCGGGAATCCATTTCATCCACAATCCGGCGTATGCGGAGACGAAAATGTTTGATTCCGTCTGCCTGGGGCTTTCCTATTATGAGGAAAAGCGGAAAACGGCAGGAAAGGAGACGCTGGATGGCATTTTCTTTTTCCCGGTGGATGTGCCACTGTTTACGCCATTTACGCTGGAATATGAAAAATACCGGTTTGCGGAGGGCGATGGGGATGTCTATCTCCCGGAGTATGAGAAAATACCGGGGCATCCGCTTCTGATCCGTGCAGATGTGATCGAAAAACTGCTGCAGCATGACGGGACGATGGGGCTTAAAGGCGCCTGTGAACGGCCAGAAATCCGCCGGATTCCCCTGGATGTGCCGGATCCGGGCTGCGCGTATGATGCGGATACACAGGAAGAGTTTCAGAAATTGCGTGATTGGGAGAGAAAACGTCCTGTCCCGGACAAAGAGGAGTGTGAACGTTTGCTTGCATGGTTCCACACGCCGGAGGCGACGGTGCGCCATAGCCGGGCGGTTGCGGAGCTGGCCGTGGAATTGGCAGATAGAGTTCTAAAGCATAGGGCGGAAACGTGTGTGGAGATGACATACAAAAGCCCTCCAATCGATAAACACAAAATCTACGCGGCGGCGCTTCTTCATGACATCGCCAAAGCATACCCCGAACATCCGGAGACAGGGGCGGGATGGCTGCGGCTTCTGGGACATACCGGGATCGCGGATATCGTTGCGGATCATATGGATCTGCCGGAAGAAAAGCTGGGATATCTGAATGAAAGCCTGATCGTGTACCTAGCGGACAAGCAGATACAGGGAGAACGGCGTGTAACGATCGAAGAACGGTTTGCGGCAAAACGGGAGAAATTTAAGGATAACCCGGAGGCGCTGGCGGGCGTGGAACGGCGGTATCAGCTGGCAAAGCGTGCGGAGGCATTACTATAAAAATGAAAGAGGAAAATCATATGAAATTAATGAAAACAACCGAGGCAGTCGGACAGGTACTCTGCCATGACATGACGCAGATTATTCCGGACGTGACAAAGGACGCTGTATTCCGCAAGGGACATATCGTGCGTGAGGAGGATATCCCGGTACTGCTTTCGATTGGAAAAGATCATATTTATGTCTGGGAAAAGGACGATACAAAATATCATGAGGACGAGGCGGCGGACATTCTGCGCGGCATCTGCCAGAATGAGTATATGCGTGCAACCGATCCGAAGGAAGGCAAGATTGAGCTGATTGCGGAGTCAGATGGTTTGTTTCAGGTCGATGAAGAACGCCTCTTAAAGGTCAACAGCCTGCCGGAGATGATGATCGCGACCCGCCGGACGAATTTCCCGGTAAAAAAAGGTGATAAGTTAGCCGGAACCCGTGTGATCCCGCTGGTAATTGAAAAAGAAAAAATGGAAGAGGCGAAGAAGGCAGCGGGTTCAGAGCCGCTGTTAAAGCTGCTTCCGTATAAAAATAAGAAAGCGGGCATTGTGACGACCGGAAATGAAGTGTTCTATGGACGGATTGAGGATAAATTTGGCCCGGTCATCCGGGAAAAGCTTCAGGAATTTGGTGTGGAAGTTCTGGGACAGAAGATTATAGGGGACAATCCGGATAAAATCACGGAGGCAATCCAGGAATGGCTGGATCAGGGTGCCGATTTTGTTGTCTGTACCGGCGGCATGAGCGTCGATCCGGATGATACGACACCGAGCGCGATCAAGCAGACCGGAGCGGAGGTTGTCTCCTACGGCGCGCCGGTACTTCCGGGAGCGATGTTCTTGCTGGCATATACGAAGGACGGAAAGCCGATCATGGGACTTCCGGGCTGCGTGATGTATGCGAAGAGGACCATCTTTGATCTGGTGCTGCCGCGTGTGATGGCAGATGTGCCAGTGACAAAAGCGGATCTGGCGAAAATGGGCGCAGGTGGTCTGTGCTTAAATTGTCCAACCTGTATTTTCCCGAACTGCGGTTTTGGTAAATAATCGAGCCGGAGAGCGGCGATGAGGCAGCAACCGCGATGGCACAACTGCGAAATGAGAAATGGATGGCTCATGCAGTATAAAAGAGAGGAAGTGCGTGATATGAATCTGTATGGGGAGATTCTGAAAAAACTGGAAGGGACGCCGTGTCTGGCGCTCGAGAGAAGCTTTGTGGGAGAAGAGGGAAATCTAGCAGATATGCGCTGTGAACTGAGAGAAGGCGCAGAGGCGTCGGAGATTGGAAAAGAAGCCATGACACAGGGGCAGCCGGTCTGTGGGCGCGCCGGAAGCAGTTGGAATGTGGCGGAACCATTTTTCCCGAAAGAGCGCCTGATTATTCTCGGAGGCGGCCATGTGGCTCTTCCGGTGGCAGAATTTGGCGCGCGCGTCGGATTCCTGGTAACTGTGGTGGACGACCGTCTTTCCTTCGCGAATCCGGGACGTTTCCCGATGGCAGAGAAGGTGATCTGTGATGACTTTGGGCATGCGATCAAAGAACTCAAGATTCAGGAGAGCGACTATATCTGTATCGTTACGCGCGGACACCGCCACGATGCGGACTGCCTGCGGATGATTGGAAAAGGAAAAGAACCGGCGTATCTCGGCATGATTGGTTCGAGACGCCGCGTCGGTATCGTGAAACAGGAGCTTCTGGAAGAAGGCTACGATCCAGAGCGGATGAGCCGTTTAAAGAGCCCGATCGGTTTAAAGATCGGCGGTGTGACACCGGAGGAGATCGCGATCTCGATCCTGGCGGAGATCATACAGGTAAAGCGCATGGATCGGGAAGACAAACGTGTGAAAAACCGTTCCGATCTGGATTTTGATGTGCTGAAACGCCTGGCAGAGGAGCCGGATGAGCCGAAAGCAGTGGTCACGGTGATTGAATCAAAGGGTTCCTCCCCGCGCGGGGCAGGCGCGAAGATGATTGTCTACCGGGACGGACGGATTCTCGGCAGCATCGGCGGCGGCTGCAGCGAGGCGGCCGTGCTGGGCGAGGCACGTTCTCTGATCGGAAGCGGCAGGTACAAAGTAGTTCATGTAGATCTGACCGGCGAGGCGGCGGAAGATGAAGGAATGGTCTGCGGCGGAATTATGGATGTGCTGGTGGAAGACTTTGCCACGGATCGGGAACCGTGTGACCGGTAAGGAAACCGAAGCACCGGCGTATTTGGATAAAGGAATTTCAAATAAATGAAAAATAAAAAGATAAAAATAAAATACATGAAAAATCATCATAATAATTTCACGAAAATAGACGGAAAGGTTTGGAAAGAAAAACTGGAAAATTCATAAGAATAAAGGAAAAATGCAGAAAAAATACTCATTATTTTTCAATGCACATAACGACTATGTGCATTAAATAAGAATCATTGTAAAGATTGACAAAAAAAGTGCCACGTGCTACTATTTGATTAGCAAATATCATTATAATTTTCCGAAAATAACGGAAGGGTAAAAACCACATTGCTATGGCGTGAGGAATCGAAACGAGAAGGACGCCGGAAACGTGTGCGTGAAATGAGGGAGGAACCAAGATATGAGAAAAACGTGGGCACTTGTAATGGCAGCAGCGATGGCGGCAGCATCCCTGACCGCATGTTCATCCAGCAAACCGGCTGAGACAGCAACACCGGAAACGGAGACAGAGGCAGCTGAGACAGAAGAGACCGAAGCAGAAGCAGAGGCAGCCGGCGACCAACAGGAGATTCTGGTAGCGGCAGCAGCCAGCCTTCAGTACGTTATGGAAGACAAGATTCAGCCGGCATTTGAGAAAGAGAATCCGGACATCAAGCTGAGCTTTACCTTTGACAGTTCAGGAAAGCTGCAGACCCAGATCGAAGAGGGCGCAGATGCAGACGTATTCTTCTCCGCAGCGACGAAGCAGATGAACGCGCTGGAGGACGAGGGACTGGTTGATGCAGATTCTGTCGTAGAGCTTCTGGAAAATAAGATCGCTCTGATCGTTCCGAAGGATTCCACACTGGGAATTACCGGTTTTGAGGATATCACAAAGGCAGAGAAGATTGCACTCGGCGATCCGGAGAGTGTTCCGGTTGGACAGTACTCCAAGGAAGCCTTTGAGAACCTGGGTATGTGGGATGATGTAGAGGCTAAGACAAGCTTTGGTACCAACGTAACCGAGGTTTTAAGCTGGGTAGCAGCCGGAAGCGCAGATGCAGGTATCGTATACCTGACCGATGCAACCACCAGCGATCAGTTTGACCAGGTAAAGGTTATCGGATATGCACCGGAAGGAAGCGTATCGAAGGTTATCTATCCGGTTGGTGTTGTAAGTGCAAGCACAAAGAAAGATGCAGCACAGAAGTTTGTAGATTATCTGGGAACCGATGATGCGCTCTCCTTCTTTGCGGAGTATGGCTTCACAGCAAATAAATAAGCCGGGAGCGATGACTGTCTGGAATATGCAGCTGACTGTGTGAATAGAAAGCAGGACAGCGAAGGACAGACAGTGAACCATGTATGGAATAAAATCCGCCGCAGAATGCAGGGTCCGTTGAAAACCAGGTGTTCTGCGGCAGTTTTTATCTCAGTCGAGAAGACTCCCACCTCTTTAGGTGGCGAGTAATAGCAAATTTGTCTCAGTGGGAGTTGGGTCTCACGGACGTTCGACTTGATTCATAGGAAAGGGGGGGAAGAAAGATGGACTGGTCTCCGATATGGATATCGATGAAAACAGCAACGCTGTCGATCATTATTACGTTTTTTCTAGGAGTCTGGATGGCGCGGCTGGTGGTATCGGCACGCTCTGAGAAAGTGAAAATGGTGCTGGACGGCATCCTGACGCTTCCGATGGTCCTGCCGCCGACGGTAGCAGGCTTCTTCCTGCTGATGATTTTCGGTGTAAAACGACCGCTCGGACAGCTGTTTCTGGAATTGTTTGGCGTCAAGATTGTATTTTCATGGGCGGCAACGGTGATCGCGGCGGTGGCGATCTCATTTCCGCTTATGTACCGGGCAGCGCGCGGCGCGTTTGAACAGGTCGATGTGACGCTTATCTATGCGGCTCGGACGCTGGGATTTTCCGAAAGCCGCATTTTCTGGAAGGTGATTCTGCCGTCGGCGATGCCGGGCGTCCTCAGCGGCGCGATCCTTGCCTTTGCGAGAGGACTGGGCGAGTTCGGTGCGACCGCGATGCTGGCGGGCAATATCGCCGGAAAGACGCAGACACTGCCGCTTGCCATCTATTCACAGGTGGCGGCTGGAAAAATGTCGATGGCATACCAGTATGTGTGGATCATCGTGGTGATTTCCTTCCTGGTCGTCGTGCTGATGAATGTGCTGTCGCGGCGGGATATGCGCGGACGCAGCAATCATAAAAAGAAAGATAACAGTGTGGAAGCGGGCGGTCAGGATGCAAAGGTTTCGGTGGAACTGTTTGCGGACAGGGAAGCGGATGCACAGAAGGGAGGCGCGCGATGAGCCTGCAGGCGGCAATCAAAAAGAGATTTTCCGGCTTTTCGCTGGACGTATCGCTTAACACCGATGGCGGCGTCATGGGAATTCTCGGCGCCTCCGGAAGCGGCAAGAGCATGACGCTCAAGTGTATCGCCGGAATTGAGACGCCGGACGAAGGGCGGATCGTGTTAAATGGCAGGGTGCTCTTTGATTCGGAAAAGCACATTAACCTGCCGCCGCAGAAGCGGAAAGTCGGTTATTTATTCCAAAATTATGCATTGTTTCCGAATATGACCGTAGAAACCAACATTGCAGCGGGGCTTTCGGGCAGCAAGGAGGAAAAACAGGAGGCAGTTGCCCGCATGATCCGTCTCTTTAAATTAGAAGGGCTTGAAAAAAGGTATCCGTCCCAGCTTTCCGGAGGACAGCAGCAGCGTGTGGCGCTGGCGCGCATTCTCGTCTATGAGCCGGATGTGATCATGCTGGATGAACCATTTTCGGCACTTGATTATTATCTGAAAGAACAACTGCAGTTCCAGGTGCGCGAGGTACTCCGCGGGTACACGGGCGATGTGCTGATGGTCAGCCACAGCCGGGACGAGGTCTATCGGTTCTGCGAGAAGAGCATCATCTTAAACCGTGGACAGGTGGCGATGAAGGGAGAGACGCGGGCGATTTTCCAGAAACCGGAAAATGTTACTGCGGCACGTCTGACAGGCTGTAAAAACTTCAGCCGGATCCGGCGGATCGGCGAATATGAGGTGGAGGCACTCGACTGGGGACTCACGTTTCAGACCGAAGAAGCGGTTGCCGCGGAGCATGCCTATATCGGCATCCGGGCGCACCAGTTTTACCCGGCGCACGGCAGTGCGAATGAATTTACGTGCGAGTGGAGGGACACACTCTGCCAGCCATTTGAGTGGGATGTTTTGCTGCGTCCGGTGGAAAATGCAGGGGCAGCGGGTGACAAAGAAAATGCACTGGAACGCGAGGTGATCTGGTGGAAGGTAGACTATAAGCAGAGTGATTCACTAAACCAGTATCAGCGCGGAGACCGCGTCCGGCTGGGAATTGCACCGGGAGATATCATGCTTTTAAAAGAAGGTTAGAATGATAGAAAAGGGGATATGTATGGCAGATGGGAAAACAGGCGCGATCATCCTGGCGGCAGGGCGGTCGGCGCACATGGAAGAATTAAAGCCGATGCTCCGGATGGGGCAGACCACGATGATACAGAGGGAGATCGACACGATCCGGCAGGCGGGGATCTCGCCGATCGTCGTCGTGACCGGGTATCAGGCAGATGTGCTGGAACGTCATATTTCACACCGTGGTGCGGTCTGTATCCGAAACAAGCGGTATGAGACATCGCAGATGTACGGCTCAATCTGCATGGGACTGCGCCATATCCAGAAAAAAGCCGATCGGGTGCTGTTGTTCCCTGCCGACGTGCCGATGATCACGGCGGACACAATTGAGAAGATGGCGCAGGCGCCCGGAAGCATGGCAGTACCGGTCTGTCAGGGAAAAAAAGGACACCCGGTCATGCTGTCGAAGGAAGTGTTTGGACATATCTTAACGTACCGGGGCGGAAAAGGACTTCGCGGCGCAATGGATGCGTGGGGCGAAGGTGTCCGGGAGATCGAGGTTGAAGATCCGGGGGTTTTACTGGACACCAACACGAAAATGGACTACGAATCGCTGCTTGCCTACGAAAAAGACAGGCAGAGGCGCGGGGAGCTGGCATTTCAGGCGTCGATTTCGCTGAGCCGCGAGGAAGAATGCTTCAGCGCGCTGACGGCGGATTTTCTGGAGGCAGTTGCTGAGAGCGGTTCAATGCTCGGTGCCTGTCAGATCCGGGATATTTCCTACAGCAAGGGCTGGAAAATGCTCAAGATCGCGGAGGCGCAGCTGGGAATCCAGTTTTTAGAGCGCCAGACGGGCGGAAGCAAGGGTGGATTTTCTGTGCTGACGCCGGAGGGAAAGGCGTTTTTAGAAAAATTCCGCCGGATGGAAGCAGCAGTGCAGGCGGCAGCAGAAGCAGCGTTTGAGAAAATCTTTCTGGAGCCGGAAGAAGAGGAAAAGGAGGATACAGATGGAAGAGAAATTAACGCATTTTGATGAAAAGGGAAATGCGATCATGGTAGATGTAACGGAAAAGAAGATTACCAGCCGGACGGCGATGGCATCCGGCAAGATTCACGTCAATGAAGCTGTCATGAAGGCGGTTCTGGAGGGAACGGTTGCCAAGGGCGATGTGTTGGGGGTGGCGCGCGTGGCGGGAATCATGGCGGTGAAGCAGACCGCACACCTGATCCCGATGTGCCACACACTTCTCATCACGAAATGCAGCGTGGATTTTGAGGTGGATGAAAAAGAGCTGACGATCAAGGCACTTTGTACTGCTAAGCTGGAAGGAAAGACCGGCGTCGAGATGGAGGCGCTGACCGGTGTCAGCGTGGCGCTTCTGACCATTTATGATATGTGCAAGGCGATCGATAAGCGGATGGAGATCGGAGAGATACATCTCGATGCAAAATCGGGAGGAAAGAGCGGGGAATTTGTGCGATGATAGACGGATACGGCAGAACGATCGACTACGTCCGGATCTCCGTGACCGATCGATGCAACCTGCGCTGTGTGTACTGTATGCCGGAGGAAGGCGTCGGCAGCATTTCCCATGAAGAGATCCTGCGGTTTGGTGAGATCGAGAGGGTCTGTCAGATTCTGGCAGAGAACGGCATTCAGAAAATCAAGCTGACCGGAGGCGAACCGCTGGTGCGCCGGAGACTGCCGGAGTTAGCAGCAGCGTTAAAACGGATTCCGGGAATCAAGAGCCTGACGATCACGACGAACGGTGTTTTATTAGAAGAAATGTACGATGCGCTGGCGGACGCGGGGGTTGATTCAGTCACGATCAGCCTGGATACGCTGGATGCGTCGGTGTACCGGCAGCTCACACGCCGGGATGAGATCGAAGCGGTCAGACGCGGCCTTCGGACGGCGATCCAGAAAGGCAGGATGCAGATCAAGATAAATTGTGTGCCGGTGCTTGGGATCGAGGAGCAAAAGCTTTTAGAGGTGGCGGAACTGGCGAAAAACCATAACGTGCACGTGCGTTTCATCGAAATGATGCCGATCGGCATGGGAACGCAGTTTGCCTTTGTGAAAGAAGATGCATTGAAGCATGCGCTGGAAGAGGCATTTGGAACCTTTACCCCGTGCGGGGACGTGGCAGGAAATGGCCCGTGCCATTATTTCGCAGTCCCTGGCTTTCAGGGACGGATCGGTTTTATCAGCGCGGTCAGTCATAAATTCTGTTCCGAATGCAACCGGATCCGGCTGACATCAGAAGGATTCTTAAAGACCTGTCTCCAGTATGACAATGGGGTGGAATTAAAGACCATTCTGCGCGGCGGCGGTACCGATGAAGACCTGCGCCGGGCGATCGGACAGGCGCTTGCGGAAAAGCCGAAGGGACATAGTTTTGAGAAAAAGACGGAATTTACGGATCGGGAACACCGGGGAATGTCCCAGATAGGCGGATAAGCAGGGTGTTTGTGAGGATTATGATTATGGTTTCTGCGGTGAAAGTGTGAGCCGGCGGAATGTTACAAGTGAAATATCGTATATGAAATATGAAATCGGAAAATTTATGGATAAAGAAAAGGGGAAACAATCATGGGAAAAGTAATCGCAACGTGTACCAGTGAAATCAAAGGTGTTCAGAAGAAAAATGTCCATCAGGTCTGTCTTATCGAGGACTATGGAATCGAGGGTGACGCCCATGCGGGCAAATGGCACCGTCAGGTCAGCCTTCTTTCATATGACCGGATTCAGGAATTCCGCGCGCGCGGCGCGAAGGTCGAGGACGGCGCGTTCGGTGAAAATCTGGTCGTGGAAGGAATCGATTTCAAGACGCTCCCGATCGGGACAAAATTTAAATGCAACGATGTCGTGCTGGAATTGACACAAATCGGAAAAGAATGCCACCATGGATGCGCGATCTTCCAGGCAATGGGCGATTGCATCATGCCGCGCGAGGGCGTATTTACGAAGGTGCTGCACGGCGGCGTGATCAAAGAGGGAGATAATCTGGAGATTCTGGAAGAAGCGTAGGAAAGAGATCAAAGAGAGGTGGGAAACCAATGAGAGCAGCAATTATTACATCCAGTGACTCTGGGTACGCGGGAAAACGGGAGGACGTGAGTGGTCCGGTAATCGCAGAAATGGTGAGAGAGGCTGGTTATGAGGTGGTCTGGCAGAAGGTGCTGCCGGACGACCAGGCGATGTTGGAAGAGGCGATGAAGGAGATCTGCGATGAGGGAAAGGCCGATCTGCTCTTAACAACGGGCGGAACGGGATTTTCTCCGCGCGACGTGATGCCAGAGGCGACGCTGGCGGTCGCGGAACGGATGGTTCCGGGTATCCCGGAGGCGATGCGGGCATACAGCTTACAATTTACAAAGCGGACGATGTTAAGCCGAGCGGCAAGCGGGATCCGCAAACGCACGCTGATCGTCAACCTGCCGGGCAGTCCGAAGGCGGTGCAGGAGTGTCTGGAATACATTCTGCCGCAGCTGGATCATGGATTAAAAATCCTTTTGGGGCTTGATGGGGAGTGTGCTAGAAAGTAGGGAAAGCAGCAAAAACGAAGATGGAAAAACAGATATAATATATAAGACGATGTATGCGAATAGCGAGGACTTTCAAGTCCTCGCTATTTCAACGATGATCAGCTCATTTGTGGCAGAATGGAATGACCACAAGAAATCTACTCCATTCAGTCATGAATGTTCAGTTCAGGAATTACTTACTCGATGCGGAGCATCCGATAGCCGATTCCGATGTGTGTTTGTATGTATTGCTGCCCGTCTTTTCCGCGTTCCAGCTTTTTGCGCAGGGTCGCCATGAACACCCGCAGAGAAGCGATATCGTTTTCCCAACTGCTGCCCCAAATCTGCTGCGTGATATAGGTGTGTGTCAGAACCTTACCAACATTTTTGGAGAGCAGGCACAGCAGCTTGTATTCGATGGGTGTCAGGTGCAGCTCTGTGCCGTCAAGATATGCGCAGCCTGCCGCATAGTCGATTTTCAGCGCACCATTCGTAAAAATCGGAGAATCCTGCACGGAGTCTGTTTTCATCATCGACAGTCTCCGCTGCGTCACCCGCAGTCGTGCCAACAGTTCGTCCACGGAAAAAGGCTTCGTTAGATAATCATCCGCCCCAGCATCCAGCGCCCCGATTTTATCGGAATCCTCTGTTCTGGCGCTGATCACAATGATCGGCATATTCGACCACGACCGGATTTTTTGGATGACTTCCACGCCGTCCATATCCGGCAGCCCCAGATCAAGCAGTACAATGTCCGGGTTGTGAGACAGCGCTTCCATCACGGCACTTGCGCCGTTTTGCGCCGAAAGATACCTATATTCGTGAGTTTTTAGTGTCATCGTTATTAAATTTCGCACCGGGGTATCATCTTCTACAACGAGGATGAGCGGCTTATTCATTTAAGTTCACCTCACTAAGTGGTATTGTAAAGGAAAAGATGCAGCCATGCGGCGAATTGTCTTTCAACGTCATTTCACCATGATGTGCATGAACAATAGTTTGACAGAGCGTAAGTCCTAGTCCAAGACTTCGGCGGCTGTCGCCAATTGGATTGCCCCCAGTAAAGAACATTTCAAAAACACGTTCCTTCAGTTCATTCGGAATACCGGGACCGTTATCGCTGACACATATTTCAGCCATATTTTCTCGCGGGATTGCCGTGATCCGGATGTTCGAGCCAACTGGAGTATATTTGACTGCGTTATTCACCAGATTGATGAGCACCTGCATGATGAGTCCTGCGTCCATCCGTGCCAGCAACAGTACGTCTCCGCAATCTACTGCGATGTGATGTTCTGCCGCTCTTCGGTCAATATGCCTGAGTGCTTCCGATATGATGTCATCCACGACCTGATCAGAAAGGTGCAGCTTTACGCTGCCGTCTACAATTTTCGTAATGGAAAGCAAGTTCTCAACCAGTCCCGTCAGCCATTGTGCATCGTCATAAATGTCCGTAAAAATTTGTTTCCGTGTCTGCTCATCCAACACGTCATAGCTGTGCAGCAGCGTATCTGCGTTGCCGGAAATCGAGGTCAGTGGTGTCCTGAGATCATGAGAAATCGAACGCAAAAGATTGGCGCGAAGCTGTTCGTTCTTTGCAAGAACGGCAGCTTCTTCCTTTTCTCTGGCATTTCGCAGGTTATCCAGCGCCAGAGAGCACTCGCCGAGGATGGAGAACAGAACGCTGGATGTAAATGCGTCAGGCTGCGTTTGCTTCTCCATCGGAATCCCGACAACACCGTAAATCTGCTGCCCGGTACGGATGGCAAGATACAGCCGTTTTGCCTTTGAAAAGTTTTGCGTCGTTGCTCCGGCGCGCTTGCGGTTTTGCCAGACCCATTGAACCACGTTCTGTTCCCGATCGGTATCTGGGATGCTGTATGGACTACTTCCGTCAGCCGGATAAATGTTCCCATCCAGCAGAGCGTTGCCCTGTGCCGGGTAAATCAGAACGTCTCGCTGCATGAGCTTTTGTATCTGCGTCGCGGTCATCCGATAGACCTCCTCCGGCGTTTCCGCTTTTTGGAGCTGTCTATTCATATCAAAAAGGAGCTTCGTGCGATAACCGTCCCGTGCGGATAGCTGTGCGTGGGCTTTGAGCTTGGCCGCAAGTGTACTTGTTAAAAGTGCAGCCGCGAACATGACGGCAAAGGTTATTGGGTATTTGCTGCCATAGGCTGCCAAAGACAGCCGGGGCTCCGTCAGAAAATAATTGAACAGGAGGACACTCAAAAAAGCGGACAGCACACCGCAGATATATCCGCTGGTAAAAGTGGAAGTCAGAAGTACACCCAGCAGGTAAACCATGATGATATTGGCATTTGCAAAGCTGAGCCGCAGAAAAATCCATCCGATGACCGTCGTAACTGCCAGAATTCCGATGGTCAGAAGTAGTTCCCGGGCGGTCGGAAACGCCGGGCGGATAGTAAGCGGCTGATTTCTGCGGCAGTTCTTATAGGCTTCCACATCCGGAATAATATAAATATCTACCTCCGGTGCAAGCGTAATGAGCTGTTCTGTCAGCGTCGATTCGCTCCAGAAATGCCGCCGCTGTATGCCGCTTCGTCCAATCACAATTTTGGTCACATCAGAGAGCCGCACATATTCCGCGATCTGTGTTGCCACATCTTCACCATGCGTTGTGACAATTTCTGCGCCAAGCTGCTGCCCCAGACGCATATTCGCCTGCAAACGGACGGTATCTTCCGCGTTCATATCAGCGTCTCCGGGGGTCTGCACGTAAAGTGCGGTAAGACTGGCGCAAAATGCCTGTGCCATTTTCCCTGCCATTCGTACAATGCGTTCATTGGATGGAGACGAGGACAGGCACACAAGAATATGCTCTTTTGGCATTTCGCTTCCTTTATTCTGCACATTTTCACCACCCCTCTTAAACAATATTATAGCAATTATAGCACCAAAATGTGAAGGTTTCTACTGCGCCCAATCGGATTTGTTGTCCGGAAAAGAAATTTGCTCTGAATCATAGATCACGATTTCTACATGGGCATGACTATTGCGAAACTGAGAAAATGTTTCCTCAAGTTCGTCAGGAGAAATATTTCCGACTAGGTGCACGCACGGTTCAGCCTGCTCTTGTTCAGACGATTCTTTGATGCGCTTCTGATTTTCGTCCAGAAAGCGATCCAGCCGTTTCATCAAAAACCAGCCGAACAGGAACATTAGCGCCGTCCCAGCGATCAAAACGCTATCTTCCATATACCCTCACCGTCCATTCAGATTCGGAAGCACTTTTGCAGAGCTTTGTATTCGCCCAACGCTAAAATCGTTATTTCCCCGGACAGCACCGTATCCGGCGTAATGGAAGCGTCGATTTTTCCGGAATGTTTGATGCCGAGAATGTTAATGCCATACTTTCTGCGAATATCCAGTTCGCCAACACTTTTGCCGATCCACCCGGCCGGAACTTCTACTTCAAAAATGGCGTGCTGCTCGTCGATCTCTATGTAGTCGAAAATATGGTCGGCAGTGTATCGGATCGCTGCCCATTTTGCCACCTGTTTTTCCGGGTAGACTACCTGGTCGGCACCGTTGCGAAGCAGAAACTTTGCCTGCACATCACGCTCGGCACGCGACACCACGCACTTCGCCCCCAGCTCTTTCAGCAGCGAGGTGGTTTCCAGCGAGTTCTGAAAGTTCCCGCTGATGGTCACGATGCAGACATCAAAATTTCCGATGCCAAGAGAGCGAAGAAACTCCGCGTTTGTACTGTCGCCAATTTGTGCGTTGGTGACATATGGCAGCACATCATTGATTCGTTCCTCGTTTGTATCGATCGCCATGACCTGATGTCCCAGCTGAGAAAGCTGTATTGCAATATGCCGTCCGAAGCGGCCTGTGCCAATCAATAGAATATTTTTCATGTGAAAAGACTCCTTATCCAATCGTGATTTTTTCCTGCGGCAGCTTTGCATTCCCCACTTTTTTGCTGGAAAATGTCGCATAAATGAGGGTAAGACCGCCGACTCTGCCCAGATACATGAGCGTGATCAACACCATTTGCGATGGAATGTGCAGCTGCGGTGTAATACCAAGTGTCAATCCCACCGTCCCGACCGCCGATGCCGTTTCATACAGGCAAACAGACAGCGGAAGATTCTCATATGCGCTGATAAAGACAGCACCGCCAAAGAACAGCATCAAGTACATCGTCAGAATGGTCGCGGCGGTCTTGACGGCGCTGCAATCGACTCTGCGTCCGAAAAATTGGGCACTATCGCGCTGGCGGAAGGTTGCAGTGGCATTGGCAAGCAGAACCGCCAGTGTTGTTGTTTTCATGCCGCCTGCTGTAGAACCTGGAGAACCGCCGATCAGCATCAAAAGGATTATTACGCCCTGTGATGCACCGGACATCGTGGAAAGATTTACCGTGTTGAAGCCCGCTGTCCTCGGCGTGACAGACTGAAAAAAGGATGCCAGCAGCCGGTTTCCGGCGGGAAGCGCGGAAAAGTCTGAAAAGAAGAAAAACATAGCAGGCAGAAAAATTAAAAAACCTGTCGTGACCAGAATCACCTTGCTCTGCATTCGGTAGCGATGAAACCGCCACTTGTTTTCAAAGATGTCATCCCACGTCAGAAATCCAATACCGCCGATCACGATCAGCAGCATAATCGTGATATTGATTACCGGGCTGTCCGCGTAGCCGGTAAGAGATGGATAGCGGTTGCTTTCTGTCCCAAGAATGTCAAACCCGGCGTTGCAAAAAGCGGATATGGAATGAAATACCGCCATCCAGATGCCGCGCCATCCATAGTCCCGGCAGAATACCGGCAGCACAGCAAGCGCTCCCAGCAGCTCAATCAGAAACGTCCCTCGCAGGATGAAGCGTGTCAGACGGACGATTCCGCCGACCTTTGGTGCTGAAATTGCATCCTGCATGGTGCTGCGCTGCATCAGAGAAATTTTTCGCCCGGACAACAGCGCAAACGATGCTGCTACGGTTACGACACCAAGACCACCAATTTGGATCAGTGCCAGAATAACCGCCTGCCCAAAGGTTGACCAGTAGCTGCCTGTATCCTGTACTACAAGCCCTGTCACGCAGACGGCAGAGGTCGCAGTAAACAGCGTTTCATTGAATGGAGTTACATTCTCTCCAGTCGTGGAGATCGGCAGCATCAGCAGTAGCGCTCCGAGTAGAATGACCCCGGCAAAACCCAATGTGATAATTTGAAAAGACGAAAGACGGCGCTTTCGTCGAGTAATCTCTTCCGGCATAAAGGCAGCTCCTTATTTCTGTGATGGTTCATATTATACAGCTGGAGATTTTAAGAGCGGATAAGGGAGATTTAACGATGTATTAAGATTGAATAAAGATGAGGAGATTGCTTGTGCAGATTGGGCAAGATGGTTTATTTCAATCGCTTTATTTGCGGAAGTGGGCTGCGAAGGTTGAGGAAGGAATTACGATGAAAACCCGGAAAAGTGTGCCGAGATATGAGTAGGATGCTGGAAAATATGTGTTTTTGGTTGTATACTGTGTATGTGAATAAAATCGGGGGAGTAACTATCAGAAAAGTTCGCCCGGAATCGTCTGGAAAAATTTCGGGTAAACGGAGAGGAGAAAGAGAGGATAGAAGTTTATGAAACTGGGATTTATTGGGACGGGAATCATTACGACGTCCGTCGTGACTGGATTCTGCGAGAGCGGAATGGAGAATCTGCAGATCGTTGTATCGCCGAGAAATAAAGAACGGGCGCAGATGCTGCATGAGAAATACCCGGAGATCGTGTCGGTCGCGGCGGATAACCAGGAAGTTGTGGACCGGTCGGACTGGGTCTTTGCGGCGCTCCTTCCGAAGGCGGCGGAAGATATCTTAAAACCGCTTCATATCGGACCGGAGAAGAAGTTTATCAATCTGGTTGCAACGCTGAGCTTAAAGCGCATCGAGGAAATGTTTGGATCGAGAGAGATTCTGGCGGATGTTGTGCCTCTGACCTTCGCGGCGAACCGCTTCGGACCGGTGGTGATTTACCCGGATATCCCGGAGGTAGTCGATCTGATGAGTCACGTCGGCAAGCCGGTTCCGGTCGATACGCCGAAGCAGATCGCGATCCTTAGGAGCACGACGGGCCTAATGAGCGCTTACTATATGCTTCTGACCGTCATTATCCAGTGGTGTGAGAGAAACGGGCTGGATGAGCCATCCGCACGGGCATACATCACCGAATTTACTGGGGCGCTGTCCCGCAAGGCAGCGACGTGGGACGGGGATCTGGAAGACCTTGCCAGAGAAATGACACCGGGAGGACTGAACTGGATGGCGCTGACGCATCTGGAGGAAAAGGATGCGTATACGCCTTGGACGGAGATTCTGGGGCCGATTTTGGAGAAGGTTATAAAAGAATAGAGTCGAGGTGGAAAAACTCGGGGCGCACATTTCTCACGCCCCGAGTTTTTCTTTTAATAAAGTGTGAGTATTCTAAAAAAGTAGTTGCTTTTTTTAAGAAGGAATGATAGTATATAGAAAATACTTTAGCACGCTACCATGATAGCAAGATAAATAAAAGTGATGGGAGCTATAACGGCAGGATATAGACGAGCGGGTGATTGTCCGGCAGATTTTGTTGAGGCGGGGCGGTTGCGGCGGCAGTTGAGAGGAGATAGAGCATGAATTTAGAGATTCAGAGCCTTCGGAGGGCGGAGGCGGCGACGCTTCGCCTGAGAGGTCTTTATGAGAGCTATGGATACCGCAAGTACCGGATGGGGCGGTTTGAGGAATATAGTTTGTATGCAGCGAATAAAAGTTTCCTGCTGGGGGAAAATGTGCCGACGTTTACGGATCTGGACGGACGCCTGATGGCTCTCAAGCCGGACGTGACGCTGAGCATCGCGAAGAACACCAAGGCAGATAAAAATACGTGCGAGAAGGTCTATTATCTGGAGAGTGTGTACCGTGAGAGCAAGGAAAGCCACACTTACAAAGAGATCAGCCAGATGGGACTGGAGTGCATGGGCGGCGTGGATGACTGCGTGATCGCGGAGGTGCTGGCGCTGGCGCTCAAGAGTCTGGCGGATTTTGAGACGGACTATGTGCTCAAGATTTCCAACATGGATTTCGTGGTGGGGCTGATGGAAGAGCTTCCGGTCAATGCCGATCAGAAAGATATCATTTTAGGGCTGATCCGGACGAAAAACCGCAGCGGACTGGAAAAACTGTGCGCGGATCTGGCACTGCCGGAGGGCGATACAGAGAAATTAATGAAGGTTTCGGGATTGTATGGAGAATTCAAGCAGGTGCTGGCAGAGGCAGGCACGATCGCAGATACGCCGAAAATGAAGGAGGCGGTTGCCCTGTTATCCCGCCTATATGCGGTTCTGGAGGCGATGGGACTGGGCGGACAGCTTGACAAGGTGCGCCTGGACTTCTCGATGATCAATGACATTGAATATTATAACGGTATTATTTTCCAGGGATTTTTAGACGGTCTGGCACGCCAGGTTCTTTCCGGCGGCCAGTACGACGGCATGATGGCAAAATTAGGAAAGAAAGCTGATGCGATCGGATTTGCCATCTATTTAAAAGAGCTGGAACGCCTGCCGGAAAAGAGCATCCGCTACGATGTCGATGCGCTGGTACTCTATGAGCCGGATGTCGATGTAGTGCGCCTGTGCCAGGCGGTTGAAAGCCTGCGCCGTCAGGGACTGCGTGTGCGGGTGGAGAAAGCTGTGCCGGAGGATCTGCGTTACTGCTATCTGTACCGGTATGACGGACGTCTTTCCCTGGAAGAGGACCGGGAAACTGCCTTTCAGGAGAATGGAAAGGAGGGTGTGAGATGTTAAACATAGCACTGCCGAAGGGAAGACTGGGCGATCAGGTGTATGAGCTTCTGGCGTCGGTCGGATATGACTGCAAGAGTATTTACGACGAAAATAGAAAACTGGTGTTTGAGAACCCACAGACGGGTGTCCGCTACCTGCTCGTAAAGCCGAGTGATGTGGCAATCTACGTCGAGCACCATGCGGCAGACGTCGGAATCGTCGGAAAAGACATTCTGATGGAGAGCAACCCGGATGTATACGAGCTTCTCGATCTGGGACTTGGAAAATGCCGGATGTGCGTGGCTGGAAAAGAGGATTACGTCGAGGACAAAGACCGACCGGTGCGTGTGGCAACGAAATTTACGAATATTGCGAAAGAGCATTACGCGAAGCTGGGACGCGATATTGATATTATCAAATTAAACGGAAGCATTGAGCTGGCGCCGATTCTGGGACTTTCGGACGTCATCGTGGATATTGTAGAGTCGGGCAGCACGATCCGTGAAAATCACCTGAAAGTGCTGGAAGAGTTCCTGCCGATCAGCGCCCGTTTCATCGCCAACAAGAGCAGCTTTGAGTTTAAAAACAAGCAGATCACCGAGATGGCGGAGAAGCTGAAGGGCGCGGTGGAAGCACACCAGAAGAAAAAGGAACAGGAAAAGAAAGAAAAAGAAGCAAAAGAGAAAGCGGAGAAAGAAACCGCAGCAGAAGATAAAAAGGAGGCGTAGGCAGATATGAGCCGTTTTTTGAGCAAAGCAAGCGAATCACTTCTTCCGTATACACCGGGTGAGCAGCCGCAGGGGCGGAAATTTATCAAGCTGAACACAAACGAATGCCCGTATCCGCCAAGCCCGAAGGTTGCGGAGGCGATTCTGGCAGGGTATGAGGAAAATTCTTCTAAAATTATGCCGCTGGAACTTGCAAATTTACGCCTTTATTCGGATCCGGAAGAGCGCGTCCTTATCGAGGCGATCGCCGATCACTACGGCGTGGGAACAAACCAGGTCATCGCGGGCAATGGTTCCGACGAGATTTTAGGTTTTGCATTCCGGGCATTCTGCGACCAGAATGCGCCGCTTCAGTTCGCGGATCTGACGTATGGCTTTTATCCGGCACTCTGCGGGCTCTATGGAATCCCGTTCAAGGTAGTTCCGCTGGAGGAAGATTTTACCTTAAATATCGAACCGTATAAAAATTGCGGAAATAATGTGATCATCGCCAATCCAAACGCTCCGACAGGCATGAACCTGCCGCTTTCTGCGATGGAGGAAGTAGCGGCGTCCAACCCGGATCGCGTTGTGATGGTGGATGAGGCGTATGTGGATTTCGGCGGCGAATCGTGTGTATCACTGCTTCCGAAATACGAAAATCTGGTGATTATCCAGACCTTTTCCAAATCCCGCAGCTTAGCCGGCGCGCGCGTCGGATTTGCGATCGCAAGCCCGGAACTTATCGCCGACATGAACCGGATCAAATACAGTTTTAACCCGTACAACGTCAACCGCCTGTCGATTCTGGCTGGCGCGGCGGCGATGCGCGACTGGGACTACACGAAAGAATGTACCGGGCGCATCTGCAAAACGCGTGAAAAAACGACCGAGGCGCTCCGGGCACTTGGATTTACTGTGCTGGATTCGAAGACCAACTTCATTTTTGCCAAGAGCGGCGATATGCCGGGAAAAGTCTATTTTGACGGACTGCGCGAGGCAGGAATCCTGGTAAGACGCTGGGACAGCGAGCGGATCAAAGATTACGTCCGCATTTCCATCGGATCCGAGGAAGAGATGGAAACGTTTGTTGAGGAGACGAAGAAGCTGGTGGAAGCGGCGAGAAGTGCAGTTGTAAGATAGGCTGGAATTCAATAGGTTCACGCATTTACTGTGGGAACCGTATGAAAATGCTGGCAGCATGGTTTTTGTAGATGGGGCAGCTGTGAATAAGAAAGGAAGGCTGGCAGAAATGTCAAGAGAACGCAAGATTTCATTAGAACGAAACACGGCAGAGACGAAAATCAGCCTGTCGATTGATTTAGATGGAACGGGAAAATATCAGGTCGATACGGGCTGCGGATTTTTAAACCATATGCTGGAGCTCTTTGCCAGACATGGACGGTTTGACCTCACATTGAAATGTGACGGAGATACGCAGGTCGATTACCATCATACGACAGAGGACATCGGAATCGCCATGGGACAGGCAATTTTAGAGGCGCTGGGTGATAAAAAGGGCATCCGCCGTTATGGCAGTTTCCTGCTTCCGATGGATGAAACACTGGTAATGACGGCGCTCGATTTAAGCGGACGTTCCTATCTGGTCATGGATGTGGAGATTCCGACCGAAAAAGTGGGCGATTTTGATACCGAGCTTGTAAAGGAATTTATGATTGCACTGTCCTCCAACAGCCGGATGACGCTGCATTTTAAAATGTTCCACGGCGAAAACAGCCACCATATCATCGAGGCGATGTTCAAGGGACTGGGACGCGCGCTCGGCGAGGCGGTGTCGATTGACGAGAGGTACCGGGACGAGATTCCATCGACAAAAGGGGTATTATGATCTAAGATAAAAGTAAGTATAACAAATCTATTTAATAGGTTTATAATGATTCAGCGGGGTCCTGCGTTGACTGCGGGAACATACATGAATTGATATAGGAGGCTGCAAATGATAACAATTATTGACTACGGCGTGGGAAACCTATTTTCCCTCAGTTCCTCCCTCAGTTACCTGGGACTGGAAAATAAAGTCAGCCGCGATCCGGAAGATTTAAGAAAAGCGGATCACATCATTTTACCGGGCGTCGGCGCGTATGGCGATGCGATTGCGAAACTGCGCGGATCCGGAATGGCAGAGCCGCTGCTGGATGAAGCAAAAGCAGGCAAACCGATCATGGGAATCTGCCTCGGAATGCAGCTTCTCTTTGATAAAAGCTATGAATACGGCGAGCATCAGGGTCTGGGACTGATTCCGGGCGTGATGGCAGACTTAAAAGAAGACATTCCGGCAAACTTAAAAGTGCCGCACATGGGCTGGAACAGCCTGCATCTGACGGAAAAAGGAAAGAAACATCCACTGTTTAAATACAGCAAAGAGGGCGATTACGTCTACTTTGTCCACAGCTTCTATGGAAAAGATTGTGATGAGAGTCTGCTGGCAACCTCGGAGTACGGCATTCCGGTCACGGCGTCCGCGGCAAATGAAAATGTCATGGGCTGCCAGTTTCATCCGGAGAAGAGCGGGGAAGTGGGACTGCGGATTCTGAAGGCGTTTTCGGAGATATAATTAATAGAAAAACAAGAAAGGTAACTGTTTTTTCAGGCTTGTAGATTGGATTTAAGCAGTTATGGAGAGGAAACGGACATGGAGCTATTTCCGGCGATTGATTTGCGGGACGGCAAGGCGGTGCGCCTGGTGCAGGGCGATTATAACCAGATGACAGTATTCAGCGACCGGCCGGAAGAGGTGGCGCTGGGATTCAAGGAGCAGGGCGCGAAAAACCTGCATGTGGTCGATCTGGACGGCGCGAAAGACGCGGCGCTGGCAAATTTTGACACGATAGAGAAGCTGATTAAGACAACGGGATTATTTGTAGAAGTCGGCGGCGGCATCCGCAACGAGGCATCCATCGACAAATACCTGTCGCTCGGAGCTGGACGCGTGATTCTCGGCACGGTGGCGGTCACAAATTATCCATTTGTCGAAGAAATGGTACGCAAATACGGCGATAAAATTGCAGTCGGTGTGGACGCGAAGGACGGTTTTGTGGCAACTCACGGGTGGCTTGAGACGAGCGAGGTAAGAGGCGTTGACTTCTGCCGCCGCCTGCGCGATACGGGAGTGAAAACGGTCATTTACACCGATATTTCCCGCGATGGAAAGATGCAGGGAACGAACCTGGAGCTTTATAAAGAATTATCGCAGATTGAAGGGCTGGATATCGTGGCGTCCGGTGGAATCAGCAGCCTCAAGGAGATTGAGATCTTGAAAAATGAGGTGTATGGTGCGATTTTAGGAAAAGCGCTGTATCTGGGTGCGATTGATTTAAAGGAAGCACTGAAATATTCCGTTTAGGAGAAGCACCGTATAAAAAGCGGCAAAAAAATCATTCGAATCATTCGAATCGTTCGAATGAATAATCAGAAAAAGAAATCAGGAGGGAACGGCATGATTTCAAAACGTATTATTCCGTGTCTGGATGTAAAGAACGGGCGTGTCGTGAAAGGCGTCAACTTCGAGGGAATCCAGGATGTGGCAGATCCGGTCGAGATGGCAAAATTTTACAACCAGAGTGGCGCGGACGAGCTGGTATTTTATGATATTACGGCAAGTGTAGAAGGAAGAAAAATCTTTACCGACATCCTGACTGAGGCGGCAAAACGGGTTTTCATCCCGCTGACGGTCGGCGGCGGCATCAGCACGCTGGATGATTTCGACCGCGTTTTAAAATGCGGCGCGGACAAGGTCAGCGTCAACAGCGGCGCGATCAAAAATCCGGAGCTTATTACCGAGGCGGCACACCGCTACGGCGATCAGTGTGTGGTGCTTTCGATGGATGTTAAACGTGTTGGAGACGAATACCACGTATTTAAGCAGGGCGGGCGTGTCGATACAGGCATTGATGCGCTGGAATGGGCAGAATCCGGCGTCAGACGCGGCGCAGGCGAGCTGGTGGTCAACAGTATCGATACGGACGGTGTGAAGCAGGGATTTGACATTCCGATGCTTTTGGAGATCGCGAAGCGTGTCGATGTGCCGATTATTGCTTCGGGAGGCGCGGGAAAGAAAGAAGACTTTTTAGACCTCTTCCAGTATCCGCAGATCGACGCGGGACTGGCGGCGAGTATTTTCCACCGGAAGGAAGTAAATATTAAGGAATTGAAACAGTATCTGGCGGAGAATGGGGTGGAGATGCGGTTGATCTAATCGCATGGAGTAAAAGTTAGAGGGCGGTGCTTTTTCGTGAAAGGGACGGAAAACAGGCATCCAGAAACTTCCGAAAAACGCTTGCGCTCTTGCGCCTACGCAGCGGTGCTAAGTTCGAAAAGACCTCACTAAGCACCGGCGTATGCGATGTTTTCTACAGTTTTTGGACGCCTGTTTTCCTGAGGATTTCGGAGGAGAGCGTCGGCGCTGCGCTGGACGCGGGGAATGTATATAAAAAATTTTAGTGGTAAGGTAGGATGAGAGTATGAGTGAGAATATCAACGAGATTGCAGGCGTAGAGCCGTCGTTTAAGATGGATGAGTTAAAGTTTAATGAGAAAGGTCTGATTCCGGCGATTGTGCAGGATCATTATAGTAAGAAGGTTCTGATGATGGCTTGGATGAATAAGGAGAGTCTGGAGATCAGCCTTCGCGAGAAGAAGACTTGTTTTTACAGCCGCAGCCGTCAGGAGCTTTGGAGAAAGGGCGAGACGAGCGGGAATGTGCAGCATATTTCCAGTATTTATGCGGATTGTGACAAGGATACTTTGATTGTCGAGGTTGTCAAGGAAGGTCCGGCGTGCCATACGGGCGCGGAGAGCTGCTTTTTTGAGCCGGTTTACCAGAACGAGGAGATCACGCCGTTTTCCTATGAGGGACTTTACGACCTTATTATGGGACGTAAGACGAACCCGAAGGAAGGAAGCTACACCACCTACCTGTTCGACAAGGGCTTGGACAAGATCCTGAAAAAGGTCGGCGAGGAGTGTACTGAGGTTATCATCGCGGCAGCGAAGAAGGATAAGGACGAGACGATCTACGAGCTGGCAGATCTGTGTTACCATGCGATGGTTCTGATGGCAGACGCGGGCATCAGCGTGGAAGATGTGACGAAAGAGCTGGCGAAGCGGCATGTGGTGGATCATAAGGTGAAGCAGGAGTATATGCGGTAGAGCGGAGCTGGGGACTTGAAAAATGTGATTTTTTAAGTTTTGTATAGCGGCTAATAGAGTAGTAGATAAGAGTGGGCTGTTGTGAACGTGGATGTTTGCAATAGCCTATTTTTGTGTGGAAATTATAATTTTTTATAAGGCACAATAAGTACAATATCAGGGTGATTTTCTTGTATTTTCTGTATGGAAATGCTACAATCAAATTGGAGAGCATTTCATTTTACAGTTACAAGGGGGAGTTATTATGAAACGTTTTAAAAAGTTTGGAACTGCGCTTTTATCCTGCATGATGCTGACGGCATCGTTCGCGACTGTCTCAAACATGACGATGATTACAGCTGAGGCGCATCCGGGACGGACGGATGCACAGGGCGGACATCATGACTACAAGAATAAGAGCGGTCTGGGAAGTTATCATTATCATTGTGGCGACCATGAGGCACATCTTCATCCAAATGGAGTCTGCCCGTATAAGAATGGGGCGGTTTCGAATGAAAATACGTCCGGTCAGACGCAGACTCAGACACAGTCCGCAGGTAATCAGAATCAGGTAGCGGAACAGATGAACACGTACCAGCCGGTGTTTGATGCAAATTATTATTATATGAATAATCCAGATTTGCAGTCGGTCGTTGGCTTGGACTCGCAAAAGTTATTTGAGCATTTTTATACGTGCGGTATGGCAGAAGGACGCAGGGCATCGGAGAATTTCGATGTCAGTGTATATAAGGCAAATAACCCGGATTTGGCGGCAGTGTTTGGAGACGATTTGAAGGCTTACTATACACATTATGTGCAGAGTGGGCAGTTGGAGAATCGGGTTTGTAAATAGGGAATGAATAGGGAAAATCATGCAGAGGCTGAAAACTGAATGCATGGTTTTCCTTTTTATATGATAGTAGGTCGACAATGTGTGTATAAGGATGTGGCTTAAGGGGGGAATTTAGAAATTCTCACTTGAGTATCAATGAAATATGTGTTATTATAAATAAAAATTACTTTTTTGGTAATTTTTATTTTTACTAAAGGAGATGCATAGTATAGAAATTCGCTACCATGATAAAAAGATCGAAAAACTTTGCACAGACATCCGAAAAGCGAAGAAGGATCTTCCAGCGATCGTTGCAGAGAAATTGCACGCTCTTGTGAACTTGCTTGAGAGTGCTGAAAATCTTCAGGATATAGCTGATATGCCGTTCTACCATTTACATTCCCTGCATGGAGACAGAGAAGGGCAGTATGCACTGGATGTGGCAGGAAGAAGGTCTGGATATCGACTATCTATTATTCCATTAGATGAAACAGGGAATACATGGACGGAAACAGATATAAACATTGTTTACAGGTCAACAGAAATAATAATTGCGTGGGAGGTGTCGAATCACTATGAATAAGATAGAATATCAGGAGTTGATTGCATTCCATCCGGGTTATTATGTGAAGGATTATATTGATGAGCTGGGAATTACACAGGAAGAATTGTCGAAACGTCTTCAGACAACACCTAAATATGTAAGTGATTTGGTAAATGGAAGAATCAACCTGACAGATGAGATGGTACTGAAACTTTCGATTGTGTTTGGTACATCCACAAAGCTATGGTTAAATCTAAATAGATCTTATATTGAAAAAAAGCTGGAGGTTGAGCGAAGGGAGAAACTTGCTCAGGAGTGCGAACTAGTCAAGAAGATGGATTATAAGTTCTGGGTTACTCTGGGAGCTGTAAAAGCAACCCGAATTGCGGCAGAGAAAGTCCAGGAACTTCAAAAGTATTTTAAAGTTTCGTCGTTAGCGGTACTGGGACAGCGGGATTTTCTGGTTCAGTATAGAACCAGTGTGACGGAAGTAAAGGACATTAATGTAATTAATGCGAATGCGTGGGTTCAGACTGCGATCAATGAAGGAACGCAGATGAATGTGGAATTATTTAATAAGAAAAAACTCACAGAGTCTATTCCAGAGATTCGAAATATGACGGTTCAAAAGCCGGAAGTATTTTACCCGAGATTAAAGGAACTTTTAGCCAGTTGCGGAGTGGCACTGGTATTGCTTCCTAATCTTAAAAATTGCGGCGTAAATGGCGCAGTAAAATGGCTAGGCAAAGATAAGGTGGTTCTGGCACTGAATGACAGGCGAAAATATGCAGATACATTTTGGTTTGCGTTATTCCATGAATTGGGGCATGTGTTACAGCAGCGGATAAAGGTCCTTTTAGTAAGCGAAAAAAATAAAGCTGGGCTGGAAACAGATGAATTGATTCAAAGATTAGAGAATGATGCGGATGCATTTTCACAAAATGTATTGATACCAGAAGCAGAGTATGATGATTTCGTAAGTACGAACCAGGAGGGCTTTACTGAAGAAACGATCCGGGCATTTGCAAAAGAGATTAATATCCAGCCAGGAATTGTTGTTGGAAGGTTGCAGAAAGATGAATATCTGGGATATCAGACTGTGCTGAACAGTATGAAAATCAAATATGTAATCGAGTAATAATTTTTTGCAATAAGTAACGAGTCACAAATAAAAAGAGATTTATATGTCAAAGAGGAGGTATTATAATGTCTGCTAATAGGAAAAATAATATTAATACGGATAGACCGATAATTCAATCAAGTGGATACAACGGAAGTGAGCCTGTTCGTATTTGTCCGAATTGTAAGAAACCAAAACCAATCAGTGAATTTGGTTTCCGTAAAATGGGAAATGGTCAAATTAGAAACCAGTCATGGTGTAAAGATTGTAGATAGAGAGGATTGTAAATAAAGCGGGGCGAAAACTCCGCTTTTATCTTATAATCAATATTAAATTAATTTAAGAATTTCCTAAACATTCCTTCCCACAAACTTCTATTGAATCCCCCCACAAACCGTAGTATAATAAACTAGACTTCGCATAGGCACAAATCCTCTAAAATCAGGGCGTGCCGGATGCGGACGCATGAAAGCGCGTTAAGAGGCGCAGAATAAGAATCAAAAGCACATGGAGTAAGCTGCCTGTGATCAATGTCATGGTCAGATGAAAGATGGAACATAGGATGGATCGAGATCGTATCCGGGCAGCCAGAAGGTGGCTCCGGGATGGCGAAGCATACCCATTGTGCACCTGAAAGCAGGGAAAATGCAAAGGAGAGTGCGATATGTGGTATGTGATCCAGACACAGACAGGCAGGGAACAGGAACTGACAGAAAGCATCGAACGCGTTTTGAAAGGAAATGGGTACCGCGCCTGTTTTGTGATCGAGCAGGAATGCGTCTGGCGCAATGCCGGGGAACTTTTGGAATACCAGAAACCGCTCTTTCCATCCTATGTCATCGCGGACACCGACACGCCGGAGGAATTCTTTCTGGCGTTAAAACGGGTTCCGAAGCTCTCCAAACTCCTGCGGACGGACTGTGAATTCTGGGCGATCCAGGAGGAAGAAAAGAAATTACTTTGCCAGATGATGGAGTTGGATGAATGTCTTGTCCGACGCTCCTTTGTCACCCTTGACGAAGACGGCAACATCCTAACCGCCCAGGGACCATTATCCTTCTTCCTGGAAAAGATTGTACGCAAGCGCATCCGCAAGCGGATCGTGATGGTGGAGGTCGAGCTTCTGGGAGAAAAGCGCAGGATAGAATTGGGGATCCGTCTGCCGGAAGATAAGTAAAAGAAAGGAACCAAAACACAAAAGCATGAATCAATTTGAGCAATACAAGCGCCTGATCAAGCTGGGATTTGCCCTGATATTGGTCGCGCTTCTGACAGGACTCTACGGCGTCATCTGGATTAACTGGTACAACAAGATTATCTGGGCGCCGTTCTTCCGCAGGGGTAACTGGATGATGATATTCATCTACGGACTCCTGCTTATTTTCTTTATGCAGTTGTACGGGGGATTTAAGATAGCGCTCCTGAAACGGGGCAATCTGATCTACTCGCAGATACTGGCGGTGGTATTTACCAATATTATTACGTATTTCCAGATCAGCGTGCAGGATAAGAAATTCACGGCACCGGCGCCACTGGTGGTCAATCTGATAGGGGCGGTTGTCATCATCCTCGCGTGGACGATGACATTTCTCTGGCTGTACCGGGGCATGTTCCCGCCGAGAGAGCTGCTGCTGATCTCCGGCGATCACTCGGATTATCATTTGATTGAAAAAATGAATGCGCGGGAAGATAAATACATAATCAGCCAGATTGTCAGCTACCACGAAGGACCGGAACGCATCAAAGCGGAGATCGCCAAATACGACAGTGTGATTGTCGGAGATATACCGGCGCATGAGCGAAACTATATCATCAAATATTGTTTTGGCCAGAATATCCGGACATACAGCGTCCCGAAAATATCGGACATTCTGCTTCGCAGTTCGGTGGAACTAAATCTGTTTGATTCGCCGCTGCTTTTATCGCGGAATAATCAGGGACTGCAGATAGAGCAGGAAATTATGAAGCGGATCATCGACATCGTCGGATCACTCATCGGAATCGTAATTACGATTCCGATTTTTTTGATTGTAGGAATCTGTATTAAGATGACCGACGGCGGTCCGGTGATTTACCAGCAGACGCGCCTTACAAAAAACGGAAAGAAATTCCAGATATATAAATTTCGTACCATGGTGCAGAACGCGGAAGCAGATGGAAAGGCACGGTTGGCAAGCGAGGGAGATCCGAGAATCCTGCCGATCGGACGGGTGCTGCGGGCAACCCGCCTGGATGAGCTGCCGCAGATCTACAATATCTTAAAAGGCGATATGTCCATCGTAGGTCCGCGCCCGGAACGTCCGGAGCTGGCGGCAGAACTGGAAAAAGAGATACCGGAATTTTCATTCCGCCTGCAGGTCAAAGCAGGTCTGACCGGCTACGCGCAGGTGTATGGAAAATATAACACGACCCCTTATGACAAGCTGAAACTGGACTTGACGTATATACGCAACTATTCAGTGCTGGAAGATCTGAAGCTGATTATCATGACGCCGAAGATTATGCTGATGAAGGAGAGTACGGAAGGGGTTAAAGAAGAACAGAAATAACGGAATAAAAAGCTATAAACAGGAAATAAGACATGGAAAAACAACCAGATATACGCATTTTTATTGCCTGCCATAAGCCGACCTATGTACCGGAAAATCCAATTTTTTATCCGGTACAGGTGGGAACGGCGTTGACGGAAAAACGTCTGGAACATATGGCATATCGAGATAATGAGGGCGATAATATATCCGGGAAAAATCCGGATTACTGTGAATTGACGGCACAGTATTGGGCTTGGAAAAATATAGACTGTGATTATTATGGATTCTTTCATTACCGCCGCTATCTGACGTTTCACAGGGTATGTCCGGTGATGGAGAGTGGAAAAATCCTTGGAAAACGCCAGCATCCGTATATAGAGCTGGATTCCGTCTGGGACGATTTGACACCATATTGGATGGAAGCCGAGTGGATGGCGCAGCAGATCATGAAATACGATCTTCTGACCGTTTACCGAGAGCGGATCAATACGACGGTATACCGCCAGTACTGCCAGTATCATGAAGCAGAAGAACTGAATCATATGCTGGAGATTGTAAACCGGGTTTACCCGGAATATACAGATTCGGCAAAGGCATATATGAGTTCCAAAGATATTTATTATATGAATATGTATATCATGAAAAAAGAGCTGTTCCATACCTATATGGAATGGCTTTTTACACTTTTAGATACATTCGAGCAGGAGAGAAAAGAGATAAACAAACCGCAGGAACCAAGGCTGTATGGCTATCTTGCGGAGCGGTTGTTTGGTATCTTTTACTTTTACCAGAGGAAGAAAGGCATACAATGTGCCGAGCTTCCTTATCTTAAATTCTATCATACTGAACCGGGAAAGGAGGAAGAAGTATCGAATATACGGGAGTTTCGTTTAAAACCGACCAACTTAAAAATTAAAATAGATATGCGTAAGTTAAACCGTCTGTTTCCGGCAGGAAGTTTCCGGCGGGTATTGCTGCGCGGTTTTTTTTTGAAATAAAAGCAAAATCGAAGAAAGAGGAAAAGATATGAATTTGTTTTTAAAACGACTGGGCGGATTTTATAAGTACCGTTTCCTGATGCAGCAGCTTGTAACAAAAGATATTAAGCTGAAATACCGGAGAAGTTTTCTGGGATACCTGTGGAGTATCCTGAATCCTCTGATGGTTATGGTTATCATGGTGATCGTATTTTCCAATATGTTCCGGTCTGATATTGTCAATTTTCCGGTATATCTGATTATCGGACAGACGCTTTATAACTTTATGAGTGAATCAACCACACAGGCGATCTTCTCCATTATCGGAAATGCGTCATTACTGAAAAAAACCTATGTGCCGAAATATGTATTTACAGTATCTAAAATTACAAGTTCCTTTGTAAATATGGTATTTGCACTGGGGGCGCTAGTGATCGTATTTGTAGTATGCCGTGTGGTTCCGAATGTTTTTTATCTATTTATTCCGGTAATTCTTCTGCAGGAATATCTGTTTTGCCTGGGACTGGGAATGCTCTTGGCGCAGGGGTGTGTATTCTTCCGCGATATACAGCATATTTATAACGCAGTATTGACCGCATGGATGTATCTGACTCCATTATTTTATCCGATTACCCTGCTTCCGGAGGCGCTGCGGAAACTGGTTGTGACGTTAAATCCGATGTATTTCTATATCTCGCAGTTCCGTCAGATCGTGCTGGAATGCCGGATGCCGGATCCGTACCTGATTCTGGCTGGATTTGTGGCAGCCGGAGTGGCACTTCTGGTTGGAGTGTGGGCATTCTTAAAGACGCAGGATAAATTTATCTTATATATCTAGGAGGCAGAAATGGCATCGGACAAAGACACAATCATAAAAGTAACAAATGCGGCGGTCCGTTTCAATATGGCTTCCGAGCGCATTGATAATTTGAAAGAATATTTTGTAAAACTGATCAAACGCGAGCTGATGTTCCAGGAATTTATGGCTCTGAAAGATATCAATTTTGAGGTAAAACGCGGCGAAGCGTGGGGCCTCATCGGAACGAATGGTTCCGGTAAATCGACACTTTTAAAGCTGATCTGCGGTATTCTGAAACCGTACCGCGGCACGGTAGAAGTGAGAGGAAGCATTGCACCACTGATCGAGCTGGGCGCCGGATTCGACGGCGAACTGACTGCGACGGAAAACATCTATCTGAATGGCGCCGTTCTCGGTTACAGCAAAGAATTCATGGATGCACACTACGAAGAGATCGTCGAGTTTGCAGAACTCAAAGATTTCATGAATATGCCGATCAAAAACTATTCCTCCGGTATGGCAGCCCGTCTGGGATTTGCTATCGCCACGATCGTGCAGCCGGAGATCCTGATCGTCGATGAGGTACTGGCCGTCGGAGATGCGGCATTCCAGGAAAAATGTCAGGAGCGTATGCATCATATGCTGGAAAATGGTACGACGCTTCTGTTTGTTTCCCATACGATGACGACGGTGCGGCAGCTCTGCGATCATGCGATCTGGCTGAATAAAGGCGATGTGGTGATGCAAGGGGAGGCAGAGGGTGTGTGCAACGCCTATATGGAGAGTCTGAATCTGCCGGAAAACGCTTAAAACAATACAGACGATACAGAGGAAAGGAATTCAAGATATATGGAAAAACAGGTAGGACAAACACCGGATATCAAGATGTATGTGGTCTGCCACAAACCATCCTATGTACCGGAAAATCCATATCTTTATCCGATACAGGTAGGAACTGCCCTGAATGGAACCAAGCTTCCGGGCATGCGCCATGACGATGAAGGCGACAATATTTCCGAAAAAAATAAAACATACTGTGAACTAACCGCACAGTACTGGGCGTGGAAAAATGAAGATGCGGACTATTATGGATTCTTCCATTACCGACGTTATCTGGCATTTGATCCGACGCTCAATAAAGACGACGGATGGGGGAATATTGCGTATGACCGCATTTCGGATGAGGCGCTTAAAGAAATCAAACTCCAGCCGGAGGCGATGCGGGAATTAATTACAAAATACGATGTGATTACCGTCAAAGGGCGTCAATATCCGCGTTTAAAGATCGAAGGACAGGTCATGGATGTGTACCATGAATATGGTGTGGTGCCGTTCCAGCACCGGGAAGATCTCGATATCACCCTGCGGATCCTGAAAGAAAAATATCCGGAATATGCACAGACCGCAGATGCGTACATGAAGTCGACGAGCGCCCATGAGTGCAACATGTTTATTATGAAAAAAGAAGTGTACCAGAAATATTGTGCATGGCTGTTTGATATCCTGTTTGAGGCAGAAAAACAGATCGATACGACCTGGTACAGTGTGGAAGAATATCGCGTCATGGGCTATCTGGCGGAACGCCTCTGCGGTATTTACTATGAGCATCTGAAAAAACAGCCAGATATCCGTGCATGTGAACTTCCAAAAACATTATTTAAAGATACAGCGCCGAAAGCAGTCTTAGAACCTGTTTGTCCGGCAGGTGTGCCGATCGTGCTGTCGGCAAATGACAAATTTTCACCGTATCTTGACATTATGATCCGTTCCATGATTGCAAATGCATCGCCGGAACGCGAGTATGACATCATTATTCTGTATAACGACATCTCTGAGAAAAATCAGCAACTGATTTCCATGGCAGCTAAGGGCAAACAGAATATATCCATCCGATTCATCCGGGTATGTGAATACTTTGATGCGAGAAAACTCTTCGTCGATCAGCATCTGTCTGTGGAGACATACTACCGCCTGATTATCCCGGAGATCATGCCGGACTATCATAAAATCCTGTATCTTGATTGTGATATGGTAGCCGATCATGATGTGGCAGAACTTTATGATCTGGATCTGAAAGGTGCGGTAATTGGCGCAGCGAAAGATATCGATGTGGCAGGACAGTTAAACTTAAACCAGAATAACTGGAAAAAATATGCCATTGAGACATTGGGATTAGACAGTCCGTACGATTATTTCCAGGCAGGCGTCCTGATTTTGGATCTGGATAGGTTGCGAAAGACGATGAGGTCCGAAGATATGATTCAGATGGCATTGACGCATTCTTACCGCTGTCATGATCAGGATATCCTGAACATCGTGTGCAAAAATAAAGTTACTTATCTGCCACAGCAGTGGAATACGCTGATGGATTGGCAGGAGATAGGGCGCAGCCGCATGGAGATCCTTAAAATGGCGCCGAGAGAACTGTATGAAGAATACTCAAAAGCAAGAAAAAATCCGTATCTGATTCATTTCGCAGGCTACCAGAAACCGTGGGATACGGTGGACTGTGATTTTGCGGAGTATTTCTGGGAGTATGCGAAGCTGTCGCCGTATTATCCGATGATTCTGCGAAATATAAAGCGATGCCTGATGGAAGAGCAGGAGGCGGAACTGTCAAGGATTGCGAAGATGGAGCAGAAAGCGGGGATACGGAAGATAGCAAATAAGATCCTGCCGATTGGGAGCAAGAGGCGTGAGTGGGTCAAAGCGGTTATGAAACGCTTCTAGAGGCGTAAAGCAATGGAACGATAAAAAAAGAAAGCATGATAAGGGGATAGAAATGAAATTCGACTATACAAAACAGCCAGGATTATATTTGTGGAATAATATGTTCGAATCTGACGGCCATCCATTAATATCGGTGATTACGGCATATTACAATACAGGAAAATGCTTTGAACAAACATTTAACAGCGTCATGAATCAGACATTTCCATGGTTTGAGTGGATTATTGTGGATGATGGAACTACAGATAAAGGATCCTTAGATAGATTGGAAAAATTAGGGGCACTTGATAAACGAATTAAGATAATACATCAAAAAAATGCAGGTTTATCAGCAGCACGTAATACAGGAATTAATGAGTCTAGCACTGATTTTATATTCCCATTAGACAGTGATGATATAATCGAACCGACGTGTTTAGAATATGAATATTGGGCATTGCATTTTAATCCTGAGGCTACATGGGCATATTCTGATTCCGTAGGATTTGAAGGACAGGAATATTTATGGGATGTAAAATTTGATCCAGAGAGATTAAGAAAGGAGAATCATTTACCAGCGACTGCGTTAATACGAAAAAAAGATGCTTTAGAAGTTGGAAATTATACAGTAAAGGATTTTCCGTTTAATGAGGATTGGCATTTTTGGTTGAAACTTCTTGCAAAAGGAAAGTACCCAGTACAAATCAAAGGAGAATATTTATTTTGGTATAGAAGAGGCGAAGAGGGTGTTTTAGCATCTGTTAGAAAAGATGATGAAAATAGGGAGAAAAACAGAAAGGTAATATCAGAAGCAGCCGATATGGTGGTGCAGCCAAGGCAACCGATATGCTTTCCGTTAAATATATGTAAGCCATACATTGCACCAAAAGAATCTACCTGGAATAAGCATGTATATAGCCAGAACGAAAAAATACATATTTTATTTCTTTTTCCGTGGTTTTCTATGGGAGGGGCAGATAAATTTAACCTAGACTTAATCAAAAAGATAGATAAAAATAAATTTGCGATTAGTATTATTACAACAGAAAAGGGAGACAATGACTGGCTGCAATTGTTCCGCGAGGAAACACCTGAAATTTTCAATCTCCCTAATTTTATGTCTGCAAATGATTATCCGGAGTTTATTGACTATTTCATAAAGAGTAGAGATATAGATATATTGTTCGCAAGTAATTCGACGGATGGGTATTATTTGCTTCCATGGATCAGAAAAAATCATCCAGAGTTGGCAATTATAGATTATGTCCATATGGAAGAATGGTATTGGAGAAATGGCGGGCATGCAAGAAGTAGCGCTGTTATGGGAGAAATTGTTGAACGCACCTATGTTTGCAACAGTGCAACCAGAGAGGTTATGATTAATCAATTTCAAAGAAAACCAGAGAGTGTAGAAACGGTTCATATCGGCATTGACGAAAATAGATATGATGCAAAAGCAATAAGGGAAGGGATTTTATATCAGGAATTAAATATTGATAATAACAGACCAGTAGTATTATTTATATGTCGTTTGCATCCCCAGAAAAGACCATTTTTAATGATAGAAATAGCTAAACAGGTTCGAAAGAAAATAAAAAATGTTGCATTTGCAGTTGTTGGAGATGGCCCACAAAAAGAAGAGTTGGTTGAAACTGTCAAAGCAAGAGGCCTAGAGGGAACAGTATATTTTTTAGGGGCTAAGGAAGAAGTTAGACCATATTATAAAGATGCTAAAGTGACACTTATATGCAGTATAAAAGAAGGGCTTGCTCTGACCGCTTACGAATCCTGTGCAATGGGGATTCCGGTTGTTAGTGCAGATGTAGGAGGTCAAAAAGATCTGATAGATGATTCTGTGGGAAAATTGATACCGTTTATGCAAAAAGAAGATAAAGATTTTGATTCAAGATATTTTTCTGATAAAGAAATCAAGGCATATTCGGAAGCAATTGTGGAAATTCTTTCCGATGTGAATAAGTGGAATGTGCTGTCGGTAAATTGTCGAAATAAGATTGAAAAAGGATTTACTATAGATGCAATGGTGCAGTACTTTGAAAAGGAATTTCAGAGAATTTTACTGGATCCCACAATGATAAAGATGCGAAAGGATAAATCAGAGTTCCTTAAAAAATTAGGAATGTTTCCAGGAGAATTATATACAGCATCATTGATGGAACAGGGAAAGAGCCATCCGGAAGAAAATGCATATGTCAAAGGAGAACGTGAAAATATTGGCGAACGTTTGACCAGAGAAGAAAAGACGGTAATTCGTCATGAACAGTCAATTAATCATCAATGGGAAATTCAGAAATGGCATGAAGAGAGGCTTAGACGACTTGAAAATAACAGCTTAAAAGGAATCATAAAACGAATATTAAGGAGAGTAGGGTTAAGAAAATAAATGTATAAAGAAAGGAAACCGAATGTTGATTTTTTCAATATCGTAAAAAAGAAATGAATAGTAATTCAAATTCAAGGACAAGTAGAAATATTTTAGTTCTAATTTTATTGGTAATATTGGGTGCTGTATTTACAGTTTACTATTTAGCCTTAAAAGGAAATCAAAACCAAGTGTATAATGACATAGTGGTAGAATATACTTCAATGTTCGCTGGTAATAAAACACCGGAAAGAAAATTGATATATATTCTTTGCTTTGGCGGGATAGTTCTGTATTCGATTTACTATTTCTTGAACAAAAGTATCGATAATGATGGTGAGCAAGCTACTCTCGAATTGTTGTCTGAGAATCAAAGAGAAAAAGAATTTCTATGTGTTCTAGTGGCGATGATTGTTGTTGGTTTGATGATTTTTGGTAGTGCCTATCAGATAATTGTAGATGGAGTGGCATTTGTAATATTTATATATATTATTGACAAAACACTTATAGTCTCTGGTATTTGTGTTTATTTTATGAGTATATATACGTATATAGCCATATATAGAAGCTATGTATTTTTAGGTGGAGAAGGTGTGGGAAATAATATGATTGCGCTTATATGTGCAATCATATTATCATCAATACCATTTTTATTTAAAAATAGAAAAAAGGCAATATTAAGGTTGGGGTTACTTGAAAGCGTAGTTATACCATTCTCTTTGTTGATTTATACTGCAAACCGATATAAGCAGGGAGAAACTGTGATAATAATTGATGTTAGCAATGCAATGTTGGATATAATATGGCTAATAATTATTTGGTTCATGTTAGAAGCAGTTTTTTTCGCAGTAAAAAAATGGAAGAGTATAGATTCTATAGAAAATGTAATTAATTTTGGAACATGCGCAACAATAATAGCATTTAATAGATTTGGTGGAACAGGTGCCATTATGTCAGAAGATTTGCACCATCCGTTTGAGAATATTATTGGCTATTCTCAAATAGTGGAACTTGGACAGATACCGTTTAAAGAATACATTCCGGTTTCAGGCATGTATTCTTTTGTTCAGGGAGCAGTTTTTAAGTGGTTCGGAGATGGTGGAACATTTGCTAATTATTATGCTACAGAGAATCTGTTTTATTTATTTATAATTATTATAATTGTATGTCTATTAAGAAAACATGTTGATAATGTTTATGTTTTCTTGATTTCATTATTGCTTTATGTTGATTCATATAATCGTGTGGTATTTATTTTACCAATAATGTTATTATTAACATGGTCAAAGCTCATCGAGAAAGAAAATGCATGGTTAATGGCCTGGTTTTTGACTAGCTTATTTCATGGCTTGTATTATCCCTTGTATGGTGTGGCAACATGTATTGCTTTTGTCCCGTTAGCTATTTGTATTATAAAAGACTATATTAAATTAGGAAAATTAAAAAAGGATATTAAAACTATTCGATTTTGGTTTGGTTGGGTAGGCTGTTTGCTTTTGACATTTCTGTGTAGAAATTTTTTGATTGGTACATTAAAACATATGTTGGCAATGTCTGGTCAAAGTATTTTAGCGGACGGTATTTCTTGTTTCGGACAAACATTACCAGAGTGGTTTTTTGGATATTTGGATAGATATTTAGTAATTCGTTTATCATTATATTATATTTTTACATTTATGATGCCAGTTCTTGTTGTATGGGTATCGTATGCTTTAGCCGTTAAGTGTGCTGTGATATGTAGAGAAAATAATAGAATAAAAATTAAAAATTCTAAGACAGCTAGCATAGTGATTTCTATAGCGATTATGTCTATGATAGCATATTCTTATACAGTAATTAGATACGATATAGATCGTATTTATGCTAGATGTGCTAGCATTCTGTTTATTAGCTGTGTACTAGTGTTAATCTTTGTATGGAATTATATTAAAAATACAAAAATTAGGTTGCTGGTTGTAGTGATTGCAGTATCCATACCGACGGTTGTGAAAGGCATAGGTCTTTTTTCAACAGAATTGAATTCTCAATATGTAAATGTTTTTTTGACAGGATCAAATTCTAAGCTGCAATCATATTATGTAGTTCCGGATAATTATTTGTATGTAAGTGATGATAGTGTTGAAAAATTAGGAACAGGTTTTATTAATCCGGAGACATATAAATTAATAAAAGATACAAGTGTGAAATTTCAAAGAGAAGAAAAAACGCACTCTTATATGGGTGATCCGCCATATTTTGGATATTACTATTTGTTAAGTATAAAAGGTAATGGATCAATAGAAATAGGGGCAACAGTAAAGGGATATTCTGCAGCAAAGGAAGCAGTTGATATAGTGAAAAAGAATAAAGCTATCGTAGGAGGTAATTTTATACCATTTAGTAATTATTATTTTTATCATTGGCTTCTAGCGTCTGGGGAATATTATTGGGATGATGAACGATGGGAGTTTATACCAAATGAGAATAAATACAGCAGAGAGGAGATATTAGGGCAAAATAAAAATAATGGAATTGCGTCATGGAACATGAACTTAGAAAAAACAGCGAGTTCGTGGGGAGAATCTATGGAATCTTTAGAAACACTGTTTGATGAACCGGAATTAAAATATGCAATAAAAGAAGAACAAAAAGAAGTGCTAGTGGATTTTGAAGATTTATTAGATGGAAATGATGCAGATTTTATGTATCTGGAGCTTGCAAATGAAAATGAAAATTATAACTATACTTTATATAACTTAGATGGGGAAATTCAACAAGCAGAGGGTAAGTATTCTAAATTGCTCATGAAAAAGAATTACAATCCAGGTATGATTGTTCAAATTAGATGGGAAGATAAAGCAGGAGAGGAGCATGCAATGCATTGTAAAATGTCAAAAGGCAAATTATTATTACCTCTTGGGGCAGGAGGTAAATGGCTGTTTAATGCACACAGAAGTCTTTCAATTCAGATTCTTTGTGATGGCGTCGCAGTGAAAATTCCAGATATTTTAAAAATTAGATTTTTGAAAATAAGAGAAGTGAAATAGTATTTTGAAAGCTAAAAAGGATTTTACCCTAGTTTATAAAAATATTGTTATAAATCAAGAATCAAGAAAGTGTGTTACCCTAAAAAATAGGTAGAGGAAAGCATGTTAGAAGAAAATATAATACAGAAATATAGAATTAGATTTAAAAATAATCAAATCCCATTAGAATTAGCTTTTTTGCAATGGTTTGTAACAAGTTTATTGCAGATTGATAGAGCTTTTTTTTATTATGATAGTGAGACGAAGTACTTTTTTATAGTGAAGTTAGGCTATTTCATATGTTTAGTATTCTTTTGGAAATTTGTTCTGAAAGTATATGCTGAGTTAAAACAGGGGAATGATGAGTATATACGCGGAAGACAAATATTTTTAGTGTATTTTACAATATCCATGATATTATTATTGATCTTTTGGCCAGGCATATGGGCATGGGATGATTTGTATGTTTTGCAGGCATTAAAAACATATCAATCGCTTGCACCGTGGCAGCATGTTATAACGGGTTTGTATCAAGATATCTTGTTGCAAATTTTACCCTTCCCCGGCGGTATTATTTTGATTCAAAATATAATTATATCTGTCTGTGTGGCTTTTTCTGTAACAAAATTAGAAAGAATTTTTCATATAAGAAAAGTAAAATACCGATTGATCGATAGTATACTAAAGTGCATTCCATTTTTGCTTCCGCCAATTTTGTCATATCAGTACTCTGGATACAGAATAGGAATATATATATATTTAGAATTGACATTCATTATTATGTCAATATGTATTTATGAAGGAGAAAAAGAATGGAATTATAGGAAGCTTTTAATGTTTTGCTTCCTTTCTGTAATTGTTGCATGTTGGCGAACAGAGTCATTTATCTATATTCCTTTTATTTGCATTCTGTTTCTTTTTGTGAGGAAAGAAAAGCTATCGCGTAAAAAAAAATTTCTAGGCATTATGATTCTGATTTTGGGCTTTATAGGAATGACAAAATGGCAGAAATATGAACTTGGAAACCAAAATTATGAAATTGTTGCTACGTTGCGGCCATGTGTTGAATTAGTTCGGCATGCGGATTTGAAAAAAGATGAATCAGAACTTAAAGCAATAAACGAGGTATTAGATTTAGAAATTATTTATGAAAATCCTGAATATAATGGGGAACAACTTTATTGGAGCACGGGATGTGTAAGAACGACGAACGATGATCCAAGCGATGATTTTACAGAAATAGAATACAAGGATTATCTAAGAGCATTTTTAAAATTATCAATAAAATACCCCAAGGTTGTTATTAATGAAAGAGGGAGATTATTTTTACAATCAATAGGGGTTATTGGCTCTAGTGTTCGAAATACATATATATCGGCAGTACTATTTGACGATTCTAGCAATAAGGAATTGATCCAGTTTCAGGAGAACGGTTGGCTTGTTAATAGACCTGTGTATAAAACGTTGCGAAAATATATATTGTTAATTTTAGGTGGGGTGAACACGGATGGAAGCTTGAGACCATTTCAGAGTATTATTTGGAATGCGGTTTTGCCGATATCTGTGCTGTGCTTTGTCTGGTTAAAATTATTGCTTCAGAGAAAGTGGTATTTGTGGCTTCTTTGTTCAGCAATTGTCGCAAAAATACCAATAGTAATTCTTACGGAGCCAAGTAATTGGGTGATGTATTTTTTATCATTTTATTTTTTGGGTTATATATTAATTACATATGGTATTTGGATGTATTTAAGCAGAAAGGAATGACAAAAACTTATGAATAAAATATTATTATTTATACCTATGTATAACTGTGAAAAACAAATTGTTAGGGTTCTTTCTCAATTAACGGATGAAGTCCAGAAGTATGTAAGTGAAGTGATTGTTGTTAATAATCATAGCACGGATAATGGAGAAGAGGCAGTAGAAGAATACCTAAAGACACGAAATATCAAAACCAAAGTTTCGTTGCTTCGTAATGATGATAATTATGGATTAGGTGGATCTCATAAAGTCGCTTTTCAATATGCAATATCACATAAGTTTGATTATGTTATTGTTCTTCATGGTGATGATCAAGGAGATATATCGAATTTACTTCCATATTTGAAAAATAGAAAGTATGAAAAATATGATTGTTTTTTAGGTGCCAGATTTATGAAGGGATCGAAATTAGAAGGATATTCGAAATTCCGAACGTTTGGAAACCATGTATATAATATGTTGTTTTCGATTGGATGCGGACATAAGATTTATGATCTAGGCTCCGGATTAAATATGTATAAAGTCGAAACTTTAAGAAAGATGCAGTATTTTAAATATAAGGATAATTTGATATTTAATTGTTTTATGCTTATGGGCTCAACCTATTATAAACACAAGATCAGATTTTTTCCAATCGTATGGAGAGAAGATGATCAGGTGTCAAATGTAAAAATGCTGAATCAGGCTACGACAACACTGAAGTTATTAGCGAAATATATGTTCAATAAGAAAAAGTTTTTATTAGCTGAATATAGAGATAAGATAGTAACGAATTACTCAGCACAAATAATTTACACAAATGAAGAGTAGGAGAGGTTGAAAATGAAAAAAATACATTTAATTATGCCTATGGGCGGTGGAGGCACAAGATTTGGAAATAAAGGTTATGAGTTACCCAAACCTTTAATCAGGCTGCGTGAGCGGCCTTTTTTTTATTGGGCGACGCAATCAATTATAAAATTTGTGGATGTGCAGGATCTTATATTTGTGGTACTGCAGGAGCATATTGATAAATTCAAAATCGATAAGGCGATCTATGAGTATTATCCGGAGGCAAAGATTCGGGTAATTCCTCATGTTTTAAATGGTGCAGTATTGACCTGCTGCGAGGGTGTAAAACTTATTGATGATGACTTGCCGATTCTTTTTAATGATTGTGATCATGCATTTATTTGCCCGGCCTTTTATGATTTTTGCGAAAAGGCTGATTTTGATAAGATAGATGGTGCTCTTCTGACATTTGAGTCCGATAGCCCCAACTTTAGTTATATTAAATTTAATAAAAATGGAAAAGTAATAGGAACAATCGAGAAGGTTGTAGCAAGCAATGAAGCTATTTGCGGAGCGTATTATTTTAGGAACAAGAAGCTGTTTACAGATGCGGTAAGTAGTTATTTAGATAAATGTGATTATAAAGAGTTTTTTGTGAGCGGCGTATACAATGAAATGACGAAAAAAAACGAACAGATAGATACGTTTAAAATCAAAGAACATATTTCCTTTGGTACCCCGGAAGAATATGAACAAGCCAAACAGGATGAAAGGCTGGGTGAATTAATTTGATATCGGTTTTCTGCTTTTTAGGTGCAGTCTTATTTATCTGTATAGCGCACGTTATTCGTGTTTTAAGATGGGAATTGTTTATCAATGTATATGAAAAACCAAATCGAAGAAGGTTGATTCAGGCCTTGTCTATCGGATATTTTCTGAATTATATAGTTCCGTTCAAGCTTGGTGATATTGTGAGGGCTTTGTTTGCCGGTCGAAAGATGAAAAATGGCAGATCATTAGGTTTGTCAACTGTGATAGTAGATCGCTATTTAGATATAGTTTGCGTAGGAGTTATTTTTGTTTTGCTTTCTATTACCGGAAAAAGTAAATGGGGGCCGGATATGCAGAGAACAGCTCTGTTTTATCTTTTCTTAGCGATATCGGTACTTGCTTTGATGGTTGCGATTTATGTGTGCAAAGGGATAGTAAAACGTGTGATCCGTATGGTTGCAGGGATTTTTAACGAAAAAATTGAAGCAGGACTTTTACAGTTTTCCTGGGCATTGATCTGGAATTTTAAAGATATTTTCCAGAAAATAAGGAAGGCAAAATTGCTTGGAACAACGGTTGCCATGTGGCTGTGCTATTTGCTCTCATATTTTCTGTTTGCATGTTTTTTAAGTACCAACGGAATAGGAACAACCTGGGTTGACGTATTTACATTATTGTTTGCACAGAATGGTATCAAAGAAAGTACGAGTGTTGCTTTTGCACTTGTGAACGATAAGCTAGTGCCGTACTCGATTTATATGGTTTGTTATATGCTTCTCCCGTTAATCGTGCTGAGTCTTATGCCGTTTATGATGAAGGATACGAAGGAAGATGAGGAAAGTGAGAACTATTTAAATCTTCTGCCTCATATGGATTCGAAGGAACGACTCAACTTTTTGGAAGGATATTTTTCGGATCAGAATAGAGACTATACAAAAAATTATTTAAAAATCAATCAGAATATATCTATAATTCGAGATTATTCTGCCGGTTCGAATGCGACAACGATGCTGTGTACGGACGGAAAAAGAACTTTTTTTAGAAAGTATGCATTTGGCGATGATGGAGAGAAATTATACCAGCAGATTCGGTGGATTTGTGATAATCAGGAATACTTACCATTGCCCGATATCTTGAATTCAGATAAGGAAGCGTCCTATTGTTATTATGATATGTTGTATAGAAGCAATGCGGTTGGATTATTTGAATACGCACATTCTATGCCGATTGAACAGAGTTGGGAGATTATACAAAAGGTTCTTGAAACTTTGGAAAACTCTATTTATCAGATGCATGTAAAAAAAGCAGATACTGAGACAATCCATAAGTATATTCAGACGAAAGTCCGGAAGAATCTTGAGAAAATTAAAAATGCAAAGAGATTAAAGGGATTGCAGCAATATGACATCTTAATTATTAATGGTATCGAGTATAAGAACCTGAAGTTTTATGAGAAGTATCTAGAGGAAAAGTATCTGGAGAATATTTTTAAAAATGATTCTTATGCGGTTATACACGGAGATCTCACAATCGAAAATATAATATGTACTAGGAATGAAAAAGGTCAGGATGATTTTTATATTATCGATCCGAATACGGGAAATGTACATGACTCCCCTAATTTGGATTATGGAAAGCTGCTGCAATCAATTCATGGCGGATATGAGTTTTTGATGTCAACGAAGAGTGTAAAGGTATCTGAGAACAAGATTAATTTCCTGTTTACAAAATCATCTGCCTATATTGAGTTGCATGAGCGTTTAAGAAAATATATGAAAAATCAATTGGGTGATGAAAAAACCAGAAGTATATATTTCCACGAGATAATTCACTGGCTGAGATTGATGCCTTATAAAATCGATAAGGCAGGAAAAAGAGCAGTATTGTTCTATGCGGGAATGCTGATGGTTATGAATGATGTGATTGAGATGTATGGAGATCGGGAGGATTCATAGTGAAAGATTATTTAGCCTTATTTGACCTGGATGGGACTCTTTTCGATACAGGAGATGTGAATTACTATGCGTATAAGGATGCACTTGAACCGTATGAAATCAAACTTGATAAAGAGTATTTTGTAAAGCATTGCAATGGAAGGCATTACACGGAATTTTTGCCGGAACTTATGGGAGATTCTGATCATATTGAGAGTGTGCATGAAGCTAAAAAGATGGCGTACGTTAGAAATCTGGATAAGGCCAGACCTAATTATCACCTGTTTAAAATGATCAATCAGATGAGGAATACATATTACCTGGCAATTGTAACAACAGCCTCCAGACAAAATACGATGGACATATTGAGTTATTTTAATTATCAGGCTCTTTTTGAGTTTATTGTCACGCAGGAGGACATAAGCAAGGTAAAACCGGATCCGGAAGGCTTCTTAATAGCGATGAAGCATTTTGAAATAGATGCTCATCATACCTTGATTTTTGAGGACTCTGATGTGGGAGTACAGGCGGCTAAGGCTACTGGTGCAAGTGTTTTTATTGTAGGACAGATGTGAGAAATGAGAGGCAAAATAGAATGAGTAAGTTGTTAAACCAATTGGTAAAGTTTGTTGGTTTGAGCGGTATTGGTTGGCTCTTGGATTTTTTTACATATACAATTTTAGGATTTGTATCTAATAATCTGGTTTTGAACAACTCAATAAGTTCGTGGGTAGGTGTGACGTTTGTATTTGCGTTTGCTACGAGAAAAATCTTTCAAAGTAATAGCAGGATTCCTTTAACGTGGAAGTATGTGATTTATATTTTATATCAGATTGTGTTGATATATTTTATATCAAAAGTGTTGAATGGAATTAACTTACTTATTATTTCTAAATGTACCTTAGATATAATTTTGAGATTTTCATCGATTTTAGCTAAGATTCTAGTGACCCCGATAACAATGATATTGAATTTTATCGTTATGAAGGGGGTTGTTGAGAAGCTATAATAAGAAATGGAATCTATAAATAAAGGAAATATATGCAATAGAGTCCAATAACGTGGCTCAGAGAGATCCGGAATAATCAATTTAGTATTTATAGAGGCATTTTTTGCTTCGAAAGGGGCGGTTAAGTGAGTAGGAATAAGGCTATGGTTGCTTTTGATTATTTGAGAGCAATTGCATTATGCATGATTCTATATGACCATTTGGGAGGGCTCTTCAATCCAGGGTGGATTGTAAAAAGATATGTCGATTTCTTTTTTGCAGTACCTCTAAATATAATTCAGGATTTTGGCGCATTTGGAGTTTCTTTGTTCTTCCTGATTAGTGGTTTTTTATTTACGTATAATGGAAATTATCAAAATGAAGGAAGAAAAATTCTGAAAAAAGTGATGAAGATATACAGCGGATGTTTTCTGTCATTCCTGGCATTTTATCTCTTACAGAGAATTGTCTGGTGTGTAAAAGAAACCTATTGGAGTCAGTTTTCATTGAGACAGTGGATTGAAAGCATGACTCTAGTTGGTTATTTTACAGGGGCAGGTGAGGTGATTAACGGAACAACATGGTTTTTAATCCCACTGTTTATGTTTTATGTTTTGCGGATAGGCTATGCCTGGATGCATGAGAAAGTTAAAGTGCGTTGGAATATTCTTATTTTAGAAGCAGTTTTGGCGGTGGTAATGCTGCTATTAAAGATGCTTAAACTGCCTGCATCATCATGGCTGATATTTGTTTATATGCCGGTGTCAGGATTGATTCTGGGAGAGATTTTTCGGGATGATACGCAGGTGTCTATTTTGGAAGAGCTAGTTTTGCAATTTATAAACTACATCAGTATGACGATATGGTTCTGGGTATTTGCTCGTCAGTATCATGATTCGTCGCTTTATTTTGTTTCGTTTATTTATTCAATAACATTGGTGGTATTATTTGCGCTCTTAAATGACAAATTTAAGAAGAATAACGCAGTTTCTTTTTTATGCAGAATCAGTTTATCTGTATATTTGGTACATATGACATTTGGCTGTTTTTTATTAACGCTGTGTTCATTTGTGCATATACCATTTACACTTTCATTTATAGCTACAATAGGGGCTATTTTGACCTTATCATACGTACATATGAAAGTGATGGATAGGGTTATAAAATAAAGTAACCGTTAAGTAATGTCATGTATGTGATTATGGAGGAAAACATGGATACAACTCTTATTATTATGGCTGCCGGTATTGGCTCACGGTTTGGAACAGGCATTAAGCAGCTTGCGAAGATGGCTCTAAATGGAGAGATTATCATGGATTTTTCTATCTATGATGCGAAAGAAGCAGGATTTACAAAGATTGTTTTTGTGATCCGGAAAGCGATTGAGCAGGAGTTTAAAGAGATAATCGGAGATCGCTTATCCAGGTTTATGCCGGTGGAATATGTGTATCAGGAGTTGGAAAATCTGCCGGAAGGATACGAGGTTCCGGCAGAAAGAGTGAAACCATGGGGAACCGGCCAGGCGATTTTAGCTTGTAAAGATGTGGTGAAGGAACCATTTGTGATTATTAATGCGGATGATTATTACGGAAAAGAGGCATTTGCGAAGCTGCATGATTTCCTAATTTCCGGAGATGATGCCGATAAGATGAACCTTGCGATGGCTGGATTTTCTCTGAAGAACACGCTGAGCGAGAATGGATCTGTTACCAGGGGCATCTGTGTAGCGGATGAAGCAGGTTATCTGGTGAAGGTGATTGAGACAACCGGAATTCGGGCATTTGGTGAGAAGATTCTGTGTGATAATGCAGAAGTGGAGAGTTGGATCACACCAGATACCATGGTATCTATGAATATGTGGGCCGGTACATCAGATTTCTTAGAGTATATTGATAAGGGATTTTCGCGATTCCTTGATAATTTAGGAGATAATCTGGAGAAGAAGGAGTATCTGCTTCCGAACATTGTCGCAGAATTACTTGAGAAAAATCTGGCTTCCGTAAAGGTCCTGAATACATCGGATCGTTGGATTGGAATTACCTACAAAGAAGACATAGAACCGGCTCAGGAGAAGTTCCGGCAGATGATAGAAGATGGAGTGTATCCCAAGAATTTGTGGCAGTAAAACACAGGAGGAGCAAGGCGAATGAACATGGATAGAAAGATGGAAGTTGAGAGGAAGGTACCTGTCCGCAAGGCCCTTCTGGTTACCCACGTGAGCGGCTTTCTTCCTCAGTTTGAGATGAACAATGTGCGGATTTTGCAGGAGATGGGGTATGAGGTTCACTATGCTTCGAATTTTCATACACCTTCCTATGGTACGGATAATCATCGCCTGGATGGAACCGGGATAATTCGACACCAGATTGATTTTGTCAGAAGCCCGTTCAGTGCAAAGAACTGTCTGGTGTACCGTCAGATGTGTGATTTGATGAAGCGGGAACATTTTTCACTGGTACACTGTCATACACCCATGGGTGGTGTGATGGCACGTCTGGCGGCACATGCAGCCGGGACAGGGCCGGTTATCTACACGGCCCATGGATTCCATTTTTTTAAGGGGGCGTCGTGGAAGAACTGGCTGTTTTATTATCCGATGGAAAAGTTTTTGTCGAGGTATACGGATCAGCAGATCTGTATTAACCGGGAAGATTATGAGCTGGCGAAGCGGAAGTTTCATGCGAAGTATGTGGATTATGTGCCGGGAGTGGGGATAGATGGTTCTCAGTTTCGGACGTTTGGGGATAAGGAGCGGCAGAAAAAACGCGAGAGTTTGGGGATACTTTCGGGGCAGGTCGTTTTACTGACTTCCGGAGAAATGATTCCGAGAAAGAATCAGGAGGTGTTGTTCCGGATGCTGGCAAAGATAAAGGATGAGGCGGAAAACCTGCGTCTTTTGTTGTGCGGGCATGGAGAATTGAATGAGTATCTGCATGGAATGGCGGATGAGCTGGGGATTGCGGATCGTATATCGTTTTTGGGATACAGGGAAGATATGGCGGAGATATTTCAGGCTTCGGATATCTTCCTTTTTCCATCCTTTCAGGAAGGGCTGCCGCGGGCGATGCTGGAGGCTATGGCCAGTGGGCTTCCGGTGATCTGTTCGGAGATTCGGGGCAATACGGATCTGATGGGAGATAGCTGGACCCTGTCGGCGGATCGGAAAAGAAAGCTTTGCCCGGGCGGGGTCATGCTTAGCCAGCTTCAGGATGCGGATGTCTGGGCGGAAGCTCTTGAGGATATGCTGTCCAGGAAGAATTGCTGGAAAGAGATGGGTGAAGCCTGCATCCAGCGAAGCCAGGAATTTAGTCTGGATACAGTGGAAAAGAAGATGAGGGAGATCTATGGACGTTTTGCAGAAATGGAATAGAAGTATACCGGATGGAAATGGGACGGCAGCGGCGGTCTTATTTTTTTTGCTTTTTATATTTTTGAAACAATTTTATTTATTCCCTTCAGGGAGGATGGAGGCGGCGGATGTATGTCTGTTCGCCTCTTTTTTTATGCTGTTATGTGACTGTATGATAAGAAGACCGGAACGTCTTTTTAAGCTGAAGATAGAAGGACTGTTTTATGTGTTTCTGGCATTTGTTGTGGTGATTAATACATATTATGGGATTCGTCTTGGCCGTGGTGAATTTTTTAAGTATACTTGCTTTTGGATCTTCAATGCCTGTGCTATCTGGAGTTTCTGCTATCTGGCGGAATATGGCGGAAAAGCTTTTTTGACCGGGATTAATTGTGTGGTAAAAGTGAATATCGGAGTGCAACTGCTGATATATCTGTCGGGTCATGGACGCATATTTCGTGAGTACTGGGGAGCGATTCGCTATCAGGGAACCTTTAATGATCCGAACCAACTGGCATTTTTCTTGTTTATGATGATATTGCTTTTGTATCTGTACCGGTGCCGGTTTGGGGATCGGAGCTTTCCTGTGTTCTATGTGCTGGCCTTGCCGGTGATCGCAGCATCGAAGTCTACGGGAATTTTGCTGGGAGTTTTGATTTTTACGGTTCTGGCTGTTTTGCATGCGCTGTACCGGGTGGGATGCAGAAATGGTGCGTCTATGAAGGTGTGGATCCTGGGAAGCGCCATCGGAGTGGTTCTGTTTGGCTTGTTTTTATGGTGGATATGGCCTGCAGCGGATTTTGATGTGAAGACGGTGGACTATAACATGTTGACGCGGATTCAGGAGAAGATATGGAAGGTGGCTCATGGCGGTCTGCTGGGACTTTTTCTGGATCGCGGAATGGAGAAGCTTGTGCTGTATCCGCAGTATCTCCTGTATGGAGCCGGGGAAGGCGGATTTGACCGGTTTACACTGGCTAGTCAGGTAAATGAGATTCATTGCTGCTTGTTCAGCGTGATGTTCTGTTATGGTCTGATTCCGACTCTATGCCTGCTAGTCTGGCTTGTGCGGAAACTGCGGTACGCAGATGCGGCCATGGCTTGTGCGGTGATGGGGCTTCTGGCGGAGAGCTTTTTCCTTGTGAATTACCGGCAGCCGATGTTTTGGATGATACTGTTGTATGGGAGTGTGGTGCGTATGGATGGGGATGGAGAACGAACATCCATTCCTGTTGCAGAATAAACTGTGAAAATTAGTAGAAGGATGACTGTGGGGTTATCCTTCTATGTTACGTTTACATATTTTGGTAGTAATGTAAGTGTGAGCTTAATAGAGATTCTGTTTCATTATTGTGCTTAATTTCATTTCATTGAACTGCGGGATGGCTTCCAACGTCCCGTCAAACAGTGCTTCATAGATCTTTTTATCGGCTCTTAACTGGTATTTTTCCAAGGATTTGATAATGGTAGAGCCGTATTCGGTTTTTAATAAAAAGCTGATTTCGTCATTTCTGAAAATATCGTCTTTTAACAATCTGGATTCATGCGCTGTTATAATCAGCTGCGTATTTCTTGTTTTCGCCATTTCTAAAAATAAACCTATGATTTTTGTGGTCATGGCCGGGTGCAGACAGCGATCGATCTCATCGATAACATAGATATTATCATTGGAGATCTGGAACAGGATTTCGATTAAATCCAGTAAACGGGCGGTTCCATCGGATTCTTCATTCAGGCGGAAATAGACGCCGTTTGTCTCATGGCTGAATTCGATGGTACGAATCGCGATAGTATCGTCCTGGTCAATTTCAAAGGTATAGAATTCTTTATATGCACGTGCAACGATGGAGGGATGTCTGTTTTGCCCTTCTTTTTTAATGCGGGCATTGTCTTTCTCCAGGTTTGAGATTATCTTATTATAGATATCTTCCGGTATCTTGCTTTTTACGATATCGGTGGGAACTTCGACAATTCGAAGGTTGGTGATGCCGGTTCCTAAAGCATTTAATAATTCAGAGATTTCTTCCAGGTTTGAGTTTTTAAAATAAGGGTATCCGGTTAAGACACCTTCCGGAATACTAATATTTAGTTTGATGGCAAACCATAGGAAGATATCATTTAGGATACGCAGTTCTTTGTAATCCTGGAACATTTTCCCTTTTCCCATGTTTATGATAGTGAGGAAAAGGTGTTCGTGATCATCGATACTGTCCTCACCGTAATTCTTTAATTTGGCAATCGTTTCTTTTCCCTTAAAGGATTCTCCGACATGGAATTCCTGTGTGTTGACATTTCGCAGAAACAAACATTTCTTAATACCGGAAGCGGTAAGTTCATAAAGCCATTCTTCTTCTATACATCCACTATTTAATACAGCTGAAAACCCATAAATAAATCTTTTTTCATTACAAATCAGTTCCAGTTCGAATACAGATGGTTTTAGCCGGTTTTCTTCTTTCAGCCGGTAATACTTGTTTGAAAAACCTCTGGGAAAACCGTCTTCCACGGTATCTTTTACAAAGCGGATCGCATCGATCAGATTCGATTTTCCGGAGGCATTGGCTCCAAACAGCGCCTCACATTTTACAACTTTTAAGCGGCGGTTGACGTATAGCCGATCAGAAAATTTACGGGCTTTGCCCGCCTCCAGGGAAAGTTCTTGGTTTCCATCGAAAGATAGAAAGTTAGAAACAGAAAATCGTATAAGCATCTTGTGGTCCTCTCTTTAATATGATTTGGTAAAAGTGTACACTAAAAAGACGATAAAATCGTTTAAAATGAAAAACATGCTTGCCTGTTGAATATGAATGTGATACAGTTTTTGGTAAGAAGTCAGCACTCGGGTGCACAGAGTGCCAGACGAAAAGATGTTTTATTATATATTGCTATAGAGGAAGGAGATGATTGTAAATGCCCTATGGTAAAGACTGGGCCGAATGTCCAAGATGTGGAATAAAGGCGAAAAATAAAGATGAGATCGAAGAACTGTTTGGATACAGGGAGATGGGCGATGGAAGAAGAATTCCGCAATCGCACTGCAGAAAATGCAGATTGGAAGAGTTAAAATTAAAAGAAAAAAGATAAGAATTTATATATAGCAGTTATTTTAATAAAAGGATCCTAAGACAGGGTCCTTTTATTAAAATAACTGCTGCATAGAGAGCCATGGCGCCTGTAAAATAATATGTGATTATGATATACTGTAGAAAAGTGGAAATCTTTTATTCCTAACTGAATAAAAGATTACAAGTAAAGTAGAGATTGGTTTTGATTAACCTTCAGGAAATAGGGGATTCACATTGAAAACGACAATATACTGGAAAATACGTAAAAAGATATTGAATTTGATTTTTAAAATTAAAAAAGTTGGTTTTACTGTTGATAACCGAAGACAGTCAGCCAAAGAATACAGGGCTTTTAAAAAGCTTCTTTTAGAACGATTTATTTTGGGCGCAGTTAAGGGGAGTTTTTTGGCGATTGTTTTAGGTTTCATTGATAGGAAACTTTCGGAATTCGGTGTATTAATTACCATTGATAATAATATTTTGGCGGATGTGATTATTGGAGAATTGGGTGTGGCTGGTGTTATCTTAGGATTGTATTGCTCCAATATGTCAAGTATATATTCAACAAGATATGTTAATGCTCCAGAAAAAATAGCAATTGCCTTTCAATACGATAGGGTAACAGTAAAGTGTTTAAATGCCATTAGTAGTTTTATAATATATGGAACAATTATACTCGTTGAATTATTAATGAACTATGACGTTGGTTGGTTATCTGCTGCTGTGCTAATTATTTGGTCAATATTGGTTGTGATTTCTTTTGGAATAACTGGAAATAGAATATACCAGCTGTCAGATGTATTTAGAGTATCGGATGGTGCTCATATGGTATTAAGAAGAGTGATTACAAAAAGTCTTAATCGAGAATTGTACGCATCAGATGCAAATTATCAAAATCATTTTTGTAAGATAGCATCTGATAGAATTGAATTACTAAAAGTTATTCAAAAATATGGATGTAATCCTGAGTCGATAGATAATACTTCTGTTCTTAATTTTATGTGTACAAATCTAGGTCTTATTGAACAGTATTGGCGTATTAAGAGGAATATTTCAAGGGATTCATTGTGGTTTAGGAGAAAGGGATCATACCGGCAGTGGCATTTTGCAAATGATACTGAAGCTTCGATGGCATTAAAAACAGGAACATCATTAAGGCCGAAGGAAGAACCTGATTATTATTGGTTTGAAGATGAATTGATGTCGATAAACCACGAATGCGTTATTTATTTGGTTAGTAAGAATGACTGGGGGGCTTTATATAGTTATTTTTCGGCTTTTGAGTCAGTTTGTAAATCTGCAATAGAACAAAAAGAAGCAAATTACTATGTTGGACAAATAGATTGGCTAAAAAATATTATTCAAAGTTCTGCAGATAACAGTAATACGGAAGAGATAGTTGCGTTTGTAGGAATTGTTGAACATATTTCTCTCTTATATTTGGATATAATTTTAGAGTCAAGTAAGTATTATAGTAATATTGATATTGATGCAATAAGCAAATCGGTTATAGAAGGTATTGACACTGGAAAACGATACAGTTCAATAAAGTCTATTAGAGGAAGAAATCATATAGAAATATATAAGAAGATAATAACTGAGATATATGCAGTAGGGCATCGCATTACTCCTGATTGGTTAGTTAAACAGTATGTAGCAAAAGAAGAGTTTATTTATATAAATTCACTATTTGATATAGTTAAGGAAGGCATTGAACATGCATATTCGTTTGGAAACTCTTTTATTGAAAAGAAAATGTATTATGAAGCATGTATTATGCTAACCAGGTTTTATGAATATGAGTCAAAGTTGTCAAATTTTTACAAATTTGCAAATCAGGTTGAGAAGAATTTGAATCATTATCATTTGGATCCTGAAGACAAATGGGATGACAGTAGATTGGTAGGAGTTGAAGCCCAATTTTTAGAATATAAAAAAGAACTTCCAGAAATGTTGCTGAAATGCTCAAGTGCCTTTGCAATTAAAAATTGGAATAGAAGAGAAGAATATCCTGACTTTTTAGGAGAGTGCTATAACCATATAGCAGAGGATACGGTTGAGGCTATTGTAAACTCCGATAAAAACCAATTTGAAAAAGATTTTGAGAATCTGACAAAGATAATGCTTTTATACCAGGAGTATATTAGATCAGACTTTATAAAGAACAAAGATTTATATAGAGTAGAATATGCGTATTATATGTTTACATCTCCGATTGTAGAATGGGCACAAATTGGCGGACTTGGGATACTATGGGGCGAATTTTTCAAAGATACAGAATGGTGTAATATTGTAAAAAAAGCTTCAAAACAAATACTTAATGTGAAGGAAAAAGAAGAAAAGTCAACAGAGGTTGCAGCCCAGTTAATTGAATTTGTATCACAGAGGGATAGATTCCTGCTTGGTATAGGCACAAGAGATATCCTTGAGACAGGTTGGAATCAATTGGTCGCAAATGCAATAAGAAAATCAGCTGTAATAGAAACTGAATATGTAATGTTCAGACAAAAAATAAAGACGGGTAGTAAAATAATTAAAGCGTTTTGTCCTGATTTTTTAGAAATGGGATTTACGTCGGAACCTTCTGAAGTCTTTTGGGTTATTTGTTTTAATCCGTTACTTCCTAAGGAAAAAAGGTATCACACTAGATTTTCATGGGAGGATGATTTGAATGAATAATACTAAAAGAATTAAAAGAAAGATTGAGAGAATATATAAACATCCCATTGATAATCTATATTCATACTGCTTTTACAGAGATATGTTTTCTGGATATGAGTATTCGCTAAGAAAAGATAAATTAAGTAGAGGAGATTTTTACAAAATTATATCAGATGATAATGAGATTGCAGAATTATTTAGAAATGGAACACATTATAATTTTTCTCATGAGTTTGGTCAAACCATTGATAGAGTTCTCTATAGCATGGCTATTTATGGAAAGGCATACATTTTTATAAAACCAGAATATATTGAAAAAAGTGACGAAAATGGAGAAAGAAATAAAAAGTTAAGTGCTATATATTTAAGAGAGGTAAAAGGAATTCCGAAGAAAAGCAAGTTTTACTCAAAAACTTTTTCAAACGAAATTTCTGAATTCGATATAGAAGAAGGTAGATTAATTATCTTTGATTTAAAAGAATTTGGATATAAAAGAAACTATTTTAAAAAGCTTGTAAAACGATTGGGTAAATATGATATCACATCTACTTCTCTAGAATTAATTAACAATGAGCCTGCATATGATTTTAGCGTACATGCTGATAAAAACAGAAAAAAATTTCTCAGAAAAGTGAGAGATATTGGATGGAGTTTTGGAACGGATGGATTGTCAGATAGTTACATTTTGTATAATGAAATCCAGATGAAGCAATTTAAAATACGGATGCTTAAAAATGTACTTAGGAAAATTAATCAAGTTATCGTAGCAGAATATATCAAAAATAGTGAATTTAAAATAGAGACTTTGACAAATGATATTGATTATGAAGAAGCATGGTCTAAATTTCAATGTGGAGAACTCACAGTTTCTGAATTGAGCAATATAATATGAGGAATTATTGTTTAATAAGTAATAGTAAAAATTAGCAGAAAGTTTAGAAATCATATTGTGGGGGCAGAAAGTGAAAACTTTACTTTAAAGGATAGATTATATGCAGTGTCAGAAAAGTTCAAATATGAAAGATTTGTATATTATCGGTGCTGGTGGATTTGGTCGTGAGGTTGCCTGGTTAGTAGAAAGAATTAATCAAATTAATCCAACTTGGAATTTAAAAGGTTTTATAGATGATAATGAATCACGATGGGGTTCAAAAGAGGGAAATTATCCGGTTTATGGAGGAGGTGAATATTTAAAAGCACAGGGAGTTGTCTATGTAGTTTGTGCGATTTTTGGCAGAATGACCGCAGGGAGGAAGAAAGAACCATCGGAGGTATCCTATGCAGAGTACATTAGTTCGTTTTACGGACAGCAAGTTTGCTGATTCTTATAGGACAGGAGATTTGTATCTGTCATCCATATCAAGTTTTTGGGATCTTACGAAGGATACACTGCCATATGATCCAGAGCTTGTTAAGCTGCCGGAGGCGGAGATACGAAAAAGATTAAAGGAGAAAGGTGCAGCGGAAGGAAGACAGGATTTTTCGGAAGGTGTTATGGCACAGATACCCAGAGATAAAATTTCTCAAGTATTTGGCGATATGAGAGATCATGTTATACATGATGTGCGTTTCAGATTATCGGCATATAAATATTGCAATATCCTTTGTTTTTTCAGGATTGATGCGGAGGATAGTTTAACCGGTTTGCTGGATGAGGAGAATGTAAGCTATCTTGCGAAAGACATGGGAATTATGATTACACCGGAAGAATTGACTTCCAATGCAGAGCTGGGGCGGGAGCTGGCTGATAGGGTGAGCTTTAAAAATGCTGCGTTGTCACCGCATCTGACGCATACAGTGCAGCTTCCATCTGTTTCTATGAATGACTTTGGTGATACGGTTATAGTGATTAAGAATGAGGAGGAGTTTCGAAGAAGAATCATAGCTGCTGTGAAGCAGTTAGGCGATCATTGTATCATGGGAGATATTCGTTATCATGAGTTGGAGGATAGAGTGGATCCATCCACATTAAGTAAGCATTGTGTTTCATTGGTATCATCCGGATGCGATGATAATAAAGAATTAAGTAAAAATTGGCTTTCGGAGAATGGAACATTCGATGTTTCTATGCTTGATGGAATAGAGGATATTTATTGGAGAGGCTGTCTTGATAAATATGATCGATTTGCAAAGCAAAAGGAATGGAGAGTCTGCTGGCTGCCTTCGGAATTGAATTATGAAGCGAAAATACTTCATGTGGGATCACTGGAGGATATCATAGACATAGTACCGACAAAAGATATCGGAAGGTATTTACTTAAAAAGTATTCCGGATATGTTCCGGGGATAATAACAAATAATAGAAGAACTATAGCTGGGACGGAAAGCTACGGGGCATTTAAAGGGCGTATGAGGGATATAGATGGTACAGGGGAATTTGTGGTGGAAATCGGATAGAAAAAGCACCGAGACAACCTTGAAAGTTTTTTGGTAAAGAACCGAACGGAGACGATAGAAGTGAGTATATTTGATATATAAAGGCGATGGCAGGAATAACAACAGATACAAGAGGATCCCGAATAACAAGGGATCCTTTTTTAAAACCAAATGATTGGTTCGTTTTAAGTTCGCCTCATAGAGTGCAATGGAGTATTAATAAGGTATTGTGTCCAAATTGAGAGTTTGTTTTGGGGAATGCTTGAAGCTGACGGGATATTCTTGTTTAAATTGTCGTTGTATGTTATAAATAAATCACAAGTATAACAACACGTGACAAGGAGAAAACCAACATGTACGATTATTTAATAGTAGGCGCCGGTCTCTACGGTGCCGTATTCGCCCATGAGGCGAAGAAAGCGGGCAAGAAGGTTCTGGTGATTGACCGCCGCCCGAATATTGCAGGAAATGTGTATACAGAGCCGATGGAGGGCATCCAGGTTCACAAGTATGGCGCGCATATTTTCCACACGAATAATAAGGAAGTCTGGAATTATGTAAATCAGTTCGCGGAGTTTAACCGTTTTACGAACTCTCCGGTGGCGAATTACCACGGCGAGCTGTATTCCCTGCCGTTTAATATGTACACCTTCAACAAGATGTGGGGTGTCGTGACTCCGCAGGAGGCAGCGGCGAAGATCGAGGAACAGCGCAAGGCAGCAGGCATCACCGAGCCGAAGAACCTGGAAGAGCAGGCGATCAGCCTGGTTGGCACGGATATTTATGAGAAGCTGATCAAGGGCTATACACAGAAGCAGTGGGGAAGAGAGTGCAAGGATCTTCCATCCTTCATCATCAAGCGTCTTCCGGTTCGTCTGACCTTTGACAATAACTATTTCAACGCCCTGTATCAGGGAATCCCGGTTGGCGGCTATACGAAGATGGTTGCCAATATGCTGGACGGCATCGAGGTTCGCCTGGAAGAGGATTATTTTAAGAATAAGGCTGATTGGGATGCGATGGCAAAGAAAGTAGTTTACACCGGCGCGATCGATGCGTATTTTGAGTATTC
>JABLTT010091286.1_pt1 | contig 64760 bp, 56 predicted proteins | sample 7160061 | NCBI WGS metagenome assembly JABLTT01 (sample SAMN14651232, study PRJNA627086) | human gut metagenome | isolation source: feces | host: Homo sapiens
AGCTTTTCTTTGTCCGCCAAGTTTTTCTGTTTCATCAAAACCTTTATGTAATGCTGTTAATAGATTTTCACCTTTAGAGTTTTCGGTAATACTTTGTGCTAATCGGGAATATTCCTCAAGTTGTGCAAGTTCTTGCATGATACCTTCTCGATCTCGAATTAGTTCAGCAGTTATGTTTTCTTCATCTTCAAATGATTCTTTTAATTCATCAATAGTATCATAATCTTCAATATCCAATTCACTTTCAACACCTATCAAAAGATTATTCAATCTTTCTATTAGCGAATTAAGTGTTCCAGAAATTGCAAACGAAGAAGAAGCTAATAATTTTCTGAGAACCATAGTAATGAGTGTGCGTTGCCCTTCTGGGAGTGCATATAACTTGTCTGTCTGTAAATAGTCAGAGATAAAATTATATAATTTTTCTTCATCAGCCGAAGGTGTGTATTCTTGTAAAATTGGAATTCTATTTGTGTATCGAACGTATTCCGTCACTTGTGAACGAAGTGTTCTTTGGCAAAATGAATGTAATCTTTTCTTCAAGTTACGATTGCGAATTTCCGTATTATTAACCGCAACATACATTTCTCTAAATGTTTTCGCATCTCCAAAAACATGGTCATCAATAATACTTACCAATCCGTACAGTTCCATAAGATTGTTTTGAAGTGGGGTAGCTGTTAATAAAAGTTTCTTTTTTCCACTCAAAGCACTTTTAAGTCTATTACCGGTAACATTACTTGTTTTATATACGTTTCTAAGGCGATGTGCTTCATCCATGATTACAAGATCCCAGTTTACAACTTTCAACTCAGCTGCCTTTCTGGAAGCAAAATCATAAGAACAAATAACCACCTTATTAGAAACTTCAAAAGGATTTATCGAACCATTTTTTCTAAGCCTATTAAATTCTTTTGATTCCATTAAAATGGAATCAATATAAAATTTATCTTCAAGCTCCTGTCTCCACTGCATTCTAAGAGAAGCAGGCACAATTAAAATTATTTTTCTTTTTCTTTCAGCCCAATATTGTGATAAAACCAGACCTGCCTCAATAGTCTTTCCAAGCCCAACTTCATCAGCTAAAATTACACCATTGCTTAATGGCGATTTTACAGCAAACATTGCAGCATCTACTTGATGTGGATTCAAGTCAACCTTTACACCGGACATAGCAGAAGCTATTGATTCAAAGCTTGACTGTGGTCTTTTTAATTGTATTTGTTCAGCAAAATACCTTGATTGATGTGGAGTATAATTAACCATAAAATTATTTCACTCCTTTATTCATCTTCTGTTATCTCTAAAATATCTGACACATCACATTTAAGTGCTATACATATTTTTTCGATAATATCCATATTCACATTTTCATTTTTTCCTAGTTTAGTTATAGATGCAGCACTAATACCAGCAAGTATCTGCAAATCCTTTTTTTTCATATCTTTATCAATTAACAGCTTCCAAAGTTTTTTATATGTAACTGCCATCTTATCCACCTCTCGAAACATTATCATTTCTAATTTTCATTCTTTATTTTAGCATAATATTCTTATTATTTCAATCGCAGTTCCTTTGTTATAATCATTATTCTTGCGAACGCACGATTAAATTGTTCTAACACATCCTATTATTTTCAAATTCATTTTCACAAACTGGCAAGCAGTGTAAACCACTATTGGTTTACTATTTTTTCGATGTTCCGTTTCACTCCCATCTTCAAAAACCGCTTGTTGGGGAATGCCCCCAATCCCCTTGAAACACCAACTTACCGTTGATGGCTACGCATTCGTTCCGAACGCTAATTTATTTTCTTCAAAAAATTTGGCAAGGCTCACACTTGTGAACCCTGCCAGTTTATCGAGCCGCTTCTTTCTCTCTTTCATCGTTTTTAACTTCATCGTATAAGAAGCGTTCTACATTTTTACGAGCTTTCATTAGCTCCTGCATTTCATTTTTCAACTGATGGTACTTTGAGTACATCTGTTTTTTCTCACTCATCAGCTCATGGTACATCACATTCAATTCCTTAACCGTTGGAATTTTCTCAAGTCCACACTCATTGAACGCTTGCTTTGCTGCCTTATGCAGAGTGATTGCTTGACGGTTCTGTTCAAAGAATTTTTTACTGTAGCCAGATTTACGATACTGAATATAAATCTCTCTGGTGTCAGCATAGTTAAAGATTTGTTTTTTCAACGCAAGCATTTCTGCCATCTTTGCTTCTTTTTCTTTAATACCAGCTGATAGGGCATTGAATTTATCTGTCGCTTCTTCTTCCATAACTTTCAAATCTTCCATCGTTTCTATCTTATGATCTCTTAAAAAAAGCAAGGTCTTTGACATGGACTTTAGATTAAAATTCGTTGCCCATCTTTCTGCACCTTTGTTAATAATTTTTTCTTGAATATCAATAAGAAGATTTAGTTTTTGCGGCTTATTCAATTCTGTTTTTTTATCTTTTCCAAGAATTGCAGCAACAATGTCTTCTTCAGTATAGCCATCTCCTAAAGAACGAAATCTAATAAACCTTTTTTGCGCTTTGCCTCTGACCGCTGTATATTTTCCTCGCTTAATCTCATAACCTACTTGCTCCATCAGCAACAGAAAATCTTCAAAGTCTTTTGGCTTTTTCTCAAGACAATTATCAATCGCAATGCAGATTGCAGTTCTAAAGGAATCTCTTTTAGGATATTCAGTTCGCTTCTCTCTTTCTCTATAAGGCTTCTTTTCAATAACCGACAATCCATTTTCCAAGCAGATCATATCGCTCAGTCTTTGGATAGCCAAACCGGAAAACCAAAAGTTATTGAATTTCTTGTTGGCTTCAAGATTCGTAGAATTGAAAATTACATGATTATGGATATGAGCTTTGTCTGTATGAGTATCAACGATAAAGGCGTGCTTGCCTTTGGTAAATCTCATTCCTAATTCATAACCGATTCGATTTGCTTCCTCCGGTGTGATTTCACCCGGTTTAAACGATTGTCTTATCATATAAGCAATGACATCATTCTTTTGTTGTCTGCCGATTTTATGCGAATACTCACGCTTAGTAAGAAGAAATTCTTCATGAACCGTTTTAGGATCACACTCATAAGAACTGACATAATTTCCATCTTCAGTCTTTTCCGGATTCTGTGCATACTCAATTCTATCCAATAAAGTTTTTGCTAAAGTTTTTCCTTTGTTGATATGCAACGCAATCAATTTTGTAGCTGCCAAGTTACCACCTCCATCTTTTTTACGCAAAATAAAAAGCTGAACCATACTCGGAACAGCCTGTCTTACATATTTCCCATTTCAATGTTTTAAGCTTTTACAATGTTTTTTAATCTGCTATTTACATCTTCCAATGTCACGATTATCCATGAAGCACAGAACAATGCAAGTACGCAGGCAAGTAGTAAAATCACAAGAATCAAAAGTTGGTTCCATGCACTTTGGAAAATCGTATAGATTGAGCAGCCTATTAAAAACAACATAAACGGTCCCAACACATATGATGAAATATTCACTAACAGTTTCATAACAAGCATGAACACAACAACCGGAACTATCAATACTACAGCTACTATTTTAAGTAAGAACTTCAATAACATCATCGTTCAATCCCTCCGTTTCTTATCTTAATCACATTCTAAATGAATATGTAAAGGACTGCAATGATATCAAATATTTTATGTACCGATACAGCCATTTCTGACTGTATCCATTTTTTAGATTGTCGATAATCTTGCCATGATTTCTTTTGCCATCATCCAAATTTCTTCCAATCTGTTCTGCATGTCCTTAATATCTTCAGCGTAGATGTTACCTGTTTCATTAGCTCTTTTCGCATATTGATTCAAGTTATTGCTGCATCTTCTGAGCAATGAAACCATTTCTTTTACATCTTGTAGATCAAGCTTTACGCAGTATCCATCAAGTGCCATCTTTCTGACATAAGCATTAAGACAACTGATTTCAAGTTCCTCCATCTTCAATCGGATACGCTTCATCTCGCTCTCCGATACCAACACATTCATCTGCTTATCTCTTTTTTCAATCATAGGGACACCTCATCATCTGAACGGTTTCTATCTGGAACAATGGTACTGGAATGTTTCTTCAATTCTGCAATCACTGATGGCTTTTCTTCACTGATTTCTTCAGATGGATGATTTTCGTCCATGTTCAGTGCTGCGTCAAGCTCTGCCAACCTTGCACTCTTTTGACTCAGCTCTGCTTCCTGTGGGAATGGTTTTCCGACTTCAAATTTTGCAGCTTCTTCTTGATGATGAAGATTATCAAGCTGTGTCTTTGCTTTTTCCAAGCGGTTGGAAATTCCAGCAAGAGCATTGTCCATTCTGGTGATGTTACCTCTAGCGTCTGTGCCAAGCGAAAACCTATGGCTCATCTTTCCTTTCAGTGTAAGCTCATATTCCTGTTTAAAAGAATCAAAGGAAAGCTCCATTTTAAATCCACGATACTCGCCAATCATCATCGCTTCGTTGCCTTTGTAGTTCTTGCAAGTAGCAAGAAGTGCTTCACCCGCCATTTCCTTATCAGTAAAGGTTTTTGTGCCTATCTTCATACCGACAAAATCTTCTTTCGGTATTGGATTTCTTTCTACTGTTTCAATATCTTTTTCAAAGCCTTTGATGAAACCTTTGAACTTTTCAATCTCCGCCGGATAATAAGTCAAGAGCTGATCTTCAAGACGATATTGCTTGCTTTGGTGGTCTGCCTTCAGCACTTTCAATCTTGCGACCTCAATATCAAGATCCATCTTTTCTTTTATCATCGGATTACCGGCACATAGAGCTTTGATTTCTGCATAAGACAACGCCTGTTCGTCAACATCATCGCAAGATCTTACCGGCGATTTGCTCGTCATAATCTGCGATATAAACTTCTGCTTATTTTCAAGCGTCTGGTAAAGATAAGCGTCAAAGGTTCCTTCCGTTACATACTGGAACACATGAACCTTTTTGTTCTGATTGCCTTGACGAATAATACGACCATTTCTCTGCGTCATATCCGATGGTCGCCAGCCGACATCTAAGTGATGAACTGCAACAAGCTTGTCTTGGACATTGGTACCAGCTCCCATCTTTTGCGTACTGCCAAGCAGAACTCTGACTTGACCGTTTCTCACTTTGGAAAACAATTCTTTTTTCTTTGCTTCTGAATCTGCGTCATGGATAAAAGCTACTTCATCAGCTGGAACACCACGCTCCACGAGCTTATTCTTAATATCATCATAGACATTGAATGTTCCATCATTTTTCGGTGTTGATAAATCACAGAACAACAACTGTGTCAGTTTGTCCTCCTTTCCGTATTGCCAAATATCAAAAACTTTATTGACACAGGCATTGAGCTTGCTGCTTGGATCATCTGGAAGCAATGGATTCATCAATCTTTGATCAAGACCGATTTTTCTTCCGTCCGATGTTATCTTTAGCATATTATCGACTGATGGATCAACTGTACCGCCATGCACAAGTGCAGCTCGCTCTGATAGTGATGATACCATCTCTTTTTGAATATTCGATGGCTTTACGACTACTGTTTCAAATTCTGCTTCCGGAACCGGCAAATTAAGCTGATCGCTTGTCTTGATGTCAGCGACTTCCTTGAACATATTCATCAGCTCCGGCAGATTAAAGAATTTAGAAAACCTCGTCCTTGCTCTGTAACCCGTTCCTTCTGGAGCAAGTTCTATTGCTGTTGCTGTTTCTCCAAATGTCGAAGCCCAGCAGTCAAAATGCGTCAAATTCTTCTGCTGAAGTGTTCCGTACTGCAAATATCTCATAACCGTATAAAGCTCCGTCATTGAATTGCTGACGGGAGTTCCCGTCGCAAAGATAACACCTTTTCCATCTGTCAGTTCGTCCATATAGCGACACTTCATAAACATATCTGATGACTTCTGAGCCTCTGATGTTGATAAGCCGGCTACATTCCTCATTTTTGTATAAAGGAACAAATTCTTGAAGCTATGACTTTCATCAACGAACAGACGGTCAACACCAAGCTGTTCAAAGGTAATGACATCGTCTTTCTTATCGTTGGCAAGCAGCTTATCCAGTCTTGTCTGCAACGACTTTCTTGTCTTTTCCATCTGTTTGATAGAAAAGTTTTCACCTCTTTGGTACTTCATCTCTGCTAAAGCATTTTCAATTTCCTCAATCTGCTCCCTTAGCAGCTTTTCTTGTCTTTCTGCTGAAATCGGTATCTTTTCAAACTGCGAATGACCGATAATCACAGCATCATAATCACCGGTAGCGATCCTTGCACAGAACTTTTTTCGATTGGCTGTTTCAAAATCTTTCTTGCTCGCTACAAGCAGCTTGGCACTTGGATAAAGCCTTAGAAACTCATTTGCCCATTGAAGCGTTAAATGGTTCGGTACAACAAAGAGTGATTTCTGACACAGCCCTAATCGTTTTGCTTCCATCGCAGAAGCCGCCATCTCAAAAGTCTTTCCCGCACCCACTTCGTGAGCAAGGAGCGTATTGCCGCCATAAAGAACATGGGCAATCGCATTTTTCTGATGTTCCCTCAACTTAATATCTGAGTTCATGCCACCAAAGCGAATATGGGAACCATCAAACTCACGAGGACGGGTAGAGTTGAACATCTCGTTATACTTTGCAACAAGCTCCTGTCTTCTTTTTGGATCTTTCCATATCCAATCTTGGAAAGCATCCTTGATTGCCTGTTGCTTCTGTTGGGCAAGCGTCGTTTCCTTTTTATTCAACACTCGTTTCTGCTTTCCGTCCGGATCTTCAATCGTATCATAAATACGCACATCTTTCAGATTTAAGGAATCCTCTAAAATACGGTAGGCATTGGCTCTGTCTGTACCATAGGTTACATACGCATTGACATCATGTCTGCCGGGTACGGATTTTCCCGTAATCTGCCACTCGGCTGTCAGCGGAGCATATTTTACTTCAATGCTTCTTCTCATATAGAATGGCGTTTCAAAAGTTTCTTCCATAAATTGTTGGATATAATCCTTGTCGATCCATGTCGCACCAATTCTTACATCAATCTCAGAAGCATCCAAATCTTTTGGCTGTGCTTTTTCCAGTGCCTCTACATTAGAAGCATACCTGTTATCGTTTTGAGCTGCCAGACGGGCAATTTCAAGCTTTTCACGCACATTGCCGGACAAATACTCATCAGCAGTCTGCCACCCATCAAAAGCCTCGTCTGAAGCTAAAGGATTTTTGAAAATGATACCATTTAGCTCACTAATAATGTTCTCAAATTCATTTGGCGTACCTACAAGCTCAGCCATATACGGAAGATCTACCACGCCTCGTTCTCCGATAGATATTGCCAACGCTTCAATCGGTGTATCTACGCTTGTGATGTTGACTTCCGGTCGGATTGTTCTTTTGGTAAACATATCCGCCTTGCTTTCAAGATTTCCGTTTTCATCAATGTTCTCAAGAGAACATAAAAGGTAGTAGGAAGAATCATCAGCAAACGCCATCGAGTTGGCTCTTGAATTAAGCAAGCCATACTTAGATGAAAATTCATCATAAGCTATATCCAGTTCTTTCTGCTTCGCTTTGATGTCCTCGTCGGAATAATCATTCAACTGATAATCAATCAGCTCATTGACGATTTTTCTCAGCTCTACCATGCCTTTGATTCTGCCTTTTGCTGTATCATTGAAATCACAAAGCCTCATTACTGAGTTTTCTCTGAAATAGATTTCATCATCAACCACAGCATAGGAGAAGTTCTTGACATCTGGTGTTGCCGGTATGGTTTCCGCAGCTCCCACAAGTGGCTGTTCAGATACCTCTACTTCAACATAGCTACCGTTGATATTCTTGATTGCATTGCTTAAAAGCTCTGATAGTTCTGCACCCTCAATCGGAGCAACCGTACATTCTTCCTTACCATACTGCGTAGACTGGGTTTCGAGCTTTCCCAATACCATCTGAGGATTTTCGACAAAATAGCTGTTGATAGCAAATCCATCTTCACTCTGTCCTAAATGCACCCAATCCGGTTCAATATCAATCGGGTGATCCCGTTTCTGCAAGAAGATAATATCGGACACAACATCGGTTCCCGCATTGGCTTTAAATGCGTTGTTCGGAAGTCTGAGCGCACCAAGAAGCTCTGCTCTTTGAGCAAGATATTTTCTAACATCTGGACTTTGCTGATCCATCGTATAGCGACTCGTAATAAAAGCAACGATACCACCCGGTCTTACTTGATCCAATGCCTTGGCGAAGAAATAGTTGTGGATTGAAAAGCCTAGCTTGTCGTATGGTTTGTCGCTGACCTTGTAATTTCCGAAAGGCACATTACCGATAGATATATCGTAGAAATCCCTTCGATCTGTTTTTTCAAATCCGCTTATTTTAATATCAGCGTTTGGATAAAGTTTCTGAGCAATGCGACCGGAGATAGAATCAAGCTCAACTCCATAAAGATTGCTTCCTCTCATGGATTCCGGAAGAAGTCCAAAAAAGTTACCAATACCCATAGACGGTTCCAAGATATTCCCTGTCTTAAATCCCAACTGCAACAATGCTTCATACATCGACTTAATGACTACCGGACTTGTATAATGAGCATTCAGCGTAGAAGCTCGTGCCATCTCATACTCCTTTTCCGGCAACAATTTCTTCAGTTCTTGATATTCGTTTGACCAGTTTGGCTTATTGCTGTCAAATGCGTCAGAAAGACCGCCCCAGCCGACATAGTTCGACAAAATCTCCTGTTCTTCAAAAGTCGCATTACGGTCATTTTTTTCCAAGTCATAAAGCAGCTTTATCGCTTCAACATTTCTTGCAAACTTCTGTTTCGGACCGCCTTCACCTAAATGCTCGTTGCTGATGGTGTAGTTGACTGCCGGTATCTCAACGCTTTCTTCTTTGACTTCCGCATTTTTTGTATCAAGCTCAACCAAGCGTTCAAAATTGGCTTTGCTTTCCACACGAAAGATAGGGTAGAGCAAAGACGGATCAAGAAGCTGAACTTCATGCTCTCTGATTTCTGTAATCTCAAACTCCGTACCCTCAAGAAATACCTTTTGACCAACCTCATAAGGATAATCCTCTAATTTTTCTTCAGCAGCAATATCTTCCAAAACTTCCTCAGCTTCTATTGTTGCTTCTTCAATCATTTCATCTTCTACCGGTTCAGCTTCTTTTAATTGTCTTTTTTCAAGCTCCTCAGCTGTCAGATAGCGATCTTTTCTTATCAGCTCACCGATACGGTTTGCCACCTGAGTCCAATTCAGATTGACTGTTTCACAACTTTCTTTTTTATAGATGATTCCTTTTGCACTATGATCCTGTCCACTATGAGTCGCACCAGATAAGGCATGGGAATGACCACCAGTACCAAACTCATTTTTCAAAAAATCTGCTTTGCTTTTGGTGTCATGGCTTTCCGTAAAATAATCATAGATTCTTTCTTTTCCACCGTAAATACCACTTCCTCTGGCAAGATCTGCATTGATTTCATCGTCCGTAATAAAAGTCTTGCTTTCCGGAAGGTCAAAGATTTCCGTTTCATAAGTTCTTCTGTCAAGGAACAGCTCCTTTACAGATTTATGCAATTCATACACCCGATGATAATGAAAACGAAGAATGCTTCTGTCTGCTTCATACTTATCAATAAAATCTTCATATTCGGCAGCAATCTGATTACAAAAACTTAAATCATTCAGTCTTTCTGCAAGTGCTTGTGTTTCGCTTGAAAACCCATATCCTTTAATTTCTGAAAGACTTGGGAAAAGATGGAGTTTCTTGCTTTCATCACTAAAATCATGGATCAGATACCAAAGCCTTTGGGCAATCTGTGTTTTTTCAAAACTCGCTGCTTCAGCAAGCTCCACATTGGTTGCAAACTGTCCGTTTTCAAGCAGCTCGCCGATACGCTCAGCCACCTCGTTCCAAGAGATGACATTCGCATTAGAATATCTTGCTGTATTACCCTTAGCCAAGTGAATACCATCTTCTCCATACCAAGCTGAAACCGCACCTCTGCTTGTTTTAAGTCCGTATCCTCCACGATAGATTGTTTTCAATCTTTCAGCAATTTCATCAACTGATTTCTGCTTCATAAATTCTGTCGCAACCATCATTCTGGCATTGTCGGTATTGCTTCCATGAATCAGAATAGTATCAATATCCTCTTGGGCAAAAGAAAAAGCGAAGATCGTATTGGTTTCTACGCTCTCCGCTTCATCTATCCATCTGATCTGTTCCTGCTCACTAAGGAACAAATCTAAGGTTAATTGTTGATTAACTCCGTCATAATCACTTCTTCGGCTTGTGCCTTTAGTGCGTTCATGTGCTGCACCCAAGACATCTGGTTCTCTTTCTTGCTCGGTGCCGGATTCTTCTCTAGCAACTGGTTCATCAGCACTTCCATTCTCTTGTTCGCTGTTTCGTCCACTTCCCAAAGGTGCGGAAACAGTGTTTCTGTCAAGATCATGTCGTTGTAAGTCATCGGTCTGTTCTCCTTGAGGAACGCTCTCCTCATTCTTGCGTACTTCCCTAATGGCTTCGCTTCTGTATTCTGTAACTGAATCTCCGGAATCAAATATTCCCCAACTTTGCTGTAGTTCATCTGTGTCGTCATATCGTTCGCTCCTTTCGACCTCTTTTTGTTGTTCAAATGCAATCACTGTTTTTTCAATTTCAAGAAACATCTCGTTACTGATCGTGCTGACCGCTGTCCCCAAAGCATTGACGCTTTTTCTTGTGTTGAATTCAAAGATGTTTCTGAAATCTTCCTCATCAAAGTAGGCTTCGGCATTATCCGTCAGTCTTGAATAAAGACTGTAGGCAACGCTTGTCGATACTGCTCTTGTAAAGGCTACTTCTAGGTTAAGTTCATCATAACCTTCCAAGAAAGATTCCGCAACGATGTCAGCCATCTCATTTCTTCTGTCGCTGAAATATTCCTCTGCAAGCTTTTCTGCAACATTTTGAAGCTGCATTTCCATATTCCATTCTTTTTTCGCTCCGAAGGCTTTCTCCATAGCTTCCTGAATCGGAATACGATGACTGTCATCAAATTTCCACAGTTTTTCAAGCTCACGAGAATTTCTTCGGCTGCCGGTATCTGCAACATCAAATACATACCTCAAATATGGTCTTTCGCTGTCCGTAACGAATAAGGCGATTCCTTTTGAACCACGCTTTACATATCGGTACTTTTCTTCTTTCCACTGGTCAAATTCCATACATAACGTCGCATTCGGTCGCTGGGCATGGATCATCACTTGATCCGGATAATTGAAATCATAGTTCTTTCCCATCGTTGTAAGAAACGAAGTCCATGATTCCACGCTGCTTGAGATCTCTCTAATTGCTCTTGCAGCTACGCTGGCATAGTATTTTTCTTTTTGATTCATCTGCTAACCTCCCGTCCTTAAAAATCCGGATAAAAGCACAGACTGTCAAATTCCTTGTCGCTCATCTTGTTCAGCTTCAAAAGAAGCGATTCACTCATTTCCTTTAGCTCTGTTTCATCATTGTCAAGCTGTGCTTTCATCTGTTCTAGTGTTTTAATCAAATCTTTTCTTGTTCCTGTTTGATAAATCAGTATCAGCATTTTTTCATCATGCGTAAATCCCATCATTCCAGCTCTCTTTCCAAATGTGCTTTGGAAGGCTTTTTGATTTCTCCTATGACTGACGGTTCTTTCAGTTTTTCTAAAACCGATGGTTTTTCCAGACTATCCATACCTTTTCCGTTGTTGATGACACCGTCAATCATTCCATAATCATCTTCCATCGACATTTCTGCATTTTTCAAATAGTTCTCAGGCTTCATAAAGTCCGGCAATTCTTTAAAACCAATCTTATCAACATAATGGCAAGATACCACATCATTCGCTTTCAGTGCCACGATGTCGCCTACCGACAAGCTGTGTCCTCGAAAATCCTCAGGGTGATAGAGATTGAATTTCTCATATAAGCTTTCAAGCAGAACACTCTGCGGTTCAGCTGATTCCATCGGTGCAACATAGACGATTTCATAGTGATCAATCTGTGGCGTCTTTCCCAAATAGTTCAGCTCAGTCATCGAAGCAAATCTCTCCATTGCTGTTTCTTCCGTTCTCTTCAGCTGCATAATGGCATAGCAGTCATTGGTCGATTCAATAAATGCTTCTAACTTTTTCTCATGGCTGGCTCCGTTGATTTCGTCCCATTTTTCTATCTTCATCGTAATTTCCTCTATCTTTCCTCATCAAAGAACAGCTCTGATGACTGTTTATTTTCTAAAATGGATTGCTTATGACTATTGAGCTTCTCAAGCACCGAAGAAATCTTTTTGGTTTCTACATGTTCCGCTTTTTCAAGCAAATCATCATAGTCGAATGCCACCAAGTCCTTTCTGCCAAGCTTAAAGTCATTTAATATTTCTTTTCTGGCTTCCTTCATGGAAAGTTTCAAATCATCAAGTTGACCTCCATCAATCTCATTGAAGTTCTTGTCATAAAGGGTGTAGTCATATCCATCTTCCGAAGTCTGCAAGGCAAGATAATGATTCTGACCGACTTTCCATGCTGTCTGTTCGTCCATAATCTCATCTTCCGGATAATACTTTGCTCCGACACGCTCCATCATCTCTGCAAACTGACAAATATGAAAAAGCTCGCTTCCGATCTTGGTATGATAATCATCAATATACTTGCAAGTCTTGATAACCGGCTCATTTGAAAACTCAATCTGGATTGTTGCCCCGTCCGGAATACGAAACAAATCATCATATTTACTGTTGATAAATCGAATTTCTTTACTCATAGCTTACCTTTTTCCTTTCTGCTCAAAGGACAGCGAAAACTTTGCTCTGCCATCTGCTTCCGTACTTAACAGCACATCGGCATTGTAGCTTTTACCTGTTTTCTTGGACTTACAATCCTTGAGCCTTGCTTTTCCATCACGAAGCAGCTGATCGACAATATGAGGATTGATTTTCTTTCCGATATAGGTAAAGAACGCATTGTCTTTCCATAACACAAATCGGCACTGCTTATTGTCGCAGAACCAGCCTTTCTGACGCTCGATTACTTCACTGCCACAATGAGGGCAACGACCTACTACATGATTTTTATTTGGCATAATAACTTCTGCTCCTTTCACAACTTCGTATGTTCCTACTAAATTTCTAACCATTGTCTGAATATCTTCCATAAACGCTTCTCCCTCCGTTTCTCCTTTTTCAATACCGATTAGCTTTTCTTCCCACTCCGCTGTCATGGTCGGTGATTGGATCTGCTCCGGCATAACCGTTACAAGAGCAACCCCAACATCAGTAGGAATGAGATTCTTTGTCTTTTTATCGCCAACTCGTTTGATATATCCTTTCTGCACCAGTTTTTCGATAATGCCGGCTCTTGTTGCAGGCGTTCCAATCCCTTTTCGTTCTGCTTCTTTTGGCATTTCATCAGCACTGGCATTCTCCATAGCTGACAGCAAAGTGTCCTCTGAAAAGTGCTTTGGTGGTGATGTCTTTCCTTCTTTGACTTCTACCTTTTGAATATTCAAAACATCTCCATCGCAAAGCTTAGGAATCTGATTCTTTTCTTTTTCTTCCTTTGGATTCAGTACTTTCCAACCCTTGCTTAAAACTGTTTTTCCTTTGGCTTTGAAAGGCAAGCTACCACAAGCAAGCTCCACCGTCGTTTCTTCAAAAATATGTGGCTTGCTTACAGATACCAGTAATCTCTGACAAATCAGATTCAAGATAGCTAATTCGCCACTTGGCAGCTCCGATACATTGGTGCCGGCAATCTCTTTTGTAGGAAGAATGGCATGATGGTCTGTTACTTTCTTGTTGTTGATAATCTGCTTCGTTTCAACTTCAGCAAGCTCTTTATTGATGAACTTTTGTGTTGTTTCAAGAATCTCAGACAGACCGTTTTCCATATCCTCTGTAATGAATCGGCTATCGGTACGAGGGTAGGTGATCAGCTTCTTTTCATATAAGCTTTGGGCATAATCAAGCGTCTGCTTTGCCGTATATCCAAGCAGTCTGTTGGAATCCCTTTGCAGACTTGTAAGGTCATATAAAGCCGGTGCTTTTTCTGATTTTTCCTTATTCTGTACCTTGATAACCTTAATCGTTCCATTCGCTTCGCATTTATTTCTGTCTGCTTCAGCTTCTTCTTTTTCTTGATAACGCTCACTGATCGCAGTAAAACCTTCGCAACCAACTTCCACCGTATAAAAACTTTCTTCCTTAAAAGCAGAAATAGCAGCTTCTCTTTGTACCGTCATCGCAAGCGTCGGTGTCATCACTCGTCCAACATTTAAAGATTGCTTATATAGGCAAGAAAAAAGTCGAGTAGCATTGATACCAACTAACCAGTCGGCTCGCTCTCGACATAATGCAGCTTCATACAGCCTGTCATAAACTGAAGAAGGTTTTAAGTTTTCAAATCCGTCTTTGATCGCACTATCTTCCATTGATGAAATCCAAAGTCTTTCAAATGGCTTGGTACAGTGGCACTGATGATAGACAAGTCGGAAAATCAGCTCTCCCTCACGCCCGGCATCCGTTGCACAGATAAGGCTGTCAACATCTTCTCGCTTCATCAGATTCTTCAATACGCCAAACTGTTTTCTTGTTGCAGGAGATACTTCATATTTCCACTTGCTTGGCATGATGGGTAAATCAACATAAGTCCATTTCTTGTACTTTTCATCATAGGTTTCCGGTTCTGCTAATTCCACCAGATGACCGACACACCAACTGACAATATATCCGTTGCCTTCAAGGTATCCGTCTTTTCTGCTTGCAGCACCGATTACTTTAGCGATACTCTGAGCAACAGATGGCTTTTCCGCTAATACTAATTTCATTTTCATCGACTCCTTTCGTTTTTAGGGAAAAATAAAAGCAGCCTCATACTGCAATTAGCACAAGACTGCTATGTAAAACATTTGACCAACTTGTTTTAATCTTCTTCTGAATAGTCGCAATTAGAACATTCCCAACGATCATATCCATCAAAATGTAAACACCCACCACATTCAGGACATGGACGGATTTCTTCGTCATCTTCTTCTAATTCTCCAGAACAATAAGGACAATGAGCATATTCTGATTCATCATATACCTTGTCGCAAAATGGACACATCTGCATAATCTTTTCCTCCTTTATTCGCTGACATTTCTAAAATCCTCTTCAGACTCGTAAATATCATCTGAAGAAATACTGTTTTTATGACCACATTCAGTACATTTCCATGTATATTTATGGTCATCAAACCCCGGCTGATCATTTAAATAAGCATTACACCTATCACAATACCAATCAATGTTAGGAAATCTCTCACTCATTTTTCTCACCTCCTGTTGCTACTTCATTGTTTTTAGCTTCGCATTCTTTAACTCCTTCAATTAACTCTCTTTTGATTTCTTCGATTTCCTCCTCTTTCTTACCTCTTCGTGATTTTATTATATTGACTATTTTGATAGTACCTACCGTTAATAATGAAGCTCCTAAAGCTGTTACTCCAATCCAAGGCAACATTTCGCTTCTTCCTTTTTGTCTATTGGCTATCTCTAAAAAATCAATATATTTTTCCGGACCTCCAAAGTCTTTAGCTGTCTTTGATAATTCTGCATAATCCCATTTTTCTTTCATTTTTTCCTGCCTCCTTAATCTTTTACCTCATCATAATTTTTGTATCCCCCAAATATAGCAATTGCATCAGCGATAAAATCACACCCTTCTTCACCAAAATTTTGCTTATTCATTCGTGCAACATCGCCACTTTTAAAACTTGAAGATTCAAATCTTACAAATTGATTCAGCGTCATTTCACTATATTCAGGTATAATTTCTAATTTACTTTCGTACATCATTTTAACTAGGAGCTGTACTTCAGGGTGATTGGCACCTAGTTCTTTCCTTTTCACAATTTCTCTTGGAAATAGATATGCCTCAACTAATAAGTCTGGATAATTCTGCAACTTCTCTAATAGATTAAAAACCTTTCCTAAGTCGCTTTTATTAAACTCTTCAGGCGATAAATTTAAATATTTATCGGCAATTTCCAGAAATACCTTATCTTCTTCAGTATTGTCTATATTCCATTCATTTAATGATTTTTCGTAAAACTCATCAAACTTTATACTTCCCATATTCTTAGGTCTTGATGGAAATCTTCCTGTTGCTTTTATTGTTTTTGCATAACCGAGATGTTTATCAACTTTTTCTTTTTTTTCTTCTAACTCTTTTACTTTAATTTGAATAGAAGAATCGAAATCAAAGTTTTCATCATTTGCCATTTTTATAATCTCAGTTAATGTATAACCCATTCCTTGAAGCACTCTTATTGTCCATATCCGATCTATATCCGCATCAGAATAATCTCGATACTCACCGTTATTCTTTGGCATAAGACCTTTAGCCTCAAAATTTCTTAAAGCTTTTCGTGAAACTCCTAAGTTTTCTTCAACCCATTTAACTTTGTACCCCAAGTTACCACCTCCTTAATCACATTATAAAACCTTGTCCTAAGGGCAAGTCAATACATTTTTCTATTTTTTCTATTTTATGTATCGGCAGCCTTTACGACTGCCTTTTTACTATACTTTTCCCTCTGTTTCTTCCTCTTCCTCGGCGATTTCAAAATATTCAAGCTCGTCAACTTCGTCATCAAGCTCATCATCACTGTAATCAGCGTCCGGATCTGGTTTAGTTTCTTCTGCTTTTTTCTTTTCCTTAATCTTCATAAACGCAAAGACACCTCCACCAATCATTACAATCACAAGCACCACGATTGGAAGCAAGTTTATCGGCTTTTCCGGTTCATGTTCTTCTATGACCTCAACTTTTTCTTCCGGCTGTGTTTCCTCAACTTTTGGTTCTTCTTTCTGATTCAGCTCTGCTTGAAGCTTTTCTGCGTCCTCTTTTTCCATAAGCGACATTAAATCTATCTCATCAACCTGATTCAAGAAATGGACAGTACTGTTGCCCTTATCATCTCGGTCAATAATCAAATAGAAATAGTTACCGTTTTTCGATACCAGAGTTACAAACTGCTTGCCTACGCTTGATTCAGCTCCTACATCATCGACGAGTGTAAGATTCCCGTCCGGTGTCAAAGGTTTCTGCGGCTTTGGTTCTTCTTTCTTTTCTTCCGTTGTTTCCGCCGGCGGCTGCTCACTTGCTTTAGCATAAGCTGTTGTCGGCACTAAAAGTCCCATAATCATTACTGCCATGAGAACCGGCAATACAAATCTTCTTTTAATCGTCATTTTCAATATCCTCCGTAATTTTAAAAGGAACAGTGGTATTTGCTTTTTGAATAAGCTCTGCCAACTGTTCCAGTGTAATGTTTGCTGCATGAACCATATCGTGAATCATGGTGTTTTCCGTTTCCTTGTATTTATTCTCAAGGTCTTTTACTCGCTGTTCCCACTCATCACGCTTTGTCCTTGCTTTGTTTAAATCTGCTTTGATTTTGTCTAATTTCGTTAACATCAATGTCCTCCTTAACGCAATCTTCCGTAACAATAAAAATGCTGCTGCCAGTATGGTACTTCAATCGAAGCATAAGAAATCGGATTTCCACAATGGATCATCATACCGTTGCCGACATAGATACCGATATGCGAAGCTCCGCTTGTTTCATAAGTTCCTTGAAAGAAGATAAGGTCGCCCGGCTTTGCTTCACTTGGTGGGATAATATCGCACATTCTTCGTAAACTCTCAGCAGTCTGCCTACCAACATTCCAACCATTACCGCAGTTATTGATTACCCATGAAACAAATCCGGAGCAGTCAAAACTTGTTGACGGAGAAGAGCCACCCCACACATAAGGATAACCGAGATATTTTTCTGCTTCCTTGATCATCTTGGCAAATTTTTCATCGGTCAGTGCCTCTCCCGGAATATCATAGTCTGTATAAGGTCCGGTCGGATTGGAGTAAATATCATCTTCAAACAAATATGCTCGATTACCTCGTGTCTGAAGCAATACTGCATACCGCTCCATCTCATCATCACTCATACCCATACCGGCAATGACTGTTCCAAGTCCTTTGTTTTTTAGCGTTACATGAAGAATACGATACTCATATTCGACTTCAACCTCATATTCATATTCTTCCGTTGTTGTTTCTCCTGTTTCGGGATCAGTAACTTCTCTTGTTCCAGTCCTTGTTTCCGTTCTCGTTCTTATCTCAATTTCTTCCCTTATAGAAAGCTCATATTGACGGTCAAACAGTTCTCTTAAAGTATCCTGCACCTCTACTCTGGTATAATCCTCAAACTTAACCGTCAGATAGGAAGTCAGCTCATAAGGATTGTGGTTGATTTCGTCCAAATGGTATCGGTACTCATCATAGCCGGAGTGGGTGCTTTCAATATTATTGATTTTTGACTGCAAACCGGCTTCCAGTGCTTTGTAATCATCATTTGCTCCAATGATGTCCTCATCTTTTGCTGTATAAGAAGTTCCAAGCACCGTATTCATACCACCATGAAACATGACGGAACAGGAAGAAAATGCTCCAAGAAGCAGCGTAAGAACAAGTCCGAATCCCAATACGAGCAAAATTGTATGAGAATGCTTCGATATAAATCCACCGATCTTTTCAGTAAATTTTTTCGTATTCTTAGTTGCTGTCTTTGTCGTACCGGCAGTTTCTTTTGCTCCTTTCCCCGTCTTAGCTACTGCATATTCTTTCTTGATGTCTTGTTTCTGTTTCCATCGTGAAAAAGGATTGGAAGAAGGCTCTACGCTTTTTTGCTTTTCATAAAGCGTATTGATATTGGCTTTGTCCGCCTTCTTTTCCAATCGTTCTGCTTTGCTGTATTTTTTCATCTTGTGGCTGTAATGAGCCTGTTCCAAACTGCGAACCGAAGTTTCTGCCAAACTTCCGCTTTGCCTAGCTGAATCAACACCGGCATTTTCATCTTCATTCTTGGAAAAAACCTCATGCACGCCTTTAGAAACCACCGCACTGCCTCCAAGCGTGGCTGCTCGCTTCAGCTTTGATGGACTCTTAATATTATCCGTTGCCACCTCAGCCTTAGCAAATCTCAGCTTTTCAGAACGAGTTGCTGCCTTTTCCTTGTCAGTAATAATCTTGCTTTTTGCCTTGTCCGACCTGTCTGCGATTTTTTCTGCTTTCTGATGCGCTTTCACCACCTTATCATCACGAAAATCTTCTTCCATAAATGTTAAGCGTGTCGTCTTTTTCTTCATCAGCTACACCTCAGCTTTCTCGCTTACCTCGGATAATTTTGTCGTCATAATACGATATAACTCAAGGTCAGTTGGAAACCTGTCTACAAATGGAAGAATTACATTGCCATAAAACAGCAAGCCTTCGCCCTCGCCGGAATGCGTTACATAAGAAAGCTGGTGAGGAGAGATATTCAGCTGATTGGCTAAAATCTGCCTATCGCCGGACGCTTGGTTCAGCATATAGATGAAGTCGGAGTTTTCAAAGATATTCTCGACTTCTCGGCTCAACAGAAGATCCTTTACATTCTGAGTGATTCCTGTCGGGATACCTCCCCATTTACGAAATCTTTTCCAGATTTCAACCGAATACGCTGCTGTCTGTTCTTCCTTTAGAAGCAAGTGAAACTCGTCCATATAATAGCGTGTCGCTTTGCCGGCATTACGGTTTGCGGTTACTCGTCCCCATACCTGATCCTGTACCACAAGCATTCCAATCTTTTTCAACTGCTTTCCAAGCTCTTTGATGTCATAGCACACCAAACGGTTATTGATATCTACATTCGTTCTGTGATTGAACAAGTTCAACGAGCCTTTGACATAGATTTCAAGTGCTGTCGCTACATGATGAGCTTCTTTTTCTTCCTGTGAAAGCAGTGCATGATATAAATCTTCTAAAAGTGGCATATTTTCCGGCATAGGATTTTCAAAATATCGCTGATAAATTTGATGAACGCAACGGTCAATGACTGTCTTTTCAATCGGTTGTAGTCCATCTTTCCCACCAACGATAAGCTCGCATAAGGACAAGATGAAATCAGCTTTCAATGCAATCGGATTATCTTCTTCCGAATAATTGGCATTGATGTCCATCGGGTTAATGAACTGCGTACTGCTCGGACTGATCTTTACTACCTGTCCTTTAAACTTATATACAAGTGCTGTATATTCCGACTCCGGATCACAGATAATGATGTCATCATCGGTTGCCAAAAAGCAGTTGGCAATTTCTCTTTTCGCACTGAAACTTTTACCAGAACCCGGCGTTCCTAATACCAACCCGTTCGGGTTCTTTAATTTCTTGCGGTCTACCATGATTAGATTGTTGGAAAGAGCGTTCAGTCCATAGTAAAGAGATTCATTGCCGCTTTGGAAAAGCTCCTGTGTGGTAAAAGGAACGAAGATTGCTGTACTTGATGTTGTCAGTCCTCTTTGAATCTCAATGAGATTATTTGCTAAAGGAAGGCTGCTCATCAAAGCATTCTCCTGTTGGTAATCTAGTCTTCTTAGAATACAGTTGTGCTTCTGAGCAATAGATTTTGCTTGAAACACATTGTTTTCAAGTTCCTGTTTCGTCTTACCGATATTCATAACAAGAAATGTCAATAAAAACATTCGCTCGTTCTGGCTCTGCAACTCTTTCAAGAGTGCCTTTGCGTCTTTTCCATAAGTCGCCAAATCTGATGGAATGATGTCCATGTCATAACCTGAGGGTACTGCTTTTTTCTGCTCCTCAATCTTGGAACGATCAAGCTCCGTAATTGTATGCTTCACTTTCTTGATAGCTGAAGTCTGATCCACCGACTGAATGTGCATGGTAACGATCTGCGAAGAATCCATATCCAAGAAATCTTTCAACATCTGGTCGCTTAAATCAGAAGCGGTAATCGCAAGATAAGACATTGCTCCATAGACTTCTCCCATCTGAAACACTCGGTTCCCATGAAAGCCGAAAGAAGTCGGTGCAATAAAATCCTTTACCGACAATCCTGATTCTACTAGCCAGTCCCATTCAAACATAAACTTCTCCAAATCTCCCATGTGAAAAATGGAGTGCATAAGTTGCAATCGTTCCTTTCCGTTCAACACCTTTGCACTAACGCCCAATCTTCGATAATTGTTCAATAAATCCGTCTGCACATGCTCCAGTCTTGGCTTCGCCTGCTTCATGGATTCTGCTTCAATACCAAAAGTCAGATACTTGGCTTTTGTAAGTCCGTTGTTTCCTTGGGCAAGCTGCGACTTCAACATCTGCGTGTACTCGTTTCGTACCGGATTGAACTCATCTTTCTGATGAGGAATACGGATATTCTTTTCAAAGCTTTCAGCGTCCGTACCCATATTCATAAAAGACAGCTCAAAATGAATCGAGCTGTCAAAGAAATTAAGGAAACTGCACCATTCCTCAAAGATTGCCTTTTGATCTTCCTGTTGGGCAAGCTGATAATTGATGTCCTGAAACTGCAAAGTCTTTGTATAATAATTGTCCCTTACTCTGCAAATGCCATCGGGAAACATTCTTTGAAAAGGAATTGACTGCTGTGCAGTTCTTGGAATCCCGTCATATCTCTTTGCACTTTCTATCAGCTTTCTAATTTCTTTTTCTTCTTTTTTTGTCAGATTGCTTGGCAGTTTGATATCTGCCGATCTTTTCTTTTTTAGAATTGAAAACAATCGCCTCTACCTCCTTGTCTAACCGGCACTGCCTCATCAATGCCGCATAATAGTTGTCCGTCTTATATGGTCTTTCCTTCGGACGAATAAATTTGCTTTCGATAAAATGCTTTGCTATGACTTCAAGCGGCTGTCCGTCTTTTTCATACATCGCAAGAAAGAACAACGGAAGCATGACGATCATCATGCCGATGACTGCCAAACTCACATTGCCACTCATTCTTAGCAGAAAGAATACCGGCAAGCCAATCAATGCTGCCACACCAAAACAAAGCAGCTGTCTTTTCGTCAAATTAAAGAATATCTTTGATTTCACTCGTGTCAGATCACGAGGAACCGGAACATACGCTGCCATTTAGACCACCTCCAATTCCGGTATAGATATGCCATCAGGTGCTTCGTTTCCCCAAGTATCCCAGCCATCTGCTTTTTCTCTTGCAAACAGCTCAATCTTAGGAACATCGCCCATCAGCTTCTCTATACGCTTTCTTGCTTCTTCCGGCTTTTTGCTGTGCCTTTCAATATGGGAAACGATGACTTGATGAATCCCTTTGGAACATCGTTTCGGACTTCCTTTTGTCGCCAAGATACAGATTTCTGCATTGGCTCTTGTCCAATAACCCATTCCCCAAAACAAAGAATCTGATTTCTTGTTCTGCTTGATCCATACGAAAGCCACCGTCTTGTATTTGAATCCCCAAGCTTTTAATACTTCGCCCATTTCTTCAAGCAGAGGGAATGTGATCCACATAAACAAAGCACAATCCTTATCTGCCAGCTTTCCTATGGGCAGCTTCTTAATATCCTCAATGCTCATCGTCGAATAATGGCTTTCCGCAGAGCGTCCTTTTCCTTTGTCGCTCCATACACGATAGCTCCAAGGGGGATCGGCATAGATTACATTGTATTTGTTCATCTGCGACCTCCTTAATGGGCATTGAATACGCTCTTTGCCAAGCTTCCTGTCTTAAACAGCGTAAAGCATAGCAGAACGGTGTAACCCATGATTCCCCATATCGACATGATGATGTCATCGCTTAATGCCAGCTCACTGATCAGTACCGCATAGATACCGACACATATCATGATCAAGAAACCTTGAAAACCTAATGCAAAAAGCGACCTCAAATAGTTCTGTCCGACTTGGCTTTGTTCTCTGTTTCCGAATGTTGATAACGGAATAGGAGCCAAGCTCGTCATTAAATAAATCTCAATCATTCTTCCATAGACGATGATGAAAATTACAATCGACAATACCGACATCGTAATCTGCACAATCAGCGACTGTAGGAACAGACCAAGAAGCGGTCCGACTTCCATTTCCATCAGCGTTTCTTCAAGAGCATCCAGCGTTCCCGGATCTATCGCTGTATCGCCGGCAATGATACCTCCGCTTGCTTCTATCACATGATTTGCTATATCAAAAACAGCCATCGTGATATTGAAAGTGTTGGTTATCAGCACAACAGCCACAAAGGTCTTGAAGATCCACTTGAAAAAAATCCATGTTTCAAAATTATTGAGATTATTGTGGTCAATAATCATCTGTATCAGCTCGTAACAGGCGATAAAAGTCAAAATCAATCCTGCAATCGGGATAATGACTGATTCGGATACATTACGAATCATGGAAAAGACTCCGGGTGAAAAAGCTTCCGGAGTCATTCCCACTTCTACCGCAATTTCGCCAACCTGTTGATTGACGGAATCAAACATCCCCGACAGATTGTCCATAATGCCGCCAACGAGCATTTCCTTTAACCAATTGGTTATCTGTTCGAGTATGCCTTCCAAATGCTAACCCTCCATCTCTTAGAACAATCCAGAAAGAAGCGGAATAAGAGTAATCCCAATAAGGGCAACACCGCCACCAGCCATGAGCTGTTTCATACCTAAATAGTAGAAACGGCAAACGGCGGGCGGCGGCGTGATGTTTCCGGCTGCTTTCCGGGCCTATTCGGTTGTATCATTCGCGGTCAAGTCTGCGCTTGTCCGCTTGCTTCTTGAAATTGAAATGGATTTCCACGGTCTGGCGAACGGTGCTGCCGTCCTTGTCCTCGTGGATAACGATTTTTTGGATAAGCCGGTTGAGCGTCACCGCGTCCAATTCCTGCACGTCCGCATAGTCCTTGATGATTTCCAGCCAGCGGGTGTTGTCCTCCTGCTCCCGTGCCTGCTCGTCAAGGCGCTGCCGGTTCAGCGTGACGCGGTTTTTAAGTACGGCCTGTTCGCCTTGGCTGCGTTCCAGAATCCGGTTGAAATTGTCCTCGGTTATCCGGCCCTCCGCCATATCCTCATATACCCGGCCTATGACACGTTCCAGCGTGGCGATACGTTCCTCGTCCTCCGCCACGCTTTGCAGGATTGCGGCGCGCTCGGATTCTTCCTCGGCCCGGCAGCTTTCTTTGAGCTGGTCGGCTGCGTCCTGCTCGTCCGCAAGGGCGGCTCTGGCACATTCCCGTATCTGTTCCAGAACGATACTGGAAAGCGCGTCATAGCTGATACGGTGCTGGGAACAATGGGCCACGCCGTACTTGTTGTACTTGGAGCAGGTGAAGATTTTTTCCTTGCTTTTGGCGTTGGCGGTGCGGATATTAAGGGCGCTGCCGCATTGTCCGCATTTGACAAGCCCGGCAAACAAGCTGAAATTGCCCCATGCGTCCGGCCTTTTCCTGTCCTTGATTTTCTGCTGCACAATGTCATAGGTTTCCCGGTCAATCAGCGGCTCGTGCATACCCTCGACGGCAATCCAGTCCTCCCGCTTTTTATCGGACAGCCAGCCCACCTTGAAGCGGTAAACCACCTTTTGAGAAGCTATCACGCCAATATAGACGGGGTTGGAAAGAATCTCCTTGATGGTGGTAAAGTCCCAGATAAACCGCCCATGCTCCGGGTCGGCAATTTCAAACTTACTGCGCTTGTCCCGCAAGCCCTTTTTCCGATTCCACCAGACGGGGGCGGGGATTTCCTCGTCCTCCAGCCTGCGCCGGATATAGTTGGGGCCGTGTCCGTTGCGGGCGTAGTCGTAGATTTTTCGCACAATCCACGCGGTTTCCTCGTCGGGCAGAAGATGGTTTTTGTCCTCCGGGTCTTTCCGGTAGCCGAACGGGGCCAGACAGCCGGTAAACTTGCCGGATTTCGCTTTCGTCAAGTAGGACGAATGTACTTTCTTGCTCACGTCCCGGCTATACATTTCGTTCAGGATATTGCGGAACGGGGTTATGTCGTTCTCAATGTCTGTGTCTACCGCGTCATTGAGGGCGATATACCGTACATGGTTGCGCGGGAAAAATTCCTCCAATAGCTGGCCGGTCTGCAAATAGTTCCGGCCCAAACGGGAGAGGTCTTTCGTCAAGATAACGTCAAACCTGCCGCCCTCCACGCCTGCAAGCAGGCGTTTCAGGCCCGGACGCTCCATGTTCAGCCCGGTATATCCGTCGTCCTCAAACGTCGCGGCCACACGCCAGCCCTGTTCCTCGCAGTAACGGTGTAAAAGTTCTTTCTGGTTTTGAATACTTGCGCTTGTTCCGTCTTGGTCGTCGTCCTTGGAAAGACGGCAGTAAACGGCGGCTCTCACCTCCAAAGGGTAGTGTTCAGCATACACGGTGTTAGGGTTCATTTATGTCCTCCATTCCGCTGTGTATGCCGCGTTTAGGAGTATCTTCATTATACTCCATCGGTTTAGAATTGTCAATTATAGATTGCGATTTAACAATCTCCTGTTTTTGCAGAATCAGGTCAATAAACGCCTGCCGGTCGCTCTGCTTTCCGGCAAAAACGGCGCTCACTGTGATAACGGGGTCTTTCGGTTTTGCCATAGGCGGCTCCTTTCAGTCGTTGAGAAGCCGGGAGGCTTCGTCCTTGTTGGCGGCGGCGTTGCCCTTGCGGTAATTCGGCCCGTTGAAGCATATCGGGGTGCAGCGTTCCAGAACGCGGTCATAGATTCGGGCGTGTGCTAAATCCTTGGGGGCTTGCAGCTCGGCAAGCGGTAGATTTGTCGTGATGATGAACGGCAGGCGGCTTAAATATCGGCTGTCAACGACGTTGTAAACCTGTTCCAGCGCGTATTCTGAATTGCGCTCTATCCCTAAATCGTCGATGATTAACAGGCTGAAATGGTGAAAGCTGGCAAGATACTTGTTTCTGTCCTCGCTGAACATTCCTGATAGGCTGTTGAGTATCTTTGAGAAGTTTGTCATAAGCACGGGGACGGCATGCTCGGTGAGTACGTGGGCGATACAGGCGGCGGCAAAGGTCTTTCCAGTGCCAACGCCTCCCCAAAGCAAAAGCCCCTGTCCGCGTTCTTTCATGGCGGCCCAATGTTCCACATAGCGCCGGGCGTACTTCATAGCCGGATTCTGGCCGTCGTCCCCGGCGAAGGTATAGGCCAATAGCGCCCGGTCTTGTAGGGCCGTTGCTTTCAGCCTGCGGATTCGGTCAAGGCGTTCCTGCTCCCGGCGGGCTGCCTCCGCTGCCTCCCGGCGCTCCTGTTCGCATTGGCAGAGGCAGGGCATTAGCCGCTCCCTCTCGAAAAGCGTCACGCGGCATTGTTTGGCCGTGTGGCACTTGCCGCAAAATAACAGGCCGGTTGCCGGGTCGGTGTAGTCCTCCGGCGCTGGCGTTGCTGCCGCCGCGATACCGTCCATCATTCTTTCCAGCTCGTCCCTCATAAGCTCTCGCCCTCCTTGTAGGTGTAGTCGGGCAGGCCGCCGCCCTTGGTTCCGCTGGCGGCCTTTTGGCTGTCCTCGCTGGCCCAGCGCCGGATTGTGGCGGCATGGCTCTTGTACTTCCTGCCGGTGGATTCCATGTAAGCGGACAGCTTTTCGACGTACTTCTCCCAGACGGTGGGAAACTCCGCTTGTAGGTCGGCAAGCTCGGCCTCTGTCAAAAGCACATTCTGGTATCTGCCATAGGTGCGGGCGGGCTGTCCCTTTTTTAACTCTCTCTCTATCTCTTTCTCTATCTCTAACTCTGGTGGACGAACGTCGGACAAATGTCCGCCATTTGTCCGCGACGGTAAAAGCGCCCGGTTTTTCTGCCTCGCGGCCCGCTTGCGCTCCCCCTCGGTGGAGGACTGGCCGATTAGCAGCTCAATGTTGCTCATGTAGTACGCGCCGCCGTCCAGCAGCTCCACAAGGCCCAGCTTCAAGAAGATTTGCAGGGCGCGTTCCACGGTTCCGATTTGCTGGCGGGTGATGGTGGCTATCATCTGCGCCGTATAGGGGATATTCTCGTCAAGCTGAAGCCTGCCGCCGTGCTTCAGCGATTTCAGATACAGCTTCAGCAGAATGTTGGAGTAGAGAACGCCGTCCTGCATACTTTCCAGCAGGACGATGGAATCCTCGTCAAAATAGCTCTCTTTCAGTTTCAGGTAGTAGTATTTCCGATTGTCGGACATGGGGTGTCCCTCCTTTGGGTTCTGATGGGGTCTGTATGCCTTTAGAAGCCGTTTTCCGGGGGCAAAGGTAAAATGTATCACGCCCCCTTTGACAAGCGCCCGGAAAGCCGCTGTTTACGGGCCTTTTTCAATGCCTAAAGCGTGACATTTCAACCGTTGTTTCCGCTTGCGCTGGGCGGCCCCTATCCGCTTCATGCGTCCGGCGCACTCCGGGCAATACTTGGCCCGGTTGGAAGCGGGCCGGAACATGGCCCCGCAGACGGCGCAGCGTTTGGCCTCGGCACGGTAAAGCAGGGCCGTTTCAAGCTCTCTATCCAACGACACAACAGGGAGTAGGAAATGCTTTGGACGCAGATACATTCCTCGCCGTCGTCCAGCGCAAGGCAGTTCCCGCCGTCATAGTTGCAGCAATTATGCACGAGCCGCCGCGCCCGGCGATACTGGCGGTAGTCCATGATGGGGATTGCTTCACGCTGCCTGTTCATCGGCGGGCCGCTCCTGTTCCTCCGGCCGCATAGCCGCCGCTGCTGGCGCGGGCGGGGTTGGCGGCAAGGGCAGCCGGATAGTCATGGTGATGGTGATATTCAAAATCGTTTCTTTCATCGGTCAAGTTCCTTTCGTCTGGATTGTTCGGTTTTAGCAAGCTGTTCGGCGGCCTTGCGTAGCTGCTCCACGGCCTTGACTTCCTCGCGCATGGCCCGCATTTCCTGATATAGCACGTCCTTTTTCGCGGTGAGAGTGTCGGCCTCGGCCCGCCACTGTTTGGGCGTGACGGCCTCGCCGGTGGCCTTTAGGCCGTCTAGGAAACGGGCGGCGCTCTCGTATAGGGTAAGCTCCGCGCCGTGGCGCTCCGCAAACTTTTCACGCTTGCCGGGCTTCATGCCGTCAAGCTGGCGGCGGGTTCCCTTGTGCTGCTCGTACTGCACCCACATTTCCAGCCGTTCCGTAAGGGTGGCTAGTCGGCGCTCGGTGGTGCGTATGTCGCCCCGTAAGTCATAGTAAGCGCCATTCATGGCCGACACTTTTTCATAGAGCTGTTGCATGGAGATAATGCCGTTCTGTTGTAGGAAATTGAATAGGGCGGCGCTTTCTTTGAGGGCTTTCACTTTGCCGTACCGGGTCGCCGGTTGGCTCATTTCCTGCCGGGCCTGCCATGCTGCGCCATGACGCTTTCCTTGCCCTGCGGCCCCTCGGCCTTTTCTTTCGTCCAGTTGTAGAGGCGCGTTATACGGGCTTTAATCTCTTTCAAGAGTTTGTTGTCGGCGGCGATCTGCCGGTTGACGCTGCCCTTGTCGGTGGCAATCCCGCGCCGCTCCATACGGGTAGCGGCTACTCCCATGTGAACGGTGGGTAACTGCTCCACGCCCTGCCGCTTGTAGCTGCGGTGGTCGATTCGTTCCGGCCTGCCCGTCTGCTCTAAAGCTCGGTTGGCGTACTCGGCCCATGCCGCCCGCCACTGTTCGGCCTTGTCCTTTTCGTTCCAGTCGGTGGTGTCGGCGCGGTGGTTCTTCCAGCCGCCTTTGCCGTCCGGGATTCGCTGGCCCCGTGGGTCTAGGTCGTATTCCTTGCGGCACTTCGCGCCCCATTCGCTGGATTGCTCTAACGGTCGCATGGTGAGCATGATGTGGGCGTGTGGGTTGCCGTCACCCTTGTCGTGGAGCGCAAAGTCGGCGCACATTCCAGCGGCGACAAAGTTATCCCGAACGTAGGCCCGAACAAGGGCAAGCTGGGCCTCCCGGTCAAGCTCGGCGGGCAGGGCGATTTCAATTTCCCGTGCAAGCTGCGCCTTGCCGGATTTTTCGATTTCCTCCACGCTGTTCCAGAGGGTGGAACGGTCATGAAACGCCGGGGGTGCGTGGGTCGGTAGCAGGATTTCCGAATGGATAACACCGCCCTTGCGGGTATAGTCGTGGGTCTGGCCGTCCCACTCGTTGGTTAGCTTCTGGCCGCTTCGGTAGGCAGCTGCGGCGACGGCTGAACGGCCCTCGCTGCGCTTGATAATCTTGATGGTACAGTGATAGATGGCTATGGTCGCCCGCCTCCTTTCGGGTGGGGGATAATCAGGCCGCATGGGACGGAATAGCCGCAACGCGGGTGTTCCGTCCCGTGTGGCTCACTGGGGGTTTGGGGCGAGTAGCGCCCCATCGCGGCCAAAGGCCGCAACGCCCCCGGCAGGGCGCACACACCGGCAACGGTGCATAAGTGCGCCCTTGTCCCAAGGGAGCTATCCCGCGTCCCCGGTTTTCGCTGATTTTGCGGCGACTTCTCCGGCTCCCGGCAGACGGGAGAGGACAAGCAGGAACGCCCCCACTTCCTCGCCGGTCATGGCGGCCACGGCGGGAAAGACGCTTTCCAGAATGGCCCCGCGCTCAATGAGGCGGTGCGTCCGGGCCTTGCGCTCGGCGTTGGCTTTCTTGTTGAGTAGAATCTTTTGGCGGTTTTGGAGCTGGTGCAGCTCCGTTTCAATCTTTCGTTTTTCTTCCAGCAGGTTCATAGTCCCTCCCTCGTCCACTTCCTTTTTTTGAAATACTTTTGCAGCTTCTTCACGGCCCGGCGCACGGAATCGCTGGCCTGCGTTGGGCTGATTCCCTCGGCCTCGGCAATCTCCCGGTATTTCATTTCCAGCATATAGCGCATATGCAGGCGGCGGGCCTGCGTGGGGGTAAGCTGGCCGATGGCCTCCCACAAATGCTCCAACAATAGCTCTTGCGCCGCCTCGTCCTCGGCCTGTATCATGTAGTCCTCCGGGGACGGCTGTGCCCAGCCGATAGCGTCATTCTCAATACCGTCCTCGCAATCAAGGGAGAAATATGCCTTGTGATACCATATCTTGCTGGTGCGGTTGTTTTCCTCCCGGCGTAGATGGAGCAGGGCGTCCGCTATCTCGTCCGGCACTTCCACGAAAACGTCCGTCTTGACAAGGGGATAGTAGTAGCGTTTCAGATTGATTACTGTCATGGGCTGACCTCCTAAAATGGCAAGAGGGGCAGGCGGTGAAGCCTGTCCCTCTCGGTGATGGGGCGAATGTCCCTCACTTGGTTAGCCCGAAAATCGCGTTTCGTTAGGGTGGTCTTTGAAAAGTTTTTGATATTTTTTTCTGACTGCCGCAATGCTCTCATAGACAGATACTTTCGAGCAGCCGTCCAGCCGGGCAATCTGTTCATAGGTCAAACCGTCCAGCGCATAGAGCAGGAACCGCCGCCGCTGTGCCTCGGTGCAGCTCTCCAACACGGAAAGCAGCTCGTCCCGCGTTTCCTTGCGGCAGACATATTCCTCCGGTGTTTCCTGATGGGGCGGGCGGCCCTCGGTGGCAACTATGTACTCGTCAAACTCCCGTATGTCCCAATGGCGGCGCTTCTCGTGCGCTAGATTTTCCTCTTTGTGGTCTGCCCGGTCTAAGCACTCGTAGACCTCGACGCTGACCTCCACGGACAGGGCTTGTCCGTTTATTTTGATGGTGACTTCCATCTGCCTATCCTCCGTTTCGATTTGGGTTTGTGCGAATCGAAACGGGGGCGGCGGGGAACGGCAGCGGGGCCGAACATCGGGCCAACTTGGCCCGAACCTGACCGGCTGGAAAAAGGAATTGTCCGGCCCTCCTGTGCCGAATTTTATTATCTTTTCATAAACTAGCGGCCCGACAAAAACAGAGGCGCGGAATCTCTGCAAATATCCCCGGCAATCGGCTGCAATCGCAGACGAACCACGACGGAATAGCTCTGGTCTTGTCGCATAAAAAGAGGGCGCAAGTGATTGGTTTTTCACTTGCGCCCTGTTGGACGTTTCCACTATTCTGTTGTGGTTTGTCCCCCAATTAGGGGGTGGGGCAAAAGGGATATTTGCTCATGGCGGCCCTCCACTGGCCGCAAAAAAGCGGCCTTGATTTCTCAAAGCCGCCTAAAAATCCCATAGAACTCTGCTGCTGTACGACGACTTTTTTTATTAGCCGTCGTGCGGCAGGTTACTATTACTTATATTTCATTCTAGCAACACTAATCATTTTAATCTTAGTTGGGAAAAGTTGTAGTAATCTGTTTTTCAAACCGGGAATAATTATCTCCTTATTTTTCATTAAACCCGAAAAGGCAATTTGAGCAACCTTTTCAGCGGTCATAGAATTTGTGGGAGTAACCGTTCCCTCTCGAACGAAAAAGTTTGTCCTAGTTGCTCCGGGGCAAAGTGTTGAAATTTGGACACCTTTTGATTTTGCCTCATATCTTATAGCTCTGGAATAGCTCAATACAAACGCTTTACTTGCAAAATAGGTTGAAGTATATGGACCGGGTTGAAATGCACCTGTCGAAGCAACATTTAGTATTTTCCCTTGACCGCATTTATACATCTCCGCGATAAACAATTTAGTTAATATTACAAGATTCAACGTGTTAATTATTATCATCTGTTCGTCTTGCTTCAAGTCGATTTCATTTGTTGCGCCAACAAGCCCAAAACCTGCATTGTTCACTAGAACTGTAACAGGTACTTGTTCTTTTGTTACTTTCTGATAAACCTCATATGCTGCCCCAATTTGAGTTAAATCCTGTTCAATAACATAGATAGGTGTAGAATAATGTCCTTGCAGTTTTTTCTTGACATTATCTAAATGATCTTGACTTGATGATACTAGGATTAGGCCATATTCGTTTTTGGCAAATAACTTTGCCAACTCATATCCAATTCCGCTTGTCGCTCCGGTAATTAAAGCGAATTTCATAAAAATTCCTCCTTTTGAGAATATTATAGCTCTGCAAAAGGAGGTTGTAATTCACATGGGTTAATTTATATCTGGTTTTTTAGTTTTTTTCTAATTCTACTCATAGAACCTGCTTTTATGCCAATAAACGACGCAATAAATTTCAACGGTATTCTACGTTGGAGATTAGGATACTCTTTACAAAAACTTATGTATCTTTCATCAGCAGAAAGGAGCAGTAAGTATTTGGCTCTGCTTTCCAATTTCCCCAATTCCTCTAAGTAGAGATTTTGAACATATTGCTCCACTTGTTTATCCATAGAAATAATTTTTCTTATCACCGTATATGGTAACTTTATACACTTACATTCTTCAATACATTCTACATAAAATGACGAACAAGAATTGGTTCTAAAACATTCTGAACCAAAAAAACCGTTTTCAAAACTAAAACACTTTGTAGCCTCTTTTCCTTGGTCATCTATGTAATAGCCTCTAACAATTCCATAAATTATAAAATAGAATGATGACACTTCATCACCCATTTGTATTGGATGGTAGCCCTTTTCATATGTAACAACGGAGGCTTTATTATCTATCACAACACTAATATCTTTATCCAGTCTAATCTTCAAACAATTTTTTAGATATTCACTTGGCTGTATAATCATAACGGCCCTCCATTATATTTTCCTTGTTACGGCTCATCATCTGGGATAAGTGCAATTACATCGGCAATGTCACAATTCAGAGTTTCACAGATTTTAACCAGTGTAGCCATAGAGATATGTTCACCCTTGCCCATGTTGGCGATATGGTTTGTAGTCAAATGCGCTTGCAGGCGTAAATCTCGCTTGCTCATATTCTTGTCTATCAGTGTTTTCCATAGCGGCTTATAACTGATTTTCATAGTGGTTCCTCACCTTTCCGGCCAGAATATCCGTAAATCCGGCCCTGCCTCCTGTCATTACAGACATTATACCGCCTTAATTGACAAAACACAATGTTAGCTTGCAATCATACTCCTTAAACTGCGGCATACACAACTGTTTTATTTGTGTTTTCTTGTACCTCTATTTTGGTATCAAGTGTTTCATCCCCTGTGATTTCGCACCCGGATTATCGTTACCGTAACCTTCAAGTAAATTGATTGCTCCCCATACGCCAAGTCCTGCTCCAAGAGCTACTACTAAAGTCTGTAATACTTCAACTGCACTGTTAAAAAATTCCATAGTCCATTTCCTCCATATTTTTAACTTTTATTTAGTGTGTGTTCGCCTATGTCCGCACCTTGCGACCTTTCTTTTCACTTCATTTGCCATGTCAGCTTGTCCTGTGCAGAGCATTTTGGCATAAAAATAAACCTATCGTTTTTCTGCACCGGCAGAGGATAGGTTTAGGTTTCTTTATCGATCTCTATGACTTCATAGACATCTTCTTGATTCAGTTTTAATTTTCGATTCAAGAATTTCTCAATATCGAATGTGTTCTTATTGTCATAGTCCGATGTGAGCTTGTAGTTCGGGTGCTGCGTCAGATCATATTTATCCGATAGAAACGGTCTAACGCCCCTAAGCTGCAAGATACACTTAGAGCCATCAAGTACCGACAGCTCATCAACCGTCATCAGATCCTTACCGAGCTTTTGATAATTCGTCCCAAAAGATGGACTGTTTCCTCTGGTATCTGATGTGTTGTAGGTGTCGATTGTTTCCTTGCCAAGAGCTTGATTCAGCTCCTTCAGCGTTGTAGGTTCAGCTCCTCCTAAGAACACTCTTGAATCCATATTTCCGATAATCGTATCCGCATTATCTTTATAGATTGCTTTCAGCTGCGACTGTGCCTGAAGCACCAAGCAAGCCGAGATTTCACGACTTCGGATTGTTGCTACTAATTTTTCCAAATTGGGTATCTGACCGATGTTAGCAGCTTCATCAATCAAGCACCTTACATGAACAGGAAGCCTTCCACCATATACATCATCTGCTTTTTCGCACAGCAGATTGAAAAGCTGGGTATAGATCATGGAAATCAGAAAGTTAAAGGTTCCGTCAGTATCGGACATAATCAAAAACAATGCTGTTTTCCTATCTCCAAGGGTATCCAGTTCCAGTTCATCATAAGCAGTTATCTCTCTTAGTTCTTCAATATCAAACGGTGCAAGCCTTGCTCCGCATGAAATAAGGATCGATTTTGAAGTCTTGCCGGCGGCTAATTTGAATTTTTTATATTGCCTTACTGCAAAGTGGTTCGGCTTTGCTTTTTCCAATGCTTCAAACATCAGATCCACAGGATTTTGAAAATCTTCATCGTCCTCTCTTACTTCCATCGCATTGATAAATTCAATCAGAGTAGAAAAGTTCTGTTCCTCAATCGGTGCTTCATAATGGATATATCCAATCAAAGCACAGTAAAGAAGCGTTTCCGCTTTCGTCCAAAATTCATCACCGGCTTTGCCATCTCCCTTTGTGTTGGTAATCAGTGTTGTTACAAGCTTCAATATATCCTTTTCTGAATGGATATAGGCAAAGGGATTGTAGTGCATAGACTTCTTGAAATTAATCGTATTGAAAATTTTAATCTTATAGTGGTTCTTCAAAAGGGCATTGCCACACTCGATGACGATACTTCCTTTCGGATCAGTAACAACATAACTTGAGTGCATTTGCAAAAGATTCGGCTTGATCCAAAATCTTGTCTTGCCGGAACCAGAACCACCTATAATCAACACATTCTTATTTCTAGCATTCTTCGGCTCTTTCGGGCGATTGCTCATCATCAATTTTTCTGTCTTGGTCAATATGATATTGTCCTTAAAGTTTGGAGCAACAAATGGCTCGATGTCTTTTGCTGTACCCCATCTGGCTGAACCATATTCCACCTTATGACGAAACTTCTTGACATTTTTACCTTTAACATAGACTGCCAATCTGATTGCCGCACCAACGCATAAACCAATCAATAAATCCAATGGATTAAGTGATGGCAATGGATTTTGAAACGCTGTTCCAAGCGTCGTGATGAACGAGAGTATCTTTTCCGATGAATCAAACCCTGTTGCCAGTCGCCATGCTTCTCCGATATTGGTTGCCACAAGTCCGATGACAAGATAAGGGATATTTAAAATAATCAACCGTTTCAGTTCTTTCTTTGTCATCTTCATAGGCTATGCTCCTTATCCTTGTTGCGAACCTTTTTTGGCATAGCTCTCACTTTTTCCTTAAATTTCGACAACTGCTTCAATACACTTGGCTTCTTTTCTTTCTGCATGACAGAAGCTAAATACGCTTTGAACGCTTTTGTCATATCCTTTCCATCATCAGCCTTAAAGAACACGAGATACTTTGGTGGCGTTACGCTGTCGTCCATCTTGATTTCATAATCTACACGATACTTCTTGGCATATTTTTCAAATCCTGCTATATCTGTTTCCGATATTTCCATATTCGTCAGCTTCTTACTGTCCTTCAACAGATTCGCAACTGATTTCTTCTCAATGTTAGACTTTGCACCTTTGTGGAACTTTTGCTCCCTCCGATGTCTTAAATACATCTGAAAAGCTCTTGCTAATGTTCGTGCAGTCAGCTTGGAAGTGCTGATAGCGAGATTAAACGCCCTGTTTTCAACTTCTTCCTGCATGGTTCATCACCCCTTTCCATAAGCTGATCACATTTAAGATTTCTTTTTGTTCTTTCCCTCGACCGTCAATATACCATCAAGCGTTGTGGCTGCAATATGGTATTTCTTTGCCATTGCAATATCCGTTTTCATAGCTTCATCGGTATCATTTCCGCATACGACCAAGATTCGACATCTTCTAAGCAGTTCAAGGGACATATCCTGTTTATCCTTAAATTCCTTTGGAATATTGTCTTTTAATAACCCTATATACATCAGCATAGGGCAGATAGGTGAATAGCCTGCGTCATACACCTGTCTTGAAAATCTCAATGCTTCTTCTTTCGCTTCATGCGGTTCATCACTCCAAACTGCTGTGATATATGCTAACGGTCTTGCCATACTGTTTCTCCTCCTTTACATATCCCCAACTTCCGGGGAAGTCTTTATCTTTGGCTCAAGTCCTTTGCTGAGTTCCTTAGCTTTTATTGATTCCTCCGGTATTGGCAGCACCATCATGCCTTTGCCCATCTTCACGAACATTTCCGGCTGATGAAACCTTGCTTCAAACTTTTCCATCAGCTCCGGTGAAAGCGAACCGAAATCATCTTCCGTCAAACCAACAACAAGAAACGGACCGGCATAAATGTCATAGACCTCGCCATCATCGGTACGCATAGCACGATTTAGTGGAAGTCCTAACAATTTGCCGGATTCATTTAGGATAATGCCGACTTCATCTTCAAAAGGGTAGGTACATTCAATGTCCCCGTCTACTGCATTTCTTAAATCATCAAGCTCGCTTCCAATCTTGATTTGCTTTGGATACTGTCCCGGTTCTACAAGCAGGACATCAATCAAATTGTTCTCCAATGCTCTTTCGCTCTCTGTTGTAAACTTAGCTCCAACAAAGTTTTCACTGTCCAAGATATATTCTGAGTTGTTCCAAGCTTCTTCCACTTTTTCTTCTGCTTCAGCTTGGTTTGCTGCTTGAACCGTTACCGTTTTTTCCAATGTTTCCGTTATCTTCACATCATACTCTTTCATTACTGACCTCCGTTCCAATGAAAAAGCGACCATCTACAAACCTTACAGCTCATAAATCGTCGCTTCACTTTCCCATATCGGGACACATGCTTCTTCTAAAGTATCAATCAAATCTTCCGGTATGAAAAACAAGTCATTTCTGCCCTTAACCTTTTTCACAAAGGTACGGTATTTGCTTTCATAGACAATACCATCGTCATGTTTCATCTCAATACAGTGCGTTACTGCAAAGCTCATATCCTCCAACAGCCACAGCTCCGTATGATAGCTGACATCGGTCTGATTGCTGCTTGCTCCGACTTCCATATCCGAGAAAATCTTAATTGCTCGCTGACCGAATAGCTCTTTGCCTTTGTACTTGAAAGCAAATTCAATACTGCCATCAACTTCATATTCATGGACAGTCTGGACATTGTTCCTCAATGCCATAACTACTTCTTCTAAGCAAAGTCCAAAATCTTCGCCATAGACTTCTTCATCGTAATCATCAAAATCACTGATTTCAAATAAACTGAAAAGCCATCTGACTGCTTCTTTCATTTTCTTTTCTTTGAACATATATTTTTACCTTTCCATCTGTTTTGTTCGTTTCTTGTGCCAGCCTTCCAAAAGCTTAATAATAATGTCTTGCATTTGTTTTGGCGTATAAGACTTTGGGAAATATTTCTTCAGCACATCATTTTTTATTGTAACCTTATCAAGCTCATCTTTCTTTACTTCTGCCATGATTTCAGCCATTGCTTCCAATGTGCAGTTACCTTCTCGGCTAAGTTTCTTCAATCGCTGAGCTTGGGATAGGGACGGAGTGTTTTGCTCCATATCCATTGCTTCTAAAAAATCCTGTTGTTCTTCTTTCGTCAGATACGAAAGCTCCACAGCAGGATTAAATGAGATTTTCTTTTCATCGACCATAGAAAGAAGCTCCGGTATCAGCTCCGTCAATCGAATATATCGCTGAACTTGCCTTGCACTATCGCCACTATCTTTAGCCAACATTTCATCTGTTCGCAACTTCGTGCCAACTTGGCACGAAGTTAAATCACTTCTTGCTCCCTGATGTTTTATCGCTTCTAATTTCATCTTGTAAGCAAAGGCTCTTTCGCTTGGCAGTATCGTTTCCCTTTGCAGATTGGAATCGACCATCAAAATTGTTACTGCGTCATCATCAAGGTTTCTGATAATGACCGGCATAGTTTCTCTGCCGGCTAATTCAGAAGCGTGGTGTCGTCTATGTCCGGAAATAAGCTCATAGCCACCTTCTTCTCTTGGTCGTGCGATTGCCGGTGCAAGTACTCCATACTGTGCAACGCTTTCTACGGTTCTCAACATAGATTCATCATCAATGACTTTGAACGGGTGGTTCTTGAAAGGGTGAAGCTCTGATAATGGTATATTCTGCACCTTTTCTAACTTCTCATTAGTACGGGTTTCTTCTGTCGTAAAAATCTCATCGTACCCCTTCAAGCTGATGTTTACGCCTTTTTTCGCCATTTTTCAACACCTCCTTTGTCAGTATCTTATAGGCTTCCGATACTTTTCCTTTGGGATCATGCGTGAAAATACTTTTTCCCTCTGCACTGATTTCTTCTGCACGAACCGAACGAGGAATATCCGTCTTGAAAACTTTCAGCTTGTCGCCATAGGTTTCTCTAATCAAGGTGCTGATGTCTTTTCCGTAGTTGGTTCTGCTGTCTACCATCGTCAAAAGGACTCCCTCAATCTTTAGTTTAGGATTAATTTGTCGTCTGACTTTATTGATTGTCTGGAGTAGCTGCTCCAACCCCTTTGCCGGCAAATACTGTGCTTGAACCGGAATTAAAACATTATCAGCTGCCGCAAGAGCGTTGATCGTTAGCATACCTAAGCTTGGCATACAATCAAGCAATACATAGTCGTATTCTTTCTTTACTGTATCTACATACTGCTTCAATATTGTTTCTCGGCTCATGGCATTAACAAGCGATACCTCAAGACCGGATAACTCGATATTTGCCGGTATCAAGTCCACACCTTCTTTGTGATGGATAACGCCTTCTTTTGGCTTAATCGTTTCTTCCTCAATCACTTTCGTCAGTAAATCTGAAAGCGTAGGGTATAAATCATCTGGGTTAGGAAATCCCAAGCTGATCGTCAAACTCGCTTGCGGATCTGTGTCAATAAGCAGCACTTTTTTACCCTCTAAGGCAATTCCTATCCCTAAGTTCTCGCAAGTCGTCGTTTTTCCTGTTCCACCTTTTTGGTTGACTACCGCAATCACTGTCGGATTATTTTTCATTCATTCACGCTCCTTTCGTTTTAATAATCGCCATACATATCGTGATTCACTAAACTCGTGTAATAGCTGTCCATAGTATGAGTTGCGTTATACAAGGTCGTCAGCAGATATTGTCTGATGTTACGCACCTTGCTTGTGTTCTCTAACATACATTCCATAACAAACTGAATATGGCTGTAATCCAGCTTCCTTAATTTACTTTTTACAAGCTCTGCCGGTTTATCATCTTTGCCGATACGGATTGTCTTGCTGTTGCTTGTAAGGGTGTCATTCAAAATCTCAAAGATTTCATCAAGCATACCGACATGGAACTTATAGCTTATTGCTAAGCTGTCATAATCCAATTTTTCTTTAAGTTCGATTAAGGATTGATTATAATAATCATTCCCTTCGTCTTTCCTTTCAGGATTTTCCGGAAAGAAAGAATGATCAGTATAACTTATATCAGTATTATTTATATCAGTATTATTACATTTTGATTTTGACCATTCTTGAATTGTGTTTTTGACATCACCAGAATTGTCGTTTTGACAATTCAAGATTTGTCTTTCAACATAGTTTTCCACATTACAAGCTAAGAAGTTCCTCACATATATAATGTTCGGTTTTCCAAGTCCTTGTCGTATTCTGTCGATTAAACCACATTTGTTTTCCAGCTCATTTAAAAGATTTACTGCTTTCTTGCTTGCACAGCCTAAGCTGGCTTTAATTTCTTCAATCGTAAAGATGATATATACTTTGCCATCTTCATCAAACCAACCGTTTGCAGAAGATAAACTCATGCGATCAAGCAATATTCCATACAGCAGCTTTGCTTCTGCTGAAACATTGTGAAATTCCTCATCTACAAACAATTGCTTCGGCACTTTATAGAATGTGAACTGCTCACTCTGATTACCATAGAAATGCTTATATTTTGTTCCACCCATTTCATTCACCTCCAGTCCTTGAGTTATATTTGGAACAAAAAAATAGAGCGTTCACAAATCTAAAATCAGATAAGCAAACGCTCTATGTATCATCTATTCACTTGGATATAAAAATAGCTCCTCATCTTTAATTTCTAAAGTGAAGAGCCTTTATTTTACTCTGTTATTCATTTTGTTTTTCTCCTCTAATGTCTAAAAAAGCCGATAAAATCAAGGTTTTAAGCACTTAGTCCTAATAATTCACGCTCATTTCCAATGACTGCATCAAAAATATTGTCCGGAATTTCTGTGTTTTCAAAACCTTGTATAGCGATCGTAGCCTTTTGGTATAACTGCTGAGCAATCTTACCAGAAACTTCATCAAGTTCTACACCATAGAAACTGCAATCCATCTCATCCGGCTGCATACCCATGAAATGACCTATGCCACAGGATGGCTCCAGCAGATTACCATCTTTCAATCCCATATCTGCCAATTTCTGATAAATGGCTTCTATCACAATCGGTGGCGTATAAAAGGCAGTCAGAGTTGATCCTCTAGCTGCCTTGTATTCTGATTCATTTAACAAACCTTTTAATTCCTCATATTCCTGCTTCCAGTTTTCCTTTGTGTCATCGAACGCATCCGGCAAAGCACCCCATCCAACATAGTGAGATAAGGTTTCCTGTTCCTCTGGAGTAGCAAGCCTTTGTTCCTGTTCCAGCTGCTTCAATAAGCGGATTGCTGTCACATTGGCTTTGTATTTCTCCTTACACCCACCAGTGCCTAAATCATAATCTGTTATTCTATAATTGCGTCGATCTCTATTAAGAACATCTGGAAGCAGTCTATGTGATGTAATATGACTGGCTGTTGACCTGCTGGTTTCTGATGGTGTTTCAACTAAGACTTCATCAGGAATGGCAGGTTCATCTTTTTCAGCCGGTGCTTTTTGTTTTTCATCATCCGCATCTGCAATCAATATGGATATGCGATTCTGTGAATCATCATCAAAGGTTTCACGAAACCATTTCAGTTCATCGTCGCTTCCATCAAAACTTGAGACATGACCATCATCCCCATATTTAACATCAATCGAATAGTTATCTGGAAATACTCTGACTGTTTCTAAAATATACTCATGATCTATAATGTTGTGAAGCCATTGCGTCGTGAATTCATTCAGTTCCTGTTCAAGCTCAGGGTTTAGAATCTCATCGCCATCAAATTCAACACGGCGATAGTAATTCATATTATCCTGTTGGAACGTCCTTGCATGGAGCTTTTCATGTTCTGTATCTAACTCAAATTCCATATCAGGATCTGCCATCATATCGCCATTAAGTTCATAGTAATGGCTCATTGCGATACGGTTATTATCTATCACCTCGATAGAAAATGGCATCATATGCCCACCTGCAACAAAATGCATATACTCTGATTCTCCCGATACGATCAAGGGAGCAATTTTTTTCAACAACATGAAGTTCTCATGAGCATGATCAGTGGTTTCAATTAGATGTACATTTTCTTTTCCGTCAAGTAGCAGTGGTACAAGAGAAGAAATGTGCAGTTTGGGTTCATCGCCATAATGCTCCATAAAAGCATCAAAGGCTTTGGTACCTCCATCAAATTCTGAAAGATTACCGTCTGCTGCATAAGCTATCTTAGTGTTGGAACCAAGAAGTGCCATCTTGATAGTTTGCAAACGATAGTTTCTATCTGTAATGCTCCTAATGAATTCGTTCGCAAATTCATTCATCTGCTGTTCTTCGTTATAGTCATTCACTTCTCCATCGACCAACTCTACTTTTTCCGTTTCGCCAAATTCAGTAATTTCACGAATATCCATTGTTTCAAACGAGGGTTCAAATGCAAATACATATTCCTTGAAATCATCCTTTGATTCTTCACGTATCCGCAAAACATTTTTCATATGAGAGATCGTAATCAGACTGGAATCATCTTCGTTTGTAAAATCCATGTAATTGGATTCTTCATTTGCAATCAACGGAGCAATTTTGTTAAGAAGAGCGAAGTTTTGATAACCAAGGGTATTTCTCTCCTTATCCGATAACATCTGAATGCCAACTTCTCTTTTTGGTATTTCATATACGAGCTTGTCTGGATCATAAAGATAACCGTTACGAAAGTCATGAACGAGGGCTTCGTCAACTTCCTCTTTGTACAATTCAATGCACTTATCTACTTCTCCATCCCTTACATCATCCTCATATAACTGAATGGTCATGAGATCGTCATCGATTAATTCGATATTCCCATAGATACGCTGATTTTTCAGTTTCACGAAAACAAAATCTCCAGTATTGTATCTAGGTTCATTTTGTGAAATAAATGCGTTATAAGAAGCTTTGATTTCTGTACCCTGTGTCATATCACTTCCTCTGAATTGAGCATAGAGAACACTGATTTCCTCACGCAGGATTTCAGCTTTTGCGACGATATGCGAATCATTTCCTTCGAGGATAACCTCATTCAAATATCTGATATAATCCTCAAGACCCGCAATATCATTCAGCATGATTTCTGTATCTTCTGTTTTACATTCGTATCCTGAGTTTTTATAAGCTTCATATTCATTCATTAAGGAAGTCATGACAGTGGCAATTGATCGTTTTACATCAAGTATCGGTTCATAAGGTGTGCTTGTCCACGGTTCTTTCTTCACATTAAAAAGTGTGTAAGTCCCATAGTAATACTCCTGAACATGAGAAAGAGCCTCTATCATGCGACTATAATCACTGGCTGTTTCATCAGTGTTATGAAGTGCGATATTCATTATGTCTAATACATGCTTCACATTATCTTTGTTGCCAATGAATGTAAACAGTGTCTTATCCTCATATGAATAACCCTTGTTGATATGATAAGGACGAAGATTGTGAAGCGGTAGACGGAAAAAGAAATGCTCAATATCTCTAACGATCGCTTTTCGTTCATAATCATCCATACCAAGGATTTCTTCTGGTTTTAAATATTTATTATAACCGATCAAATAAGCGATTCTATCCGCAACATCTTTCCATTTCAGCAATTTTTCAGCGTTTGGTTTATCATAGGAGCCTGTTTTGATTTGAATTCCTTTACCGTCAGACCAATAATAACTAGACCCGCCATCTCCCCATATTTTCTTGAGAAACTTAATACGTTCGCTTTTACTGCCATGGTTCTTAAAGAATGAATAGGTGTCATATTTTTGATCAACAAAGCGATCATTTGCGATGACATCATCAATCATGTCTTGGGTAATGAAATATGAATAATCTGTAGTTTCATAATCAGCTGCATGAAATATCAAATGGGGGATAGCAAGATGCTCTACAAGAGGAATCATCTTATCCGGTGCATACCGATTCCATCCATTTCGCATAAGAGATGGATCGTTCTGATAATCTTTATTGAACTCATGGAGTGCCTGCAACGTCCTGTCATAGAACTCCTTTGTCTGCAGCAGTTCTGCTATCTTAGGAGGCCCTTCAATAAACATTAAACTGGCATGTTCACGAAGTTCCATCATATGATCACTATGGTCATAATCCATATCCTGACACATATACATCAACGTTTCTGCGACTTCACGATATTCAAAATCTTTTAGCTTATCCAGATCATCTTGTGACATATAGCGTCCTTGATTCAATAAATTACGAATCCCTTTGGCACAATCCTCCCAGCTTAGTTCCTGCTTCTCAAAGGTATTAACGATACCTTTTCCCCATGCTATCTGAAACCCATCTACATTCCATGTGTAAGCTATATTACGCTGGTTGATAATGAATCCATTACTTCCTTTTTTATACAAATCTTTCAAAAACTTCGCATTATCTTCAATAGGCTGATCAAGCGAGAAATAAACGGCAATCTTGAATTTATCACGAGCAAACACCGTACCGTCTGCCAGCACCGCATCCACGATATACTGGGGTAAAGCAAATGGCTTCTTTACGTTGTCTGATTCAGTATGCTCCAAAGGTTCCATATCGAATAGATTCAGCTGCTGTTCCTCTGTAGTCGGGATAGGTTTTGCAGGAATAGAGAGATACATATTGCGTTCGATCATATCTCCAATGAAGTTTGTAACATCTTCCCAAGATACATATTCCTGATGGTCAGGATTGGATAAACTGCCTTTCCAAACCTTTAATGCATTTAATTCTTCCTCTAGATAATAGCCCATCCTTTCTTCCTGATATAAAGTTTCAACAAATGTTTTTGTAAAGCTCTCCTTTACATAAGCAAGTCGATGTTTCATATCATCATAGAATTCAAAAACAGCGCTTATATCTTTGTTTTTATGCTTTCTGAACTTATCGTATTTTATAAGTGCTTCGTATTCATCAAACGTAAAAAAAGCAGGCATCTTATAGGATATTCCTGCTTCTTCATTCGTGATTAGTTGTAAATCAGTTCGTCTCTGATCAGTTCGTGAACTGTCTCCTCGATGTAATTCATCTGTTGAACCCATTCCAACTGATTGGCTTCCTTCAGTTGCTCGTTCACTCCCAGACGCTCCATCATCTGTTTGGTCATCAACTCTTTTCTCTGATTGGCGGTCTTGTCGATCTCCTGCAGATGTTGATTCAATTTCTGAGTGGTCAACAGGTTCGTAAACAGGATTGGACGGTGTTCCTTGAGATACTTCCTTCTCATTCGTCCGTATTTGCCAAGTGGTATCTGCTCTTCCTGTGCTAATGTCAGGTTGGGAATCTGATATTCTCCCATCTGTATATATTCTAGTTTCATTTTCTTCTATGCTCCTTTCTTTTTCAGTAGGCGGTTTTACATCTTCATTGTATAAAGCCGATTCACTTTTGACAAATGTGCGATTTAAAGTTTCTTCCCGCATCATCAAAAGAACAGTTTTCCTGATTTCCCCGATTATCATCTGTCCCAAATCTTTTGTAGGAACACCTAACGCATTCAGACAATCAATCGTATTGAATTGTGATACCTGTCGCAGGCTTTCTTCACTGATATAATCATCCGCATTGATACCACATCGTGTCAACGCAGCATAGGCAACACTGTTTGTTAAAATATCCTGATAGATAATGGCTGTATTTTGTTCATCCAGTTCTTCAAGGAATGAATCAGTTTTTGCATAAGTCAGATCCATAAGATAATCGCTGATGTTATCCTCAACAATATTCACAGAAGCTGAGATCACTGCTTCTGTTAGGTTCCCCATAGCGTTTAAGGGACCGAATCTATCTGCTAATGTCGTTATAACTTCTTTTTCAAATCGCTCCTGCATCGACCATACAGGTACTAGTCTTGTGTTATGGGTTTCTCTTGTATCTGAGATATCAAAATAATATTTCAGACGTGTAAATTCTTCATATTCTGAATCAAATACCGCAATTCCTTTAGAACCTGTTTTTATCCAAAGCCCATAACGCTTATTCCATTCTTCCATTTCCAGCACAGCTGTTGCATCTGGACGTTGAGCATAGATCAAAACCATATCCGCAAATGGTAAGCGGTAGTTCCGGCAGGCAGACCGTAAGAATGCTGCCCAGTTTTGTTCATTGCGGGATATTTCTTTCAGTGTTTGCTGATAAAGTATTGTGGCATCATGATATCGCATTGCCATTGTAACACCTCCTTAACGTATGTCATTGCTCTTTATGAACTCTCATAACCGATATCTTTGTAAGCAGCAAATGGTTTATCGTTCTCTATCATTACGTTCCTTAGACTTTTTGATATGTGACTTGCTTCTTTCTTTTTCCATGATGATTTTATTATCCAGCATATCATGACTTCTTATCTCAAAATCTTTGAACGCTTTTGCATAATCATTGAAATAATGTCCCTGATCATACCCATGATTGCGATTCTGTGTTGTATCCCATGTTACATATCGCTGGGAGGCTTTTTTGTTATATGCCAGCACGATCGCATTGTGACCACAGATTGCCTCAGCAATGATTTTATAGTTTTGATTGACTTCCTGATACAGATTCTGAATATCCGGAACATCTTTTCTGACTGTAGAAAGTAATTCATGTGTGATGCCATGTGTTTGACAATAAGCAAGATATAGCTGCAAACCATGTTCTGCATTGATTTCTCCTCTAAGTTCATTTATGCAGTACCAATGACCTGCATGATCCTCTAATGGCATGTATTTTATCTGGTAGCCATCTTCTAAATCATCCAGCAGATAGGAATCCACATTATAATCCCAATCAGGTACGATACCATATTCTGTATGTCCTTGATTATCTAATTGAATCTCACAAATATGAGAAGAATCCGATTCATTATGTGCCAGCGCTTTGACTTGAATCGTCCCATCCTCTTGCTGTTTATCAAGGATATAATCAATGTACATATTTTCTTCATCATTCACTATCAAGCATTCATATACATCGCTAAGATGATTTTCATTCTTGAACCGCAAATCATTCCAGTGCTTTGCAAGTTGATTGATTGTATTTTCTATATTTTTATCCACGTTTTGATTCCTCCTTAAACGGAAAAGAGGAAAGCGTATAGCCTTCCTCTATCATCTTTATTTCTATACTTTTGATTTTTCTCATTCTCAGCATGATCTTAATTGCCGAAATTAACGCAATACTGGTTATGATGCAAATGATAACAATATCATTATTCATCGTCCTCTTGTCCTTTTTTACGTTTGAAATGCAGGAAGAATAAAATAGCTCCAATAGAAGCAGCGAACAGCATTGCATACAGCTCCGTCGATGTTGTATCGCCTGTTTTTACGATTTCAGGTTTACGTTCATCTTTCATAGTCACTTTCATTCCATCCTTTGCAGTAAATGTAATACTCTCTGCCTGCTCATAACCTGACGGTATGATGATTTCTGTCATGATATATTCCTTACCTTCAACAAGATATCTAATAACATGACTTTCATCAGTAGAGATCCACTGATCAATGAGTTTGCCAGATTCTTTTTCAGTTACTGTGATTGTAGCACCAGCCAATTCTTTGTTGTTGGTTGCATCAACTTTGGAGAATAGGATTTCTGTCGGTTTGTTTTCGCATTCGATTTCCAGTAAATCACCATCAGTAGTGACTTCTACTTTATAAATATGGTCATTGAGTGCATAAGCATCGATTTGTACTGCCTCTTGGATATAGTATATTCCAAGTTCCAAATCGTTGAAATAAGCAATAGAATCATCACCAGTCATAGCCGTTGTGACTACTTCTGACATATCTTCCTTAATAGATAATTTAAACATAACACCATTCATCTTCTTTTCAGCATCCAGTGTATCTATCTTTCTGACTTGAATAGAACCACGAGCCAATTCGTTTTCTACTTTGCCATTTTCTCCAATTTGAATAACATAATGTGAAACATCTCCACCATGGTAGGCAACTTCAAAATCATATTCCTTTTCATTCAGTTTATACTGACCATTCGTTGCAAGTTCTTTCAAGAAATAAACGCCATTAGGAAGGTCTGGTACATCAACAAGATGTCCATCTGAATCAATTCCTGTAGTGGCGATCATACTTCCATTTTCAATGGCAACATTGCCCATATAATCATTGATATCCTCACGTGCATAAATAGCGAAAACTACATCCTTATAGGCTTCTTCATTCTTGAAATATTCTTGCTGTTCCATGATCTTTGTCATATCGATATCAAAAGAAGGTCGTTTATTATCAAGTGTTGATTGGATTACCTGAATTTCTGTTGATTGATTATCCTCAATACTAAAATAGTGTTTGTTTGTATCTGTGATATAGCCATGTGGAGTTGTACTCTCTACATAGTAATAGCGACCTACTGGTAGTTTCTTGCTTGTAACTGTATCCCAATCACTTTCAAGGACTTCTACTTTCTCATCTGCTTTGTAATAAACATTATTGCCAATCTTAATATCTTCCACAGCATAGATTGTGATTTCTGCATTCAGCAGATTGGAATCATTCCATACTGGTGAATAGGTTGTGCCAAATTCACTCTGACCTGTAATGACTTGATCAAATATCTGACCAGTTTTATTCCATTTCAATGTTCCTAAGACAAGCTCATCTTTCATAGTAACTTTTTGTACTTCACCAGTATCAGAAACTTTAAATTCAATATCGTTAGCAAGTGCAAAGCCATAAGGTGAACTTTCCTCATGCAAGATATAGGTTCTGTTGATTTCCAAACCTTTGATCAAGTGTGGTTTGATTGTTCCATCATCATTTTTACCATCTTGTCCAGATATCCAAGTATCAAAGATTTCTCCTTGCTGACCTTTAGGATAAACATATAGTAATGCACCTTCAATTTCACTCTCATCAGTAATGTCCTGCTTTGATATTTCCACCTTGGTCATTTCATTCAATACTTCCTGATGATATTCAATAACAGGAATATCTTGACCTTGATATGTGCCATTAACTTTCAACATTGTTTTATTCGTAGCATAGCCGATACTTGGCTCGATCTCTTTGATTTCATACTGTGATAATGGATAATCAGCATTAAATTCAACAAGTCCATTATGATCAGATATTGCGGCTTCAAGTAGTGTACCTTTTTCCACTAGAACCTCGCCATTAGCTGATTTGATATCCTCTGCTGCATAGACACCAAAGGTAGAGCCAGCAAGTGGTGTTTTTGTTTCTGCATCTTTCTTGATGATACTTAAATCAAGTTTTTGACGTTCATTGTACATCGTGACACTGTCAAATACCAGTTCTGTAGTTTGATTTTCATATTTCAATTCGGCTTCCTGTGTTTCATGTGTGATCGTAAATCCATCAGGAGCCTGAATTTCTTCAATTTCCAGTTTGGATAATGGAAGTTTCTTCGATGTTGCAATACCATTTTTTCCTGTGGTAATGGTATCCAATACGGTACCAGCTTTATACATGATAGTTCCATCCGCTGGATCAATCACATCTTCTTTGGCACGTACTTCATATACAGCACCAGCAATGCCTTGTACTTCATAGTTGAACACTATATTTCCATATTTATCCTTTGACACAGAAGTAAGAACTTCTCCTTCTTTCTTCACAGACACCTGTCCTTTGACTTCTTTGTTGGACATTTCAATCTCAACAACTGGTTCTCCATCTTCATCTTTTCCAGATACATTGGATGAAGTAATTTCAAACACCTTATATTCTTTTGATAATACATAATTATCAGGTGCAGTGATTTCCGTCAATTTATATTTTGAAGCAGGCAAAGGAACAGGCAGTTTTACTTTTGCCTTATCATAATCCTTGTTTTCTTCGTAGTTCTTATCGGAAGAAAAGAAATTCATAAATCTACTTCCAACGCTGATACGATTATCTGAATTCGTTGTAAATTCACTGTACCATGTCGAACCAACTTTCATGGAAATGTACCCATTTTCATCAGTACGGATTGTTTTCTTGTTGTAGTTCTTAACTGGGTTTTCATCTTTATCCAGCATCTGTACTTTGAAAGTTGCATAATTCAGGGATACGTTTTTACCAGTATCAGCATCTTTTTTCACGATTTGTGCATAAGAATCAAATGGACGATTATTGATATAGAAATGCACATTGCCGTCATTACTAGAGCCGATATGATTTCCTTTTTCATCTTCGCCATAGACGAATGTTTCTCCGTCTGTAGTTTCAGATACAAAGAAATAGAATGGCTCAGCAAGAAGTTCTGTTTCCTGTGCATTTGTGCCTTTTGAAGTCTGTTGAACAACATAAGCACCATAGGCAAGGTCAGGGGAGTAGGCTGTTCCTGTATCATTTGTTTTCAGCACAGCGTATTCCTTTTTTGTACCATTCTTCTTTGCTAGTTCGATTGCTTGGGCTATGTTACCATCTGCCTGATCATAATATTTTTTAGCCACTGCCCTGAATTCCGCATTGATTTCGGCTTTGGTAATTTCGCTGTTTTCTCCATCTGTAATGAATTTAGCAATCTCAAATTTACCAGTACGCACTTTGTCTGATACCTGCGATTTGATTGTAAAGTGATAAGGTTCGCCTTCCTGTGCCATCTGTTCTTTTGTAACAGGATAATAGAGGTTTGATTTCTCATATCCTTGCGGTGATTTTACTTCTTTCCAGTAATACCAGCAGTTTGTATCGTTAGCAAAGTATAGACCTAATTTGCCATTTTTATCTGTATAGGCACTTGTATCTGCATATCCGTTGTTATCGGTTGTTGTTTCCAAGACCTTATCACCTTTATGGTAAATGATCTCGGACTGATTTTCTGGATTGTAGATATCTTGTGCTGCATATAGACCATAAACTGCACCTTCCAATATTGAATCACCTTGAGTTTGCTTGCTGCCTGATTTATTGATGGTATTTAGTTTTCCACCATTAGCAAGATAATCATTAAATTCATCTTCCTTCATTCCGCTTTCAACCTGATGAATATCTTCATCAAATTTCTCTAACTGAATGGATAATGTATATCGCTGATTATCTTTACTAAAATCAACAGTACCACTTCCAATCATCTCTTTAGAAACCGTCGTTTGTGGATCAAGATAATAATACTTTCCACTGTCTACTTCTACTGCTTTATATACATGCTTTTCGTTTTGATATGCCTGTATTTTTGCATTCAAATCATTCTGAGCTTTCTGGTCGGCAGCAGACTGTGCATCTTCTTTAGATGAAAACCATCCTTGTGATGTACTGTACTTCTGCATGGCATCAGATAGATCGTTCCAGTTAGAAACATAGGTTTCCTTGTATGTTTCAGAAGTGAATTCTTTTTCAATATGGGAAGACATAGAAACTTTTCCATTTTCATCTGTTACTGCTTTTCCCAAAGAGGTATCATCTCTATAAAATTCAAATTCGATTCCTTTGATTCCTTTTTTAGAATCTTTATCAGTTTTCGTCATCTTTAAATCAGCATCTACTTTAGCAATTCCTTTTTTCTCAGAAGCTGTCTGTGCTGTTTCTGGCTGAACAGCGACTTTATAAGATACACGCATTGCATTTGGATCTTTCTTTTTGAAAACTGCCAAAGTTTGATTCAGTGGCTGGTAATAAGCAATTTCAACATTCGTTGCTTCATTTTGGAGATAAAATGCATCAAATGATATGTTTCCAGATTCTTTGGCACTCTTATCAACCCATATCGTTAGGGAATTACCATTTCTTTCGATATGAACACCACTTGGTACTGTGTTCGTGAGATAGGATGAAAATGTCTTCGTTGTATCTGTAACAGTGACTGCGTATTCTTTTCCATATCCATGTAATTCTATCGTCTTACTCTTAAAAGAAACATCTGTATACATGACATTTAATCGACTGTTGATGATATCCATCTTAGCCTTAACAGCCGAGGGAATATTAGAAAATCCATTCGGCTTTTTGACTTGCCAGATCATCAACTGAGTAGCAGCCAGCATTTCATTTGAATTATCTCCCTGAAAACCATATCCAAGACTTGCAATATATGCCATACGGTCAATCTGTGAATCTGTGAATCCTATCTTACGAAACGTACTACGTCCGGATATCTTCTCATGTGCAAAATTCTTATTGCTGGAAATCTGTACTCCGGGTTCTACACAATATGCTTTTTGTCCATCTATCCTAAAATCGTATAAAGGCATTTTCCCCGGATTAGTTGTAGTTCCAGAAAATCGATCCTCAACAGAAAAATTTATATTTGATTCATAACCTGTATCATTCCATGAGGCTGTATAAGTCCCTGCTGCATGAACTGTCGTTACAGATGATAGCATCGAAAAACAGGCGTATAAGCCTGCAAGTGCTGATACCATTATTTTCTTTAGCTTTGATTTGTGTTTCATGTGTTCTCCTTTCAACAAAAAAAGAGAGATCAATTTGACCTCCCTTACAATGTTTATTTATATATGATGTAAAAGTACTCTGTACCACATTCTGTATAGCCATATTCAACTTCATAACGCTCGAAGGTTGGCTTTCCTTCGTTTAGATTCTTGATCATTTCAGCTTGAATCTTTGAACAGATTTCATCTTCTCTGGATACCGGATAGGCACCTGCTGCTATAGTATCATCACAAGCCGGTACAGTTGGTTTTGGCTGTGTCGGTTCTACTGGCTGTGCTGGTTCCTTGTCTTGAGGCTTGGATGTATCCTGCTTAGGTTGTTCCTGACTAGGAGAATTTGAAGATTGTTGATTGCTATTCCCATTGGATGCATTCTGCGATGTTTGCTGAGATGCATCTTTCTGATTTGATTTAGAATTCTTCGTAGTGGACTGCTTAGTAGAGGATGAATCTTTCTGAGTATTGGTTTCCACATTTTGCTTATCCTCTTTTTCAGTACCCTTAGATTTTTCATCATTAGAGGTTTCTTCATCTTCCTTGGATGTATCTATTGAAGAATCTAAGATATCACTTATATTTTTTTCTAAAGCTTTTTTACCTGTTATTTCTTGATTCTTATTTTCTCCTTGTGTACATCCAGCAACAAGCAGAAGCATTGTGATAATGCATAATAGTTTCTTTCTCATGTGTAATTCCTCCCTACATCTTATCTAAACTATAAAGTAATTTAGAATAAAACGCCAGTATATAAAACAGTGTTTAGCTAAATAATTTATGATTATATTCTTTTATCATTAAGTGTCTTTACATAGTTTATTTTTTTCAGATGGCGAAAGGGGGTTGTAGGGGGAAAACACAGTCACGTTTTGACGCAAAAAAAAGTAACCCCCCTTTGCTGTTTACCGATTTCTTGCTCGTTTCTGTATTTTATTTACAGTCACATGTATGACTGTTTCAATCGTACTTATCTCGATTGATGTTTTTCACTTCTATGCTTTGCCCATTGATCCAATAGTTTCATGATCGTATCCTGCTTTTGTCTAGGTGTGAATGATCTAGGAAAATATTTGTCTATGTCATTCATTTTAAACGTTAGCTTTTCAACCTGATTTGCCTTTTCTTCTGTCATGATGGAATAGATCACGTTATCATCCAATCTGTTTTGACGAGATAATTCCTTCATACGAATAGCCTGAGCATGAGATGGAGTAGAATCTAATTCATCAATATAGGTCATAACCTGTTCCTGTTGTTCTGATGTTAAATAAGACAGTTCGACTGCCGGATTCAAGGCGATTTTCTTGCCATCTTCCCGTATACCATCAACCATGTCTCTTAATGAATCAACTAAATAGGTAAGACGAATATATCTCTGTATTTGATTACGACTTTCTCCAGCCTGTTTTGCCAATTCTTCATCTGCACGCAACTTCGTCCCAACTTGGGACGAAGTTAAATCAGTCCTTTTACCTTGTCGTTTCATTGCCTCTAACTTCATCTTGTAGGCAAAGCCTTTTTCACTTGGCAAGACATCTTCACGCTTGATGTTGCTGTCCACCATGTAAATGGTCGCATCATCATCGCTTAAATTACGCACGACCGCTTTGATTGTAGATATACCATTTAATTCAAGCGCCTTTTGTCTACGATGACCTGTAATCATTTCATATCCATTACCATCCGGATGAGGACGCACAACAGCATTCTCAAAGTTATATCCTAATCGACTAATGCTATCAACTAAATCAATCATATCAGGACTGTTTAAGCGAATACCATAAGGGTGATTTTTAAACGGTCTAATTTCTTCAAGAGGGATATCATAAATCCTCTCTAGTTTATCATCCTGCCTTTGTTCTTCTGTTTTGAATAAATCATCGAACGTGGGTATCTTTATGTCTTGGACGCTCTTTTTCTTTGTTGACATCTAAAAACACCTCCTTTGCTAACGTATCATATGCTTTAGTAGCTGCACCTTTAGGATCATATACAAAAATACTCTGTCCAACTCCTGTAGATTCTGCAGCAGCTACACAGCGTGGAATCGTCTGTTTAAATACATTGATATGTGTTCCGAAGCAGGAACGAACATCACTTGCAATTTTCCTTGATAGATTCGTCCTATAATCTGTCATCGTGATTAAAATTCCTTTTACTTTTAGATTTGGATTAAGATTCCTTTTAGTTTCATTGATTGACCTTAATAGATCACTCATTCCTTCTACACCATATGGCTCTGACTGCACAGGAATCACAACAGAATCTGATGCTGCAAGTGCATTGATTTGTAAATCACCTAGCGTTGGATTTGTATCGATCAAAACATAATCATACTCTTCTTTGATGCCATCAATCATCCTTTTCAGGACAGTCTCTCGACACATGACATTTTGTAACACAGGTGCAATCCCAGCCAATGTTATATTCGCAGGGATAAGGTCTACATTCTCTGAAGTATGCAAGATAAGTTTTTCAAAGTTGATATCTGCTCCATTGATGACTGATTGTATCGCATCTGTCATAGACAAAGGATATTTACTTCTATCAAGATATCCATAACCTTTGGTCGCATGTCCCTGATGGTCGAAATCAACCAATAATACCTTTTTCCCATGTAAAGCAAGACAAGCACTCATGCTGACTGCCGTCATGGTTTTTCCAACACCTCCTTTCTGATTTGCGATTGCTATAACTTCTGACATATTTGCCTCCTTTCTTAAAGCCAGTACCATATTAAATACTGGCTATGTATTCCCATTAAAAAAACTGTTTTCAAGTATTATCTACCTAAAAACAGCTATTTGAGATATGGTTAATTACTTTATGTAATTTCTTTAACCCCTTTAAAACCAAGGGTTTCACGATGTTTTCCTTATCCGTATGGGGCGACCGGGGCTATGGGAAACACCGGGGCTGACGGTGCTACGGGACCAACTGGTGCCACGGGAAATACCGGACCGGATGGTGCTGCCGGGCCTACCGGACCGACAGGCGCTACGGGAAGTACCGGTTTGACCGGAGCAACGGGACCGACAGGAGCAACCGGAAACACCGGGGCTGATGGTGCCACAGGACCGACCGGAGCCACTGGTGCTACGGGAGCTGATGGCGCAATCGGTGTCACTGGAGCAACCGGAGCTACCGGTCTGGCAGGAAGCTCTGCAATCATTCCTTACAGCTCCGGTATTCCGTTATCACTAACAACGATTGCTGGCGGACTTGTTGGTACACCGGGCTTTGTCGGCTTCGGCAGCTCTGCGCCAGGTGTCAGCATTGTAGGTGGTGTTATTGACCTGACCAATGCAGCGGGAACGCTGACAAACTTTGCATTTTCCATGCCAAGAGCAGGTACCATAACTTCCATTTCTGCTTTTTTCTCAACCACTGCCGCTTTGTCGCTGGTTGGCTCCACTGTAACGATCACAGCAACACTTTATCAGTCTACAGCACCAAACAACTCCTTCACAGCTGTTCCAGGAGCAGTTGTGACACTTGCTCCGGCAATAACCGGGGTAATCGCTATCGGAACGATATCCTCCGGTACAACAACAGGTCTATCGATTGCAGTTACAAACCAGACCAGACTGCTGCTTGTATTCACTGCTACTGCTGCCGGATTGAGCCTTGTCAACACAGTTGCCGGCTATGCCAGCGCAGGAATCGCTATATCCTGATAGACAACTGCACATCCGAATCGTTTTTCTTTCATAAAACCGGACAATCAGTTAACAGCTGATTGCCGGATACTTAAAAAAATCATGTCTTTTCATCGGAACCGGGACAATACCATTCCCCATTTTTAAGCTCAGCCATATACTAAAATGAATTAACATAAATGAGGTGAACGATATGCATTATGATGACTATGATTTTGATGACAAAAACTGCTGCAATGAATGCAGTTCTTCATCCTGTGACCAGGGTGACTATGATGTATGCTGCTGTCCTGGACCGCGGGGGCCGCGGGGATTCAGAGGTCCGGCAGGAGAAGCAGGTGCCACTGGAGCTACAGGAGCTACCGGAAATACAGGTCTCACCGGCGCTACGGGCGCTACCGGATTATCTGAGACGATAACCATTCGTTCCACAACAACAGCTGACCCGGGAACACCGGCACAGGTACATGACAGCGGGGGGCCAAATCATGTACTGGATTTCGTTATTCCCCGCGGTGATACCGGAGTTACAGGGGCTACCGGAAGTACAGGCGCTGCCGGAGCAACCGGTGTAACTGGGGCTACCGGAAATATCGGACCGACCGGGCCGACGGGAGCTACCGGAAGCACAGGCGCTGCCGGGGCTACCGGTGTAACTGGGGCTACCGGAGATATCGGACCGACCGGACCAACGGGAGCTACGGGTAGTACAGGCGCTGCAGGAGCAACTGGTGTAACTGGTGCTACCGGAGATATTGGGCCGACAGGACCGACGGGAGCTACGGGTAGTACAGGCGCTGCCGGGGCTACCGGTGTAACTGGTGCTACCGGAGATATTGGGCCGACCGGGCCGACGGGAGCCACGGGACCAACTGGGGCTACCGGAAATACAGGTGCTACAGGTACCACTGGTGTTACAGGGGCCGATGGTGCCATCGGACCGACAGGTCCTATTGGTGATCCAGGCCCACAGGGGGAACCCGGACCACAGGGTGAACAAGGACCGCAGGGTGAAACAGGAGCTACACCGATTGTAAGAGTTGGAAGTACGACAACCTCCGAACCAGGTACTCCTGCCGATGTGTCCTACGTTGAAACACCGGACGGCATTGAGCTGAATTTCATCATCCCGCGCGGGGATACTGGACCAGACGGTGGCGGAGGAGGTCTACTTGCCTATGGTGGTAAGTATAATGATTCCGCCCAGACACTGAATTTGTTAATCGGTGCTGAGCAGCAGCTGCCTCTTCCTGTGGATATGCCTGCTTCCAATGTTGATCTTGCCCCTGTGAATGCATTAACCATAGTTACCAGCGGTGTCTATGAAATCAACTATATGTTCAACGCTTCCGCTTCACTGGAGGCTGCCGTTACCCTTGCTGTACGACGCAACGGTGCAGCCATACCGAGCACGGAAGAACGCCATCTGCTGGCAATCGCAACAGAGTCCATCTATTCCGGCAGTGTGATTGAAACCTTATCAGCCGGTGATATAATCGATATGGCAGTCAGTGCGGCTATCGCCTTAACGCTGACCCTGAGTACAGGCGTTACCGTCACACTGAGTGTGAAGCGTCTGGATGATGCTTTGGCAAACTAGCAGCACTGTCTTAAAGAAAAACACCTCCCTTCTGCTTACATGCAGCTATGAACGGGAAGTGTTTTTTCTTATACATGCTTTTCAAAGGAACGGGCAAGGCGGTAGCATGCAATGGAAAACAGAAAATAACCAAGGATGGAAAACAACAGATTCCACATTCCGGAAACAGATGTCATACAGCTTTCATTATACAGCAGCGGATACAGACTCACCGCATCCAGAACATGAATACCGGCGGCAGACAGCAGCAGTGGAAACAAAAAAATCAACAATGCCGATAACAGCGTAAACAGCTGCTGACGGACACGGACAGAAACCATAAAGCAGAACATGATAACCGGAAGCAGGGCACACATTCGAAGGATTGCCGCCATTATCATAAAGCCTGCAATATGGATACCGGCTGGCAGCTGTGCAAACTCCTGCAGGGACGTAATTGACGCTGTAATGCATGGAAATCCATAGGTTTTTGCATGAAGGAGCAGCTGTGGAAGACGCGCCATGATAAACAGTGTAGTACCGCATAGTAATGCAAGTATCAGCTTTCTGTTTACCAGCGCCTTTTTTGCATGCACGCATGTCTGTAACAAAATCTGCCGTTTATTGCGATATTCAATGCATTGAAGATTCGCTATACTCAGCAGAAACAGGAAGAGAAAGATCAGTGTACTCCAGCGATCAGATACAAAAAACTGTCGCCGATAGCCAAAGGGAGCTACAAACTGACGTGAGGAATCCTGCTTTACATATTCATATTCCTGCAGCACCTCCTGAAAGGTTTCCTCCTTTAACAGCATGTTGGAAATCGGCTCCACCTGACGGCGATACTGCGCCATACTGATTTCTTTTTGATCAAGACGCTGTTGCAGACGTACCTCCTGTTTGTGCAAATCCTCATAATAGGTCTTTTCCTTCTGAAGAAACTGCTCCTTTTCTTTGGTCAGCTCCCCCTGCAGCGTTTGCATATAAGAGGACCACAACCGTTCCTTTTCACTTGTATACAGCTGCGTATGCGAATAGCTGTACAGCTGAAATCCGGCAAAAGCCAGCAGGACGAGCGCTATTTTCTGTACCCAGAAAAGCTTATAGCACTCCTGTACCCATAAACTGCAGGTGACGGGCATATGTATACGCTGTATCCATGCCGGAAGCTGACAGCTGCGACCAGAGCGCTCCACCATGATATGCAGCAGCACGAACAATAGTACAGCCGTAATGAAAAGCAGGCTGCTGTAAAGCAATGTTAGGGATACAGGCTGTTGAAACACATTGAAATTCACATAGCCCTGTAACAGCTCAATCACCTGAAACAGGCGAATCGGATTCAGATAATACAGTACACGGAAGGTCCCGGTCGGAGATAGGAATATATGCATGAACAAGGATAACAGAATACAGGCAATCATACTGAGGCAGCTGATTACCCTATGCTTAAAAACCGTGCAGAGAAGCAGCATTGCCTGAGCGAAAATAAAACAGATGCATATCTTCAGAAAGAAAAACAGCAGAAGAAACTGGAAAATGCTGATCGGCAGCGTGGATTGCTGAAAAGCCGCAAGCGATTGCAGGGAAGCAGACAGGTGAATGCCGCCATACGCAAGCTCCATAAGCAGAAGATTACTACCGTAAAACAGGCCAACAATCACAGCTGAGGATACTGCAATGGAAGCCGTCTTCGTATTCATATAGGTATGCCGGCCACGTAAAGTCCCATACAGCATCGGCTGCAGCTTTCTTTGACTCTCCTGCTGATATACCATGGTCGCAAATAGAAAAATTGCAAGCATGACAAGTACAGCGGTTATGGGATATGATAACGCCTTCAGCAAGGCATCCTGCAGCTGGAAATCAATAGATACTGTATGCATTGCCGCATAATCCTCTTTGCTTTTCTCTATATTGCGGATGGAGAAGCTGTCTTCCTTTGCAAATATGGAAATAGCGGATATCGTTTTTGCCTTCTGTTCGACCTCTTTGAGAAAATCCGCATACCGCTTCACCGTATCCGCCTGTTTTATAATCGGCTGCAAGAAAGCATTTTCCGCTTCAAGATCACCGGTATATAAAGAAGGTATAGTTCCGTTTTGATCAAGCTCGGGATACTGGTCGCGCAAGGCTGCAATCCGCATCTCCGCCTGCGGGTCGTGCTGTGTTTTCAGATTGCGGATTTGTTCACGTACAAAGGCGAGCTCCACATCGTGTGCATGCCCCTGCAGATACGTGAAGCGCTCATCACTGGATAAGGTCTGCAGATGGGTGGATAATTTCTGATAGGCTGTTGTTTCTGCGCCCTGCTGCCCCCATGTTTCGTAGGAAAGAAAGCCGATATTGCATAATAGCAGCAGGAAAAGAAACAGCAGAAACCTTTTATTTTTCCACAGCTTATACAGCTCCATTGCATACAGATTTTTCAACATGATGCTTCCCCGGCAAACAGATGCAGATACAGCTCCTCCAGTGAAGCGATACCGGGATGGCAAAGCAGCAGCTCATCAACACCACCCTGTGCGATCAGCTTGCCCTGCTTTAAAAAGATAACCTCATCTGCAATGGATTCCACATCACTTACCACATGGGTTGCAATCAGCAGGGTATGCTCCTCCTTCAGCGAATCAAACACACGACGAAGAGACACCCGCTCCTTCGGGTCCAGGCCTGCCGTCGGTTCATCGAACAGCAGAATTTCCGGACTCCCCAGCAATGCCTGCGCAACCAGAATACGCTGCTTCATACCACCGGAATATGCACCGCAGCGCTGCTTGAGGTGCTGTTGCATATTCACAAGCTCTGCGACACGCAGCACCTCCTTTCGTATCTGCTTTCTGTCAATGTTTTTCAGCAAAGCCATATAGGTCAGAAACCGTTCCCCGCTGAATTCATCATACAGTCCCTGCTGCTGCGGAGCATACCCGAGCAATGCATAATACGCCTGCTTCAGCTCACGAATATCCTTATCATTGTACAAAACACTGCCTTCCTCATAGTTCAGCTGATTGCACAGGATATTCATCAGCGTTGATTTCCCGGCACCGTTGGGGCCAAGAAGTGCATAGATGCCATGGGAAAGACGCAGGTCGATATGATGCAGCACCCTTTTATCCGCATAGGATTTACTTACATTTTTGATTTCCAGCATGCTGCTATTCCCCTTTCACAATGACATCCACCGGTATATAATCCGCCTTGTTGTTCCAGTAGTCCTTCTTTTTTATCAATCCATAGGCATAGCTGCTTGCCTCATACTGATCCGTACCTGCCCATGTCTTCTTTACCTCTCCGACCTGATCATAGATGACATAATACATGTCCCTGGATTCTCCAAGCAGGCGGATCGGCTCCTGTGTATCCGACATTTGCAGCGTAGTCGGTTTCAAGCTGTCATCCTTCAAGCTGTATATATATTCCTTTTCTCCCAGATACAGGAACAGATGGTCATCTTCACCAAACATCAAGCTGGCTGATGATGTATCAAACTGCTTTCGAGCATATACCTTGCCATCCTTCATATTCAGCTGCTTCAGCATGCCGCCGGTATCCGTATAATACATACTGTCGTTGACAAAGACCCCCAAAGTATCCGCATCTGTATGAAAGCTTTTTTCCACCCTTCCGCTATCCACGTTGACGCGTTCATACGCAATCTCGGCCTGCTGTGATGCGCGGTCATAGCCTGCAAAATCCCCCTTATCCAAAAGCTCTTCCGGATCTTCTTTATAACGGTAGGCATTGACGATGAGATTTCTTCCCATACACCCCAGAATGCTTTTGTTTTTCATATCCGCAACCACCTTTTGTTCGCCGCTGCTCAGCTGTATGGCATACAGCTTTTTTTCACGGACCACCTGTACGGCGGAGCTCATTTCTCCCTCTTCGGTACTCACATTCTCCGTTTTCTCCACAGGAACATACAACACATCCCCGGCTACTGCCCAATCCTCATAGCTGAAGCCATAGCCGCTTGGAAGCTGACAGAGCTCTTTGCGGTTCTTACCATCCAGATCCATTTGTAAAATTCTAGCAGGTACGGTTACAGTCTCATTTTTTTCATTGACAACACTATCCTCATTTGCTATCAGATATACATGGTCCTGCTGAACGATCAGCTGCGTAATCATATCCAGACCTGCATAATATGAGGTGCAGGAAGTGTCATTGTGCCTGCACTCCGGCTTATCACATAAAAAGATTTCTTTCTTATTCTCATAATCGGTATATAAGATATTGGAATACAGGTTCCCTCCACCGTTATCGATCGTTTTTATACGGTAAAAGCCCTGTTCATTTCCATCCCCCTGATTGAGGGAGCGAAACGACCATCTCTTTAGCTGCAGCGCTTCATTGGAGGCACTCTGCTTCTGTGGTTTACCGCCAGCTTTATCCGATATGGCTCGTTCCCTGCTTACACAGCCTGCAAGCAGTGTAATACAGCAAAGCAGCATGCATAGTTTTTTCATTATATCATCTCCTTGCTGCTACTTTAGCATCCGGTTGTATCACAGTTGTATAATCTGCGAGTATCTTTTGTTCACTGTTAATACGATGCAGCTTTGACAAAAACCAATAGAAAAAACGCCGATATTCAGCGTTCTCAATGCTGTATATAATTATACAATGTCGTAGAGGTATGCTGCCCCAATGGTGTGATTCCCATCGTAAATCGTGAGGAATCCCCTAAATCCTCCACCTCGCAATACACCTGTACCTTCGCCTGATAGGATTCATAGCCATATCTGGTATAGGTCCAGTCCTTTAGGGAATCAAGACCCAGATACTGAATCATATTCCAGGCGAATTCCTTACGCTCCTGTTCGCTGTACTGCTTTACTTCATACCTGTAAAATTCAAGATTCAAAATCTTTTCGGTCTGCTTGTCCAGTGTGAAATCCCCGATATTATCATTCGCTGTATTTAGGCGGTATACCTGATTCAGCTGCCAGGCACCGCTTTTTTCACTCATTTGGGACAAAGTGCCGAATTCGACGGAAAAGGGCTCCCCCTTCTTCAAATCCAGCAGCTCATAGGGAAAGATTCCCTGTGCAAGCAGCTGATTCAGCTCCCGGCTATATTTCTTTTTTACCTCTGTAAGCTGACTCTGCTGCTTCTCTGTATAGGCACTCATATCGGACAGATGAAAGCTTTCATTATCCATCATGGTTTCATTACCCTGATAGAAATTGGCATATACTCTGGAGACAACCGGATAGTTTTTGGCGATATCCTCCGTGGATGACTGCCACACGATATCCTTATCCACTGCAACGCTGTCCTGAATGTAAAAGATACCCAGCGGCAGCAATACAGACAGACTGCAAACGCCCAGACACAAGGCAAATGCAATTCTAGTTTTCATGATCGACCACCTCCAGCAGCATCGCAACAACCGTTCCCTCATGCAGTTTACTGGTAATCAGCAGGGGACTGCCATGCAAATCGCAGATTCGCTTGACGATACTCAGGCCAAGACCTGCACCGCCCTGTTGCCGGGCTCTTGACTTATCCGCCATATAAAACGGCTGGGATGCCTGCTGGATATCATCTTCCCGCATACCGATTCCATGATCCGTTACCGATATGCGATAGCTCTTCCCGCACAGCTCTCCCTTTACGAGTATTTCCTGATCGGCGTCGGATGCCTTGATGGCATTATCGATCAGATTGCGCAGGGCACTGAAGAGTAGCTCCTCCAACGCATACACCGTACAGGAAGCACAATGGAAGCAAAGCCGATCCGTAATGGAAACAGCATCGTAATATTGGCGCAGCTGCTTCACCACACTGGCAATAGAAACGGGCTGCAGCTGTATGACCTTCCCGCTCAGGGATAGAAGATCCATCAGGGTATAGGACAGTTTTTCCAGACGCTTGCCCTCTGTATAAATATAATCCGCACATTTTTTCCTTGTGTCCACATCACAGTCATACGTGCGCAAGGTGTCCGCAAACCCGAGAATCGCCGTCATCGGTGTCTTGATTTCATGGGCAAAATTGCTCATAAAATCCTCCCGCTGTGCAAGGTTTACCTCCAGCTGTTGAATGGTCAGCTGGGTCGCTTTTGCCATCTCATCAAAGCTGCGGCTCAGCTCTCCGATTTCATCATCACTCTGGATACTGGTGCGTTCCTCATAATTCCCGGATGCGATGCGGCGGCTTGCCTCATGCAGCTTCAGAATCGGTTTGCTGAGATAGACGGACAGCCGCTTCAGCAGCAGAAAGGAGAACAGCAGGACGCACAGCAGTGTGAGAAAAAAGGTTTGAAACTGCCGGTTTCGCTCCTGAAAGCAGGATGTGATATCATAACCGCTTTCCAAAAGGTAGGTGAATTTCCCAACGGTGATCTGACTGCTGACCAGCATGATACGGGAATCGTTATAGGAGACAATGCGATAGGTCTGCGGATCGTTCAGCGAATGCTCTTCAAACAGCTTTTTCTCCCCTGTCGCATACAGCACGGTATGCTTTGTATCCAGCAAAGCATACTGGGTTTGCGGCTGGTTCATATGACTGGCAACCTGCTGAAGATAATACATTGAGCGGCTTCTTATTGCCTTTTCATCACTCCCAAAGGAAGTCAGATTGGATGTGGCATCCTGTGTCAGCTTGGATTCCAGAGAAAAGGATTCCAGATCGTGCGTCTGCATATTGCGGGATATATAGGATTGCAAAAGGTGGTCATGATTCTGTATCATCATAAAGGTTGCGCCGGTGGAAAACAGAATCGCGATAACTGCAGTGCTGCTCAGTGTGAGCTTATCGCTGAACTTCATCCTTCACCTCCAGCATATAACCGATTTTATACACGGTCTGAATCACCCTGTGCCAGTCCAGCTTCTTGCGCAGGCGCTGTATATGCAAGTCCAGGGTACGTGTCTGTTCAAACTCCTCCTCATGCCAGACCTTTTCATACATCGTATCACGATACAGTGCGATATTTTTATTTTGAACCAGATACAGCAGCAGCTCATATTCTTTTTTTGTCAAAGCGATGGTGCGGTTCTCCTTTTCCACCAAACGGGTCGCTGTATGAATCGTGACATCCAGTACATGGATATCCTGCATACTTTTATGATAACGGCGCAGCACACTTTCCACTCTTGCCGTAAGCTCATCCACCGCAAACGGTTTCACCAGATAATCATCCGCTCCCATATGCAGACCCTTTACGCGGTCCTGCACACTGCCCTTTGCCGTGATAAAAATTACCGGAATCTGCAGCTGTGCAAGATATTCCATCAGTTCATAGCCATTGATTTTCGGAAGCATGATATCCAGCAGAACCAGATTATAGCTTTGTTTCTCCACCATTGCTGCCCCCATTTCCCCATCCTGCGCATACTCGCATTCATAGCCGACTCTTTTCAGATTCAGCATCATCACCTCTGCGATGGCCCGTTCATCCTCAACAATCAGAAGCCGCATGCTATCACCTCTTTTCTGTATGATACATAATTTTTGTATCCAAATTGTATCCTGTCATCTTTTATTTTACCATACTTTATCAGAAGCCGCTTGCTCTTTAGCTGGCGGTAGTTCACAACCATTCCGTACAGCTTCCATGAAGTACTTATCAACTTAAAAATACAAATAGCGATCACTACAGTGTATCTTAAACAGTATTGCCATTCATCAGCACACCTTCATGCAGGAAAAGGCATAGCAAATGGTAAAACATTACCTACAGCCCTGTATACAGAGATAACGCTGATTACCGAAGAACCTGAAAAGAAAAGTCATCCCTTTTCTATACAGGATGGCTTTTCTGTTGTGTTCTAAGTATTTTATTCTGGAATTACAGACAGCTTATTTCTTGTCAGATTTATGTAATCGTTTTCTGAGTGACTCAAAGGTATCACATTCCAGTAGTAAAGTGGACACAATCTGTATTTGCTCCTCAGTTAATGCCTGCAGCCACGTTGCGCAATCCTCATGAAACTTGATTTGCATCTGTCTGTGTAAGAGCTGCCTCTCTCCTTCCATTTTTCCGGCAGCTTTTCCCTCGTCAAAGCTGTCACGCAAGCCGTTGCGGTAACGTGCCTCTCCCATTTGAATCGCCATAGCCGTTGACCACAGCTCATCATCCTTCTGCATTTCCTCATACTTGTTCATGAATACCCTCACCAGCCTTTCCTTTGACTTCAGTAT
>JABLTT010025430.1_pt1 | contig 64079 bp, 56 predicted proteins | sample 7160061 | NCBI WGS metagenome assembly JABLTT01 (sample SAMN14651232, study PRJNA627086) | human gut metagenome | isolation source: feces | host: Homo sapiens
AAAAAATATTACTGGAAACCTTATTTTTGGTCGGATAGTTATTTTATTTCATCTGTTAGTGAAAACAGTCTGCACACAATAAAACAGTATATTCGGAATCAGGGGAAACGATAATGTGTCCGTCAGGATGCATTCACCCACGCCCATATTAAAATATGGACGTGGTACTCTGCTTAGATTTATAGAATACAGCATAAACTTGCCAGTGCTGCTACAACCCAGGTCTTTGTTAATGTATGATGTTCTGTTTTCATTATCTTTTTATTTATCCTCTCTTGTATAGTACTATATTTACATCATTTTATCATATTTTCATATCTTATCCAATCCATACATCATCGATATACAACAAAAGACTCAGAAGTCCACGGCTCCTGAGTCCTTTAAAATTATCATATAGCTATTGCATTACTGCATTCCGTTTGCTGTCTTATATTTATACAGCATTTCAGCATGATTCTGTTCTTCTACCTGAATGTCAGCCATCAACTTTCTAAGATCACTATCCCCAAACATAAATACATTTGTATTATATTCTCCGGAAACCAATTTCTCTGTTCCAATTGCATCAGTTGCAAGAAATGCATCATGCATCTTATCTTCGGACTGGCTCGCTGCTGTATAGATTGCTCTTGGTTCATAGTCTCTTCCATCACTGTCATTGCAGTCACTTGACGGTACTGTTCCATCTAAGACCTGTGTGAGTGAATCGTAATGTGTCTGCTCTTTTTTGTGTAACTGTTCAAAAAGATTTTTAAGTTCTGGATCGATCGCCTGCTGTGCGTATTTTTGATACTTTTCTATGCAGCTTTTCTCCTGTGTTCTTAGGTTTTCAATTGCTGTTCTTTCTGTCTCTTTTAATACCATGATATGAGTTCCTTTCTACTTTGGAAATTTTTATGATGGTATTATCTGCTGTTTGATGCATTTCTATTCAACAAATGGCGAAAATTTAACATTCAATTACATTGAAATTCCATCGTACCATCCGTCTGTAATTCTGCTTGATCGGATAAGTAAAATTCCAAAGTCATAATATTTTTTTCATTCAATTCCAGTTTTTTCACTTGATACTTTACCATTTCACTCACAGAAAATTTACCATCTTCTTTATAGATCGTTGTCAAAATTCCTTCTGTCTTTCCATTGTTGCTTTGTAATCGGATATTTGCAAATCCTCCGGAACTATTTTGCTGTAACAATGTTATCGTTGTTGGTTTTCCAGCTTTTGTTTTTTCATAAAATGTTTTCAATTTCTCACCGTGACTTGTCTTGGATGGTTTGAATTTTACTGGTGCATTTTTTGTACTATGTTTTTCTTCCCCGATCTGGGCAACTGGATAACCTTTGGATGTTAATGTATCATATAATGTTTGTAAGTCTTTTTTTGTAACTTTATTCTCATTGATTTTTATGTTTTGACAAATGTCTGAAATTTGCTTAACTTCTTTTTGTGCCTGAGCTTTTTCTCGCTTTGTTATCACCAATGGTTCCCACTTTTTTGTCTTATGATCTGTTTGTTTTGTTGTTTCTTTTATATTTGATGATCGACATGCTGCAAGTGTTATGACACTTGCGAGTAACAAAATAGCTAGCATTAATTTACTACATATATTCTTCTGATATTTTCTTTGCTTTTCTGACCACATATTCTTCTGCCCTTTTAAAATCCTTATGAATAATCCCATATTTCATATCCTTGTCGACGTGCGGAATCATATACAGGTATCATATTCTTTTCAAGTATATTATAAAACATTTCTTTTGAATTTCCTTTTCGATATAATTCCTGTCCTGCCCAAATAGAATGAAGATTATCCTTATAACAGCCTTTAAATCTGTTATAGATTCCCATATCATCATAAATCATTTGATACATCAGATATTGATTTTGTGCAAAATTCTGAAAAAACGGATTCCATTTTGGTAATCGATTACTCTTTGATGAATTTAGTGATGCATCCATCGGCATCAGATTCCAAAGTTCATCATTCATAACAAATGACCATGGAATAAAATGATCAATATCGTATTTTTTCTTCTTCACAGGTTGTCCAGTAAAGACATCTCTGATTTCTTGAACTTCCATGATATCTTGCCAGAGATCTCTTACTTTTTTGAGCTTTCGTACCTTTTCTTCTGTTGGGGTTAATTTATATACCAGACCGGGAACTTCTGGATTATTGTTCTGCAACCATTTTACCTTCTCGTATTGAATCCAGCCTAGAATATTGACTGTATGATCTTGGATCATCTTGATCCAGTCTTGTTGGAAATATACTTCTTTTTTTAACTTGCTGCTTGTTCCTAATATGTATGGAAGAGTTAAGACTTCTTTATTAAATTTCTGAATATACACTGTCATGCGATTTGCACTATTCCAATTTACTTTTTCATTACTCCTCGTAAAAAAGCCTGCTAATGCTCGGTATGGAACCATATGAGTCAGCTGTTCTTTCGTCGTTTTTAATTCCTTGTTATACTGCTTGATCGCATTTTTAATCTCTACTTTCGAAGCATTCGCTGATAATTCACTAAGCTCTGTTAGCAAAAGAACTGCTCTCTCCAATCCATCCTTGATCTGCCCGTCCAGTGGCATTCCACTTAAGTGAATATGGAACTCTCTTACAGAATACCATGCATTTGTGATCATTTCATCTATGATTTCATCAAATGTCGATTCTGTTTTTCCCTCAGAGATTAACTGTATGATCGCTTCCAGCCAATAAAATTTATAGCAATAGGATGGACTTTTCATCATTTTAGAAAATCCATCGATATTTAGATTGTTATAATATTTTGGCTCAATTTCTAGGATGTTTTTCCCTTGCAAATCAGGATATTCAACCATCGTTCATCACCTCGTCCTTCTCTGACATCTCCTGTTGTCCATATTTCTTTGATCTGTAATTGAGGGATTTGCAAGATAAATTCTTTCAATGAATCTTCTGTAAAATCCGTAAAATAACGCCCATTTCTCTCCCCTTCGAATTCACCATACTTAAATGATGTATAAATGATTCCATTTTCTTTTAATGCTTTGTTCATCTTATGAAATACACGCAAAAGATCATTTGTTGATAAATGAAGGATTGATGCACATGCCCAGATTCCATCATAAATATTCTGGGCATTTAATTCTTCAAACAGCATTTGTTTTACTTTGATTCCTGTATATTTTGAAGCTTCCTTACAAATCTCTTCGGATCCGTCAATCGCCGTTACGTTATAGTTTCGCTTTAGGAAATATTTTGTATCACGACCAGAACCGCAACCAAAATCCAAAATTGATGCACCCGATGGAAGATAAGATAAAAATTTATTTTGTATGTTTGTAAAGTCTACGGATCTTGTTGTTTGTATGAATGATTTAGTGTATTTGTTATAATAATTTATGGTTTTGTTGTTCATTGGAATCCTCGCTTAAGTACATTCTAATAACCATTTGACAGCTTTCGATAATCTCTTTTGGGCATCAGCAAAATGTCCGCCGCTGTTAAATTCTAATGTTGTATGCTTTACCTTAAGATCATTGCGCAAAATTCGTTCCTGTGTTCTAGTTCGATCTCCAACTCTTGCCATGACTGGATTCTTTGTTTTTTCTTCTTTTCCTCCAAGGCTTAAGTAGATATTGCTTTCATGCTTTATTTGATGATGCAACACATATTCATCCCATTGTTCGAACCATAAAGAACCGGAGCAGCTTGCAATTGCTGAGAAGATATCCGTTTCATATGCTGTCCATAGAGCAAACAATCCTGCAAGGGAATATCCGATCAGATAAATTTCTCTGTCTACTCCGTAATCTGCTTTTAATTCTGGAATCAAATCATTCATTAACCATTGTAAAGTCTTTGGACCATTTCCTTTAAACTCTTCATCCCCAAAGGCAGCAGGTGACTTCCATGGAGAAAAATCACCATTCCAATCTTTTACCTGAAATGCACAGAAAAGAAAATCCTGATTATTGACTGTCTCCATCAGACAATCCCACATATGTGCTATTTCATTTCCACGATGAGGATACATTCCCCATAAAATGATCGGACCGCCGGAACCATTTTGCTCTATATAACATGTTTTCTGTCTTATCTGTAATTTCTGCATAAATACACTCATCTCCATAAATTTTTCTGCTTTTAATGGATTTATTTTCATGAATTTGGGCTTATTCCCTAGTTGTAGAATCCTCCAGTTCTTCTAACGCGTCCATATAATTATCCATCCATTCCATCTGCCATTGTCTGGGATCTGTTTCTGATATCTGGCTTAACGGATCGATTTCGTCAAACATTCCAAGATTCTCTGCCATATCTAGCGGAAACAAAGTTTCATCTGGACCGATTATTACCTGATCTCCAATCCCTAGATTCCTGTCATAAGCTGTTAATTCTTCCATCGAAATCTCTTCTGGTTCATCCATAGAATCTTCTTTTACATAAAAAGTTAACATTGGAATTTCTGCTTCTTCTGCTTCTATTTTTATGATCGTATAAATTGGTATTTCATTCATTGTTTGTAATTCAATCATATCACAATCCCCTTGCAATGATCAATTTCATGCTGTATGATCTGTGCTGTCCATCCAGAATATTTTCCATGCTGTTTTTTAAAATCCTGGTCCAGATAATCTACTTCTATCTCCTTATATCTCTTACAAGGTCTCACTCCATCCAAAGATAAACATCCTTCTTCTGTCTCAAATACGCCTGATCTCTTTGTGATCTTCGGATTGATCATTGCAAACTGAAATGGTCCAACTGCTACTACGATAATGTTCTTTTTAACGCCGATCATATTTGCTGCCATTCCAACACAATGATCCAAATTAGCTCTTAGTGTATCTAACAGATCAACTACTACCTGTTGATCTGCTTTTGTTGCATCTGTTGATTTCTGTGCTAGAAACAGTGGATCTTTCATTATATCTTTTATCATTTTATTTTTAGCTCCTTTATTTCCTTTAAAAATTCTTCTGGAGAAATATATAAATTTTCTAATACTGGTATCAAATATTTAGATGACTTGAGTCTGTCTACTGCCCATGGTTTTGATGTGCAATAGTTTGTCCCATTTGTTGTCTTGTGTATCGTTCATAAATTGATATTCCTGCCTTCCTGTTTCAATTATTGCAGCAATCTAAAAGACCCAGAAGTCCATGGTCCCTGAGTCTTTTAGAAAATACATTATAATGGTCCTAATTGGTATGGGTAACAACCTAATGGTTATAATGCATAATCTTGATTGTTTGCTGTTAAACTAAGCTTTTCTGCTAACTCTTCATTCAATACCATTATTTCAATATTCCAAATTTTTCTAATCTGTAATAACCTGGCTTTTAATTCTGCAGATGGTCCTACTAACCAAGCAACATCTTCAGCATTCTTAATTACCAATACAAACTTTAATTTCATATTTTTCATTTCATCTACAAATTGTAAGCTATCTCCAACCTCTGAAATATCCGGATATCTACCTAAAATAGAAGCTAAATAAATATGTAAAGATGCAATAAATTTTTCTACTAGTGAAGAAAAATAAACTTCAAATTTATGTTCTTTCTCCTCTGTTTCATGCCGTTTCTCCGCATTAGGACAACTTTTCTTTGCTTCTAAAAATATAATACTGTCCTCTTTATATTTTAAAATAAATTCTACTGTCTTAATTCCATCACCAAGATCCCTATAAATTTTAGAATTTTCAATATGAAACAAGTTAGATTCATCAAATTCTCCAAAATTCATTTCCGATTCTGTTATTACTTTCACTATAATACTATAGTGGTTCAGTTGTCAAGACAAAAATCTAAGACTTTCATAATGAACTGATAGGTTGATAAGTTACTGTATCTGTAGAGACGTACGTAGGATGAACTAGTTTTCTTTACAGATAATTAAGCTACATATGACATCAGCATTGCAGGATAATAATATTCTGCTGGTGTGTGATAATCCAATGCAGAATGATATCTTTCAAAGTTATAGGTGTGAACATATCGTTTGATAGCTGCTCTGGCTTCTTTGATATTATTATATTGTGTCAGGTAAGCTTCTTCATACTTAAAACTTCGAAACCATCGTTCGATCATGATATTATCAGCCCAACGACTTTTTCCATCCATGCTCTGACGGATACCATTTTCTTTTACAAAATCGATATATTGCTGGCTGGTAAACTGACATCCCTGATCTGAGTTCAAGATCTGAGGTTTGGCTATCTTAAATGCTTTATTTAATGCATTGAGCACCATTCGGGTATCAAGAGTATCATCTACTTCCCATCCGACGATACAGCGGCTGTACCAGTCGATCACTGCAGTCAGATACAGAAATCCGTGTTTGATCGGGATATATGTAATGTCAATGGACCATGCCTGATTTGGCTTATCGATGACAGCGTTGCGGAGTAGATAAGGGCAGACTTTTGCCTGTTGCATACGCTTAGACAGATTCATCTTAGGATAGATTGGATGAATGTCCATTTCATTCATATATCGTCTGGCTTTCCGACGACCGACTCTATATCCTCTGGCTTTTAATTGTGCAGACATCTGTCTTGCACCCCAGGTTGGATTATCCGTATGGAGATGATCAATGATCTCTTTACATGCCAGTTCATCATCAGATACTGGAGATCCTTTGTAATAAATACTTGTACGGTTGATATCAAGTAAGCTTGCGCCAACAGAAGCAGGAAGTTCTTTAGTCGTCAAAAGGTTTCGGACTAAATTTACTCTCGTAGTCAGGTCCGCAAATTTCTTCAGATTTTTTTTTGAGCCAGTCCACCTGCATGGTTAACTGACCAACCTTTTTTGCATACTCAGCTTTTTCCTTGCGTTCTTCGACAAGCTTTTCCTTGAGGTTTTCCTCACGTTTGTCGTCAAACACAGCAGAAGCATTGTTCAAGAATTCTCTTTTCCAGTTACGGAGAAGATTTGGTTGAATATTGTTTTCTGTTGCTAAGGTATTGAGATCTTTTTCTCCTTTGAGTAGCTCGATCACAAGGTCTGATTTAAATTTTGCACTAAAATTTCTTCTTTTTCTGGACATGACACTGAATCCTTTCTTATGTATTGATTTAAGTATATCAGATTCATTAAGATCTGTCCGAAAAAGTGTCTTAATTTATGAGACCATTATAATATATATGATAAAATAATACACAGATTATATAAGTAATAGTTGACAATAATACATAGAAAATTGTATTATAAAATAAATAATATATTAAATATATAAAGTATATAGTTAAACGTAAATTAACATAGTATTTATGAAATTAGAAAATAAAAAGGGGGGTTACGAAAAATAAGAATCGGTAAAAAATCCATACAATGAAGAAAATCCTGGATTATATTGTATGGAAGAAAAAGGGGTAACATAAACATAGAAGGTATTAAAGTAAATAAAGGAGGAATATGATAGGATCAAATCTAAACCAAAAATGATTGTAGCGTTTTTATTAATGAGTGCAATATTAATGATGTCTATTCAAACAAGTATGGCAACGGAAAAAGATATTATGAGTAACGATGTGATAAAACAAGCATTTGATAATAACGTGAATAAAATAAGTTGTATTCCAGAAACTATAGAAACGATAGAGGTATATGATTCGAGATTAGACGAAAAAGAAATTATTAAACCGCAGTCAGCAAAGGCTTCTTATGATTATTATAAAACATATCGAACAGGTGTTTCAGGTGCATATGGAGCGACAGGATATTCAAAACCATCTGTAACGGTATCTTCATGGTCAGCAAATAAAATGAAATTTAAAGGTACATGTAAACTTACAGCTGGGGGAACATATACTATGACAGGAACTAAGACTATATCGTTACCATGATATATGGCTATGAGGAGGTGTTCATATGTCAACAAAAAATAATAAGCTTCGATTTATTGATGAAGAAAAAACAAAGGAATTACAAAAAGATTGGAAAGGATATGGAAAATCTCAAGTATTATTTGGAATTGTGGTTTTTGTGATTTTTGTGTTATCAGCATTATATTACTATATTTTATAGATTTTAAGTTTTTAAGTAAGTGGTTATGGATTTTCATGGAAGAAGTCATCTACAATTACAAAACGTGTGATTGATGGTGGCAGAACAGGAGAAATTTTATGTTTAGGAGTCATAAAAAATTCTTCTGGTTTTACAAAGCAAGTTTCGCTGTCATTTGAATTTTATTGCAATACAGGGGGAGGAATTGAAGTTCGTTAAATTCTGTAGAGCTTAAGTTAATCTAATAGCAACTTAATGCTGGAGAGGACTGTCATTATGGCAGTCCTTACTTATTTGTGTGCCGAGCATGGCACTAATCTCGTTGGTGCAAGTCCAGTCACGGGCATTTACCGCCAAGTGTAGCGAACTACAAGTCAGTACTAGTAGCTGTAAATCAAGAGGTTGTGGGATGAAAGATTAGTGTCTTACCTCTTATTAATCCTATCAATAAGTGAATTAACACTTTCAGCTAATTCCTTTTTCAAATCCCCAAACATTTCTCTAATAGCCACTTTCTTTCGAATCAAAAATAAACCAATTACGATCAAAACAACAACAGGCAACATCCATCTTAATGCACCCATCCAAAAGCTGGCAGCAGTACTTCCACGATAGCTTAATTCCAAACGATTTCCAGTCAATTCAAAATCACAAAGATCATGAATATTCTCATCCGACTTGATCAGGGCAGAGACTGCTTTGGTAGATGTATTCTGTTTTACCGTATTTGTCACAATCTTCTCAGGCATAACAGCTACAGTAACAGATTCTTTCGAATTCACAGAAGCAAATACATAATGCCCATGAAGTTTCTCACCATTTTGATTCGCAGGTAATGAAATCTTATCAGAAAATGTGACCTTCTTACCACCAGCAAATGAAAAATGCGCTTGTGATTTCATCAAACTATTCGGAAACAAAGCAGAGAAATCCTTATTACAGTCTGAAACACTTCCTTTTTGTACAAAAGATAACGTAACATTCTGATCACCATCTAAATTTACAGAATCAATGGTTTGTCCTTTGAACTGCTTTTTGATCACAGATAACTGATGGTCAGTCACAGCCTTTTCAAAAGAAAAAGACACTTTACGACGGATATCTTTGGATGTGTTCCATACCGTAGCAATCTCATAAGTTGAAATTGGCTGTGTAACAGAAGAAGTAAAGCTGATTTCTTTTTGTTTGATCGAATCACTAAACATCTGTTTTTCATCAAATGTATAAGTAACAGGAATCTTTTGGTTTTTCTGAATAAAATGAGAGAGATCCAGAGATTCTTCATAGTTGATCTTCAGTGTAAAAGGGTTGTCCTTGCTGCATGTGGAGCTGTAAGTTCCAAAAGAATTCTTTGAATGAAGGACAGTTCTTGTTTTCTGTGCAAGATCAGAGAAATTGTTGGCGTCAAAACTGATACATAAAGTTTTTCCATCGGATGTATTTTCCCAAGTGATATCATTTCCAGCAAAATAAGAACGGATCTTTCCTGCATTTTGATCTAATGTTTGTTGTGGAAGATCAAATTCTATCACTCTTGCAAGTTTTCCAGATTTCTTTGTCTTTGTATCAATATGAATGGAAGATAATGGTACATAAGCCATTTCATCAATATTGATCTTATCTTTCGTTTCATAAGTCGTTCCAAGGAAAGAAATCTCCGTACTTTTTAAATCCCATAGGTCAGAAGAGGAGTCTTTGTCAATATATTTTCCCTCATACAAAGCCGTATAAAGCCATGTCATCAGATCTTTAGATGTGAAATTTTCTTTGTAAATAAGACCGGAAACAAATGGGGAATCTCCATATTCATAAGTGATCTCTGGGGAAAAATTAAGAAGATCACGAACTTTCTTCTTATAATCATCAAGAGAAGAAAAACGAAGATAGAAAGTATACGTATCGTTTCCGTCAGAAGAAGATGAAGTATAAGTAAGAGCATCCGGGCAGGATTCTTTGATGAGTTTATTAAGATCTTCTTTGCTTCCCTTGAAATAACTATGAAAATCGCGGGAAGAAAAGGTACAAGACATCACTCTTGTACCTGAAAAGTCTTTATTTAATTTTACTGTACTGGTAAGATTCACACCGCACCCGCATAAGAGAAGCAGTGAGAACAGTAATCCAAAAAGAAAAACTTTTTTCTTCATAAGGGTCTCCTTATTATTTGAGATTAGCTAAATAAGTATCATTGATCGCAATAACTTTTTTCATAGCATCACGTCCTGGAGCTCCGATCGTATTACGTTTTTCAACGCAAGTTTTCATGCTGATGGCTTCATAAATATCTTCTTCGAAAACAGGACTGAGCTTCTGATATTCATCTAGAGGAAGTTCATCTAGAGAAATATGTTTATCAAGACAAAGAAGTACAAGCTGTCCAACGATTCCGTGAGCATCGCGGAAAGGAACACCGTGATTTACAAGATAATCCGCAGCATCAGTTGCATTTGTAAATCCGTGTTTTGCACTTTTTTCCATCTGTGGTTTGTTAAATGTCATGGTATTCATCATTCCGTTAAATAAAGAAATACATCCTTTGACCGTATCGATCGCGTCAAATGTAAGCTCTTTATCTTCCTGCATATCTTTATTATATGCCAGAGGGATTCCTTTCATTGTTGTAAGGATAGAAGTTAAAGCTCCATAGACACGCCCTGTCTTACCACGAACTAACTCAGCAATATCAGGATTCTTTTTCTGAGGCATGATACTGCTTCCTGTACTGAATCCGTCATCAATGGATACAAATTTGTATTCGTTAGAGTTCCAGATGATCACTTCTTCACTGAAACGGCTTAAATGCATCATGATCGTAGATAGAGCAGATAAAAGCTCGATCACATAATCACGGTCAGATACAGAATCCATACTGTTTAATGTAGGACCATAAAAATTAAGCAAAGAAGCTGTCTGTTCACGGTCTAATGGATAAGTAGTACCTGCAAGAGCACCAGCTCCTAAAGGACAGTAGTTCATTCTGTCATAAATGTCAGTTAAACGGCTGTAATCTCTCTTAAACATTTCCATGTAAGCACCTACATGGTGAGCAAGGGTGACAGGCTGAGCTTTCTGAAGATGTGTAAATCCAGGCATAAATGTATCAATGTGTTCTTTCATGATACGATGAAGTGTTTCCATTAATTCTTTTAATAAATATTTGATATCAACAATTTCATCTCTTGTATAAAGTTTCATATCTAAAGCAACCTGATCATTACGGCTTCTTCCAGTGTGAAGTTTCTTTCCGACATCACCGATACGATCAATAAGGTTTGCCTCTACAAAGCTATGGATATCTTCATATTCACTTGTGATCTCAACTGCACCAGTCTGGATATCCTTTAAGATTCCTTTTAAACCATCGATGATCTGATCACGTTCTTCTTCTGTTAATACGCCAACACTTGCAAGCATCGTAACGTGTGCAATACTTCCGCGGATGTCTTGTTTATAAAATTTCTGGTCAAAGGAAATAGATGCATTAAAGTTGTAAACTAACTGATCTGTTTCTTTCGTGAAGCGACCGCCCCATAATTGTGCCATAAGTGTTTCCTCTTTTCTGTATATATTTTTATTCTTTATCATAAAATCAAATGAATTTACTTTTCTATTCTACATGAAATAACTCGATTTTGCCACAAATTTTTTGCACGAAAGGGAAAAATCTGTAATTCTTAAGGAAAAATAAATAGGATTCTTTGAATTAAGATAGAATAGACAGAGAAAAATTAACGCACAATAAAAAGAAAGTTATGAAAAATGGGCGGTGACTATGAAAAAGAGATATCAGATAGAAAAATATACAATCCTGTTTGCGATTGGAGGAATGGCATATTTTTTGCTGGAAGTTTTGGTGCGTGGATATTCACATTATTCGATGTTTTTATGTGGTGGGGCATGTTTTCTTTGTTGTGGGCTTCTAAACGAAAATGTAAAAATTAAGATAAGTTTTATTAGTCAGATGGTATTATCTTCTGTGATCATCACGGTATTAGAACTTGTCACAGGTTTCATTGTAAATATATGGCTTAAGATGGATATTTGGGATTATTCGCATCTTCCATATAACTTTATGGGGCAGATCTGTTTATTGTATTCGGTATTTTGGTTTCTTATTTCAAGTGTAGCAATCGTGCTGGATGATTTTCTAAGATACAAATTATTCAATGAAGAAAAGCCACATTATAAGATTTTTTAAGAATGTAGTATAAATAGCAGTTCACAGGGAAAGCTATCGACATTTGAGGGAAATTCTGTTAATCTATTATAGGTACAAATAGTAGATTGGAGGAACAACAAAATGAAATTTACAATGGGAAGGACAATGAAGATCCTTGTAGCAGTTTTGATCGTAGCAATCATTGCGATCGTTATGCTCTCACCATATTCTTTTGAAAAATATACCGCATCATCTAAAATGATTCAGGTTACTTCGACTGATACTGTAACAAAAGATGCAAATGGTAAGAAAAAACAGCAGGTATATTCATATAAGAAAGATGATAAAAAATACACAGAGATTGTTAATGTTTTAGATCAGTATTCTTATCATTTTACAACAAAGACATTAACTAACTCATCTCAGATGAGCGATTCTAGTAAGCCACAGATGATCATGTTATTTGGAAATAAAATGCTTGTGATCAGTGATTCAGGAGAAATCCTTCTAGATAATCATGTATACCGCATGGGATATTCTGGAGGAAAAGATGCGAAAAAAATGATGAAAAGCATCAATAAGATTTTAAAGAGTGAATAAAATATAATAGGGGAAGACATCATGGGATATAAACGTCTTTATAAAAATTTGATCGACATTATCAAGGAAGAACAGGCAAAATTGGGATTTCGAAGAGAAAGTATCCGTCTGTACTATCCACTAAGTTCATTAAACCATTTTTTTGAAACACAGGATACAGAAGAACAGATGAAAAACAGACTTCATGAAATACCAGATTTTATCAAAGAAACTTTAGGAGATATCAAAGTTACAAGCAAAAAAGAAAGATTTTGTTTCCACATTCCAGAAGAAGGCAGTAACTATGTCTATGAAAATACAAACCCAAATGAATTTATCAAAGAACTGGTAGAAATCGTTGGAAAACACGGATCTAAAATGGAAGATATTATTACGTTATTTAAACAACATGATAAAAACGTGTTTGTAGAAGAAATTCATAATGGAGAATTTGATTATCTGATCCGTTTTTCAGAAGAAAATGAAGATCCATATTATTACTGTTTTCACGATGAGGGATGTCATATCATCTATCACCGTTTTTTACCAGAAGATTATGAAGATTTCGGATTTTAAACAATTCTATTAAGAATATATACAGGAGGAATAAGTCATGAGTGAATTATTAGACATGATCAAAACAAGAAGAAGTATCAGAAAGTACAAATCAGATATGGTGCCAAAAGAGATTATTGAAAAGATCGTAGAAGCGGGAACTTACGCAGCTACAGGAATGGGACAGCAGTCACCGATCATTCTTGCAGTTACGAACAAAGAAGTGAGAGATAAACTGTCTAAATGGAATGCAGATATCATGGGAACAGACACCGACCCATTTTATGGAGCACCTGTTGTATTGGTTGTCTTAGCAGACAAAAACCGTCCAACAGCAGTCTATGACGGAAGTCTTGTTATGGCAAATCTAATGTTAGAAGCACATGACTTAGGAATCGGAAGTTGTTGGATCCACAGAGCAAAAGAAGAGTTTGAAAGTGAAGAAGGGAAAGAACTTTTAAAATCTCTGGGAATCGAAGGGGAGTATGTTGGAATCGGACATTGTGTGCTTGGGTATGTTGATGGAGAATATCCACAGATTCCTGAACGAAAATCAAACTGGGCTTATTATATTGATTAATGGTTGGTTGATAAGCTGAAGTTATTGGTGGAATATTATAAAAATGGTTATCTGTCTGCGACGCGCTTTCGCTCGACTCACACGTAGCTGTACTAAGCTCCTGAATGATCTAACGATCATCCACTCGCTAAGTGCAGACGTGTTCCTACGGTCGTCGACAGATAACCATTTTTATAATATTCAATAATTTCAGTTATCGAAACCACTACGGGAAGTGTATATTATACGGTGTTGGATTTTAATTAAGTATTTGATAGATGGAATGTTGAAAGATTCAAGACTCATATGTCTTAGATATGGCATAAAAAAAGTTTATTAATCGAAACATAGCTCCTAATTTATCAGTATGTTTGGAAGGATTCTTAATCAATTCATCAAACTCATTCAAACCTAAACCAACATACTTCGCAATACAATCTTTAGAAATATGAAACAGCTCGTCAAGACTATCAATGATATTCAAAAGATAATCATTTTCATTTACCTTCTGTGCATAAAGGAAACTCAAAAAGTCCAACATCTTTTCCTGATCCTCAAGAGAACAAGCAGATACATCGTCAATATCCGTCCCCAAGATCAGATTCAGACTATCCAAAGTAAAGCCGTCCTCATAATACCTCTCTAAAAGCCCATCAAGATCAAAAACTTCAAACTCATCAATCCCCTCACAATGAACATCAATATACTTATCCATGAAAATTCTCCTTATAGTTTATGTAAGTTAGCAACAACAAACTAAAGTATATCACTATAAATATAGAAATTCAATACCGTTTAACATATACATTTGTGGTGATTTGAATAGCCGTCTGTGTATATGAGAAAAACGAAATCATAGTATAAAAGATCCAGAACCATTGAAATTTTGCCGTCGTTTTGAACGGTTCGCAGCAAACTTGGTCGATTGTTTGAGCGTCAAAGATTACTGATTTTAGTACCCTTGAGCGCGAGTTATCGAAGGAAAGTTTGCAAATCTGCGACCGTTCAAAACGGCGAGCAAAATTTTTGGTCTGGATCTTTTATACTATGATTTCGTTTTTCTCATATACATTCGAACGACTACGTCAAATTACTTGTTGTTGTTCTTCTCAGCTTCCTGCATCTTCATAGCACGAACTTTTAAAGGAAGTCCAAATAATGTAATAAATCCATCAGCATCATGATGATCATACATATCACCAGTTGTGAAAGATGCTAAAGATTCGTTGTATAAGCTGTATGGAGAAGTAGTTCCAGCCTTGATGATATTACCTTTGTAAAGTTTGAATTTAACTTCACCTGTTACATACTGCTGAGTAGATGTAACGAATGCCTGAATTGCTTCACGAAGAGGTGTGAACCATTTTCCTTCGTATACAACCTGAGCCATCTGGCTTCCAAGTTTCTTCTTAGCTTCCATTGTTTCACGGTCAAGGATTAATTCTTCTAACTGATCGTGAGCTGCCATTAAGATTGTTCCACCTGGAGTTTCATATACACCACGGGATTTCATTCCTACAACACGGTTCTCAACGATATCAACGATACCGATACCATTTTCACCACCAAGACGGTTTAATTCAGTGATGATCTCAGAAACTTTCATTTCTTTTCCGTTTAATGTTTTAGGAACACCAGCTTCAAATGTCATAGTAACTTCTGTATCTTTATCTGGAGCGTTTTCTGGAGCTACTCCTAAAACAAGCATGTTGTCGTAGTTTGGTGCTAAAGAAGGATCTTCTAATTCAAGACCTTCGTGACTGATATGCCATAAGTTACGGTCACGGCTGTAGCTGTGGCTTGCGTCAAATGGAAGGTGGATTCCGTGTGCTTCACAGAATTCGATCTCATCTTCACGAGACTGCATTGTCCATACATCTGTCATACGCCATGGAGCAATGATCTTGATGTCTGGAGCTAATGCTTTGATACCAAGTTCGAAACGGATCTGGTCATTTCCTTTTCCTGTAGCACCGTGGCAGATCGCAACAGCATTTTCTTTTCTGGCGATTTCAACTAATTTCTTAGCGATTGCTGGACGAGCCATAGATGTTCCAAGAAGATACTGATGTTCGTATACAGCACCTGCCTGTACGCATGGCATGATATAGTTATCGCAGAAATCATCAACGATATCTTCGATATATAATTTAGATGCTCCGGATAATTTTGCTCTTTCATCAAGTCCATCTAATTCGTTACCCTGTCCACAGTTAACACAGCAACAAATAACTTCATAGTCAAATGTTTCCTTAAGCCAAGGGATCAGAGCTGTAGTATCAAGACCTCCGGAATATGCTAAAACAACTTTTTCTTTCATGAAATAAATCCTCCTAAGTGTATATTGACGGGATGTTTTCCTATTATTATAGGATCTGATATTGAAAATCCCGTATGTTCATATAAATATTTGCTTGTTTACTAATATACGTTATATTTGCATCTTTTGCAAGGATTATTTTCGAAAATAATGAATATTTATAATATAAAAATGAATAAAATGAAAAATAATTGCATATTTATACAAAACTATTGCATATTTTAAAATTCAGTTGTATACTTATGAACAATGATTGAAAAAATAACCTACATTATAAAGAGAAGGACAAGGAGATTAACATGATCAAAGCAGGAATCATTGGATCTACAGGTTACGCAGGACAGGAACTTGTAAGAATCCTTACACAGCATAAAGATGCAGAGGTTGTATGGTATGGATCCAGAAGTTATATAGACCAGAAATATTATGAAGTATTTAGAAATATGTTCCAGATCGTTGATGACAAATGTCTGGATGATAACATGGATGAGCTTGCATCTAAAGTGGATGTGATCTTTACAGCAACACCGCAGGGACTTTGTAGTTCTTTAGTATCAGAAGAAATCTTATCTAAAGTTAAGATCATTGATCTAAGTGCGGACTTCCGTATTAAAGATGTAAATCGATATGAAGAATGGTATGGGATCAAACATCAGAGCCCAGAATTTATTGACGAGGCAGTGTATGGCCTTTGCGAGATCAATCGTGAAGATATCAAGAAAGCACGACTGATCGCTAATCCAGGATGCTATCCAACATGCTCTACATTATCCATTTATCCAATGGCGAAAGAAGGACTCATTGAGATGAACAGTGTGATTATTGATGCCAAATCAGGAACATCCGGAGCTGGACGTGGTGCGAAAGTTAATAACTTATATTGCGAAGTAAATGAAAATATCAAAGCATATGGAGTTGCAACTCACAGACATACGCCAGAGATCGAAGATCAGTTAAGCTATGCATCTGGAGAAGAAGTATTATTAAACTTCACACCACATTTAATTCCGATGAACCGTGGAATTTTAGTGACAGCTTATGCAACGCTTAAGAAAGATGTAAGTTACGGAGAAGTGAAAGCAATCTACGACTCTTATTATAAGGATGAGAAATTCGTCAGAGTGTTAGATAAAGACGTCTGCCCTGAGACAAGATGGGTAGAGGGAAGTAACTATGTGGATGTCAACTTTAAGATTGATAAACGTACAAACCGTATTATCATGATGGGTGCCATGGACAACCTTGTAAAAGGTGCAGCTGGACAGGCTGTACAGAACATGAATCTTATGTTTGGATTAAAAGAAACTGAAGGATTAGAATTAGTACCAATGTTCCCATAGAGCTTTGGTAAGGAAGGACTAGAATTATGAAGATCATCAATGCCGGAGTAACAGCTCCAAAAGGTTTTAAATGTGCAGGACTTCGTGCTGGAGTGAAACCAGGGAAGACAAACAAGGATATGGCAATGATCGTAAGTGAAGTGCCAGCAAAGATCGCAGGAACATTTACAAAGAATATTGTAAAAGCGGCTCCAGTTTTATGGGGAAAGAAGATTGTAGAAGAACAAGAAGCAGTCAGATCAGTGGTAATTAATACAGGAATTGCCAATGCATGTACGGGTACACAAGGATATGAGAATGTAGTAACCGAAGCAAAAGAAGTAGCGAACTTGTTAGATATTAAACCAGAGGAAGTTGTCGTAGGTTCCACAGGAGTTATCGGACAGCAGCTGCCAATGGATGTGATCAAAGAAGGGATCAAGAAGTTAGTTCCAGAATTAAAAGCAGACAGACAAAGTGAAGAAGATGCATCCTGGGCAATTCTTACAACAGATACAAAGCCAAAAGAAGCAGCCGTAGAAGTAGAGATCGATGGAAAGACTGTTACAATTGCAGGTATGTGTAAAGGTTCTGGAATGATCCATCCAAACATGGGGACAATGCTTGGATTTATTACTACAGATGCAGCAATCGATAAAGCGTTATTATTAGAATTGCAGAGAGAATTGATCGAAGATACATTCAATATGGTATCAGTCGATGGAGATACATCTACAAATGATACAGTTTTTGTATTTGCAAATGGAATGGCAGAGAATAAAGAAATTACAGAAAAAGATGCAGACTATGAAGCATTCAAAGAAGGATTATTATATGTTAACCAGTCTCTTGCAAAACAGATCGCAGGGGATGGAGAAGGATGTACACGTTTATTTGAAGTTCATGTAGCTGGTGCAGACTCCAAAGAAAATGCGAAGATCTTAAGCAAATCTGTCGTAACATCAAGTCTTACAAAAGCAGCAATTTACGGAAAAGATGCAAACTGGGGAAGAATTCTTTGTGCACTTGGCTATGCTGGAGTTGATTTTGATCCAGTCAAGGTTGATATTAGTTTAAAAAGTGCGGATGGTGTGATCGAGATCGTAAAAGACGGAATTGCAACAGATTATTCTGAAGATGAGGCAACAAAAGTATTATCTGCAGATGCAGTGACAGCAGATATTGATGTTCATAATGGAGTGTTTGAAGCAACCGCATGGGGATGCGATCTGACACACGATTATGTAACAATTAATGCAGATTATAGATCATAATTATAGATAGACGACAAAATAAAAGGCATAAAAGCAGACAACTATGAAAGGAAGAATCAATGGAACAGATGGGAAATGAAATTAACGAATTGATCGAACAGTCAAAACAAAAAGCAAAAGTATTAACAGAGGCATTACCATATATCCGTCGTTTCAATAACTGTTACGTTGTTGTAAAATACGGTGGAAGCGCTATGAAAGACAAGAATCTTCAAAAAAGCGTGATCAGAGATGTTGCACTATTAAAACTAGTAGGTATGAAGCCGATCATCGTACATGGTGGTGGAAAAGAGATCAGTAAATGGGTTCGTATGTCAGGAAAAGAACCAGAATTTTACCATGGACTTCGTGTGACAGATAAAGAGACAATGGAAGTTGCTGAAATGGTATTATTTAAAGTCAATCAGGAACTGGTAGCCATGATGGCAGAAGTTGGGGTTAAAGCCGTAGGTCTTTCTGGAAAAGATGCTGAAATGATCCGTGTAAAGAAAAAAGAAATGCCTGGAAAAGATCTTGGATATGTCGGTGAGGTTAAGAGTGTCGATACAACACTTCTTGAAGCATTGATTGAAGATGATTTTGTACCAGTTATTTCCCCAATTGGTTTAGGAGATAACTATGAACCATATAATATTAATGCGGATGACACAGCATGTGCAGTTGCAGAAGCATTGAATGCAGAAAAACTGGTATTCTTAACTGATATCGAAGGGGTATTCGTAGATCCAGAAGATAAATCAACATTGATTTCTGAGATGGATCTTAAACAGGCAAAAGAATTTATCGATAACGGAGTTGTTGGAGGAGGAATGCTTCCAAAACTCAAGAACTGTATTGAAGCGATCGAAGGTGGAGTATCCAGAGTCCATATCTTAGACGGACGTTTAACAAACTGTCTGTTACTGGAATTCTTCACAGAAAAAGGTATTGGAACAGCCATCTTAAAAGAACCATTATTTGATAAACCATTATTCAACGAAGAAGATGAGGAAGGATGTTAAGATGAAAACTCAGCAGGAATATATTGAGCAGGGAGAACAGTATATCTTAAAGACATACAATCGTTTTCCAGTTGTATTAGAAAAAGGGGACGGTGTCTATTTATATGATGCTGACCAGAAGAAATATCTGGATTTTGGTGCAGGAATTGCTGTATTTGCATTAGGATATGGAAATGAAGCATACAATCAGGCATTAAAAGACCAGATTGATAAATTGATCCATACATCAAACTTATATTACAATATTCCAGCAGTAGAAGCTGCAAAGAAGATTGTCGATGCTTCAGGGCTTAAAAAAGTGTTCTTTACAAACAGTGGAACAGAAGCAATCGAAGGTGCGTTAAAAGTTGCAAGAAAATATGCATATAATAAAGACGATTCCAAAGATTATGAATTTATCGCAATGAATCATTCATTCCACGGAAGAAGTCAGGGAGCTTTATCAGTGACTGGTAACAGTCATTATCAGGATGGATTTGTTCCAAAAGAATTTCGTGCTGTATTTGCAGAATTCAATAACTTAGAAGATGTTGTATCAAAGATCACAGATAAAACTTGTGGAATCATATGTGAAGTTGTTCAGGGTGAAGGTGGAATTTTCCCAGCGGATAAAGAATTCTTAGAGGGACTTCGTAAAGTCTGTGATGAGAAAGATATCTTACTGATCTTTGATGAGATTCAGTGTGGAATGGGACGCTGTGGATCCTTGTTTGCACATGATCTTTATGGAGTAAAACCGGATGTTTTAACACTTGCAAAAGCACTTGGATGTGGTGTTCCTGTTGGGGCGTTTGTTGTAGGTAAAAAGGCAGATGGGGCTTTAGTACCAGGTGATCATGGAACAACTTATGGTGGGAATCCATTTGCAGCAGCGGCGATCAATGCAGTATTTGACCAGTTTGAGAAGTTACAGGTTCCAGAACATGCAAAAGAAATTGGTACTTATCTATGGGATAAGTTAGAAGAGTTAAAAGAAAAGCATGATTGTATTACAGGGCATCGCGGAATTGCTTTAATGCAAGGACTTGAATTTAATGCAGATCATCCAGTTGGTGATATCGTTAAGAAAGCATTGGAGAAAGGATTGATCATAATTTCTGCAGGAAATAATGTCATTCGTTTTGTACCACCGCTTGTGATTGAAAAAGAACATGTAGATGAGATGATTTCTATTTTAGAAGACTGTATCGCATAGAATGTATAAAAAAGACCTCTATGGAAAAACTATCCGTAAAAAGATAGTTTTTCATGGAGGTTTTTATATGTTTGGATTGATCATTGCATTGATTTCGGGAGCTTTAATGAGTATTCAAGGTGTATTTAATACAGAAGTAACTAAACAAAGCAGTACATGGACAACGAGTACATTTGTACAGGCAACAGGATTTCTCGCATGTCTGTTGATCTGGTTGATCGCCGAGAGGGACCAAAGTTTCACGATGCTTTTAAAGGTCAGCCCCAGATACCTTTTATTAGGAGGAGTGATCGGAGCTGCGATCACATTTACAGTGATCAAAAGTGTGGCAAGCTTAGGACCTGCACAGTCAGCAATGCTGATCGTCGCATCACAAAGTGTTGTTTCCTATCTGATCGAGGTTTTCGGTCTGTTTGGTGTGGAAAAAACAGCTTTTGCATGGGTAAAGCTTTTAGGAGTGGTTTTGTTTGTCGCAGGATTGATAATATTTAAATGGAAATCATAAATATCTCTTGTAAAGTATTATAATTTTCGCTAAAATAGAAGTTAGATTTACATGTTCCAGACTCTTTGCATAAGACCGGGAGGTTTATGTTGTTTAGAAGAGTTAAAGTGATAACCATTTTGCTGATGGTTTTTATGATGTCCATTGGATGCAGCCGCAGGAAGGAAGTATCGATAGAACCAAAGAAGGAGACAAAGACAACGGCTGAGAAGTCTTCTTCTAAGGAAACTATTTATGTCTATGTATGTGGAGAAGTAAAACATCCGGGAGTTTATCTTTTTTCGAAAGGTGAACGTATTGTTTCTGCTGTGAAAGCAGCTGGTGGACTAACTAAGAAGGCTTCAGCGGAGAGTATTAATCAGGCAGAGAAGATGAAAGACGGGCAGCAGATAACGATTCCGTCAAAGAAACAGACAGCGAAGAATGAAGGATCTGATTCCAAAGCAGTGCAATCTTCCTCTGGAAAGATCAATATCAATACTGCAGGTGTCAAGGAGTTGATGACGCTTTCAGGGATAGGGGAAGCGAAGGCTTCTGATATTATCTCTTATCGAGAGGAACATGGCCCTTTTTCTGATATTTCAGATATTATGAAGATTCAGGGAATTAAAGAGGGGATATATCATAAGATCAAAGACAAGATAACAATATAATTTTAGAGGTGGAAAAATGAGGAAGGTCTTAGTTGTTGATGATGAAAAACTAATCGTGAAGGGCATCAAATTCAGTCTGGAACAAGATGAGATGCAAGTAGATTGTGCTTATGATGGAGAAGAAGCATTAGAGAAAGCCAAAGAGAATCAATATGATATTATTCTTCTTGATGTAATGCTTCCAGGACTGACTGGGTTTGAGGTTTGTCAGGCAATTCGTGAATTCTCTAGCGTCCCGATCATTATGTTGACGGCTAAGGGAGAAGATATGGATAAGATTCTTGGCCTTGAATATGGGGCAGATGATTATATCACAAAGCCATTTAATATTCTGGAAGTAAAGGCAAGGATCAAAGCGATCTTACGTCGAAGCGCACATCACGATGTGAAAGAAGAAGAATCAGCAAAGGTTGTAGAATGCAGAGGTTTAAAGATTGACTGCGAAAGCCGCAGAGTGCATATTCATGGCAAAGAAGTGAACCTGACAGCGAAAGAATTTGACTTGTTAGAGTTACTGGTATTTCATCCAAATAAAGTATACAGCAGAGAGGATTTGTTGAATACAGTATGGGGATATGATTATCCGGGGGATGCAAGAACGGTTGACGTGCATATCCGAAGATTGAGAGAGAAGATTGAAGTGAATCCGGGAGTACCGGACTATGTACATACAAAGTGGGGGGTAGGTTACTATTTTCAGTCCTAAGAAGAACAGATTTGCCTTTTTACATAGTATGCAGTTCTTTATTTTCTTGTCAATTTTCCTTCTGACGACATTGATATCAGTTTTATTTAGTAAGTTGTTAAATGATGGATATCGTCAGAAAACATATGACCAGAAAGTGGATAGTGTGGCCAGTCAGTGTAGCTGGCTTGGTAATCAGGTAGTTGGAGTCGATTTTCATTTAGATGATGGCTCCAACTCTCTTTCTAATCAGATTGATGAACTTGCAGCAAGTATGAATGGGCGGATCATCGTAATTAAGAATAATTATAAGATCATCAAGGATACTCATACAGATTTTCAGTCTAGATTCTTTTTAAATGATAATGTATTGGATGTTATGGATGGAAAGAAGACAAGGATTGTATCAGAGAGTGGAAAGTATATCGAAGTGATGGTTCCAATCGTATCAAAAGCTGGAAAGCAGAATCATATCCTGGGAGCTGTGCAGGCGACTGTGCCATCTGAGGATATGATGGGAGCAGTTACGGAGATGGAGCATCGCAGGAATATGCTGCTGGTAGCATGTATCATCTGTGGATTATCAATGGCAATGATCATCAGTTATCTGCTGACGAGAGATTTAAAGAAGATTCAGAGAGATGTTGATTTTATTGCGGCTGGTCATGAAGATGAATCCATTGAAGAGACAGGATTCCTAGAAGTACGCAGTATTGTGCAGCGTTTTAATGAGATTCTTGGAAGAATGCAGACGTTGGAAGATTCAAGACAGGAGTTTGTATCGAATGTATCGCATGAGTTAAAGACACCAATGACATCGATGAAGGTTCTTGCAGATTCCTTAATTCAGCAGGGAGATCAGGTTCCAGCTGAATTATATCGAGAATTCATGCAGGATATCGTTGCTGAGATCGATCGTGAGAACGTGATCATTTCAGATCTGTTATCTCTGGTGAAACTAGACAAGAAAGCAGCGCAGCTTCAGATCACAACAGTAAGTATCAACGAATTATTAGAGATTATCATGAAGCGTTTAAAACCATTGGCTCTGCAGCGTAATATCGAATTGATCTTTGAAAGTTTCCGTCCAGTAACAGCAGAGATTGATGAAGTGAAGTTGTCTTTAGGGCTTACGAATCTGATCGAGAATGGTATCAAGTATAACAAAGATGATGGGTGGATCCGCGTGACACTGAATGCAGATCATAAGTATTTTTATGTGAAAGTTGCAGATTCTGGTGTTGGAATTCCTGAGGATTGCCAGGATCAGGTATTTGATCGTTTTTATCGCGTGGATAAAGCAAGATCAAGAGATACTGGAGGCACAGGACTTGGATTAGCGATCACAAAGAGCGTTGTTTCTCTTCATAATGGAGAGATTAAGTTATACAGTAAGGTTGGTGAAGGAACAACATTTACACTTAGAATTCCATTAAAGTATAAAGGCTAGGAGGAAGAGATGAAGAAAAGAAAATTATGCATGATCTTTTTGCTTTGTCTGGCTTTGATGACTTTAGTGGCAGGATGCCGGTCAAAAAAAGAAACCAATGACCAAGGCAATCAAAAAGGAACAGCAATTTACTATACAAATAATGATGTTACGAAATTGATCATGAAGAAAGAAAATGTGAAGCTTGAAGGGAATCAGCAGCAGAAAGTGAAGATTTTATTAAAGAAACTTCAACAGACTCCAAAGAGTGATAAGATACGCTCAGTGATTCCAAAGAGAATTATGATCAATGGTGTATCAGTGAATACAAATATCGTTGAGATTGATTTTTCGACAGGGTATAAACGAATTTCAGAGAATAGAGATTTGATCTGCCGTGCTGGTATTGTATATACACTGACTCAGTTAAAAGATATCAATTATGTATCATTTTCAATTTCTGGAGAGCCAATGCTTGATACAGATGGTACAGCAATTGGTGCTCTTGGAAGAGATAGTTTTGTATTTGGTAAGTTGCCAATGAAATAATTTATGAAACAAAGACCGATGGTTCTTATATTTGCCGGAGTGTTATCCGGAACAGCCGTTGTATGGAATATTATGTCCATGACAGCGGCTTTTTATCTATTGACAGGTATTTGTCTGTTGGCGTCCTTGATTTTTAGTGATAGGCGTTATGGATGGGTTGTAGTTGGAATACTTGCAGGAATTTTATTATCGTTAGGTTTTAAGACTTCCATGAAACTTGATCTGATCCAGGTAAAGGAAAAGGCAACAGAATATACAATGGGAAGAGTTTTAGAAGTATCAAAAACAAAGAAGGGAAAGTTAGCAGTACTTTTAAAAAATAAAAATTTGGAGGGGAAGATCCTTTTATATACACCCGAGGATGAAAAGATCATTCCAGGAGATATTCTTCGGTTTCAAGGAGAATTAGAAGAATGGGAAGATGCAGCTAACCCTGGCCAATTTTCAAGCAGACATTATTATTTCAGTAAAGGAATTTACTATCATATATATTCGAAAAATATTGAGATTGAAGGACATCAAAATATATATTTTCAGGAAAAGATCTTGCAATGTAGAGAGTACATGAAACATCAGTTAGAAATTCAATACAAAAATGAAGTAAGTGATTTCTTAAAGGGGATGTTAATAGGTGATAAAAATGGACTGAGTGATGAGGTTAAAGATGACTTTAAGGAAAGTGGATTAATTCATTTACTTGCGGTATCAGGACTTCATATATCGTTGGCAGGAAGAAGGGTATATAAATTGGTTCGCAAGTGGTGTGGAAATTTTGTAGTTGGTTCACTGGCAGGAATGACAGGCGCAGTGTTTTATTGTATTTTAACAGGTGGATCGGGATCGTCACTTCGTGCAGTGATGATGTTGGGTGTTTACTTCCTGTCAGAGATATTAGGAGAACACTATGATATGATGTCTGCAGGAGCTTTTGCAGGAATTGTCTTACTTATAATGTGTCCGTACAGAATCTATGATACGGGTTTTTTATATTCATTTACAGCAGTTTTTGTGATCGCAATCTATCAACTTGTTAAACCAAAGATGAAAGGTAAATATTATAAGTTGAAGGAATCTTTATCGTTTTGTATTTTTATCCAGATAGGGATGCTGCCATTGATCATATATTTTCAGTATGAAGCTCCAGCTTTTTCTTTTCTTGCGAATGTAGCAGCAGTACCACTGGCAACGTGTGCTTTTACTTTAGCTTTTCTTTTGATTTTTTTGCCGTATACCGTATTTCATGAAGCAATCTCATGGATGATCCAAGGGGTTTTGTGGATTTCCAGACAGTCTTATGGGATGTTGACGATCGGACATGTACCATTTTTATGGGTACTCTTATTTTATTTTATGACCGGATTGTGGATATGGAAGAAAAATGGACAAAATCGACATATCAGGATCAGTCTGGCTTATGTTATCATGATCATTTTGATATGGATTCCAATGGCAAGAAGAAAGAGTCTGGCATTTCTTGATGTTGGGCAGGGAGATTGTTTTGTAGCAGATACGAAGGCTGGGGCGATCATATTTGATGGTGGAAGCAGCAGTGAAGATCAGGTTGGAAGATATCGGATTCTTCCGTATATGAAATATCTGGGGTATCAGAAGATTCAGATTGCGGTGATCAGTCATATGGATATCGATCATTATTCTGGGATCAAGGAATTACTTGAGATGGGGAAAATTAAGTATCTTGGGCTTCCAGAGATTCCAAAAGATGAGACAATGAAAAAGATCATAGGTATAGCGAAGAAACGAGGAACAACTATTTTTTATCTTTCAAGAGGAAGGCAGATCACTACAAAAGATGGAAGTTTGAAAGTGTTGCATCCTCAAAAGAACAGTCAGATGGAAAAGAATGCGGCATCGTTGGTAATGCAGGGAAAAATACTTGGATATCGGGTGCTGTTAACGGGAGATGTGGAAAAAGAAGGCGAAGAAGAACTATTATCAGAAGAATTGGAAAGAGCAGATATATTAAAAGCAGCACATCATGGGTCAAAAAATTCCACGAGTAATGAATTTTTACAAAAGGTTCAGCCGAAACAGACGGTCATCTCTTGTGGAAAACAAAATAGATATGGACACCCACATTTAGAAACTATCCACAGACTACAGACATATCACACAAAGATTTATAGAACAGATCGAAGTGGTGCGATTATTTTTTTCAAAAGAAGAGATGGTTGAAAATCTTCAAAAAAAAAGGTATACTATCAAAAGCTATAGAAAGAGATGCAAAGAATATGAAGAAAATATTAGAAGATATCAAGACAAATACATACGAACGTTTTTATCTATTCTACGGGGAAGAAAAATATATGATCTCCCAGATGAAAAACCAGTTAAAGAAAGCATTAGTTTCAGAAGATGATACGATGAACTATTCTTATTTTGAAGGAAAAAGGGCTGATGCGATAGAGATTGTTGAACTTGCTAAAACACTGCCGTTTTTTAGTGATCATAGGTTTTTGATCTTGGATGAAACAGGACTTGGAAAGAAAAGTGATGATACGTTTATTGAAGGATTAAAGGAAGCCTCGGATACAAGTGTTGTGCTTTTTATAGAAGATAGTGTAGATAAGCGTTCAAAGATTTATAAATTTCTTTCGAAGGAAGGGCATGCGGTATGTTTTGAATCTGCTGGAGATAAAGAATTATCCAGATGGCTGACTTCACTGCTTAAGAAAGAAGGAAAACAGATGTCATCTGCAACGATGCGAAGTTTTTTATATCGCTGTGGATCGGACATGTATACTTTGAAAAATGAATTAGAGAAATTGATCTCCTATGTTGGAGAGAGAGAAGAAATTACGATCCGAGATCTGGAAGAGTTGACATCTTCTCAGGCAACGAATCAGATCTTCGTGATGCTTGAGGCAATTGCGAGAAAGCAAAGAGAAAAAGTATTGACGCTATATTATGATCTGATCGAGTTGAAGGAATCACCATTTGGAATTCTGGCATTGTTGGTCAGACAGTGTAATCAGCTGCTTCAGGTGAAAGATTTAGACTATCTTGGAAAGAGCAATGGAATGATCGCAAAGCAGATGAAAGTTCCAGCATTTGTTGCAGGAAAGTTAAAAGATCAAGCGAAAATGTTTTCAATGGATACGCTCAGAGATATGATCGAAGCATGTGCAAAAACTGATGAATCAATTAAAACAGGCAAGATCAGTGACAGAGTTGGCGTAGAACTATTGTTGATCCAGTTCAGTCAGAAATAAATGAATCAATTCAAGATAGAAGAAGTCTAGTATAATAAAAATGATGAAAAAAAAGAAGCCTGACGGTGGCTTCTTTTTTTCGGGTTAATTTTATTAAAATTCGTTTCTTAATATCTAATTAAGCAATAGCGTTAACGGCTTTAGATAAACGAGCAATCTTTCTAGAAGCTGTATTCTTGTGGAAGATTCCTTTAGAAGTAGCTTTGCTGATTTCAGAAATGCAAGCTGTTAAAGCTTCAGAAGCTGCTGCTTTATCGTTAGCTGCGATTGCTGCTTCTACTTTTTTGATATATGTTTTAACTTTAGTTTTGATTGCTTTATTTCTTTCTGTTTTTGTGTTGATAACTTTGATTCTTTTTTTTGCTGATTTAATATTTGCCAAAGTGGGCACCTCCAATATGATAACTTAAATTTCTTTCTTTTCTTGAATCTTGTCTATAGCGAGACACGGTTAGCTATACACAAAACATACTGTTATATCTTATAGAAAATGATTGAATTTGTCAATATCTTTGGGGAAAAAATGTAATATTTTTTTAAAAACAATCACATACTAGAGAAAAAAGGAGGCAAAATCAATGCAAAATCGTACAGATCTGGCACTGGAATTAAAAGAAGAGAAGAATATTGGCTCTGCACAGTCAGGAATTATCGTAAAGACAAGAATTGATACAACGAATCATATAAAAGAAACAAAGATCATCATCAAAAACAAAAAAGGGGAGGACTCTTTAGGAAAACCAAAGGGAACCTATATTACGATCGAAGCGAAAGATCTGTCAACAAACGATGGTAGTTTTCATAAAGAAATGAGTGAAGCATTGTTTTTAAATTTAAAGGAAATGTTAAACAAAAAGAAAAAAATACTGATCGCAGGACTTGGAAATGCTGGTGTGACAGCGGATTCGTTAGGACCTAAAGTTGTGAACAATCTATATATTACAAGACATTTGCAAAAAGAGGGGATCGCAAGCTATCAATTTGAACTAAGTGCGATTGCACCGGGGGTTATGGCACAGACGGGAATTGAGACAAGTGAGATTTTAGAATCATTAGCAGACCGGATAAAACCAGATGTTGTTATCGTGATCGATGCTCTGGCGGCCAGAAGTTATAGCAGATTAAATAAAACGATTCAGATCAGCGATACGGGAATTGCACCGGGTTCAGGTGTTGGAAACCATAGGAATGAGATTACACAGCATACGATCGGTGTTCCAGTTCTTGCAATTGGTGTTCCAACGGTAATTTCTGTTCCAGCGATCATTCATGATGTTTTTGGAGAAAAATCTCTGGAAAATGTTTCTGAAAATATTGATGAAGAATTTATTTCCATGCATGTTACACCAAAAAATATTGATGAATCTATGAAACGGATCAGTTATACGATATCTGAAGGAATCAATCATTTACTGCATAATTAAAATATGAATGAATACAATGAAAGTATGGAGAAAAGAAAGAGATGGATATTGAGTATTATGATCGGTTGTTTTCTGATCATTTTTTTCAGTCAGAAGATCAATGTGCAGGGAATGGTTTTAGAATTCATGGATCATTATTATCATGGGATCATGACAGGATTTTTTCCGGCAGTATCTAAGAAGGAAGTGACATTTTCGGGAAATATTCTATCGGACATGGTCTGTATGTATTATCAGGAAACAGTACCAATCTTACAATATCGCACAGATTATAAGGATAAAAAAGAAGAAGATCTAGTACAGCAAGATTATTATTTTCAGGATGATGAAACAACGGATGAGGTGGTAGAGGAGGTAAAAAAAGAAGAAAAGTTGTTTCATGCAAAAAAATGGGAAAATTCAAAATATTTAAGAAAATATATTTATCAGATCGACAGTACGACAATGGCGACAGAAAATGAGTTAAATGGAAAAGTTTTATTAAACACGAACTTAAAATTAAGGAAATATGATGAACCGCAGATTTTAATTTATCATACACATGGGAGTGAGGCATACCGTGGCAGCAGGAAAGGAAGAAAATCAGATACTGTGATCGGTGTTGGAGATGTTTTAACGAAGAGATTGGAGCAAAAAAATATCAAGGTTGTACATGATCGTAACATTTACGATGTAAAAAACGGAAAAGAGGAGCGATCCAAGGCTTATAATTATGCAGCAACTGCAATTGAAAAGAATCTAAAAAAATATCCATCCATTCAGGTTGTGATCGATCTGCACAGGGATGGAGTCAATGAATCGACAAAGCTTGTGACGAGACAAAATGGAAAGAGAATGGCGCAGATCATGTTTTTTAATGGAATGAGCCGTACAGCAACAAATGGAAATATCAAATATTTAAAGAATCCAAATAAGCAGACAAATCTTGCGTTCAGCCTACAATTGCAAGCACAGGCTGCTTTGAAATACCCTGGATTTACACGAAAAATTTACGTAAAAGGATATCGTTATAATCTGCACTACAGAGGAAGAAGCTTGTTAGTGGAAGTTGGTGCGCAGAATAATACGTTATCAGAAGCAAAAGCGTCTATGAGTTTACTTGCTGAATTATTAAATAATGTGTTATACTAAAATGGAGTGTCTGAAAAGACATATGTACTTGAAATATAATTAGGAGGAACTTATGGCAATAGATCAGAGTAAAATACGAAATTTTTGTATTATCGCACATATAGATCACGGAAAATCAACATTAGCAGATCGAATCATTCAGATGACAGGAACATTAACGGATCGAGAGATGCAGGAGCAGGTTCTTGATAACATGGATCTTGAAAGAGAACGTGGGATTACGATCAAATCGCAGGCAGTACGAATTGTTTATAAAGCTGACGATGGGGAAGAATATATTTTTAACTTGATCGATACACCGGGACACGTGGACTTTAATTATGAAGTATCACGAAGTCTTGCAGCATGTGAGGGAGCAATCCTTGTTGTAGATGCTGCACAGGGAATAGAGGCACAGACATTGGCAAATGTTTATCTTGCGATTGATCACGACTTAGAAGTTATGCCGGTTATCAACAAGATCGATCTTCCAAGTGCAGATCCAGAGCGTGTTAAAGCAGAAATTGAAGATGTGATCGGAATCGATGCAGAAGATGCACCTCAGATTTCTGCAAAAAGCGGACTAAATGTAGAACAGGTATTAAAGCAGATCGTAGAGAAGATTCCATCACCAGAGGGCGATAAGAATGCACCATTACAAGGATTGATCTTTGACAGTATGTATGATGCATATAAAGGAGTTATCATCTTTACAAGGATCAAAGAAGGAACGATCAAAGTCGGAACAAAGATGAAGATGATGGCAACTGGAGAGAGTGCAGAAGTTGTAGAAGTTGGTACATTTGGGGCAGGAAGATTCAATCCATGTGATGAACTGACAGCAGGGATGGTTGGATATGTTACAGCCAGCCTTAAAAATGTACAGGGAACCAGAGTTGGTGATACGATCACAGATGCAGATGATCCATGTGCTGAACCACTTCCAGGATACAAAAAAGTAAATCCTATGGTATATTGTGGACTATATCCAACAGATGGAGCAAAATATCCGGATTTAAGAGATGCATTAGAAAAATTACAGTTAAATGATGCAGCACTACAATTTGAAGCAGAGACATCTGTTGCGTTAGGATTTGGATTTAGATGTGGATTTCTTGGATTATTGCATTTAGAGATCATTCAGGAACGTTTAGAGAGAGAATATAACTTAGATCTTGTAACAACAGCACCAGGCGTTATTTATCGCGTATATAAGACGGATGGAAGTATGATCGAATTAACGAATCCATCCAATCTTCCAGATCCATCCGAGATCGACCATATGGAAGAACCGATCGTGACAGCGGAGATCATGGTAACTTCTGAGTTTGTCGGAGCGATCATGGGATTATGTCAGGAAAGACGAGGCGTATATCTTGGAATGGAATATATGGAAGAGACAAGGGCATTACTTCGTTATGAACTTCCATTAAATGAAATCATTTATGATTTCTTTGATGCATTAAAATCACGTTCCAGAGGTTATGCATCCTTAGATTACGAAATGAAAGGATATCAGACATCAAGACTTGTAAAATTAGACATTTTGATCAACAAAGAAGAAGTTGATGCGCTTTCTTTTATTGTACATGAAGATACCGCATATGAACGTGGACGTAAGATGTGTACAAAATTAAAAGAAGAGATTCCAAGACATATGTTTGAAGTACCGATTCAGGCAGCAATCGGAAGTAAAGTCATTGCAAGAGAGACTGTCAAAGCAATGAGAAAAGACGTTCTTGCCAAATGTTACGGTGGAGATATCTCCCGTAAGAGAAAACTGTTAGAGAAACAGAAGAAAGGAAAGAAACGAATGCGTCAGGTAGGAAATGTTGAAATTCCACAGGAAGCATTCATGAGTGTTCTGAAGTTAGATGAAGACTAATACGATCGAACTTTATATTCATATTCCATTTTGTAAAAGTAAGTGCAGATATTGTGATTTCTGTTCTTTTCGGGCAGAGGAGGAAACAATTCATGCCTATCTAGGGAAACTAAAAGAAGAACTGATTTTCTGGGGAAAGAAATTAGCAGCACGAGACGTTGCGACCGTCTTTATTGGAGGTGGAACGCCATCATATCTTAGAAGAGAAGATATTCAAATGATCTGTGAAACTGTATTTGAACATTTTCATATTTGTGAGGATGCTGAGATTACGATTGAAGCGAATCCAGGAACAGTGGATTTAAAAAAACTATGTACATATAGAGAAAATGGGATCAACAGGATTAGTTTTGGATTGCAGTCAACAGTCAAAGAAGAATTGGAATATCTGGGAAGAATTCATACCTATGAAGAATTTTTACAAAGTTTCGACTGGGCAAGACAAGCTGGATTTTTGAACATCAATGTTGACTTGATGAGTGCGGTGCCGAAACAAACATTAATTTCTTATGAAGAGAATTTAAGAAAAATAGCGAAACTTTCTCCAGAACATATTTCTGCTTATAGTCTGATCATTGAAGAGGGAACACCTTTTTACGAAGATAACAAGTTAGAGGAACTTCTTCCATCAGAAGAAGATGAAGTTTTAATGTATCGAATGACAGAAAAGATTTTAAACGAATATGGTTACGACAAATATGAGATTTCAAATTATGCAAAGCCAGGTTTTGAAAGCAGACATAATCTTGGGTATTGGTCCCATATTCCGTATTTGGGAGTGGGGCTTAATGCCTCTTCGTATCTGGATGAGAAACGTTTTGAGAATCCCTCCGATATGAAAGATTATTTAGAGATTCAATCGTTCGGAGATGCATATGAAGGAGCCCGTTCGTTATCAGTTTATGAACAGATGGAAGAATTTATGTTTCTTGGACTTCGAAAGACGAAAGGCATTTCGAAGAAAGAGTTTATAGAACGTTTTGGTTGCTCCATGGATTCTGTCTATGGAAAGCCATTGATAGAATCCATGAAACAAGGCATGATGAAAGAAGAAGGAGACAGAGTTTTTCTGACGCAAGATGGTACCTTGGTCAGTAATCAGGTCTTATGTGAATTTTTATTTGACGAGGAAGTTTAAGGATACAAGTTTATCAAAGATCCATTAATTTTTTTAGATTGATCTGCCCCCAGCCCTGATGGTGTCTGGGGGTTTTTAATTTGTCGCAGTTTTTTCGAAGTTTCATTTTTATATCCTTATTGGTGTAAAAAGGATATTTTTCGAGCAGGAGAGCAAGAGAACCAGAGACGACAGGGGTTGCCATGGAAGTACCACTTTTGATAGTATAGCGGTTATTTAAGGAACACGAAAAAATATTTGTTCCAGGGGCAACAACATCCGGCTTCATAACGCAGGATGTTGTGGGACCGCGTCCGGAATATCCTGAAGAGAAGAGCTTTCTTCCGATCATTTGAAAATTATCGTCGCTGGAACCGACAGTGATGATTTTTGGACTATTTCCAGGAATTGAAATACTGTATGGTTTTGGACCATGGTTTCCGCCGGCAATACAAACAACAAGACCATCATCCCATAGGGCGTTGACATGTTTTAATAGTTCTTTGGAGGCTGAACTATCTTCGGAACCAGGACTTCCTATTGAGATGTTAACGATACGGATCTGATAGGAGCGATGATGCTCATGAATCCAGTCAAGACCCTGTAAGAAGGCACTTTGAACACCGTTTCCTGAGGCATCCAGTACTTTTAAAGAAACGATATGGGATTTTGGAGCAATCCCCAAATAATCGGAACCAAATGTTGCAGAGGAAGCAGCGATGCCGGTAATATGAGTCCCATGTCCATTATCGTCATAGCTGAAAGATTTGGAATGAACAAAATCTACAAATTTGGCGATCCGTGTGGAATGTGGAGAGAAATCTTTATGTGGAAAAAGTCCAGTATCAAGATAGGCGATGCCGATACCTTCTCCAAGAAAACCATGCTGATGGGCAAGATCAGCATGGATTTGTTTTGAAACAGAAATCTGCATGGAAAGTTGCCTTTCATACTTTATATTATTAGAATACGCAGAATAAAAGATGAGGGGAACAAGAAAAAGGCCCTCTGCAGGACCTTTTAATGTAAAAATATTTAGTTAAATCCGATAAATCTACGAGCAGCTTTATACATAGCAATCGTAGCTTTTCTTCCAACATATCCAGGCAGATTTACTGCACAACTTGTAATATTATGACGGATCTTACGATACAGACGTTTGTCACTGTCATATAAATATTTCCATAATTCTTTTCGCATCTTTAAATGCTCTTTCTGTCCAGATTTTACAGAGATCACGGAAGAAATACACATGATAATGGAAAGATAATGTCTCATATAACGTTCTAATGGCTTACTTACAAGATTAAACTGAGTCATATAATCAATCATGATATAAGTAACTTTAAACTGCTGGTCGATACGCTTGATCATATTTGTTTCATTGACAGACTGATCATCACGTCCAATGAAATAACGATAGAAGTTAACATCCAGATAATACATTGTTTTTACATATGGAAGTGGTTTGAATACATAAATATTATCCACATAGAATGTATGCTCTGGAAGCTCTAGATCGCATTCACGAAGCAGTGCAGTACGATAAATGACAGAGTGCATTAAAATATACTGGCTGACAGGAAAACGTCCAACATCATCCCAACAAAAAATCTGATCTTTTGGGATTGCATGACGATAATGAATAACAGTTTTTTTCTTGACTCCCTGTTTTTCATATACATAGTTGGAAAGCAGCATATCAAGGACAGTTCCCTGTTTGTAGAAATTCGCAAGAGTATCAAGAATTTCTCCATAAGCATATTCATTTACCCAATCATCACTATCCACAACTTTTAAGTAAATACCTTTAGCATTTTTGATTCCTGTATTTACAGCACCACCATGACCTTTATTTTCCTGATGAAGTGCACGGCAGATGCCAGGATATTTTTTTTCATATTCATCTGCGATTGCAGCAGTGTTGTCAGAAGATCCATCGTTAACGATCAGGATCTCCACCTGATCTCCACCTGGTAATAAGGTATCAATACAGTGTCTCATATATTCCTGAGAGTTGTAGCAAGGTACAACAAAGGATATTAGTTTCATAAAAACCTCCTGTTTTTCAATACGGTTAACGTTACTATTATATATGTTTTTTCGCAAATTAGCAAAGAGTTTCCCATTCTTCATAAAGTTCTTCCAAAGAAGAAGCGATGGAAGCCTGTTCATTGCTAAGTTCCATTAATTTCGCAGGATCAGAAGCATTTTCAGGTAAAGATATAGCTTCTGAAAGTTCTTCTTGTTTCGTTTCCAACTCAGTGATCTGCTCTTCGACTTTTTTGAGACGATTTTCTCTTTTTCTCTGTTTTGCTTGTTCTTCTTTTTGCTGTTTCCAATCGAGTTTGGATTCTGTATCAACAGAAACAGAGGAAGAAGTAGAAGAAGTAAGAGATGCCTTTTCTTTTTCCTTCTGAGCAATATAATCCTGATAATTTCCAGGATAAGAAGTTAATCCATGATCAGAGATTTCTAAGATTCGTGTTGCAGTTTTGTTGATAAAATAACGATCATGTGAAACATAAAGGATTGTTCCAGTATAAGCATTCATTGCAGATTCCAGAATCTCCTTAGACTGAATATCTAAATGGTTTGTAGGCTCATCAAGAATCAGAAAATTCGCATGAGACAGCATTAATTTTGCAAGAGAAACACGTCCTTTTTCTCCACCGCTTAAAGAGGAGATCGGGCGGAAAACGTCTTCTCCATAAAATAAAAATGCAGCCAAAGTATTGCGGATCTTTGTGTTATTAAGATCTGGATAAGCATCTGAAATTTCATCAAAAATCGTTTTGGAATCATCTAAGTTATCTTGTGCCTGGTCATAGTATCCAATGGAAACTCCAGCTCCAAGGCTGATCGTACCGCCATTATTGCTGATTTTTTTGCAAATGCTCTTTAACAGTGTTGTTTTACCAGTTCCGTTTGGTCCGATCAGGGCAACGCGTTCTTCACGAAAAATATCAGCACTTAATCCATGGAATAATGATTTGTTTCCAAAAGATTTGGATACATCTTTTAAAGTCAGAACATCATTCCCACTGATGATCTCTGGTTCAATGCTAAGACGCATATCAGCATTATATTCCGTAGGTTTCTCCAATACATCAATCTTATTTAAAGCTTTTTCACGGCTTTCTGCACGTTTGATTGATTTTTCACGATTGAACTGTTTTAATTTTTTGATAACTTCTTGTTGATGTTTGATCTCTTGTTGCTGATTTTTGTATTCTTTTAAACGGATTGCTTTGATCTGATCACGTTTTTCGATAAATGTTGTATAATTTCCATCAAACAGCATGGAGTGTCCTTGGTCGATCTCCATGACCTTATTGACAATCTTATCAAGAAAATAGCGGTCATGAGATACGATGATCACAGCTCCTTTGTAATGAGACAGGTAATTTTCAAGCCACCTTATGGAATCAACATCCAAGTGGTTTGTTGGTTCGTCAAGAAGCAGAATATCAGGATTTTTAAGCAGTAACTTACCAAGAGCAACACGAGTTCTTTGACCTCCAGATAAAGTGTTGATCTCTTTTGTGAAATCTTCTTCAGAAAAGCCAAGTCCTTTTAAGATTCCTGTGATCTCACTTTTGTATGCAAAACCATTTAATTGCTCAAATCTATGAGTAGCATTTGTATACTGGTTCATTTTTTGTTCTAGTGCATCACCGGTCAGATGTTTCATTTCCTGTTCATAGGTACGCATCTGTTCATCTAATTCAATGACTTCTTTTTTGACGGAAAGAAGTTCATCAAAAATTGTATGGTGGAATGTATGATCTTGATGTTGGGCAAGATAGCCAATGCTTGCGTCTTTCTTTAAAGAAATTTCACCTTCATCATAAGAGATTTCACCAATCAATATTTTTAAAAGTGTCGATTTTCCGGCACCGTTATATCCGATGATCGCCAGCCGGTCGTTTTCATTTAAGTGAAATGAGATATTCTGCAAGACTGGTTTTTCGACAAATGTTTTGCAGATATTCTGGCATGATAATATCATTAAGATACCCCTTTCAAATTTTTTATTATAGACATTATTTCTCAGAATACCATATTTTTTGAAAAAATGAAATATTTTCATGACGGAAAGATTGACAGTTATTAGACAATCTTATATAATTATAAGCGAAATAAAGATTTTGGAGGAATAAAATGGCAAACTCAGATAAGAATATTTCCTCAGCAGTTATCAAGCGACTTCCTAGGTATTTCAGATATTTAGGAGCGTTAAAAGCGAAGAATATTACAAGAATCTCTTCAAAAGAATTAAGTGAACAGATGATGGTAACAGCATCTCAGATTCGTCAGGACCTTAACAATTTTGGTGGATTTGGGCAGCAGGGATACGGATATAATGTAGATAATCTGTATACAGAGATTGGTAAGATCTTAGGTCTGGATAAGAGAAATGACATGATCATTGTTGGAGCCGGAAATCTTGGACAGGCCCTTGCAAATTATCAGTCTTTTAATGAAGATTATGGATACAAAGTCATGGCACTTTTTGATGTGAATCCAAAGCTGATCGGAATTTCTGTCCGTGGAGTGAAAGTTCTTGATACAGATGAACTAGAGAACTTTATCAAAACACATGGAATTAAGATCGCTGCACTGACAATTCCGAAGGATCAGGCACCTGCAATCGCAAAGAAGATGGCAGAATGGGGAATTAAAGGATTCTGGAATTTTGCACCAATCGATCTTCATTTACCAGATAATGTTACAGTAGAGAATGTACATTTAGCAGAAAGTCTGATGACATTAACATACAATGTCCACAACCGTGAAGAGAGTGAGAACGAATAGCAGGTAAGAAGATGATTGCTGGAATAGGAACAGATCTCGTAGAGATATATCGGATAGAAGAGATGATTCTTCGAGGAAGACATCTTTCAAGAATTTTTACGACAACTGAATTAGCATATGCAAAAGACAATGCTACGACTTTAGCTGGCAATTTTGCTGTAAAAGAAGCCGTTTCCAAAGTATTTGGAACCGGCTTTTTCGGTGTGGAACCATATGAGATTGAAGTGTTGAGAAATGAATCAGGTGCGCCATATGTCAAATTATATGGAAAGGCGAAAGAGATAGCAAAAGATAAACAAGTTTCAAGAATTCATGTATCGATCACGAATACAAGAGAATTTGCACAAGCTTTTGCGATAGGAGAATGCGTATGAGATATGTATTAAAGAATCAGGAGATGCAAACGGTCGATCATGAGACGATTCATGGAATAGGAATTCCGGGACTTGTATTGATGGAAAGAGCATCTAAAGCAGTTGCAGATAAGGCTGCACAGATAGTAGATCATTCACAGAGGATATTGATCATTTCAGGAATTGGCAATAATGGAGGAGATGCACTTGCTTGTACGAGAATTTTGTTGGAGCAGGATTATTTAGTGGATTATATGATCGTTGGTAATATAGAAAAAGCTTCAGCGGATCTGAAATTACAGCTTCAGATACTTAAGAATCTAGGCTATTTTCCGATAGATTGTGAAGATGTAAATTTTCATGAATATGATCTTTTGATCGAAGGGATTTTTGGAGTTGGACTTTCTAGAAAAGTTGGTGGTGTTTATAAAGAAGTCATTGAACGGATCAATGCATGTGGTAAGCCTGTGATCGCAATTGATATTCCATCTGGAATCAGTGGAGATAGTGGAAAGATTCTTGGATGTGCAGTGCATGCGTCATCAACAGTTACATTTGGTGGATATAAAAGAGGTCATTTATTATATCCAGGACGAGAATATTGTGGAGATATTAAACTGGTATCCATAGGATTTCATAACCAGACGATCAAAAAGTATGCGACAGGATATATATTAGAGGAAAGTGATCATTTAATGCCAGAAAGAAAAGCATATTCCAATAAAGGAAGCTATGGGAAGATTTTGATCATTGCTGGAAATGAAACAATGTCAGGAGCTGCATGTTTTGCAGCAGAAGCAGCACTTCGGATGGGTGCAGGACTTGTGAAAGTGCTTTCTGATGCTGGAAATCGTCAGATTTTACAGACAAGACTTCCAGAAATTTTATTTGGAGAACGAAAAGATTTAGAAGAATCTTTAGAATGGTGTGATTGTATCTTGTTTGGCCCAGGAGTTGGTGTCAGTGAAGAAATGAAAGAAATGTTAGAGATGGTTTTGAAAAAAGGGAAAAAACCATTGGTCATTGATGCAGACGGATTAAATATAATCAGTAGATTTAACATGAAAATTGATTATTCATATGGGACGATCATGACTCCACATTTGATGGAGGCAGCAAGATTGATGTCATGTGATATCACACAGATCAAAGAAGATCTATGTCAGAGTGCACAAGATCTTGCAGAGAAATATCATTGTACAGCTGTTTTAAAAGATGCAACAACTATCGTTGCACGAGAAGATGATTTGGTGTATATTAATCAAAGCGGAAATGATGGAATGGCGACTGGAGGAAGTGGAGATATTCTTGCGGGAATGATCACAGGCCTTTTGGGGGAAGGATTATCTGTTCATGAGGCAGCAGTTCACGGAGTTTATCTTCACGGTCTTGCAGGAGATCATGCAAAGCATGATCTGGGTGCTTACAGCATGATCGCATCAGATATTATTGCTCATATAAAGGACGTTACAGGAGGAAATTATGAACCAGTACTATAGAGTGCATGCAGTTATTGATCTGGATGCAATCTGTCATAATATAAGAGAAGTAAAACGTGTAGTTGGAGAAGGTGTGAAAGTAATGCCAGTGATCAAAGCTGACGGATACGGACACGGAGCAGTTCCAATTGCAAAAGAATTAAATAAGATCGGAGTTGATGCATTTGCCGTTGCAATCCTAGAAGAAGGGATCACACTTCGAAACAATGGAATCAGACAGCCAATCTTGATTTTAGGATACACATCAGAATATCAGTACAGCTCATTGATTCAGTATGAGATCGAGCCAACCGTATTCTGCTATGAGATGGCAGAGTCCTTATCAAAGATCGCGCAGGCACTAGGTAAAGATGCGAAGATTCATATCAAACTGGATACAGGAATGAACCGTATCGGATTTAAACCAACCAAAGAATCTGTAGATATCATAGAGAAGATCGCCAAATTACCAAATATCAAGATTCAAGGAATCTTTACACATTTCGCATGTGCAGACGAGGCGGATAAAACAGAAACTTATGAGCAGGAACGAAAATATGATCAGTTTATTACGTGGCTTGAGGAAAGAGATATCTATATTCCAATCAAACACGTATCAAACAGTGCATCGATCATTGATCTGGATGGATTTAGAAAAGATATGGTACGTTCAGGAATCATTACTTATGGATTATATCCATCAGAAGAAGTTTCAAAAGATGTATTGGATTTAAGACCAACAATGGAATTAAAGACACACATTGTATATATCAAAGAAGTGGAAGCAGGAGAAGGAATCAGTTACAATCACACATACGTAACTGATAAGAAGACAAAGATCGCAACTATCCCAGTAGGATATGCAGACGGATACCCAAGATCACTCTCTTCCAAAGGAAAAGTATTGATCCGTGGGCAGTATGCACCGATCATTGGAAGAATCTGTATGGATCAGTTTATGGTTGACGTGACAGATATTGAAGGTGTATCTGTGATGGATGAAGTAACTTTAGTCGGACACGATGGCAATAAAATGTTGACCGTAGAAGAAGTTGCAAATGAAGCAGGATCTTTTAATTATGAATTTGTCTGTGGGATTGGGAAACGTGTTCCACGAGTATACATTCGAAACGGAGAGATGAAAGAAACAGAATATTTTGAAAAATAAGGAATACTTTTGAAAGAATCGTAAATACTCTTCATACAATATTTAAAAAGAAATGGAGAGTGTTTATGCTTATGGTAATTAAGCGAGGCGATATATTTTATGCAGATTTAAGACCGGTTGTTGGTTCAGAACAAGGCGGTATCCGTCCTGTGATCGTATTGCAAAATGATGCGGGAAATAAATATAGTCCAACGATCATCTGTGCAGCGATCACAAGTAAGATGAACAAGGCAAAGTTGCCGACTCATGTACCGATCGACTGCCACAGATGTGAATTAGAAAAAGATTCTGTGATTTTGTTAGAACAGATCCGGACAATCGATAAAAGTCGTTTAAGAGAAAAGGTATGCCATTTAAATTGTACATTCCTAAAACAAGTGGATCATGCACTAAAGATCAGTTTAAGTCTTGATACATAACAGGAATCTTGGATATATTGACCTTTTTTCTTAGAAATGATATATTTAAGTTTGTATAGTCTTAATTTCTAGAAGATAAAAGGAGAAAGAAAAAGAAATGGAAGGATTTACTCCCTCGGTGCTTATGATGATCATTTTAGCAGTTATCATCGGATTTGCAGTTGGGTGTTTTTTCATGAAACAAAGAGAGAAGATCAAAGAAGCAAAGAAAAAACTGCACACATCAGAACAAGAACATGAAGAGGATGAAGACAATGAATATGAAGAAGAGATCATGAACATTGTTAACGAAGGACATGAGCAAGGTGCGATCATGGAAGGGGAAGCCCGCATGATTACGAATATCTTCGAATTTGGAGATAAAGATGTCACAGATGTTATGACATCAAGAAAGAAGATTGATGCGATTGATGTAAACATGTCCGTAGAGAAAGCATTAAATTATATGTTAGATGAGCCATATTCAAGATACCCATTATATGAAGATGACATTGATAACATTGTAGGAGTGCTTTATTTAAAAGATGTGATCGATGCATATCTTAATCAGAAAGAAGCAACACTTTCTGATATTGCAAGAGAGCCGTTTTTTGTTCATCAGACGATGAATTTATCGGTGCTTTTTCAGGAGATGCAGACCAAGAAGATTCATATGGCGATCGTTATTGATGAATACAGCCAGACAGAAGGTATTGTATCTATGGAAGATATGCTAGAGGTCATAGTAGGGAATATTTTAGACGAATATGATGTCGAAGACCGTAATATCACCAAGATTGGATGGGCAGATATTTATCTTGTACGAGGAAGTACGAGACTGGAAGAACTTGAGGATACATTAGGAATCGAATTTGACGTTGAAGATATTGAGACACTCAATGGATTTTTAATTGATCAGCTGGGACATTTACCAGAAGACAATGAAGAAATAGAAATTATCTACCAAGGATATTCCTTTAAATCTGTTGATATTCATGACAACATGATTAGACAGGTAAAGGTAGAAAAAAGGAAAAGGAAGGAAGAAGAAGATGTCAGGACACAGTAAATTTGCGAACATCAAACACAAAAAAGAAAAAAATGATGCGAAAAAAGGAAAGATTTTCACAGTCATTGGAAGAGAAATTGCAGTAGCCGTTAAAGAGGGTGGACCAGATCCAGACAACAATAGCAGATTACGTGATGTCATTGCAAAAGCAAAAGCAAACAATATGCCAAATGACACGATCGAACGTGGTATCAAAAAAGCTGCCGGAGATGCAGATTCTGTTAATTATGAGCAGATTACATATGAAGGATATGGACCAAGCGGAGTTGCGATCATCGTAGATACATTAACAGATAACAAAAACCGTACAGCATCTAATGTAAGAAATGCTTTCACAAAAGGAAATGGTAACGTAGGAACACCAGGATGCGTATCTTATATGTTCGAGAAGAAAGGACAGATCATCATCTCTAAAGAAGAATGTGAAATGGATGCAGACGATCTTATGATGATGGCATTAGATGCCGGAGCAGAAGACTTCAACGAAGAAGACGACAGCTTTGAAGTATTGACAACACCAGAAGACTTCAGTGCAGTCAGAGAAGCTTTAGAGAAGGAAGAAATTCCTATGGCAGATGCCAGTGTCACAATGATCCCTGGTACTATGGTCGAACTTACAAGTGAAGAAGATATTAAGAGTATTCAGAAAACATTAGATCTTCTTGATGAGGATGACGATGTGCAAGAAGTTTATACAAACTGGGATGAATAAAAGTATATCATAAATGATATGGTATAAATGACTATAAAAAGCAGGCATTTTTCACAATATTTAGGCAATAATATTGTGGGGAATGCCTGCTTTGTGTTATAATAATTAATTGATATTATAATAAAAATGAGGTGGCATATGCCAATAGAGAAGATAAAAAATCCATACAAAGGATCAGGACAGATTACAAGAGAGCAATTCTTATTTTATGAAATGAGAACGACTGCAAAACTGATAAATGAAGGATTTGATGAGAAAGAATTAATAGAGAAAATCATTGAGGATAATTTGTTTCAGTACCCAACAGAAAAATCTGTCAAAGCGATGGCAAAAACATGCATCAAAAGATTAAAGATATTGGATAACAAAGAACTGGTAGAAGCAATTGTTGTAAAATATACAGATGCAGCAAAACAGATTTGCTTATATGCAATGATGAAACAATATCGATTAGTCTGGGATTTTATGGTTAATGTCATTGGTGAAAAATACAGATTGAAAGATTATAATTTTGGGCAGATGGATGTGAATATATTTTTGATTCAGTTACAGGAACAAAATGACTATGTGGCTGGATGGAGCGATGCAACGATGAAAAGAATTCGCCAGGTTTTGATAAGAATTCTGATAGAAAATGAATATTTAGATGATAATAAAGCGGATCATATAAATCCAGTATGGATTGATCCAATACTTGAGAATGCCATAAAGAACAAAGGAGATGTTCGTGCACTTACGGCATTCAATTGTTTTTCATAGGGAGGCATTATGAGCAGCTTAAAAGAGCGATTAGACAATTTGAAAGCAGAGATACAAAAAGACGATTTTTTGGAAGGAAAGGGACTAAGCAACGAAGTAAATATTCGAATTTTTTGCTATGATCCCAAAGAAGAAATGACAGTCAGACATTTCTTGAGACAGATTACCAGAGATTCTTCTTTGAAGTGTCATCTAATTCCGTGTAATTTATATAAAATGTTCCTCGAAATCTGTGATGAAAAAAGAATCACAAACAAAGCTGCAGCAATGGAAGAAAGAAAAGGAAAAGACTATTTAGTCAAACAGATTCAAAGAATTGCAAATAATAAAGCTTTTGTTACAAAGATGCAATATGAACCACACGAGCTAGGAAATGTACTTTTGATCACAGGGGTTGGAGAAGTATTTCCTTTTATGAGAATACATTCTCTCTTAGAAGCATTACAACCAGAATTCCCAGATATTCCAATTGTCGTGATGTATCCGGGAACTTATGACGGAAGATTTGTGAAGTTATTTGATAAAATGAAACCAAATGCATATTATCGGGCATTCGAAATAATAGGGGGTTAATAACAGATGAGAATTCAAGATATGTTTAAAGACGATATTGACCGTAAGATCAATGGTGTTGTAAAAGTAGATCAGGATGCCGCAGATGTACTGGCACAGGAAGTGAAAGAATATGTTATTACAAGAGATATTCATAAACATATGCTTACCTTTTTTGAACATTACAGTGAAGCATTTGATACACCGACAGCGGATATCGGTGTGTGGATTTCTGGTTTCTTTGGAAGTGGTAAATCACATTTCTTAAAGATTCTTTCTTATCTTCTGAAGAATCCAGAAATCGAAGGAAGAAGAGTTGAAGATTATTTTCGTGAGAAATTCAATAATGATACAGAATTTGCCACAATTTCTAAAGCAGTCAAAGGAAATACAGATACGATTCTTTTTAATATTGATATTGAAGGACCAATCAACAAAGATAAGACAGCAGTTCTTCGTGTATTTGCAAAAATGTTTTATAATTATCTTGGATTTTATGGAGAGAATCTAAAAGTCGCAAAGCTGGAACAGTTTATTGACAAACAAGGCAAAACAGAACAATTTCGTCAGGTTTTTGAAGAAAAGAACGGCGATTCATGGATAGAAAGCCGAGATGCTTTCGCATTCTTTGAAGACGACATTGTAGAGACGATGGAAGAAGTCCTTGGAATGAGTGAGACAGCAGCACGGAACTGGTTTGATGGCTCAGAGGAAATAGAGACAAGTATCGCACAGCTTGTATCAGAGATGAAAGAATATGTCGATCAGAAACCAGATGATTTCCGCTTACTGTTTATGATCGATGAAGTTGGTCAGTATGTTGGTGAAAGTATTGACTTATTAATGAATCTGCAGTCTCTGGTAGAAGAGATAGGAGTGAAATGTAATGGAAAAGTCTGGGTTATGTGTACAGGACAGGAAGCAATTGATGAGATTATTAAGACAAGACAAGACCAGTTTTCAAGAATTCAGGCACGATTTAAGACAAGACTATCTTTGACATCAAGCTCTGCGGATGAAGTGATTCAGAAACGTATTCTGATGAAAAAAGGAGACGTGACACCGTATTTGGGAGAAGTTTATGAGATAAATAAATCTAGAATAGAAAATATATTTTATTTTAAAGAAGAATCAGCTCGGTCAGATATTAAAGGTTATACAAATGCAGAGGAATATGCAAAGAACTTTCCATTTGTACCATATCAATTTCAGATCATGCAGCAAGTTTTCTCAGAGATCCGAAAACATGGAAATTCTGGGAAACATTTATCTGGGGGAGAACGTTCTATGCTTTCAGGATTTCAGGAAGCAGCACAGAAGATCAAAGAAAAAGATGAGCATGCATTGGTACCATTTTATCTATTTTATGATACGGTACATACATTTCTTGACAGTTCCATTCGCCGTGTGATCGATCGTTGTGAGAAAGCAGGATTCAACCATGATGGAATCGAACCACAGGATGTGAATGTATTAAAACTTTTATATATGATCAGGTATATTGACGATATTAAGGCGAATCTTGATAATATTATGATTTTAATGACAGATGATTTTCGCGTGGATAAGATTAAGCTGCGTGAGCAGATAAGAGCATCCTTAGATCGCTTATTACGTGAAAATTATATCGGACGTACTGCAGATACCTATAACTTTTTGACAGATGAAGAACAGGATATTCAAAGAGAGATCAATACAACGATAGTTGATACAGCAGCGATTGTTGAAAGAATTGGTCATATGGTATTTGGAGATATTTACACGACAAAGAAATATCGGCATGATGCATACGATTTTGCTTTTGACCGAATGGTAGATGATATGGCAGTTGGAACGATAACAGGCAATATGAAATTAAAGATTCTTACATTGGCAACCGATGAAACGCAGAAAAATGATCTGATGTTAATGAAAGAATCTGCGAAACAAGCAGTTGTTGTACTTGCAGACACACCATATTATGATGCAATTGAAAAAGCATTAAGAATCCGAAAATATATTAAGCAGAGAGATGTTATGAAGCTTCCAGAAAGTGTTCAGGATATCATCAGAAAGCATCAAGGTGAAGCAGGAGAGAGCGAAAAGGCGGCTGTTGGATATTTGGAAGAAGCTATCGAATCAGCACAATTCTATGTGGAAGGGGAACACATCGAGATCAAAAGCGGCAATGCGAAATCAAAATTTGATCAGGCACTAGAGTATCTGGTATCAAATGTATACAAAGACCTTGATCTGGTAGTTGATCACGTAGAAGATAATGCAGATTTAGTTGGAATTTTGACCGGTACAACAACAAATTATGGAATGGCTATGAATCCAAATCAAGGTGCGATGACGAAGATTGAAGAATATCTGCAAATGCAGAACCAGAAAAATCTTCCGACTTCCATGGCAGATGTACAAAGTAGATATCAGACAATCCCATATGGATGGAGAGAGATTGACATTGCAGCGATCTGTGCGATGTTAATCTATGACCAGAAAGTAACGATCAAATATGCAGGAAATACAATCCAGCCGGATGATCCGAAACTTCCGGATATGCTTCGCAAGAAAAGTGAGATTGGGAAAACAGAGATCAAAATAAGACAAGTGATTCCAGTATCCAAAATGAAAGCAATCAAATCTTTCTTAAGAGAATACTTTAACGTGATGGATGTGCCAGCCGATGAAGATGGATTGGTTCATTTTATCAAAGACAAATTTGAAGAAGAAAGAGATGGATATAAAGAATTAGAACAAAAATATGTAGGACACAATTATCCGGATCATGATAAGGTGTTGAATGCAATTCGATTTATCGATCATAACATATTATCACAGACCAATGATAATATAGCGTTGATCAATGCTGTTTTAAAGAATGAAGATGAGCTGTTTGATCTTCAGGAAGATCTTCAAGAGATAAAGGAATTTTTCAAGAATCAGGTACATATTTTTGATGATGCTGTAAATCTGGAACATAAACTTAGAAATGAGTTGGATTATCTAAAGAAAGTACCGAATGTGAATCAGGCACTAAATCAGATTCGTTTGATCACAGCGGTAAAAGGAAAATTTACGTATGATAAGATTTCAGAATTAAATCAATTGATCAAACAAGTACAGGAAGGACATAACCATTTGCTGCATCAGAAACAGATGGAGATTATGGAGATACTAAATCAGTGTAGTGGAGCGATTCGAAGTGCAGCAGCCGGAAATCATAAGGTAAAAGACATTTTATCAAGGGCAGATCATTATTTTAAGAATAAGCAAGAGCAGATTAGTGAGGAAACAAATCTTGCCATATTGGACAGTATAGAAAATCAGATGATCAATTATCAGGATGATACATGTGGAAGTATCGAAGCTATGCTGAAACCACGTCCTGTAATAGAGAAAGAAGATACAAAAGAAACTAAAGATTCCGAAAAGATAATGACAGTTGAGAAAAATATAAGGACTTATAATCGACAGATTCTTTTCCCAGCGAAAGAATTACAAAGTGAAGAAGAAATCGATGAATATGTTGAGAAAATAAGAAAACAGCTGAAACAATTAATAAAAAATTATGATGGAATCCGATTGAAATAATAAAAACAAGGAGAACTGATATGGATAAAAATGCGATCAAGAGATATGCAACATGGGCAAGAAGGGAACTGATTTTAAGGGTTGCCCAAAGAGCAGCAAAATATGAGATAACAAAAGACCATATCAGTGATCCCAAGGCGAATGTTTTAAATGATAAGGTTTTGACATCTGCAGAGAAAAAGGAAAGAAAAGCATTAATTAAGCAGATTCAGAAAAAGGGATATGAAGAAGTCATAGAAGAAGTTGCATATACATGGTTTAATCGATTTTGTGCTCTTCGTTTTATGGAAGTCAATGCGTATCTTCCTTCTTATGTCCGCATTTTTACTGATGAAAAGAATCAGTTTCATCCACAGATTCTGACAGAAGCAATTCATTTAGAGATAGAGGGCTTAGATCAGGAAAAGGTATATGAGCTGAAAGAGGCAAATGAGGAAGAAGCACTTTATAAATATTTGATCATTACACAATGTAATGCGTTAAATGCAATCCTGCCAAAGATGTTCCAGAAGATTGATGATTATACAGAGCTGTTATTCCCAGATTATCTTCTGCGAGAAGGAAGTGTCATTGAACAGATGATCGCAATGATTCCGGAAGAAGACTGGATGGATCAGGTACAGATCATTGGATGGTTATATCAGTATTATAATAGTGAGAAAAAAGATACAGTTTTTGCAGCATTAGATAAAAAGGTAAAAATTACAAAAGAAAATATTCCTGCTGCAACACAATTATTTACGCCAGATTGGATTGTTCGTTATATGGTAGAAAATTCTTTAGGACGTTTGTGGTTGGAAGGACATCCAGATGAAGAATTAAAAGGACAATGGAAATATTATCTTGAGGAAGCATCACAAAAAAGTAATTTAGAAGGACAATTACGAGAAATACAAAAGAAATATGAAATGATTAATCTAGAAGAGATAAGATGTATTGATCCTTGTTGTGGAAGTGGACATATTCTTAGTTACCTTTTTGATGTATTGATTCAGATTTATAAAGCGCAAGGAATATCTACCAGAGATGCAGTAAAAAGTATTATAGAACATAATCTTTATGGACTTGATATTGACGAGAGAGCTGCACAGTTATCATATTTTTCCATAATGATGAAAGGACGTCAGTATGACCGAAGATTTTTTCGAAGATGTGTGCAACCTAATATTTATGTGATTGTTGAAAGTAATGATATGAGTGAACATGCACTAGAATATTTTTGTAATGGAGATACAAAATTAAGACTTGCAATGGATATGATAATTTCAGAATTACATGATGCAACAGAATATGGATCGATTTTGAATGTTACAGAACAGGATTGGACGATTTTGGAAAATAAATTTAAAGAAATTGAGGACGATATTAGTATTTATCGTTCTGTAATTTATGAACATTTGAAACCGATGGTAGATGTGGCAAAAGTACTTGCACAAAAATATCATGTAGTAGTGACAAATCCGCCATATATGGTAATGAGTAATGCTAATAGTAAGTTAAAATCTTTTGTAAATGCTAATTATCCGGATGAAAAAGCAGATTTATTTTCATGTTTTATTGAGAAAGGGAATAATATGCTGGTTCCCGGTGGATTTAATAGTATGGTAACTATGCAAAGTTGGATGTTTCTTGCAAGCTTTTCGAAAATGAGAAACAAACTTTTGAGAAGTATGACCATTACTAACCTAATGCACATGGATAACATGGTAATGGGTATAGCTTTTGGAACGGCGGTTACTATTTTTAAAAATTGTTTAATTGCAGGATATAAAGGAAATTATCATCATATTAAATTTGAAGATATTAGAAATGATGCTCCGGTTGAATTTCCAATTAAGAAGAATCGTTTTAAACAAGTTGATGCTGAAGGATTTTTATGTATGCCTAATGTTCCAATTGCATATTGGGCATCTGATAAAATGATTAAGCTATTTGAAAAGAAGAAATTAAAAAATGAATTTATTTCTGGAGGAAGAAATAAAACACATAATGACGGAAAATATTTGCGGATGTTATGGGAAGTACCAAGAAGTGAAAAATGGAAACTATATGCTAAAGGAGGAGCATATAGAAAATGGTATGGTGATATAGAATATTTAGTTGAGTGGACAGATTTAGCAAAAAAAGAATATGCTTCACATGGAGGATTGGTTAATGAAAGGTTTTGGGATAAAGAAGGTATTACTTGGACTATTGTAACATCGTATAAAGCTTCGTTTAGACTCAAACAGACACCAGTAATATATAGCTCGGTATCTCCTACTATTTTTGATGATTCATATAAAGTAAATAAATTTGTTCTTGGATTATTGAATTCAAAAGTTTCGGAAGCACTATTAAACGCTATGAATCCAACATTAGCTACTAATGTGAGTGATATTTTGGGAATTCCATTTATTCAAGAAAATATAAGTGAAGTAGAAAAAAGAGTAAAAGAAAATATTGAATTATCAAAAAAAGATTGGGATTCGGTTGAAACATCATGGGATTTTCAGCAACATCCTTTAATAAAATTAAGATTTTCAGGAGCCTATGCGTGGGGAGATGAATTACCAGTGATGCGTATTTCATCAGCATATAAAGCATGGGAAATAGAATGTGATGCTCGATTCAATAGATTAAAACAAAATGAAGAAGAACTAAACCGAATTTTCATTGATATTTACGGGTTACAAGAAGAATTAACTCCAGAAGTAGAAGACAAAGACATTACTGTACGTAAAGCTGATTTAGGAAGAGATATTCGTTCTTGCATCTCCTACGCCGTAGGATGTATGTTCGGACGTTATTCCCTAGATCAAGAAGGCTTGATCTACGCAGGTGGAGAATGGAATCCAGAACAATACAAAATTTTCCCAGTAGATAAAGATAACATCATTCCAATTTGTGATGATGAATACTTTGAAGACGACATCGTAGGTCTTTTCATCCAATTTGTTAAAACAGTTTATGGAGAAGAAACACTCGAAGAAAACTTAAAATTCATCGCAGATGCACTAGGTGGAAAAGGAAGTCCCAAAGAAGTAATCCGAAATTACTTCATCAAAGATTTCTACAAAGATCACTGCAAGATTTACCAGAAACGTCCAATTTACTGGCTCTTTGACAGTGGAAAGAAAAATGGGTTTAAGGCATTAATTTATATGCATCGCTATCAGCCAGATACGATCGCAAGAATTCGTACAGACTATGTACATCAGCAGCAGAGCCGTTATCGTACAGCGTTGGAAGATTTAGAGAGACGAATGGAAGATGCGGATACAAGAGAACGTGTGAAATTAAATAAAAAGCTGAAAGTATTAAAGGGTCAGATGGATGAGATTCATGAGTATGAAGAGAAAATCCATCATTTGGCAGATCAGATGATATCCATTGATTTAGATGATGGAGTTAAGAAAAATTATGCAAAATTCCAAGAAGTATTGGCTAAAATAAAGTAAAAGAGGTGATAACATGTATATTCAGACACTGGAACTTGAGAACTTTAAATGTTTTGATCATATGACATTAGACTTACATCCAGAATTAACAGTAATCGTAGGAAATAATGGTTCAGGGAAAACATCGATTTTAGAAGCGGCAGCGATTGCAATCAGTACGATGTTTGTGAAAATGGACGGAATTTCTGGAAGAAGTATTGATAAAAGTCAGGCGTCTCTAAAGGCATATTCGATTGGAAGTACAAAAGATGTCCAACCACAATATCCAGTCACAGTAAAAGCAACGGCACAGACAAAAACAAAGTTATTTACTTGGTCCAGAAGTCTTAATAAACCAAGTGGAAACACAACGATTCTTAATGCAAAACAAATGATTGATCTTGGAATTCGTTTTCAGGAAGATTTACGAAAAGGTGATACAAATTTAATTTTACCTGTGATTGCATATTATGGAACTGGTCGTTTGTGGGATTATCACAGAGAAAAACAAAGTGATGTGTTTGAAACAAACAATCGAATTAATGGTTATATTGATTGTGTTGATGGAACAGCCAATATCAAATTGATGATGAACTGGTTTTCTAAGATGACGATTCAAAAATATCAGAATCAGGAATTGGGATTAGGTGGAGTTCCGGAGTTAGAAGCAGTATATTCTGCGATGGAAACATGTTACAAGAGAATTACTAGTTGTGACAATGTGAAAATGCAGTACAATGTTGGAACAAAAGAATTAGAAGTTGCGTATCAGGAAGAGTCAGGGGATTGGATGCGAATGCCAATTAACCAATTAAGTGATGGATATAAAAGCACGATCAGTCTGGTTGCAGATATTGCCTATCGTATGGCGGTGTTAAATCCACAGCTTTTAGGAGATGTATGCAAAGAGACAGATGGAATTATTTTAATTGATGAAGTAGATTTACATTTACATCCAACATGGCAGCAGAGAATTCTTGGAGATTTAAAGGCGATATTTCCAAAAGTACAATTTATTGTCAGTACACATGCTCCAGCAGTTATTAATACAGCAAAAAGTGAGAATATTGTTCTGTTGGAAGATGGGGAAGCATATGAACCATCAGGAGAAGTTCATGGCAAAGATACCAACACAATTATCAGCAGCGTTATGAATTCTGCGGAACGTCCAGTAGAGATCAAGAAAATGTTTGAGCAGTTCTATCACTGTGTTGATAAAAGCAATGTAGAAGATGCAGAATGGGTTTTGAACGAATTAAAAAACAAAATTGGTGAAGATGATCATGAGATTGCAGGTTGCAATGTCAAATTGAAATTACTAAAAAACAGGAGGAGAAAATGATTCTTATTAAGAAATTTTCAGCACCTCCTGAATTAGAAAAGTTAAAGAAGGATGCGGAAGAAAAAGGGTTATCAGATAGTGAAGGATATGATCTGTTAAGAAATCCATTAAAAGATCAAGTAAGAGAATCACTGATGAAGGAACAAGGACATCTGTGCGCATATTGTATGCGCAGGATTCCAGATAGCCGTATACTAGAGGAAGATATACATTTAAGTAAGGTTTATATTGAACATTGGAAAGCAAGAGAATCGAATGAACAGTCGACAGAAAATAAAGGACTAGATTATAATAATTTATTTGCAGTTTGTTCAGGAAACGAAAAAGCACCGGGAGCGCGAAGACGAAAAAAACGACATTTTACATGTGATAAAAGAAGGGATAGTGAATCACTTAAGGTTAATCCTTTAGACGAATCAACAATAGAAACAATCTATTATTCGATGGATGGAACAATGATGTCAACAGATTCACAAATTGAAGATGATATTAATCGTAGATTAAATTTAAATTGTAATAAAGAAGCAGTAGTGCTTCCACAATATCGGAAAGAAGTTTTGGATACAGTTATGGAGTATCTGGCAGAACAAGATGGTGATTATTACGATAATTGTGAAGAACAATTACAGATGTGGGAAAATGAAGAAGACCCAAAGACACCGTACATAGGCATTGCAATTTGGTGGTTAAAAAAGGAACTAGCACAGAGGAATGAAGATGGAAACAGATAAAATTATAGAGGATTTACAAAAACGTTTTGAAGATCCATTGCCAGAATTTTATGATCGACGCATTATTTTTTGGTATGATGAAAGCAGGGAGTTTGAAGGGCAATTTGAAGAGATTGAACTTCAAAATGTGAAAAACATCAAACTGTCAGGTACCAATAATTTTGAAGTCAAGAAACTTCTTGGTGTGGATGACATTACAAGCAATTATCTTGTATACTGTCCGTTTATTTACGATGACCCAGAAGATGACTGGTTGATGGATATTAAATTATATAGTGAAGAATTCCGGGCAGATATGATTTCTATTTGGATGAATGAAATGAATCTTCCGATCACGGTAGCACTTAGGAAGCAAATAAAAGAAAATCGAAAGTTTTTTAATGCAAAGAAACGTCGTGAAAAAATTGCAAAGCAAAGCAAAACTCCAACACTTCCGGGACAGCTGCAGATGGCTGTTTTAGGAGTGTTATGTGGAATCAAAGATGTTACGTCAGCAAAAATCATAAAAGAAGTATTAAAGCAAGGACTTGATAAAGAACAGAATGATATTTATCAAGAATTTGTAAATTATAAAGTTGATAAAGTTTTTTGGAACATGATTTATCAGAAAACAGGATATTTGCAAGAAGAAGGGAAAGAAGAACTGTCACAACTTGCAGCACATATTCTTTTAACAGCTACGACAAGAACTCTAGCGGTAGAATATCTGGAAGGTTTAAATTCTTTTATTTCAATGGTGAACCAAGCATACTGTTATGATTTTGTATCAGAGTGGATGCATAGTAAAGATTATTGGAAATTATATGAAATTGCTAAAAAAGTTGAATCCGAGATGAAACTTCCGGAACGATTTATGAAACTGGAAGTAGAAGAGCTGGCGGATACCAAATGTTTGCCTTGTATTGATGAAGTGATTTTACAAAAGTTGATGAAAGATGTGATTGATTATATTATTGATGTAGATAAAATCAGAAATATACTAGAGAAGCGTCGTACTGGTATTTGGTATGCTGATGTAAAGAACTTCTATGAAGGAATGGAACAAGTTGCAAATATGAAAGAGTTCTATAAAGTGCATATTGAGGGATTCCATTTGGCAAATGCAGATGAAGTTTGGAACGAGTATACAACAGAATACTATAAAATGGATACGTATTATCGCTTGTTTCATAGAAGTTATGCAGAAAGTTTAAAAATTTATTCTCCAGAGTTACCAGATTTATTTTATCAGGTAATGAAACAAATGGAAGGGCTTTATAAAAATTGGTTTTTGGAAAAGTTAAATGACAATTGGGAGCATGCAGCTGAAGAAGAATTATTACAGTCTGGAAGAATCTGTGGAATAGCACAACAAACTGATTTTTATCAAAGCAAAATAAAGAATTCAGATGCTAGGGTATTTGTAATTATATCCGATGCTTTGCGTTATGAAGTGGCAAAAACATTGGCAGAAGAACTACAGAGAGAAACAAGAAGTGAAGTTTCTGTCAGTAGTATGCAGGGAATCTTTCCAACAATCACAAAGTTTGGAATGGCAGCATTATTGCCACATAAAGAACTTGCGATAAAGTCGAATGGAGATCAAATAAAAGTATTAGCAGATGATAAATATACAGACAGCAATTATAGAGATCAAATACTGAAAAATGCAAATTCTAAGAGTGTTGCATTAAAATATAAAGATATAATTGCGAGAACACGAACGTATAGAAATGATTTAGTCAAAGGACAGGAAGTCATTTATATTTATCATGATACAATTGATGAAGCAAGCCATACAGCAGATACAGCTGTTTTTCCAGCGTGCGATACTGCAATTATAGAGTTGAAAAATCTGGTTCGAATGCTTGTGAATGATTTTAGTGCGACGAATATTAAGATTACATCAGATCATGGATTTCTTTATACGTATGAGGGGTTAACAGAAGAACAGAAATTTGATAAACGTGTACTTGAAGATCGAATGGTTGAATATGGAAGAAGATATGCAATTTTGATGAAAGGAGAAGATGTTGAGTATTTACAAAAGGTCCCACTTTTTGATGAAGCATCAGAATTTGATGCATATGCTCCAAAAGGAAATGTTCGAATTAAGTTAAAAGGAAGTGGACTTAATTTTGTACATGGAGGTACAAGTCTTCAAGAAATGGTTGTTCCATTAATTGAGTATCATCATTTGCGAAATGATTCGAAAGAGTATCAAAAAAATAAAGACAAATATGATACAAAACCGGCAGAGATAGCACTATTATCGGGGACACATAAAGTGAGTAATCCAATTTTTTCACTTAGTTTTTATCAGAAACAAGCAGTAGGATATAATATAGAGCCTGCATTATATCATATTTATTTTATGGATAGTAATGAAAAAATAATTAGTGATATTCCGAAAATTATTGCTGATAAAACAGATGTGGATACAGCAGATCGTATTTTCCGATGTACATTTAATCTGAAATCACAAAAATATGATAATAAAGAGGTTTATTATTTGGTGATAGCAGATGAGAATGGAACGATCATACAGAAAGAAGAATTTCAGATTGAAATTACATTTGGAATGGATGAGTATGAGTTTTTTGATTGATTAAAATATAAGCCTAACTATCAGATGTAAATGGGTAGTTAGGCTTATATTGTAGATTTTTGTATTATAGAATTATAAAACTATGCATTCTCAAATGCTTCTTTCAGATCATTGATAATATCTTTTGCACTTTCAATTCCAACAGATAAACGGATCATTCCAGGAGAAACACCAGCTTCTCTTAACTGTTCATCATTCATCTGGCGGTGTGTATGGCTAGCTGGGTGAAGTACCATCGTTTTGGATGCAGCAACATGTGTCGCAATATTTGCTAATTTTAAGCCATCCATAAAGCGTACTGCAGCATCACGTCCACCAGTCAGTTCAAAGGAAATAACACCACAGGTTCTTCCCTTATCCATATATTTTTGTGCTAATTCGTGATATTTATCATTAGGAAGTCCGGCATAAATAACATGAGATACTTTTTCATGAGCATCTAAGAATTCAGCAACTTTCTGAGCATTTTCACAATGACGTTCTACACGTAAAGGCAGTGTTTCTAATCCAAGATTTAATAAGAAACAGTTTTCAGGGGATGGAATGGAACCGAGGTCACGCATCAGCTGTGTTGTAGCTTTTGTGATATAAGCTTTCTTTCCAAATTGTTTTGTATAAACGACACCATGGTAAGATTCATCAGGTTCAGTAAGACCATGATATTTGTGTCCATAAGCGTCCCAGTCAAAGTTTCCGCTGTCAATGATCGCACCGCCAACTTGAACGGCGTGTCCATCCATATATTTTGTTGTTGAATGTGTGACGATGTCAGCACCCCATTCAAAAGGACGACAGTTGATCGGTGTTGCAAAAGTATTATCAACGATCAATGGAACTTCATGTTCATGGGCAACCTTTGCAAATTTCTCAATATCAAGAATGACAAGTGCAGGGTTTGCAATCGTCTCTGCAAATAAAACTTTGGTATTCGGTTTGAATGCAGCGGCGATTTCTTCAGCACTTGCATCAGTATCAACGAATGTACAGTCAATTCCAAGTTTCTTTAATGTAACACCCAGAAGGTTAAATGTTCCACCATAGATCGTAGAAGCTGCAACAACATGATCTCCAGCCTCACAGATATTAAAGATCGCATAGAAGTTCGCAGCCTGTCCAGAAGAAGTAAGAAGCCCTGCAACACCTCCTTCAAGATCAGCAATTTTGGCAGCTACGGCATCATTTGTAGGATTCTGAAGACGTGTATAGAAATATCCCTCTGCTTTCAGATCAAATAACTGTCCCATTTCATCAGTTGTATCATATTTGAAAGTAGTACTCTGATAAATAGGAAGTGCACATGGTTCTCCTTTTTTAGGAGTGTAACCAGAATGAAGACATTTTGTTTCTAAATCATAATGACTCATAATCATAATTCCTTTCTGTTATAAAAAATATGTATTAAATTATACCCGTAATTCCTAAAGAAAACAAGGGAAATAGAATTCAGATAATTTATCGAATTGACTAAAAAAAAAGAAAATTCGAGATTTTTTATATAAAAGAAAAACAACTTGACAAAAAAATTATTTTTATCACACAAACCAACAAAAACATTGAAAAACTTAACGAAGTTCTTAAGATAATTTGTTGTTTTATTTTTAACGATGTGCTAAAATAAAGATGTTATTTTTAATACTGAAAGGAGTTTCAACATGATTTATTCACATGAAGTAGAACAAATGTGTACAGTAGCTCAGGGTGTAAACCATGGAGCTGCCCCAATTCCTGAAGAAGCAAAATGGGTAAAAGCGAAAGATGTAACAGACATCTCAGGATTAACACATGGTATTGGTTGGTGTGCACCTCAGCAGGGAGGATGTAAATTAACTCTTAACGTTAAAGAAGGTATCATCCAGGAAGCATTAGTAGAAACAATCGGATGTTCAGGAATGACACATTCAGCTGCTATGGCATCTGAAATCTTACCAGGAAGAACAATTTTAGAAGCATTGAATACAGACTTAGTTTGTGATGCTATCAATACAGCAATGAGAGAATTATTCTTACAGATCGTATACGGAAGAACTCAGAGTGCATTCTCTGAAGAAGGACTTCCAATCGGTGCTGGTCTTGAAGACTTAGGTAAAGGATTAAGATCTCAGGTTGGTACAATGTACGGAACACTTAAAAAAGGTCCTCGTTACCTTGAAATGGCTGAAGGATACGTTACAGGTATCGCTCTTGATGCTGATGATGAAATCATTGGATACCAGTTTGTTAACTTTGGTAGAATGATGGACTTCATCAAAGCTGGAGACGATGCTCAGACAGCACTTGACAAGGCCAAAGGTCAGTACGGACGCGTTGATGACGCTGTTAAGATTATTGACCCAAGAAAGGAATAGGAGGTAGCGAATAATGGCTTTATTTGAATCATATGAAAGAAGAGAAAAACAGATTCTTGCTGTTTTAAAAGAGTATGGAATCAATTCTATCGAAGAAGCTGCTGAAATCACAAAAGCTGCTGGATTAGATGTTTATGCTCAGGTTGAAGGAATTCAGCCAATCTGTTTCGAAAATGCAAAATGGGCTTACACAGTAGGTGCTGCTATCGCAATCAAAAAAGGTTGCAAGAGAGCTGCAGACGCTGCTGCTGCTATCGGAGAAGGTCTTCAGGCATTCTGTATTCCTGGATCTGTAGCTGATCAGCGTAAAGTAGGTCTTGGACATGGTAACTTAGGAAAGATGCTTCTTGAAGAAGAAACAGAATGTTTCGCATTCTTAGCAGGTCACGAATCTTTCGCAGCTGCTGAAGGAGCTATCGGAATCGCTGAAAAAGCAAACAAAGTTCGTCAGAAACCTTTAAGAGTTATCTTAAACGGATTAGGAAAAGATGCTGCACAGATCATTTCCAGAATTAACGGATTTACATATGTTGAAACTGAAATGGATTATTACACAGGTGAAGTTAAAGAAGTATTCAGAAAATCTTACTCTGAAGGATTAAGAGCTAAGGTTAACTGCTACGGTGCTAACGATGTAACAGAAGGTGTTGCAATCATGCACAAAGAAGGTGTAGACGTATCTATCACAGGTAACTCTACAAACCCAACTCGTTTCCAGCACCCAGTTGCAGGTACATACAAAAAAGAATGTATCGAACAGGGTAAAAAATACTTCTCTGTAGCTTCTGGTGGTGGTACAGGACGTACATTACATCCAGATAACATGGCTGCAGGACCAGCTTCTTACGGAATGACAGATACTATGGGACGTATGCATAGTGATGCTCAGTTCGCAGGATCTTCTTCAGTACCAGCCCATGTAGAAATGATGGGATTAATCGGTATGGGTAACAACCCAATGGTAGGAGCTACAGTTGCAGTAGCTGTATCTATTGAGGAAGCTGCTAAGGCAGGTAAATTCTAGGAAACCGCTTAAATACGTGGTTTTTGAACGGAGTTAAAAGCGGTAAGAAGTAGTGAAAAGTGGACGATTCGTACATTATTCATACATTATTCGTACACACGACTCCTACATCAGAATAACAAAAAAACAGAGCCGAGATGGTAAGTCTTGACTCTGTTTTTTGTTATGTAATATTCTATTTTATCTTTAGAATCTCTTCCATAAGCCATTCTCTTTTTCTCTTTGTATAGGTCTTTTCTGTGAGGTCGTCGATTTTATGTCCTATGATACGTTTTAGAGCATATTCATTTACTTTTGCATCTTTTGCCATTGTAGCAAATTGGATACGTCCATCGTGAGCACGATGTTCTGGATTTAATTCCAGCTTGTTAACAATCTTTTCAACTCTATGTCGATATTTATCATATGTGAGTTTTAAGCTACTTCGATGGGTTTTAGTATCAGTACAATTAATCAAGTATTCGCTTCCAAGAGATAAAGCTTCCTGGTAACGATGTTTTATTAAGCTACGAATCTTTGGATGGACTGGAACCACACGATCTTTTCCAGCATCAGTTTTCATACCGCCAGTAATAAACCAATTTTCTAAATCAACATTCTCCATCTTTAACAAGCCTAATTCCTGTGGGCGCCATCCGCTATAACACTGGATTAGTAGCACATCTACATAGTCTACATCATATAAGTTATTCCACAATTTTTGCATTTCTTCATCTGTGAAGTCAATATGATCTTTCTTTTCTTCCTCGACATCTTTAATAATATCATCAGATAACTTAAATGTTCGAGCATAGTTCTTTTCTACAAGATCATTTTCGTTTGCATAGTCAAGCATAAGATTAAATAGAGATTTTATTTTTGTTTTTGTACTTGAAGATGCTTTTTTCTCTACACCATCAACAACATATGTACCATCTTCCATGCAGCCTTTAATGTGCCGGGGTCTTAAATCTTTAGCACGCATGTTGTAAATAGCAGAGCAGTAGTTCCAAGCAGACTTGATAGTTCGTATGCTGGATGGATTGGTTAAAGTCTTGAAGTATTCATCGGTCCATTTTTCATAAAGTTGTTCTACTGTCAGATCATCATCTAAATCATAAGGATTTTTATTGTATTCAACCAATGCAGCATAAGCATCATTGTAAGTTTTGAAGTATGCATTTGGTTTTAGAGGTTTACAGATCGGCTTGCCATAGAAGTCTTTTCCTACAGTAACCATAGCTCTGTATGGGTTTCGGAGATTGCTGTTTTTTATTTTAGTGATCTGGCCGAAACCGTTAGGGAGACGTTTTTTTCTACGAGATTTTGATTGTTGTTGTTTGGCCACTTTAGTATTAATAGGATATCCGCAGTGAGGGCAAGCAATTGCGTGATCGCTTACCTGCAGATTACATTCGGGACATTTAATTAACATGATCATCATTCCTTTCTTAAAAATTTGTATAAAAATAACGCCTTGCCAGACGTTAGAAAGAAATGGTATAATCTATTTGTTCAGGATAGGTATACCGTTTCGATCTAACGATCGACATGGAAATCTATGAAAGCAGTCTCAGAAATGAGGCTGTTTTTGTTTTGACCATTTTGGTGGAATCACCGAAATGGTATTTATATAACGTAAAAGACCCCGTATTTCTACGAGGTCTTCACATAATAAACTTATATCTTCATTAATGCCCTATAGGCGATGTTTAGACAGAATCTTTCTGCCTACAGCTTATTATAATAAATATTATGCTCGTAGTCAATAAAAAATAACACAAATTGTGATAAAAATATCAAAATATATATAAATCTTTTATTTTATTATTTATTTTTTCCATTTGTTCTTGAGATAAAGTAATTCCAGATAAAACACCGTTTAAATTTTTAGGATCATAAATCCGTATTTTACTAACAGTTGTTATCTGATTGATAAGAGCTATACTACCTTCTTTCATTTGTGCGATTTCTTTTTCAATTTTTTCTAAGTTTATTATTTTTTCTTTATTTTCATTTCTTTTAATAGTTAGATTATCCAACATTTGCTGTGCGATTTCTAATTCTTGCATAGCTTCTAAAAGTTTTTTATCGAATGGTTTTTCTTGTGCGTGTAAAGCATTGGCTTCGGCAGTAGTTTTTTCTGTTAATGAAACGAGAGTTCCAACTATTGTAATCATTGATTTTAATTCGGCTTGTTCTTCTAATAATGCTTTTTGGACGGTATCATGTTTAATTTTTAACAGTCGATATATATCATTTCCAAGGAAAATATTATTTTCATGAATTGTTTTATCTTGCTTAATCGAAGTTAAAGGAACAACTGTTACGACAGGGGAATTATGGGCATTGTGCTTATCAAGAACGACTGCATAATGGAGACCACCATATTCGCTTCCAATATTGAAACCGAAATTCAATTTAATAATATTTCCTCGCTTATAGGCAATATTTCTAGTTGGATTAAATTTCTCTTCATAATTGATCATGCGAACATAATCTTTAAGCCAGTAAGAAATTAAATTGGCTTTTTTTAGATGGTTGCCAGAAGGATCATTTATGTAATATTCTAGTTGTTTATTTAAAGCACGGATTGCTGATTTTTTACTTTATAGGAAAGTTCGCCTTTGGCTCCTTTCCAAAAGAAAAATAGCCCACATAAAAGTGGGCAGAGCAAACAGATGATCATGGTTTTAGAAAATATAAAAACCTTCATCACCAAAATCATCACCAAACACATCTTCATTTAGAAAACAATCCATATCCAGCAGGTCATCCTCGCTCATATGGCGAATGTCCTCGGATGTCATACCTTCTGGGGGATTTGAAATATATTTTTCGCGTAGCTCTTTGATATTCTTTTTCATGGTAGGGTTCCTCCTTTGTATGAGGATTATAGCATAAAAAGAAGTGGTCATGCAGAAGAACGCTTTCCACGGGAGCGGGACATTGCTTTCTCGTATAATTCTTCAAGAGGTACGCGGCGATGGTTATGATATATTTCCAGGATCACCATCTGTTGTTTACAATGAGGACAGATCAGAGGATCGTAGCCAAAAGAAGAAAGGATCGCAGTACGCCACCGGTTAAAACAACGGAAAGTATGCCGTTTCTCTTTCGAAATAGCGAGATGGAGTTTTTTATCAATGGAACGATGTCTGGCATAAAGGCCGCCATAACGGATCATCTTGAAATGTTTTTCAGGGATGTGTCGGATAAGGCGTTTGATAAAATCCATGACAGGAATGGTTTCTTGAACGTATTGATCATCTTCGTGACGATTGTAATGGAAAGAGACAAGATCACCGGTATAAGAATCGACCCTGGAAGTGGCAATGACAGGGCGACCAAGATACCGGCCAATATATTTGGTAACAGTCTTAGGGTCACAACGGTTGGGTTTGGCATAAACATAGAAGCCGTGTTTATGTTCCAGATAACAACGGGCAGAAACTTTTTTAAAAGAAGGACCGATGCGGAGCAACATTTCCTTGAGGAGAGCAGTACGGAAAGCATTGCGAAGGAAAGTATAGTTGAAATGAGAGACATTACGCCAGAAAGCATCATCACTGTAACCGCCTTCAGAGATGAGACAATGGATATGAGGATTCCATTTAAGATCCCTGCCGAAAGTATGCAGGACCATGATAAAACCAGGGGTAAAGTTTTTGTGTTTGTTCATTTTAGAGAATAAGCGAAGGACAACACTGGAGACGGAATGAAAGAGACAGTTAAGGAGAGAGCGATCCTGCAGGAAAAAATCACGGAGGGACGCATCAATGGTAAAAACGCAATGACGGTGTCTGACATTAACGAGCTTAAAGGACATAGAGGTAGTGCGATCCATGGAATATTTATTACCGCAGGTAGGGCAGAAACGGCTGTGACAACGGAAAGGAACAAACTTGAGATTTCCGCAGTGGATACAGCCATACATGGCACCACCATAAGAAGGATCACCACAGTTGATCATCTTATCGATATTTTCCATCTCAGCAGGTCTGGGATGAAGAGTATATTTGATTTCTTCATAATGATCTGTAAAGATCTCTTGTAGGATATTCATGATTCTATTATGAAGGAAAAAGACAAAAAAAGAAACCCACCCCTCAAGAATGAGGGAGGGCACTGAAAAACATACCATTTTTATTTTGACTTTAATAAAAAAGAAAAAATCCATCAGAGTTTTTATGATTCTGGTGGATTTTCTGTT
>JABLTT010020225.1_pt1 | contig 63094 bp, 74 predicted proteins | sample 7160061 | NCBI WGS metagenome assembly JABLTT01 (sample SAMN14651232, study PRJNA627086) | human gut metagenome | isolation source: feces | host: Homo sapiens
AGAACCGTGGGACACACGGGGATAGCTCGCCTATGCTTTGCCCAATAGGGCAATCGAACGAGAAGCCCCCACTTCAAGCGTTAGCTAAGTGGAGGAAGTATGTCACAGAATACAAAAGAATATGCATTATTTGCGCCAGCGGTGATGGAAGTGGAACGGGTATATGCATCCGCTCCTGCAATGTGCGCGGTAGGATGCAGAAAGGCATTGGAATTGGCGGTAAAATGGGTCTATTCTGCGGATAATACGATGCAAATGCCGTACAAGGACAATTTGCAGTCCCTGATTCATGAGCCGAGTTTCCGTTTCTCGGTTGATTATAATACATGGGGGAAGCTGCCGTTTATTGTGAAGCGGGATATTGTGATTATGTCCTGTTTGGAAAGGATGGCAGCCCTATGGCGGTGGTGGAAGCGAAGCGCACCAGCAAGGATCCGAATGTTGGTCGGAAACAGGTTATGCTGTATGCGGACTGTTTAGAGCGGAAGTTTGGCCGCAGACCGATGATGTTTACGACGAATGGATTTGAAACGTATTTCTGGGATGACAAGACTTCTCCACAGCGTCCGGTCAGTGGCATTTTCAGAGTTTATTAACGATCAGTCGTTGAACCAACGGCAGATCAATTTTGTTCATAAGATTATTAATCATATGGAGCAGAATGGGTATATGGAGAATGTGGCTGTTTTGCAGAAGCCTCCGTTTGATAAGCCAATTAGTTTTTTAAAGCTGTTTGATGTGAGAACGAGAACAGCGCTTATGAAAGCGATTAATGATGTCCGGGAGAATGCGGTTACAGTGGCGGGATGATGAAAAAATGACAGGAGACTGCGGAGGCAGTCAGTATAGAAGAATGAAAGAAGCGAACGACTGCGTATTGTGTTAGAAATAGACAGTCGTTTGCTTTTTGAACGTTATTTTTTCTTTTTAAAATATCGCAGTGCCACCGCATACCCATAGAGCACCGCCGGTATAACGATCGTGCAGAACAGCGATGCCAGCAGCAGATTTTCTGCCAGTGGACTGTCCATCAGGGCGAAGATGATGGAAGAGACGTAGAGGGCGATTAGGATAACAGCACCTGTCAGCGCCAAAATGCGTTTTGATTTCATATATGGTATCCTTTCTAATTTTATAACTCTATAAAAAAGAGTGATTGGAATTTGTAATCATTTTTATATTGTTTCAAAGGCAGATTGGATATTGCTGTCTTTGATGAACTGTCTTTTATTTTATTATTATAAAGGATGTAAGAATTTTTTTCTATACTTTTCATTTGCGGTGCGGTAAAATAAGAAGAGATGTGGCAACTGTTTACAGTTTTTTGCTTAATTATGAACAAGAAAGGGGAGGCACACGATGAATTGGAAGAAAAAATTTATGTGGGCAGCATCCTTTTTAGTATCCCTGTTTGTTTGTGGGACAGCGCTGGCGGCAGGTAACGATGCGTCTGCGGACACCCCGGCGCAGGGCAAGGAAGAAAATCAAGTTTACAGGTTCGGCACCGAAAATAATGCCAATGATATAACGGAGACAGAGGCATCGGCGGCAGAAAGTGGCGCGGCTGGTTTTGAAAATAAAGAAATGTATCTGTATGAGGGCGAGTGGGTCGGAGACGGCGAGGACTGGCAGTACCGCCTGACGGATGGCAGCTTTTTGAAAGCGTCCTGGCTGAAATCAAATGGTCACTGGTATTATCTGGGAAAAAGCAGCTATATGCAGCGGGGACTCCGGAAAATCGGCACAAACCGTTATTATTTCGCCGAGAGCGGCGCGATGATGACTGGCTGGATTTATGAGGAAGAGACGGATCAGTGGTATCATGCAAACGAGGATGGGGCACTGACGACCGGCTGGTATCAGGCAGGAAATGCCTGGTATTGGTTTGATTCCAAATGTGTTATGTTCAGCGGCGGAAACCGGATGGTAAACGGGCATAAATATTATTTCTTTGACAATGGTCAGATGGCGGCGGATCAGTACGTGGAACTCAACTACTACGATGCAAATGGACTGCGCGACCGGACGCATGATGTGCGTTTGATGGGAAAACGGCGTCCGTCGGACAGTGAAAAAGAACAGATTACGAAAGAACTGGCAGGCGTGCCAAGAGAGTGGATCAAACGATTTGCAGAATCAGGCTGGGAGCTGATGTACTACACAGACAAGGCATACTTCTCAGCACCGAAAACAGAGCAGGGTATCTATTTTGTCAATTATGATACAGATGTGCATTACAAGAAAATCAAATTTTCTAAACCGCAGGGACTTGCGATGGCATTCGGCGAGTTCGCTGCGTTGGAACTAAGCGACGAAGAAACCTCACATGCCCTGACGGATTTCGAGCGATATCTGGCTGGCAGTGGACTGGTGCAGCCGCTTCCATCCTACTTTGACGATAAGCCAGAGATGCAGTTCGGCAGCTTTTTCGCCGCCTGCTGTGACAAAGATGTCCGAGCTGACATCCGAAAAAACAGTCCGGAATTATACCAATATGTCGTAAAGTTAGGATTCTGGCAGGAAGGACAAAAACCAGACGAAGCCGATCAAATTGAGATGAATTCCGATCCCGAACTTTCTGGAAACGGAACAGGACCGGCAGGGGATGAATCCCTAAAAAATAAAATCGGACCGGCATCATAAAATAAAATCATGGAATCATAGAGTAAATAACATAGATTGAGAGAAAAATAAGTACATAAAAAACAGGATAAACCTAAGAAAAGGGAGTGCCCCTGGGGTGGTAGCTCAGAGCTGTTTCCGCATATGTTTGTACACATCTTGGACACACGTGTCCGAATGGAGCGGACGTACGTCCGATACAGGCGAACGCGTGTAGTGAAAGCAAGCGAACAAACATATGCAGGAAAGCAGCGGCTAGTTACCACCCCAGGGGCACTCCCTTTTCGTGGCAATTAGAAACCTTTCTGAAAGCTCTTTACTCCGCCAATTCCTCCCACTTCTCATACAATCCCTCTAACTTTGCATTCAGTTCTTCCTTCTCTTTATTCAGTTCCATCAAACGCGGAACATCGGAAAAGACAGTCTCATCGCAGAGAAGCGCATCGATCTCCTGATCGCGGGTTTCAAGGGTGTGGATTTCTTCCTCGACGCGTTTCAATTCATTCTGTTTCTTACGAAGCCGCGTCTGTTCTTCCTTCTGCTGTTTCCAGTCCAATTTGCCGGAGGAAGCGCTGGCTGCCGCCTGAACTGCAGCGGTCACGGCAGAAGCGGACGAAGCAGCAGAGGTATCAGTGCCATTTCCAGAAAGAGCAGTCGGATTTGCGCCTGCCGCAGCGGTCGGATGACTGGAAGTCCCTGTGTTTCCGGCTCCGGAAGATTTTGCAGAGCGGCTGGCTGCCTGTGCGGCGGAAGCCAGATAGGCTTTCTCCTGCGTCTCCTTCTTTTCCAGATAATAATCGTAGTTTCCAATATAATTAATCAGTGTTCCCATCGTCAGATCGAGAATCCGGGTCGCAGTTTTGTTGATGAAATATCGGTCATGGGAGACGTAGAGAACGGTTCCGGTGTAATGAACCAGCGCGTTTTCCAGAATCTCCTTCGAGGCGATATCCAGATGGTTGGTCGGCTCATCGAGGATCAGGAAGTTCGCCTCCGAGAGCATCAGCTTCGCCAGGGAAACACGTCCGCGTTCGCCGCCGCTCAGATCGCGGATGCGCTTAAAGACATCGTCGCCGGTGAAGAGAAATGCCGCCAGCACATTTCGGATCTGCGTGTTGTTCATATCCGGGTAGGTGTCCTGCAGCTCGTCAAAGAGCGTCTTGTCCATGTGCAGAACCTGGTGTTCCTGATCGTAGTAACCGATATGCACCTTGGAACCTAACCGGATCTCGCCGTTGTCCGGGGTCAGAAGACCGTTGATCATCTTGAGAATTGTGGTCTTGCCGGTTCCGTTGTTGCCGATGATGGCGATGCGCTCGCCGCGTTTTACCTCAAAGTTCAGATCCGTGAAGAGTGTCATGCCGTCGAAACTCTTGGCAAGCTCACGGACGGAGAGAACGTCATTTCCGCTGGTGACGCACGGTTCCAGCGTAATGTGCATCGCGTCGTTGATTTCGGTTGGTTTTTCCAGAAGATCCATCTTGGAAAGCATTTTTTCACGGCTCTCGGCGCGCTTGATGGATTTCTCACGGTTAAAGGATTTGAGTTTGTTGATAACCTCCTCCTGATGGCGGATCTCCTGCTGTTGGTTTAAGTAAGCCTTGAGCACACCGGCGCGGATGATCGCTTTTTTCTCGCTGTAGGCAGTGTAATTGCCCTGGAAAGAGGTGGCGATGCCGCCGTCCAGCTCGACGATCTTGGTCACGACGCGGTCCAGAAAATAGCGGTCGTGGGCGACGATAATGACCGTCCCGGCGTAGTTCATCAGATAGGTTTCCAGCCACGCGATGGATTCCATGTCGAGGTGGTTGGTTGGCTCGTCCAAAAGGATGATATCCGGTTTGGAGAGCAGGAGCTTACCGAGGGAGACGCGCGTTTTCTGACCGCCTGAAAGTTCGGAAACCGGTTTGGAAAATTCTTCCTCGACAAAGCCGAGTCCCTTTAAGACACCGGTGATCTCGCTCTGCCATGCGTAGCCGTTTAAAAGTTCAAATTCATGGTTTAAGCGGCTGTAAGTGTTGAGCATCGTCTCGAGCTTTTCGACCTCGGCGTGCTTCATCTGGAGTTCCAGCGTGCGGATCTGCTGTTCCATTTCCAGAATCGGACGTTTGACCTCCAGAAGAGAGTCATAAATTGTGGTCTGGCTATGCAGATCCTGGTGCTGTGCCAGGTAACCGAGGGTTTTGCCCTTGGCGATGGTCACGGAGCCCTCGTCTGCTGCGAGTTCTCCGACAATTATTTTTAAAAGAGTCGATTTACCGGCTCCGTTGATGCCGACGATGGCGGCTTTTTCGTGATCTTCTACATGAAACGATACGTGTTTGAGGATTTCCTCTGTACCGAATGCTTTTGAAATATTGCTGCAAGATAAAATCATAGATTCCTCCTGTGGTTGTATCCATGTATTTCGGTTAAAAATATACCGTCAATCTCAAATTATAATATAAATAAAGAAGCAATGCAAGAATGAGAACGGTTAATGGCTGTTTCTGGTCAGAAAATTTTGCGAAATACAATGTAAAATCCCTCATATGAAATAAAAAAATTGACAATTATTTATCATATGACTATAATAAATTTATCAGATTGTCCGAAGGTTTGCGTAAACCATATGGACAACGTTATAGGAAAGAAAGGTGGAAGAAAGCCGTGGAACAGAAAGAGATATCTAAAGCGGTCATTTCTAGGCTACCCAGATACTATCGTTACTTGGGCGAATTGCTCGAGGAGGGAGTAGAGAGAATCTCATCGAATGATTTGAGTATCCGCATGAAGGTGACAGCGTCCCAGATTCGTCAGGATCTGAACAATTTCGGCGGATTTGGTCAGCAGGGATATGGTTATAATGTAAAGTATTTATATTCGGAGATTGCCCGGATTCTGGGAATTGACCGTCAGCATAACCTAATTATTATCGGTGCGGGAAATCTGGGTCAGGCGATCGCGAATTATACAAATTTTGAGCGGCGTGGTTTTTTAATCAAAGGCATGTTTGATGTGAATCCGCGTCTGGTCGGCCTGGTAGTCCGTGGAGTGGAGATCCGCGGTATTGAGGATCTGGAACAGTTTATCAAGGACAATGAAGTGCAGATCGCAGCGCTGACGATTCCGAAGTCGAAAGCGCCGGAGATTGCGGATCGGCTTGTCAAAGCCGGAATCAAGGCGATCTGGAATTTTGCCCATACAGATTTACAGGTTCCAGATGACGTTGTAGTGGAAAATGTCCATCTGTCGGAGAGCCTGATGCGCCTTTCTTACCGCGTATGCAGTATGCAGGATCAGAAAGCGAGAGAAGAAGCGCAGAGAAAGCAGGAAGAGGCAGCTGGTGCCGGAGAAACAAAATGATCGTCGGAATTGGTACGGATCTGATAGAGATAGAGCGAATCAAAAAAGCCTGTGAAAAAGAGGCTTTTTTGGTGCGTGTATATACAGAAGAAGAGCGTCGGCAGGCTGGGGGAAAGGTGTCCCGGCTCGCCGGCGATTTTGCGGTAAAAGAGGCAGTCTCGAAGGTGTTTGGAACAGGCTTTCGGGGCTTTGGACTGCTGGATATAGAAGTGCTCCGGGACGAGCTTGGAAAACCGTGGGTGCGGCTTCACGGGGGAGCGAAAAAACTTGCGGACAGCCTAAAAATCACCCGGATTCACGTGTCGATCACGAATACAGGCAGTCTTGCATCCGCTTACGCAGTCGGAGAGGGGGAATGGAAATGAGACGTCTGGTGACAGGAAAACAGATGAAAGAGATAGATGGATATGCAATCCGGAAAGTGGGGATACCCTCTCTGGTACTGATGGAGCGAGCGGCGCTGGCGGTTGCAGACGAGATGGAAAAACGGTATGGAAAACTTTCAGGGCAGAGGCTTCTGGTATTTTGCGGAACGGGCAATAACGGTGCGGACGGCGCGGCGCTGGCTAGGATTCTCTTTCTGCGCGGCGCGCTTCCGACGGTGCTCACGGTCGGTGACAAGGCGCACTGGACGGGGGAGATGACCTGTCAGGTGGCGATTGACCGGAATCTGGGGATCCCGGTGGAGGCATTTGAAAATTATGTGCCGGGGCATGTGGAGATCATGGTGGATGCGATCTTTGGCGTGGGTCTTTCCAGAGAGGTCGGCGGTGAATTTGCCGAGGCGATCCGTTTTATGCGGGAGCAGGAGCCAAAGGCGGTAGTTGCGGTTGATATTCCGTCCGGCATCAGCTCAGAGACGGGGGCGGCGCTTGGCGAGGCAGTTGAGGCGGACCTGACCGTTACTTTCGGCTATGAAAAGCTGGGAATGGTGTTCTATCCGGGACGGAAGCTGTGCGGCGAGATTGTGATTGCCGACATCGGGTTTCCGGCGTATACAAAATATGAAGGGCATACCTATTTTGCCTATGATCCGGAGGATCGGAGCCAGATCCCGAAACGGCGGGCAGACGCTAACAAGGGAACGTATGGAAAAATCCTGATCGCAGCCGGTTCGGAGGGGATGTGTGGCGCAGCGTATTTGAGCGCTCTGGCTGCGTACCGGATGGGCGCGGGACTTGTGAAGATCCTGACCGTCCGGGCAAATGTGCCGATTCTGCAAAATCTCCTTCCAGAGGCGATTCTGACGCCGTATGATCCGGAACAGGCACAGACGGATCCGGCAGGTTTTAAGAGCCTGGTGGAACAGGAGTGCGGCTGGGCGAGCGAGATCGTGCTGGGACCGGGACTGGGAAAGGAAGCCCATGTCGCAAGTCTGGTGCAGAACGTGCTGCTTTCCGCCTATGTGCCGATCATTGTGGATGCGGATGGATTAAATGCTGTCGCACAGCATCCGCATTTGTCCGGGTATTTTACGGAAAATGTGATCGTTACTCCGCATCTGGGAGAGATGGCGCGTCTGACGGGACGCTCGATTGAGGATTTGAAACGGGATCTGGTCGAGTCAGCGGTGCGGTATGGCGAAGAAAAAGGCGTGACCTGCGTGCTCAAGGATGCCGTGACGGTGACGGCGGGGCGCGATGGCAATGTGTATATCGGCGACAGCGGCTGCGCTGCGATGGCAAAGGGCGGTTCCGGCGATGTGCTGACCGGTGTGATTGCCGGGCTTCTGGCGCTGGGATTTTCAGAGGATGAAGCGGCGGCGCTCGGCGTGTTCCTGCACGGAAGAGCTGGGGTGGCAGCTGCCTGTAAAAAGGGAGAGCATTCCGTGCTGGCAAGAGATATCGCGGACTGTCTGCTTGAAAAGATAGATTGAAAATAAAAAGGAAGACAAAAAGATGGAAAAAGCATATACAATGGCAGAAGAACCATATACCCGGATTTATGCGCGGATTGACCTGGATGCGATTGTGAAAAATATGGAGGCGATGCGCGAAAATCTTCCGGCAAAAACGAAGATGATCGGCGTGGTTAAGACGGATGGTTACGGTCACGGGGCTGTCCCGGTGGCGAAGACGATCGCGCCGTTTGTCTGGGGCTATGCGGTGGCAACCTTGGAGGAAGGACAGAACCTGCGCCGCCACGGCATTGACAAACCGATTCTGGTGCTTGGCAGCACGCACCCGCGCCATTTCGAGGAATTGATTGAGGGCGATATCCGTCCAGCGATCTTTGAGGAAGACAAGGCAGAGCTGCTCTCAAAACTTGCGGTTTCGATGGGAAAGACGGCGAAAATGCATATTGCGCTCGATACCGGCATGGGACGAATCGGATTTCACCCGGATGAAAATAGCCTGAAAGAGATAGAGCGGATTGCAAAGCTTCCGGGCATTGAGATCGAGGGAATGTTTACGCATTTTGCGCGTGCTGACGAGGCGGATAAGGCATTTACCCATTTACAGTATGTGCGGTACCAGAAATTCCATGAAGGTCTGGAAGCTGCAGGCGTTCATATTCCGATGTGTCACTGTGCGAACAGCGCGGCGATCATGGAACTGCCGCGGATGGGACTGGATGCGGCGAGAGCCGGTATCACGGTATACGGTCTGTATCCGTCGGATGAGGTAGAGCGGAACATGAAGATTTACCCGGCGATGGAGATCCGCAGCTTTATTACCTATGTTAAGGAAGTAGAGCCGGGCACGCCGATCAGCTACGGCGGAACCTTTGTGACGGACCGTCCGATGCGGATCGCGACGATTGGCGCCGGATACGGCGATGGCTATCCGAGAAATCTCTCTGGAAAGGGTTATGTCCTGATTCATGGACACCGCGCACCGATTCTGGGACGCGTCTGCATGGATCAGTGCATGATCGATGTGACCGATATCCCGGAGGCTGCTGAGGACACGCGGGTAACGCTGGTCGGACGCGACGGGGACGACGAGATCACGATGGAAGAGCTGGCGGAATGGAGTGGCGGTTTCCACTATGAGATCCCATGCGTGCTTGGAAAACGTGTGCCGCGCGTGTACGTGAGAGGTGGAAAGATCGTCGGGAAAAAGGATTATAATGATGATCGGTATGAGGATTTTATGGAGTAAAGCCGGTGTTTGAACCATTTAGAAAAAGGATTCATAAGATAAAGTAGATAGCTTCGGCAAAGCCGGGAACCCGGACTGCCGGATGCATTTATGGGACGACCCGCGTATAGGCGGTGTAAATCTGTCCATACTAACGGTATAAACGGACTGTGGAGCTGTGAAAGTACAAAGCAGTTATTTATATCTTAAAATAGTTTGGACGGAGTGTGAATCGAGTGGTTATCAGACGAGGAGATATTTATTACGCAGATTTAAGACCGGTCATCGGCTCAGAGCAGGGCGGCGTCCGCCCGGTGCTGGTCATCCAGAATGATATCGGCAACAAGCACAGCCCGACCGTGATCTGCGCGGCGATCACATCAAAGATGAACAAAGCCAAGCTGCCGACGCATGTGGAATTAAACACGCGCCGCTGTGCGATGGTGAGGGATTCGGTCATTTTACTGGAACAACTCCGCACGATCGATAAGCAGCGGCTGAAAGAGAAAATCTGTCATATCGACGGGGCGCTTTTACAGGAGGTGGACCGTGCGCTGAAGGTCAGTCTGGAACTGGATACATAAAATCAGCCGCGAACCCCTTGTCAAGCATACAGAATGGTGTTAAAATAGTTAAGATGCAGCTTTTTAGTGCCGAAATCGGCGTGATATAAAAGCTGATGAGCGAAAAGATACAACAAAGAAGATAGAAAGAGGAGTGTTATTTTATGTCAGGACATTCAAAGTTCGCCAATATTAAGCACAAAAAAGAGAGAAACGACGCAGCAAAGGGAAAAATCTTTACCGTTATCGGTCGTGAGATTGCCGTAGCTGTTAAGGAAGGTGGTTCGGATCCGGCAAACAACAGCCGTCTGCGTGATGTGATTGCAAAAGCAAAAGCGAACAATATGCCGAACGATACCATCGATCGTGGTATCAAGAAAGCAGCCGGAGATGCAAACTCTGTCAATTACGAGAATCTTACATATGAGGGATATGGTCCGAATGGCGTCGCTATCATCGTAGATACCCTGACCGACAACAAGAACCGTACCGCAGCGAATGTCCGCAGCGCATTTACCAAGGGCGGCGGAAACGTAGGTACTCCGGGCAGCGTGTCCTTCATGTTTGATAAAAAAGGTCAGATCATCATCGACAAAGAAGAGTGCGAGATGGATCCGGATGAGCTGATGATGCTTGCACTGGATGCAGGAGCTGAGGATTTCTCCGAGGAGGAGGACAGCTACGAAGTGATCACCGCACCGGAAGATTTCTCTGCAGTCCGCGAGGCGCTGGAGAAGGCTGGCGTTCCGATGATGGAAGCAGACGTTACCATGATTCCGCAGAACTGGGTAGAGCTTACCGATGAGGAATCCATCAAAAAGATGCAGAGAATCCTGGATCTTCTGGATGAGGATGATGACGTACAGGCTACTTACCATAACTGGGATGAGTAATTAATATCATATTTGATATAGATTTAAAAAATAAAGATACGATTCATATAAAAACTGTCGCTGGAATACAATGGCGGGCTGGACTTTTCAAAGAAGAGGGCTGGCAGCCGGATGTATTTGGCGGCAGTTTTTGTGTAATAGGAATTTCCTTGGAGACACATTCATTTTTATTTTGCAAATTTTATGGAAGCGTTAAAGAAAAAAATACCATGTCCGGCAGCAATAAACTTGCCTGAACATGGTATTTACTCGTATTTTATCTACTAGTTGCTTGTATAATGATAGCTGTCTAACAGCTGTGCCTTCATATGCCACAGCTCGTTGGAGAGATCCACATGAATCTCATGCGGGTTTACCAGACGGCGGGACTCATCCCACAGCGTCTCCTGTTCTTTCTTGCAGTATTCGCGGATGTCCATAACCTTTGGAGACTCGTAAACACATTCGCCGTTTTTGAAGATTGGAACGAGAAGTTCGCGCATGGTGTAGGTGCCCGGCGCGAGGTGTGTCTTTTTCCATGTCTCGATCGGATCGAAGAGCAGAAGGGAATTCTTCTCATCGAACTCTTCATCCACGAGACAGATCAGATCTGCGATAATCTTGCCAGTCTCCTTGTCATAGATTCGCTGGATGGTCTTGTTGCCCGGATTGGTAACCTTTTCTGTATTTTCCGAAAGCTTGATCTTCGGGATAAATTTGCCTGTGTGACGGTCCATGATGGCAGCCAGCTTATAAACGCCGCCGAAGGAAGGGCAGTCCTTGGAGGTGATGAGGTTTGTGCCGACACCCCAGGACGTGATGGCAGCGCCCTGAATCTTCAGGCTGTCGATCAGGTATTCATCCAGATCGTTGGAGGCGGAGATGACTGCATCCGGGAATCCGGCGTCATCCAGCATCTTGCGGGCTTTCTTGGAAATATATGCAAGGTCGCCGCTGTCGAGGCGGATGCCGTAGAAAGTCAGCGGGATACCGGCGTCGCGCATCTCCTGGAAGACGCGGATCGCGTTCGGAACACCGGAACCCAGGGTATCATAGGTATCGGCTAACAGGATGCAGGCACTCGGATAGAGCTTTGCATAAGCGCGGAACGCAGTCAGCTCATCCGGGAAACTCATGATCCAGCTGTGTGCGTGGGTTCCCTTGACCGGAACGTCAAATAGTTTTCCGGCCAGTACATTGGAAGTGCCGATACAGCCGGCGATCATGGCAGCGCGGGCGCCATAGGTACCGGCGTCAGCACCCTGCGCGCGGCGAAGCCCAAACTCCATGATTCCGTCCCCGCGTGCGGCGAAGACGATACGGGAGGTTTTGGTCGCGATCAGGCTCTGGTGGTTGATGATATTTAAGATGGCAGTCTCAACCAGCTGTGCTTCCATGATCGGCGCGATGACCTTGACGAGGGGCTCACGCGGGAAGACAACGGTGCCTTCCGGGATTGCGTAGATGTCACCCGAAAATTTGAAATTGTGAAGATATTCGAGGAAATCTTCATCAAAAATGCCGAGTCCGCGTAAGTATTCGATGTCGGCATCATCGAAGTGAAGATTTTTCACATAGTCAATGACCTGCTCTAAGCCGGCGCAGATGGAAAACGCATTTCCATCCGGGTTTGTGCGGTAGAACGCATCAAAAATGACGGTTTCGTTGGCATCTTTCTCCCGGAAATAGCCCTGCATCATCGTCAGTTCATACAGGTCGGTCAATAGGGTAAGGTTTCTTGGCTCCATAATATTCTCCTTTGTTGCGAAAGACGGCTGCGGGCACGTCCTCCTTTTTATATATAGTATACTTCATTGTTTATATTTGCAATGAATGTCTGTGTCTGTTTTTTAAAGTAAAGACAGACATATTTTATATACTATACCATAAAATCAGGGGAATGGCAAAATAATGATAATTTTATAACATGTGAATCATATCCGAAACATTCCTTGACAACCATCTGGAAAAAAGATACAATGTCCATATTAGTGATTTGATTACTAATTATGATAGGAAAAGCAATGATGGAGACAGTAGCGCCGCACGGAAAGCGGGAGCGAGGCAGGGATGGTGAGAGCCTGCTGTGAGTAAGGCGGATGCGAAGATCACTCCGGAGCTTCGGGCTGAACCATTTTTGGAAGTCTGAGCGCCGTTTCTGACAGCGCCCGGAAGGAAAATTCAGTAAGTACCGACGGTTTCCTCCGTTATAGGGAGCGCATATAAAGGTATGCAGTAATAGGTGGTTAAAAGCAAGTGGGCCCTTGTCCTGTTACAGGATGGGTCCATTTTTATTTCATATTTTTAGGAGGAATTTATCATGTACAACAAAGTTCCGGCAAACATGAATTTCGTGGAACGTGAAAAGAACATTGAGAAGTTCTGGGAAGATGAGCAGATTTTTAAGAAGAGTATCGACAGCCGTAAGCAGGGACCGACCTATACATTCTATGACGGACCGCCTACCGCAAACGGCAAGCCGCACATCGGACACGTGCTGACCCGTGTTATCAAGGATATGATTCCGAGATACCGCGCGATGAAGGGCTACATGGTTCCGAGAAAGGCTGGATGGGATACCCACGGTCTTCCGGTTGAGCTGGAAGTAGAGAAGATGCTGGGACTGGACGGCAAGGAGCAGATTGAGCAGTATGGTCTGGAGCCGTTCATCGAGCACTGTAAAGAGAGTGTCTGGAAATACAAAGGAATGTGGGAGAAATTCTCCAACACCGTTGGTTTCTGGGCAGACATGGAGCATCCGTATGTTACCTATCACAACAGCTTCATTGAGTCTGAGTGGTGGGCATTAAAAGAAATCTGGAACAAGGGACTTCTTTATAAGGGCTTTAAGATCGTACCGTACTGCCCGCGCTGCGGCACTCCGCTGTCCAGCCATGAGGTGGCACAGGGATATAAGGACGTCAAAGAGCGTTCTGCGATTGCTAAATTCCCGGTAAAGGGCGAAGATGCATACATTCTTGCATGGACGACCACCCCGTGGACACTTCCGTCCAACGTGGCGCTCTGTGTAAATCCGGACGAGACATATGTAAAGGTAAAAATGAAAGAGGATGGCACGGTTTATTATATGGCGCAGGCGCTGTGTGATACCGTTCTGGGCGAGGGCACTTACGATGTCCTGGAAACCTTTGTCGGAAAAGATCTGGAATATAAAGAGTATGAGCCATTATTTGACTATGCCGTAGCAACCTGTGAAAAACAGCATAAGAAAGCATTCTACATTGTCTGCGATAATTATGTAACACTGACCGATGGTACCGGTGTCGTACACATCGCGCCGGCATTTGGTGAGGATGACTCCAAGGTCGGTAGAAAATATGACCTTCCGTTCGTACAGTTGGTAGACGGCAAGGGCGAGATGACGAAGGAGACTCCGTGGGCTGGTATGTTCTGCAAGAAAGCCGATCCGGAGGTTCTGAAAGCATTAAGAGAAAGCGGACTTCTGTTCTCTGCACCGGTATTTGAGCATAGCTACCCGCACTGCTGGCGCTGCGATACACCACTTATCTACTATGCACGTGAATCCTGGTTCATCAAGATGACCGCAGTCAAGGATGACCTGATCCGCAACAACAACACGATCAACTGGATTCCGGAGAGCATCGGTAAAGGGCGTTTCGGCGACTGGCTGGAGAATGTCCAGGACTGGGGTGTGAGCCGTAACCGTTACTGGGGTACTCCATTAAATATCTGGGAGTGCGAGTGCGGCTGCCAGCACGCGATCGGAAGCCAGGCAGAATTAAAATCTATGAGCCCGAACTACACGGACGTTGTGAAAAAATATGCAAAAGAGATGGATCAGGAGGCAAATGGAGAGGTTGAGCTTCACCGCCCATTCATCGATGATGTGACGATCACCTGCCCGAAGTGCGGCAAACAGATGCACCGTGTACCGGAGGTTATCGACTGCTGGTTTGATTCCGGTTCCATGCCATTTGCACAGCATCATTATCCATTTGAAAATAAAGAACTGTTTGAGCAGCAGTTCCCGGCAGATTTCATCTCCGAGGCGGTTGATCAGACGCGTGGATGGTTCTACTCCCTGTTAGCTATCTCGACCCTGATCTTTAACAAGGCGCCGTACAAGAATGTTATCGTTCTGGGGCATGTCCAGGATGAGAACGGACAGAAGATGAGTAAGTCCAAGGGCAACGCGGTTGACCCGTTTGATGCACTGCAGAATTACGGCGCTGACGCGATCCGCTGGTATTTCTACATTAACAGTGCACCGTGGCTGCCGAACCGTTTCCACGGAAAAGCCGTTATCGAGGGACAGAGACGTTTCATGGGTACTCTCTGGAATACCTATGCATTCTTTGTACTCTATGCGAATATTGATAATTTTGACGCAACCAAATATACGCTGGAATACGATAAACTTCCGGTTATGGACAAATGGCTGCTGTCTAAGTTAAACAGCCTCATCAAAGAGGTGGACGACGATCTGGGCAACTACCGCATTCCGGAGGCTGCAAGAGCGCTCCAGGATTTCGTCGATGATATGAGTAACTGGTATGTCAGAAGAAGCCGTGAGCGTTTCTGGGCGAAGGGCATGGAGCAGGATAAGATCAATGCGTACATGACACTCTACACCGCACTGGTAACCGTAGCGAAGGTAGCGGCTCCGATGATTCCGTTCATGACCGAAGACATTTACCAGAATCTGGTTCGCAGTCTGGATAAAGAGGCACCGGAGAGCATCCATCTGTGCGACTTCCCGGTTGCAAATGAGGCGCACATCGACAAGGATCTGGAAGCGAAAATGGAAGAAGTCCTGAAGGTTGTCGTTCTGGGTCGTGCAGCAAGAAATACTGCTAACATCAAGAACCGTCAGCCGATCGGACGTATGTTCGTGAAGGCAGAGACCGCTCTGCCGGAGTTCTATCAGGAAATCATCCAGGATGAGCTGAATGTGAAGAAGGTAGAGTTCACGGATGATGTCCGCGCATTTACCTCCTACAGCTTCAAGCCGCAGCTTCGTACCGTTGGACGCAAGTATGGCAAGTATGTAAACGAGATCAAAGAGATTCTTGCAGGTCTGGACGGAAATCAGGCGATGGATACCTTAAATGAAACCGACCTTTTAAGCTTTGAGACGCAGGACGGTACAAAGGTAGAGCTGGCAAAAGAAGATCTTCTGATTGACATGGCACAGGTACCGGGCTTTGTATCTGAGGGTGACAATTTCGTTACCGTTGTTCTGGATACTAATCTGACACCGGAACTCATCGAAGAGGGCTTTGTCCGCGAGATCATCAGTAAGATTCAGACGATGCGTAAGGAAGCCGGTTTTGAGGTAATGAACCATATCAACGTCTTCCAGGACGGAAATGATAAACTTGCAGAAATTTTAAAGAACCATACAGAGGAAATCAAGAAAGAGGTTCTGGCTGATAATATCCTGATTGGCACCATGGGCGGATACACAAAAGAGTGGGATATCAATGGCGAAAAAGGTATGTTTGGTGTTGAGAAAACGACTGACTGATGTGCCTGGCGGGAAACCGTGATACTACGAATATTAGGAGGACAGGATGCGCGAGATCAGCAAAGAAGAGTTTAAAAAGAGTATTATCGAAAATGTAAAGAACCAGTACCGCAGAACGATCGACGAGGCGACACCGCAGCAGATATTCCAGGCTGTGTCCTATGCGATCAAGGATGTAATTATCGACGACTGGATTGCTACCCAGAAGCAGTTTGACGAGACAGGCGCAAAGAAGGTATATTACCTTTCTATGGAGTTTCTGATGGGACGTGCGCTTGGTAACAATATCATCAACCTGGGTGCGAAAAAAGCAGTGAAGGAAGCACTGGAAGAGCTTGGTTTTGACCTCAATGCGATTGAGGATCAGGAGCCGGATCCGGCACTTGGAAACGGCGGTCTGGGGCGTCTGGCAGCATGTTTTCTGGATTCCCTGGCAACTCTTGGTTATCCGGCTTACGGCTGCGGCATCCGTTACCATTACGGTATGTTCAAGCAGAAAATTAAAGACGGCTACCAGGTGGAGGTGCCGGATGAGTGGCTGAAAAACGGTTATCCGTTCGAGCTTCGCCGCCCGGAGTATGCGACCGAGGTTAAATTTGGCGGTTATGTCAAGACCGAGTGGGACGGTGAGCGCAACCATTTTGTACAGGAAGGTTATCAGTCTGTTCTGGCAGTTCCGTATGATATGCCGATTGTCGGCTACGGCAACAACGTAGTCAACACCCTGCGTATCTGGGATGCACAGCCGATCGACACATTCAGCCTTTCCGCATTCGATAAGGGCGATTATCAGAAAGCGGTCGAGCAGGAGAATCTGGCGAAGAACCTGGTTGAGGTCCTTTATCCGAACGACAACCACTATGCGGGTAAAGAGCTGCGTCTTAAACAGCAGTATTTCTTCATTTCTGCCAGCTTACAGGTTGCTCTGAAGAAATTCAAAGAGACAAACGATGATATTCACAAACTGCCGGAGAAGATCGTATTCCAGATGAACGATACGCATCCGACCGTGGCAGTTGCTGAGCTGATGCGCCTGCTCCTGGATCAGGAAGGCTTAAACTGGGATGAGGCGTGGGGTATCACAACAAAATGTTGTGCATACACCAACCACACTATCATGGCAGAGGCACTGGAAAAATGGCCGATCGAGCTGTTCTCCCGCCTGCTTCCGCGTGTATACCAGATTGTGGAAGAGATCAACCGCCGTTTTCTGATCGAGGTACAGAATAAGTACCCGAATAACTATGAGAAAGTTAAAAAGATGGCGATCATCTTTGACGGTCAGGTCAAGATGGCGCATCTGGCGATCGTAGCCGGATATTCCGTCAACGGTGTGGCAAAACTTCACACCGAGATTCTGAAAAATCAGGAGCTGAAAGATTTCTACGAGATGATGCCGGAGAAATTTAACAATAAGACAAACGGTATCACCCAGCGTCGTTTCCTGCTGCATGGCAACCCGCTTCTGGCAGACTGGATCACGGAGCAGATTGGCGACGAGTGGATTACCGATCTTCCACACCTGGCAAAATTAAAAGTATACGTCGATGATCCGAAATTCCAGCAGGAATTTATGAACATCAAGTACCAGAATAAACTGCGCCTGGCAAAATACATCAAGGAGCACAACGGAATCGACGTTGATCCGCGTTCCATTTTCGATGTACAGGTAAAACGTCTCCATGAGTACAAGAGACAGCTTTTAAATATTCTTCATGTAATGTACCTGTATAACCAGCTCAAAGACAATCCAAACATGGATATGGTTCCGAGAACCTTTATCTTTGGTGCGAAAGCAGCGGCAGGTTACCAAATTGCCAAGAAGACGATCAAACTGATTAACTCCGTAGCAGATGTTATCAACAATGATAAATCCATCAATGGTAAGCTGAAAGTTGTGTTTATCGAAGATTACCGCGTTTCCAACGCAGAACTGATTTTTGCGGCAGCGGATGTCAGCGAGCAGATTTCCACCGCCAGCAAGGAGGCGTCCGGTACCGGCAACATGAAGTTCATGCTGAACGGTGCGCTGACGCTGGGCACGATGGATGGTGCGAACGTGGAGATCGTCGAGGAGGTAGGCAAGGAGAACGCATTTATCTTCGGTCTGAGCGCTGACGAGGTTATCAATTATGAGAACAACGGCGGTTACAACCCGGAGGAGATCTTCAACACCGACCAGGATATCCGCCGCGTGCTGATGCAGCTCATCAACGGCTACTATTCACCGCAGGATCCGGAGCTGTTCCGCGATATTTACAATTCTCTGTTAAATACAAAGAACAGTGCCAAGGCAGATACCTACTTCATCCTGAAAGATTTCCGTTCCTATGCGGAAGCACAGAAACGCGTCGAGGCAGCTTACCGTGACGAGAACTGGTGGGCGAGAGCAGCCATGCTCAACACAGCAAGCGCTGGTAAATTCTCCTCTGACCGTACCATCGAGGAGTATGTGCGCGACATCTGGCATCTGGAGAAGATCCATGTGGACGATGATGATGTAAAGGCACTGTAAAAGGAGTAAAAAGAGGGAGGACACACTATGAGAGGATACAGAAAAAGACCGGGGACACAAGGATTTTCGGTTCCTCTTGTGGGTGCTTCCCTCTTTTTTATCATTTCGCTGTTTTTGTTTGTTTCTTATAAAAACAGCGCCTATCAGCAGGCGAAAAAGGAAATCTATTCGCTTTATACGGCGAACCGGGCGTTTGATCTGGATGAGGTGTATCAGGACGGTCTGACGGCGATCTATGCGAAAGAGTATGGAAAGACGGCAACCGAGGCTGGATGCGAGGCGCTGGAGCAGACGGGGCTTCCATATGTCCTTTTATTATCGCAGTTTTCCGCACCGGTGGAACGCGTGTATGTGACGAACTGCCAGCTGAGCGAGACGGGGCGGGAGAAGAAGGCGCGGACGTATGACTACACGGTTTCGGTGCGTTTCTGCCTGGAAAAAGGCGATGAGGTGCTGGCACCGGAGAAGACGATGGACTTTCATGGAACTGTGGTGATGAAGAAAAAGGGATGGTTCCGCTGGCTGCTGGATGGTGTGACGCTGGGGGAGTAAAAGAATGATAGAGGGGAAACTGGAAGAGACTGCAAAGGGCGGCGGAGGAGAAGCCGGAGCGTAGACTTGTGATATTTTTTGAGTGCCTGTCATAAGATAAGGAAGGCAGAGAAAAGAAGCAGGTTTGTAAGGCATTGAAACCATAAGTTTACTGGTATGGCAAAACAGAAAATGCGTGAAACCGTACTGGAACAGTCAAAACAGGAGAACCGAAATGAAGAAGAGAACTGCCGCCGTACTGGCGGCTTTTTTGATCCCATATATCACAACACTGGCAGCTTCCGGGCGTGTGCAGGGGGCGGATGGAGGAAAAATCGGAGGAAATCCAGATAGAACATCAGGAGGGGGAAGTCAGACGGATGATCGGCAGATCCTTCTGGATCGGGAGGATGGCGACCGCAACAACGGAACCGGGTATGCTGTCCCACTGGAAGAATATCTGATCGGTCTGACTGCAGTGCAGATTCCGGACGGCTATCCGAAGGAGGCAGTCAAGGCGCAGGCAATTCTGGCGCGGACGGCGCTGTACCGGGAGATGGACGGGGCAGATTCGATCGAGGAATCGGCGTTAGATATGGATTATCTGGAGCCGGAGCAGATCGAGAGCCGGTTTGAGGCGGCTGGAATGCCGGAATATTACCAGACGATCTGTGGGGCGGTGCGGGAGAGCGCAGGACAGACGGCGATCTGGGCTGGGGATTATATTGAGCCGCTGTTTCATGCAGTGAGCGCGGGGCGGACGCGCGAAGGGGATGAGGCGCATCCGTATCTGGCGTCGGTTGCGGCAAAGGAGGATGAGGGCGCTGGCGGCTACCTGACGCGGCAGGGCATGACACGGGAAGAACTGAAAAAACGTCTGGAAGAAGGACTGAATGCATTGGGAGAACACCCGGATCTGGAAAATCTGGAAGAAGATCGGATTCTGGAGGAGATTCAGATCGTGAAACGGGACAGCGCCGGTTATGTGGAAACAGTGCAGATTGGGGCGGAGACGTACAGCGGGGACGCGGTGCGCTATGCGTTAGGCGTGCCGTCGCCAGCTTTTTCCCTCGAGGAAGACGGGGACGAAATCCGCTGTGTTACTTATGGGCGCGGGCATGGTTACGGGTTGTCGCAGTACGGGGCGGGACTCATGGCGGAGAATGGGAGCAGCGCGGAAGAAATTTTAAAGCATTATTTTAAAAATATTCAAATCGTTTCTGAATAAAACGATTCACTTCGGCAAGACTAATACCGAGGTGATAAACGTGAAAAATAAAGTAAGACAGTTATTCAGGGACAAACTTGTTCTGGTAATGACAGTGCTTGGTCTGCTGACAATCGTAGCCGCAGCAGGAACCGTAAAAATTCGAAAAGATAATGCGCAGGATGGAAGAAATCCGTATCTGGATGTGCCGCAGACGGAGGGAATCCTGGCGGAAGAGATGCCGCAGAACCGTTTAGAAGAAAACGACGGACAGGCGGAAACACGCGCACAGGTGGCAGGAAGTTCGGATGCCTCGTATTCGGTCAATAACCGGGATGAAGCCGATCAGAAGCCGATGGAGGAGGAAAAAGAGAGCAGTCTGGGAGCCGGAGCAGCTGCCGCACGCACACTTTCCTACAATGGAACCGATCGCTTAAGCTGGCCGGTCCAGGGCAATGTAATTCTCGATTACAGCATGGATTCGACCATCTATTTTCCGACGCTCGATCAATACAAATGCAATCCGGCGCTCATTATCCAGGGCGATGTGAGTGAGCCGGTCGCCGCACCCGCCGAGGCGCAGGTAACCGAAGTCGGTTCTAATGAGGAGATCGGCAATTATGTTGTGCTGGATCTGGGAAGCGGCTACACGGCGGTCTGTGGACAGCTCAAAGACGTTCAGGTGGCGCAGAAGCAGTATGTGGCAAAAGATACGATACTCGGATATGTGGCAGAGCCGACCAAATACTATTCGATTGAGGGAAATAACGTATATTTCGAGCTGATGCACGACGGAGAACCGGTGGATGCGCTGGATTATCTGGAATGACAGGCTGAAATGCTGTTTATGATGCGCCTTGCAGTCTGGTTCTGGCTGTGGCAGAAATTGGAAATGAAGGGATAAGTTTGTGTTTTGTGACAGGTGGTTTTGAAACAGAAAGCTGCTGTATGAAAACATGAAGACAGGGAATTTTGTTGACTTGAAGCAAGGCGGGCAGCTAATTTGCTCTGCCTTGTTTTTCTGCCAATATTTGATATACTATAGGTAAAGTACGAATATTTTCAAAGACCAAAGGCTGTCAATGTAGGTTATAAATAAAAGTTACTATAAATTGAACGATTTAATAAGGAGGACAAAGATGGAACAGGAACTGCTGAAGAATAATTTTGAACGTCACGGATTTAAAACGAGTTTCTTTGATACAAAGGAGGCTGCGTTGGACTATCTGAAAGATCAGATTTCCGGGAAAAAAGTTGCGATAGGCGGAAGCGTGACGGCACAGGAGATGGGACTTTATGAAGCACTTTCCGAGAAAAATGAGGTGATCTGGCACTGGAAAAAGGCGGGGCGCGAGACGCTTGTGGAAGCGAGAAGTGCCGAGGTGTACATAACCAGCGCCAATGGTGTTTCCAAAACCGGAGAACTGGTCAATATCGATGGAACCGGAAACCGCGTGTCGCAGACCTTATTCGGACCGGAAAAAGTATATTTTGTCATTGGAAACAATAAAGTCTGTCCGGATTTGACATCTGCGATGGAACGTGCAAAACAGATCGCAGCACCGAAGAACGCAGCCCGTCTGCAGGTCCAGACCCCGTGTGCGAAAACGGGCGTCTGCGTAGACTGCAACAGCCCGGCACGGATTTGCCATTCGATCGTGATCCTGGAGCGTCCGAGCAATGGGATGGAAGTAGAGGTTGTGTTTGTGGATGAGGAGATGGGTTATTAGGAGCGGAATATAGTTACTGGTCACGGGTATGAACAGTACCGATTATAGAAAAAATTGATGGAAAAATAAGGATTTCTTTATATCTTTTTTGGACGGATTTGGTATAATCAAGAAGAACGAAGGCAGATTTGAACGAAAATATACAAAATCTACAGATACGTATGGGGGACGTATGGGGAAAGATGAAAGGAGAACAGGTAAACCATGAATATATTATTTTTTCTGACACCGAAAAGTGAAGTCATTTATGTGAATGAGGAGGACACGGTTGGGCAGGCAATGGATACGATGGAAAAGTACAAGTATTCTGCGGTGCCGATCATCACGAAGGCAGGGCGTTACGCAGGAACATTAACCGAGGGCGACCTGCTGTGGGGACTCAAAAATAAGACAGATCTGGTGCAGAAAGGACTGGAAAAAGTGCGGATCACTGAGATTCCACGCCGTTCCGATAATCAGCCGGTACTTGTCAATGCGGATATGGAAGATCTTCTGGGAAAGATCATGAACCAGAATTTCGTGCCGGTGCTGGATGATCAGAAAAATTTTATCGGTATTATTACCAGAAAAGATGTTATCAGTTACCTTTGTAAAAAATAGTACATAATGATCACTCTGTTTTTCAGCGGCGATCGCATTTATATATTTCCTGCATAAGATAAAGTATAACTGCTTTTGTAGGAGAATGAAATATGAATGGTTATCAGGATAACTCCAGCCGGAAAAATGCCTGCCGTTCGGGAATGCCTCTTATGTCATGCCCGGTGGCAGGCATTTCTGGCAATCGCTGCATAAATACCGCACCGCCAACCTGTCCGCCGGAAATACCTTGTGCTGGTTCGGTGCATCCTGTTTCGGAAAATGGGGCATTTTGCCCGCAGGGGCCAGAAATCCGACCTGCCCGTCCGTATCCGCAGACAGGAGGAAACAGACCGCCGCAGACATTTCTGGGAGGCGGAAATTATCCGGTCGGCATGGGATATGTACCGATTCAGTCCTGGCAGCAGCCGTATGCGCTGGAAACCGCATTCAGGCGGGGAACTATTTTTCCGGATCTGGATCTGCCGTTTATGATGGGAGGTGCCTGCTGATGAATGAGACTGCCAGAAAATTGATGAAACGGATTGATGATGCCAGCTTTGCAATGGATGATGTGATTCTCTATCTGGACACCCACCCGGATGACAGGAATGCGCTGAATTATTACCGGTATGTGGTGGCACTTCGGAAAGAAGCTGTTAAAGCGTATGAGGCATCGTTTGGACCGCTCACGATCGAGGATGCGGACGATGCATGCACATGGTCCTGGCTTACAGAGCGCTGGCCGTGGGAAGGGGAGGTGTAGCGTATGTGGAGATATGAAAAAAGATTACAATATCCAGTCAATATCAAGACGCCGAATCCGAAGATCGCGCAATATATAATGAGCCAGTATGGCGGTCTAAAGTGCAGTAACCTATAATAAGCGGAGAGCCTTATTTTTCAAGGTTCTCCGCTATTTCATGCATAATATTGAAAATCAAAATGCTCGGTCTTCCGATCGAAAATGATGCATTTCAAGATGCTCCGCAGCGCGTTCCCTTTGGTTTCGAAGCCCACAGAAGGAGATGCCAGGAGATCGCGGACGTTCCGGACGCGGTCAAGAAGCTCCTTTTGCGGCGGCGCAGATTCGGCGGGCTGTTCAAGGAGACGCTGCAGCTCATCGGACAGCCGCTGAATCTCTGATCGCAGGCGGGCTTTGCTTTCTTTGTATTCGTCCAGAGTGTAAACTTCGTTTTCGTAGGCAATCCGGGCACGTTCTTCCTGGTGCCTGAGCCGGTCGAGCTGGGTATGTATGGACTGGATTTCGTTGGATGGATCTGCGGGGGAACCGGACGCGCTGGCAGCAGGTGTATACTCAAAATGTCCGCTTTCCAGGATGCCATCCAGGGACCTAAGAACAATCCGCTCCATTTTCTTGACGCTGATCGAACAGGATTCAGGGTGCAAACCCTTGGAATATTTCCAGCAGGTGAAATATGGAACGGCTCCACTGCCGGTGTAAGATAAGGTTGCCCCGCACACAGAACACCTCATCAGCCCGGAGAGCCAGTGTTTACATGTTGACACGTTCCGGTGTCTCATGGGGCGAAATTCAGCTTTCCGGCGTTCCTGGCACTGTTCAAATAATTCTGTCACGGATGCCCTTGTTTTGTGCGTCCCTTCAAAAGAAAAACCATTCCATTCTACCGTTCCGACATAAAAACGATTCTGTATGATTCGGTCGATTGATCGCTTCTCGAACGGATTTCCCCGGCGCGTAAGATATCCGGAAGCGTTCAGCTGACGGGCGATCGCAGTCATATCCAGGCGGTCAACCGCGTACATATGGAAAATCATCTCCACAATCTTGTATTCATCCTCGCGGATCACATAAGGCTTTCCGTTCCCGACCGCGGCATAGCCAAGCGGAGGAACGAGCTGGTATCCTTTCAGTTCGGCTTTCTTTGCCATTCCGCGTTTTACTTCGACCCCAAGGTTATAAGAATAAAACTCATCCTGCCACTCGATAATCATTTCGATAAGCCGCCCATACATTCCTTCCATGATGGGCTCCGAGACGCTTTCAATATCAATCTTCAATTTCTTTCGGAGCATTCCTTTGTAAAATGTGCTTTCGTCCTGATTCCGGGCAAAACGTGAAAATTTCCAGACAAGGATTACCTCAAAAGGCTGTGGCTTTTCTTTAGCGGTTGCGATCATCCGCTGAAATTCCGGTCGGTTATCGGCACGTTTGCCGCTTCGTCCGGTTCGTTCCATGAAAATATATTCTTCTGGAATCAAAATATCATGCGATTTTGCATATCGCTGGATCTCATCCAGCTGAGATTCCGGGCTGATATCCAGCTGGTCGTCCGTGCTGACACGGATATAAGCTGCACCTATTCTCATTTCGATCATCCTTTCGTATAAAAATATTAAAAAAGGGTATAAAAAATACACCTCTTGCGAGGTGCCCAAAAGAATGATATAATTCAAAGTGTTCAGGTTTGAATATATCTTTCCGGGCATCCGGTAAGAGAAATCTATGTGAAGCCGTTCGGTACGCCAATACCGGGCGGTTTTGCTATTTAAAGAGGTCAAAATCCTCTTTAACAGTAGAAACGAATTTCTCTAAAGGTTGAATACCATAAATCTATAACGGATTTATTCCGGGCTTCGATGACCTGTATGATAATCCGGAGCTGTTTATCCGGAATCTTTGAATTATTATGGCACAAAAGGCACTTTCCGGATTTTGTGATCCATATCTTAGTAGCGTTGGGAGAAGGAACTCCTTTGGCTATGTGAACATGGACAGGTTCAAGGGGATCGTTTTCGTTGACCCAGAAATAAACGGTATATCCGGCGATTTTAAAAACCTGCGGCATGATCGAGCCCTCCTTCAATTCCACCTTCTCTTGCTAACTGCAGAATAATATGGGCAACAGATTCTATAAGATCCTGGAAATAATGAATATCTTCCTGGGAGAATCCCTGAATGCTTTCCCAGCGGTATTCCGGAAGCCAGCAGGTGGCAGAATAGAAACCACCCTCAACGGGTTTTTCAATTCGGACTTCTACTTCTTCTTTTCCTGAAGTTTCAATTACTTCAGAATGAACAATTTCCGTATTGTCATTTAATGTCATAAAAGGGTATAACATTTCAAAAAAATCCTCCTATCTGTTATTGATTTTTCACGATATTGTATATGTTTATTTTGAAATGCCGAAGCACTTTAATCAGATAGATAAATTCTCAAGTAAATAAAGCATCATTATCCGATATAATGGACGAATGCGCCCAGCCTTTCGGAAATAGAAAGGTGTGAGAGCTTATGCTGTCTGTTAAATACATAAGATACGATAATACCAATGTGTATGCGCTGTATTACCGCAGCAATAAAACACTTTATTATAACCTGAGTTTCAAATCTAAGACAAAAGTCTACTACATTCTTTAAACCCAGCCGGAAGGCTGGGCGCTTTTAAGAACTGCGTTTCTTTTTGCCTTCCTCTTCGACCGGTGGATATTTTTCCTCGAGTTCTTCCGGTGTGTTCGGGAATTGAGAGGATGATTTAGTGGCTCTTGCACGTTCGTTTTCACTGAGAAAGCGAACAAAATTAATTAGAGTTTGCCGGCCTAAATCATCCATTTGATAGAAATCTATCAATACTTTTCGGATTGCTTTATCGGTTTCGGTGTTTCCGGAAGCAACAGCCTTTGCTACTTTCATAAATTCTTCATCAGAAGTTTCCTTTACAAACATTTCTCCGTTACCGGTTCGAAGCCAGTCTTCGTTTACGTTAAATTCTCGACATATTAAGAAAATAGTCGAATCAGATGGTTCATTTCGACCGGATTCCCACTGAGCTACGGTATTACCTTTTACACTTATTCGTGCACCAAAATTTTGCTGTGTCATATCGAGACTTTTGCGAAGTTTCCTCAAACGTTCATTCACTTGTAATCACCACCTCTCATTTAGATTAAATTCATTCTACACCATATAAAGGAAGAAATCAATATAAAAACTTCACAAAAACACAAAACTTCACAAAAACAAGTAAAAATGGTTGACATATGTGTTTGCGTGAAGTATTATATTCACATAAACAAGTTATGCAAATAAAAGAAAGGAGACAATGCCATGAAAAAAACATCCAATCGCACAAACGACGCTGAGAAATTAGCCGAGATGATGAGAGAACTGACAGCGGAAGACAGAAAGATCGTCATGATCTACGCCGGAGCCCTTCGGGATCGCGCAGCGCTGGGAAATAAAAAGGAAGCTGACAACCTGGAGGCTTCATAAATTATAGAGAGGAGGCGGTCGAATTTGAGAAAACAGAGAAGATATGACGAGATCATGAAAGATCTCCAGGAGACCAACGCAGGGGATCGTAAAAGAATCCGCAGACTCTGCAATGAATTAAAGAGATTCAGAGTCTGCAGCCGGAGAGAACGGATAGGAGACTGGATTGAACATATGGTATTTCATTATGGTTATGCGCTGTACGCACTCCCTGCGCTCTTGTTCTTCCTGTCCTTCGTTCTGATGATGTTCAACATGACACGTTAAGCGAAAAAGGTGTTGTAAAACTGCAGGAAGATGGAAGCGAGGGAGATCGCAGTGGTGATGGCATATGGAAGAACAAAACCCCAGAACCTGCGCCGTCTCTCATCTACATAAGCGGTGCCGCTCACAGACAGAATCAGATGCATATACGGACATAAAGAAACGGGTTTAATAACACCGTTTGGTTTATGAAATGAAAAAACTTCGCCAGTGTCTGTATCGGCAGATTTAAAAGGATTTATGACGATGTAATCGTTAAACTGAAAGAACTCAAATGCCTGCTGAAACTCAAAATCCTGCTTGTGCGGATACTTAGAACGTAAGACGGCATAGCCAATATAAGGCTTTTTGTAAATATCAAGTAAAAGTTTGTAATAGAAATCTGGCATAGTACACCCCTCCTTATATAGTCAGTATAAAGGAATGGGGATAAAAATTCAATTCAGAAAGAGAGGATAAGGATATGTCGAAGAAAATCGAAGAAATCATTACCGAAATGTCGGAAAGCGGCCATCTGGGTGTGAAGGAAGATATCTGCAAGGACACATTCCGGATCCAGAGATGCCTTTATTACCTCATGGGCTACCTCAGTGGCGGTGACTCCGGATGCGATGAACCGCTTTACACCGGGAAAGAAGTCGCAGAACTGCTCAGAGCTGTATGTGAAGGGGTGAAGTAAGAGTGACAATCACGAATTACATCGAAATCAATGGAACTGTCCGCGATTTTGAAACCCTCACAAAAGAAGAACGAGAAGAAATAGCTGCTCTGCTGTCTGACCGTTTCATGGCAGCAGCAGGATACCAGAGAATGAAAGGAGAACGGGATGAGAAGGGAAATCGAGGTATACAACCCCAAAAGGGAAGCGCGCCTGGAAATGCAGTTGAGAAGGAGAACGGAGGAGCTGAACGAGAATCTCAGATTTCAGGGATTGCTGTATGAGACGATCTTCGTTCTGGCGGTGCTGCTGATCGCGACGGTCTTCGCGCTGCTTGTCGTTACATCAAACAGATTTTTATAGGAGGACTCATGGGAAAGTACAAGGAAATCCAGATTGAAGTCAGCGATGAGGTGTATTCGGCGCTGGAGCAGCTGGAGGATGACCTGAATAAAGCAGAGACGATTATCCTAAACAGAACCGGAAAACAGGAACTGATCGGTCAGAGAAGTATGACTGTGGAGCATATCGCACTTCTGGCAATCGAAACATATGTTCACAATATCGAGAAAAGAAAATGCCAGAAACCGGATCCGCTGGGATATACAGAGTAGGAGGAAACAATGGTCAAAATAACAATTAGCAGCAAAAAAGAGGAAAACTTCAAGGAAGGAGATCTCGTCTTCGGAGCGGCACTGAGCTGGGAAGATCCGGGAAGCCATATGGACGGGTTCATCGTAGGAGAAATAGATAAAGAAAAATTCCTCTACACATTTGCTGGTGCAGTAGCAAACATCCTTGCAAATACAGTACCGAACGAGTACAGCACCGAACTGGGGCGTGAATTTGTTAAAAAATTCGCTCTTCATATGAAAAAAATCAAAGAGGAGGGAGAAAAATGCAAGAGCTTGCAATCGTAGTAAAAACGACAGATGAACAGGAGGAACGCCTTGAAAGACTTCTTCCTTGGCACCAGAAACACGTGGAAGAGGATGGAAGCTATCCGCATAGCAACTGGAACAAAAGCGATATGCTGGAATGCCTGGTAAACATCCATGCAAACGAACTGGTTGAGTTCCTTCTGTCGGAAGAGGAGCATCGCCAGGGAATTATTCCGGAAAAAGGAAAAGGGCCAGGCATAAAAGCCTGACCCTAAACCGTATACGAATCTGTGACAAGATCAGTATACGGCATACGGCGGAGAAAGTCAAGTTTTACAAGGGTTTAGCCGCCGTTTAGTCACTCGTTACAGTCATTAAACTTAGGCAGGGTGTAGAATGTCGTATTTGAGAAATAGCTGTTATCTCCCGTATTGCATCGAAGTAGAAGAAGTACATTCGAATAGGTATGGGAAGAGAGGATATAAGAGGGCACCGAGGAAGGAGCCGACCAGGGAAGAGATAGCAGAGGCGAATGAGCGCCGCCGCATTAAGAAGCTCTACCGAATCATAGCCACGAATTTTGATTTCGGAGATTATCACGCAGTCCTGACTTACCGGAAGGATGAGAGACCGACACCGGAACAGGCAAAGAAGATTCTTCGAACACTTCTCCGGAACCTGAGAAAAGCGTACCAGAAAAGAGGGGAACCGCTCCATTACATCATAGTAACCGAATATGAGCGGGCTGCCATCCATCATCATTTGATAATCAATGAGATTGGAGACACGATCAAGATTCTCAAAAGGCTGTGGCCGTATGGGGGAACACATTTCACGCCCATCTATGAGGCAGGAGAAGTGAAGGAACTGGCGGCGTATCTCATCAAAGAAACTCAGAAGAGCTTTCGGAAAAAGGACAACCCCAACAAGCTGGCGTATTCATGCAGCCGGAACCTGAAAAAGCCGGTAGTTAAAACCAAGGTTATCAAAGCGAACACCTGGAAGAAAGAACCGGTGCCGCCTGCTGGGTATATGATTCGGCGCGGCGATATCGTGACCGGAATTAATGTCCTGGGCTATCCGTACCGGTATTATACGATGGTCCGCATCACTGCCGGGAAAGGAGAGGGCTGGATAAAGCCAAGGAAATATGCACCTGAATCGAGAGGAGTACCGCCTGATTAAACGGATGAGCCGCGGGGAATTGCAGGACTACCTGGAAGAGGTTTCCGGAGAGCTGGAGAAAGAGGCGATCCGCAAAGAGGCGCTGCTGGATGCAAGGGAATCACTGGAAAAGGCAATTGATATCAAAGGATTAGGACCGATGCGGAAAGCAGAGATCCGGAAAAAATATAAAAAAGCAATGGAGGAAAAAGAGCATGGAAGAAAAACGGGAGCTGCCGGAGGGTGTTAAAGAAGAAATGGGCGCATGTATCTTTTGCGGTCAGACGTACATGTTTGCGAATGTCGGACTCAGTACGGAGCAGTTAAACGAAGCAGCGACGGAGAGATGCACCTGCGAGGAAGCAAAGAACTGGCAGGTGCAGCGGAATCGGGCGAAGAAGGTACGCAAGAAAACGGAAAGAATCTTTGCTAATGATAAGTGTCTGGATTTTATGCTGACGTCGGCGAATACGATCTTGTCCGGAGGACTGGATAAGGTAACGGTAAAAATGAATGATGGAACTGTGGGAACCATCGCGTGGACAAAAAAAGGCAGTGTCAAGATCCAGCGCAGCAAGACGATCCAGGACGCAGCGGAGGGATAAGATGTATGAGGTAACCGTAAAAATTGGCGGAAATGCCAGTAAATACTGGGCGTCGCTGGAATTTGACGATGCCAAGGGGAAGACTCATCGAAAAGAGATTGCCAGGGAGCGCAGCGCCACGAAATCAAGCAATACGCTGCAGGCGCTGATTGACGCCCTCGGCATTCTTCGGAACCCATGCGTTTTAACAATCTATACCGAAGACGATGCCCTGGCAGCAGCCTGGTCGAACGGATGGGTCAACACCTGGCAGCAGCATAGTTGGAAAAACGCTAAGGGGAATACGATACGGAATGCGGAGCAGTGGCAGCAGCTCTATGAGCTCATGGCACCACACGGGAGGCGATTTGTATGTCAAAAAGCATAATGGAACCAGTAGGGGCGTGGGAGTGCTGGAATTGCGGCGATACGCGGAACCTGGAAGTGCACCATATTTTTTATGGAATCCGTGCCAGAAAAAAGTCAGAACACTATGGTTTAAAAGTGCATCTCTGCCCTGGCTGCCATCGATGGGCAAAGACGGGGGTGCATGGCGGAAATCATGAATTAGATATTCGCTTGAAGCAGGAAGCGGAACGGCTTTTTGAATCAAAATACAGCCGGGAGCTGTTCAGACAGGAATTTGGCAAGTTTTACACAGAGGAAAATGCCGAAAACACGAATAAAACATTAGATCTTTTGGGGGTACAGTGGATATGACGGTGGATGATTTGTTAAAGGTATTAAGTAATCCTGATATGATCCGGATCATCAATGATGGCAGTGATGTTTATGTCGGATATCTCGGAACGATGCAGTATCACAAAGGGGATTTATCAAAAATCATGAAGCAGGAAGTACATTCATTCCAGTGTATTCCGGAAATCCGTCATAGGAATTGGAGAGAAAAGGGACTGGATGCCCCTCTTCTTCCGGACGCGATACCGACCTATGCGTATGCGGATCTGCAGAGCACACTATATTACACAATTTACATATAAAGGGGTAAAAAAATGAAGAAAACAGAAGGAAAACGCACTTCGGTTGCGGAATATGTGAGAAAAAGAGCCTACGGGGAAAGTGCGGGACCGGGAAAGAAAGAGGTTCTGCCTGTTTGTGAGAAAAGCGCGCAGCAGGAGGAAGTAAAAAGCGATTTGGAACTGCTTCAGGCATGTTGTAAGAAAGAAAAGTACTTCCTGGAAATGTTCCGGAAAGCGAGCGGTAGCAATGTGAATGATGTGAGAGCGAGGGCGCTGAAAGTGCAGGCATTTGAACAGGCGATCCAGGCACTGACGGGGGAGAAGACAGCGGAAGAAAAAGAAGAGCCGAAGGAACAGACCCCGCTTCCGGTTATGAAGAATAATACCCAGCGGAAGGAATGGCTGGCAGACTATCGCTCCTGGGGAGTCTGGTACGCAGACAAGCATATCGGCGCGGTTTACTACAAGTATGATTTTGATAACGGCGCGAAATTGATTGTCGAGGAATATGAGGACACACTTACCACCCTCAGAAAGACAGAAAAGAGTATTAGCCGGTATTATCATCTGGTGGGCGGTCCGGAGCCGGTCAGAAGGACGGACGGGAGTCCGAAATGGAGCCGTCACGAAAACTATACTAAATATCCGGACAGCGAAAGCGAGCTGGTAGAGTTTTTGAAAGATATACAGAAATAAACCTCTATGTGGCAGTTATATATTACCGAATATGCCATTGGTCTATAGAGCGAGGCTCCGGAACTCCACCGGAGCCGGAAAGGAGGCAGCTGTGAGAGCTGAAGAGATGAGAGATATTATCATCAGTAAATTAAAAGATGGACCCAAGACAACCCCCGAACTTGTTGAAATGACGGGATTCAGCCCCGAACAGATCCGGGAGCGGATGCGCCGGGCAAAAGTCGAGGGAATGGTGGAAAGTGCTGTGATAGACAAAGAATTTATGTGGTATGACAAAAAACAGTGGGATCATGTTGTACAGGTTAAAGAGGATAAAGGACCGATTACTTTCGGAGAATGTAAGAAATACGGGAGAGATTCCGGTTCAGAGCAGGGCACAGATGTGGACGGATCCAAGAAAGATCAGCTTTACGTACAATTCGAACTTTACAGATTTTGTTAAGAAAGTGCCAGAGGACGAGGCGGAGAGAATCAACACGACGATCAGATACACTTTGTTCGGTGTCGTGACGGATCAGACGAAGCTTACTGACCGAAAAACAGAAGATGTTGCTAACGAGGAAATTAAAAGGGAATTGGAAGGACAGAAGGAACAAAATTCGAGACTCGATGCAGAGCTGGATAAGTGCCGTATGCAGATTATGGACCTGGAAAATGAGAACGCCGGATACCGGGCACAGATTAAGATGTTAGGAGGAATGTATGATAAATTACTCAACAGAGCCATCAGAAGTTAAAGAATGCAGTAACTGTCTGTTTGAGTACACATGTAACTGGAAACCGGCAGGGGAGAATGACGCATGTGCAGACTGGAAGCCAGAAGGAGAGGAAGAAAAGTGAAAAACAAAGAATTAATTGAATATTTGCAAGGAAAACATACTAGGAAAAGGAGATAAAACACTATGCCAGAAAAAAACGAAACTAACAAAGTAAGCCTGATTGGAGAGGTAGTATCGGAATTTACATTCAACCATGAAGTGTTTGGAGAGAAATTCTATTTCGTGAGTTTGTCTGTTACTCGCTTGAGTGGACAAGTGGACGTGGTTCCGGTTTCAATCTCAGAGAGGCTTATGGACATATCTAAAGATTATCGCGGCACGACGATGGAGGTGCTTGGACAGTTTCGTTCCTACAACCGCCACGACGGAGAAAAAAGCCATTTGATAATGTTCGTGTTCGCGCAGGAAGTTCGACTCCTGGAAGAGCCTGCTGGATACACTGGAACGAATCAGATCTTCCTGGACGGATACATCTGTAAGAAACCTATCTATCGCCAGACACCGCTGGGAAGAGAAATCGCAGATATGCTTCTGGCGGTCAATCGATTATACGGGAAAACAGATTATATACCGTGTATCGTATGGGGAAGAAATGCCCGTTATGGATCCAGATTTGGTGTAGGAAGCCATGTGTGTGTTGAGGGGCGTATACAGAGCCGCGAGTATATGAAAAAACTGAGCGAAACGGAATGCGAGAAGCGCGTAGCGTATGAGGTATCAGTCAGTAAATATCTGGACAATAGAAGAAGCTTGGAAAAAGGAGAAGATGATGGAGGAGGAGTTGCTTAAAATGTCTGTAAATGCGAGGTGCGTTGGCTGTAAAGAACCGACAAAATTTGTAGCTGGTTTTTATGACGGTCCGAGGGGAGAACATGGCTGCTTTTATGATTGTGAAAACGAAGCTTGTGCGGTGAATCAGATACTTCGGTGTGCGGAGTCTAAAGAAGCTCAGAAGATGATGCAGATCCAGGAAGATAACGGTCGGCTTGGAATGTATGCGGGAGAGATAGCAGCGCTGCGGAAAGATGTAGGGCTCACGATAATGCAGATGTCGCAAATGGCCGGATGCAGCCCGGCGGAGTACAGCGCATATGAGCATGAACGGAAAAAGTTTGATCCGGAAGTATATCGAAAATGTAAAGGGTACCTGCATGAAAGAAGGGTGAAAAATGGAACGATTAACGAGTAAACGAGTAAACGGCATCAAGTCCGGCTATTGGTCTGCAGCCAAAAAGGACGAGCTGATCGCCAGACTGGCAGAATACGAGGATACCGGAAAGACTCCGGAAGAGATCCGGGGATTTGAAGAGACTGCCCGGAAAATGGTGGAGAGAACGATCTCTTTGCATCGAGAATTGAAAGCTGAACAAAGCAAGGATGAATGGATTCCTGTATGTGAAAAACTGCCGGAGCTGGAAACGTGGGTTCTGGCAACAGTAAAACGTCACCGCTGGATCAGCGACTACAAAGAGGAATATGTTCCAGATGATGAAAAAACAGATCATCCGGAAGCAGTCTATGTTACCCTGGCAAAGCGAAATACTGAGGGCTGGTGGTACATCGACATGGAATGCGACAGCTTGAATTACGACCTAAACCCAGAAGACTATGAAGGGAAAGAAGATTTAAGCTGTCCGCGGGTGGAGGTCCTTGCCTGGAAAATGATTCCGAGAGGCTGCGGGAATGAAAGAAACTGAACGAGGACGCATTTACCTGTGCGCGGTCTATGTGGGAGACCGGAAAGAAATTAAAAAAGAAGCGCAGCAAATAAGCATCCAGAAAGACGATATCTATGGTTACATAGTAGAGCCGGAGAATGGGCGGGCATACGGATACCCGACCATGCAGGATCTCCGGAGAGACTGGAAAAGGGGCTAAATCATGACACGAGCAGAGAGAAGAAGATCTGCACGGCAGCAGGAGGCGGCAGAGGTACGCTATCAGCTGACGGCAAAGGAAATCCGAGAAATCGAGAAAAGAGCGGTCGAATCAAAAAAAGAGCAGATTCGGGACAAAATCATGCAGGAAGTAAAAGAAGAGTGGAAACGTCGAGAGGAAATGCTTTCGGGAGAAGATGATGAGGTTGTGCTGAATGTTCTCAGTTTGCTTCTGGCGATTCCGGTCAAAGTTCTTTGTGAAAAATTTAAGTGGAAACCATATCCGCTGAATGAGGAAGAGAACAAAAATTCCAGAATTTTGAAATTCTCCCAGGCGGTAATCAAAGAGGCGAACGATATATTCGCAGACGAAAATGCGGATATCAGAAACTATGTGGAAGAAGTTTACCAGAAATACGGAATTAAATATCACATGGAAGATGCGTAAAAGAAAAAAGAGGAGCGGCTTATGTGAGGACTCGCTCCTCAAAAAAGAGGTATATGTTTATTATAGACAATCCCTTTGAAAAAAACAAGAGAGGGGGAAAACTATGGTATCAGCAAGCGCATTAATCAACATTATGCTCACGCAGATGCAGGAGTACATCAAGGAGGGAGCACTGAAAGATGTACAGCTGGTTATGTACATGAACCTGGCTGATTATAGTTTTTTGCGAAATGAAAATCAAACAGCAGTTAGTGAAAACTCGGATCGGATGTATGAACTGATTCAGCTCTGGCAGCAGGATCTACTTCTTCGGGGACTGACGACAGCGACGATCCGGCAGTACAGCCATGAATTGAAGCAGCTTATCATCTATATGGGGCTGAGTCCCCTGGAAATGCAGGAATATCATGTGAAAAATTATCTCGCATTTGGTAAAGTCGTAAGAAAATGGAAGGATAAGACTTATAACAGCAAGATTCGATCGCTGAAATCATTCTTCGCGTGGGCATATGAGAACAAAGAGATGCGAGAGAATCCTCTGAAAAATATCAAGACAACGAAAGAAGAGTACCGGATGCAGCCGATCCTCACAGCGGAGCAGAGGGAGATCATGCGCTGCGCCTGCCGGACAGAGCGGGAACTTGCGGTTCTGGATCTGCTTTATTCCTCCGGTGGTCGCGTGTCGGAGATTGTGCAGCTCAACATTGAGGATATGGATTTTGTCAACCGCCGTGCCAGAATCTACGGAAAAGGACGGAAAGAACGGGAAATATATTTTTCTCCCCAGGCCTCTCTTCATATCCGGGACTATCTAAATGAGCGCAAAGACAGCAATCCGGCATTGCTGGTGGGAGTCAAAGCACCATATGAACGTTTGAGCATAGCAGGGATCCAGTACATCCTGAAAGATATTCAGAGTCGTGATGAGCGTCTTCATGGTCTCAAGATATCGCCGCATACATTCCGCCGTACTTGCGGCACTGACATGATTAATCGAGGGGCGCCGGTCGAGATGGTCAAGGAAAAGCTGGGTCATGCCAAGGTGGACACCACACTGCAGTGCTACGCCCAGATCGGCACAGAAGCTGTGAGAGATGCAGACCGGCGCTATGGAGCAGCATAAGAGGAAATATATAAAACATACTCGGCTGGGTCTTGTTGGTTTGGCAGGAACCGGCCGTGGCAGCAGGAGGATAGGAAAATTGAACGACGAGGCAAAGATTCAGTGCCCGTTTTATTTATCAAAAAAGCGGGAAAAGCTCAGGCAGGCAATCACGATCACCTGTGAAAACATAGAGAATAATCTAGGCTTTGATGTCAAAAATATGCTGTCGTTCAAATCTATCAGAGAGCGAACAGACTGGATGGGGCTGTTCTGTGAAGATGAATACCAGAATTGCCCTTATTATAAAAAAATCTATAAAAAATATGAGGAGGCAGAAGCGTGGGAATTGTCCAGAAACAGAAAAGAGAGATTGAAAGAAAAGAAATGCAGATAAAAATGCTGAAACAAAGCATCACGGGAAGGGATCGGGCGATAGCGCTCTGGGAGGCACAGGCAAAAGGAGCGCGCGCGGTTCTGGAAGCTATCGTTAAACAACACGGTGGCAGGATGGAAGTGGATGCGACGTTGGCAGCAGCTGACGACAGAGATGTACGGGCAAAATTTGAGCCAGAAACCGAGAAGTGGATCATTGAGGTTGTTGAAAAAACGGAATAAAGAAAAAGCGCCGGGGGTTGCCCTGGCGCTTTTTGAAATTATGCGATTTCTGAAATGCGTTCCTTTAATCGTCTGACCTCATTCTCTAAACGATTAACCCTAATCAGAAGCATCTCCTTTTCTGTATCAACTTTTAGAGCGTCATCGAGCTTCCGGCTCAAATCAAGATGACCTTCAGCGATAATTTTAATATTTCGGTTGGTTTCATTTTCGAGTGTCAACTGAATATCTGTTATTTCTTCATTAAATGATTATTTTAAGGCTTTTGATCATGTTTGTGTTGTGACATGCGAAAGTAATTATGAAAAACTTAATAAAATATTGGAAGGTAGATCGGTTGGAATTTACCGAAGAAAAGTAATCAAAGAGCATCCTGCGTAAAAATGCGTGGGATGTTTTTTGTATTTGAATACTTGAGTTATGACTAAAAGTAAGTTAAACTTAGTCATAGAAAGTCATAAGTTAGTCATAGAATTTAGTCATAGAAGATTTAGAAAGGCGGAATGATATGATTTATACAGATAACCAGTTAAAATCGCTATTTAACAGATTCGTTTGGCCCATATTTCGCATGTAACACTTGTTGATTCAACACACCAGAAATACAAATATAAACGTTCTGCGCCTTGAATCCTAAACATGAAAGTATTTTGAACACTCCTGTCTGTAAGATCATCCACAGAAGATGAAATAGGAATCTGACAGCTCTTTTCATATAATTGTAGAGTTTGGCTTGCATTGTCTACCTTAGAATCGATGTATACAGATGGTTTAGTGGTTACTTTGGCTTTATACCCAATGATATAACTTCCCGGTACTAAATCGATGAAGAATACGAAGAAAAGACTCGCTATTAGTGGCGGGTCTTTTTACGTGGGAGAAAAGTGAATAAAAAACTGGCAAAATAGAACCGGAAGGAGGTCAAAACGGATGGCGAGAGCGAAATATCAGGAATGGATTGATGATCCGGACAAGAGGACTCTGCTGTCCGGATGGGCCCGGAAGGGACTGAGCGACCAGCAGATCGCGAAAAATATAGGGATTTCAAGGTCCACGCTGAATGAGTGGAGAAAAAAATATCCGGTCATTGCGGACACATTAAAAAAAAGCAAGGAAATCGCAGACACAGAGGTGGAAAATGCCCTGTATTTGAAATGCATCGGCCACAAAGTCCAGCTAAAGAAAACTTTCAAGGTCCGGAAGATTGAATATAACGATGCCGGTCGGAAAATCAAAGAAGAGGAGCATCTGGAAGTGGGAGAGGATGAGGTCTATATCCCCCCAGATACCAAGGCGATCATCTTCTGGCTGACGAACCGCGCCAGGGAAGACTGGAGAGAGCGCCAGAATATCCAGGAGGAGCAGGAGGAAGCTGGAGAGAGCGGCGTGATCATGCTGGCGCCGGCGGATGTGGAAGGAGTGCAAGAGGAAATTGAACGATACAAAAAGCAGAAGAGTGATCTGGCAGCCGCAGCCGAAACAGGCGCTGATGATGAATAGAGGGGAGGACGAAGCCCTATACGGTGGGGCAGCAGGCGGAGGGAAGTCTGATTTTCTTCTGGCGGAAGCTCTCCGCCAGGTACACATCCCCCATTACCGGGCGATCATATTCAGAAAGACCTATCCGCAGCTCACGGCACTGATAGACCGCTCACGCGATGTTTATCAACCGGCATACAGAAAAGCCAGGTACAACGAGACGGGGCACGTCTGGAAGTTCCCCAGCGGCGCAAAAATTTACTTTGGTTCGATGCAGCACACTAAGGACCGGAAAAATTACCAGGGTAAACAGTACGATTTTATCGGCTTTGACGAACTTACACACTTCACATGGGATGAATACTCCTATATGGTTTCCCGTAACCGTCCCGCAGGTCCGGGAACGCGTGTGTATATGCGCTGTACAGCCAACCCGGGCGGCATCGGTCACGGCTGGGTAAAACAGCACTTTGTTAAGGCGGCGGCGCCATATAAGACAGTAGTACATGAATATGAGATTCTGGATCTGCATGGCAAAAAGACTAGCCTGTATAGAACGTCCTGTTTTATCCCATCGACAGTGTTTGATAATAAAGAGCTGCTTAAAAGCGATCCGAATTACCTCGCCGCGCTGGCATCGCTTCCAAAGGCGGAACGTGAGGCGCTGCTGTATGGGGATTGGGATAGCTTTTCGGGGCAGGTATTTGAAGAGTTCCGGGATAATCCGTTGGGATATGAAACCCAGCAATACACGCACGTCATTAAACCGTTCCGAATCCCCGCAGACTGGGCGATATACCGGGGCTTTGACTTTGGCTATGCAAAACCGTATTCGGTCGGCTGGCATGCCGTAGATCATGATGGATGCATCTACCGCATCAAAGAAATGTACGGCTGCACAGGAGAGCCGAATGTAGGTGTCAAGATAGCGCCGAACGAGATAGCCAGACAGATCCGCGAGGTGGAGCAGGCGGATCCGATGTTAAAAGGGCGCAAAATCATCGGGATAGCGGATCCGTCTATCTATGATAGGTCACGCGGGGAATCGATCGCGGAAATGATGGAACGTGAAGGAATTTACTGGTCTCCGGGCGATAACACCCGCCTCGCTGGTAAGATGCAGTATCACTATCGTCTTGCCTTTGACTCAAATGGCCGGGCGATGTTTTACGTGTTTGATACCTGCAAGGACTTCATCCGCACGATTCCGGCATTGGTATATGACGAGCATAACGTAGAGGATATAGACACGACCCAGGAGGATCACATCTACGATGAGTGTCGTTATGTCCTCATGGAGCATCCGATTGCCCCGCGTCAGAGTATTGTCCAGGAGATACCGCAGGAGGATCCGCTGGATTTGTACAAACAGAAACGTCTTGTATTGAGAGTATAGGAGGAAATCATGGAAGAAAAAGTGATACAGACCAAAATAGGAGAGGAAGAAGCAAGAAAAGCACTTGCTATTCTGGAAAAGTACAAACAGGGAAAGAAATCCCTGGATGAAAGATTGATTGATAATGAACAGTGGTGGAAGATGCGCCACTGGGATCGGTTTAAAAAGAAAAATAAGAACGGGAATGCAATCGAACCGGCCAGCGCATGGCTGATCAACTCGCTCATCAATAAGCACGCTGATTTTATGGATAATTATCCAGAAGCGAATATATTGCCGCGTGAGGAGTCAGACAAAGAAACAGCCAAGATTTTATCAGATGTTATTCCGTTTATCATGGACCGGAACGAGTACACTGCAGTCTATTCAGAAGCGACCTGGCAGAAAATCAAAATGGGAACGAGCATTTATGGAGTGTTCTGGGATGCTCACAAGGAGAACGGTCTGGGCGATATCTCGATTAAAAAATGTGACCCGCTCAAAATGTATTGGGAGCCGGGAATTGATAAAATCCAGGAATCCAGGAACCTGTTTTATCTGAATGTTATGGATAACGACCTGATTGAACAGGAATATCCACAGATGCAGGGAAAACTGAATGATACTTTGATTAGTGTCCAGGAGTACCTGAATGATGATTATGTCGATACAACCGGGAAATCATTAATCATTGATTGGTATTACAAGAAAACAGTTTCCGGTATGTCCGGAGATGTGCCGGTTATGAAAACAGTGCTGCATTATTGTAAAATCTGTAATGGAACCGTACTCTATGCATCGGAGAACGATCCAAAAATGGCTGACGGTTGGTATAAACATGGACAGTATCCGTTTGTGTTCGATCTCATGTTCCCGATTGAGCACAGTCCTTTCGGCTTTGGATATCTGGATATAATGAAAGACTGCCAGGAGTATATTGACAAATTGGGCCAGTCAATTTTGCAGAATTCGATCGCAGGTTCCAGACCGCGGTATGCGTGCAAAGACAGCTCCGGATTCAATGAGGAAGAATTTTCGGACCTGTCGAGGGATATTGTGCATTACAACGGATCCAAAGAGGACATGTTGCCTCTTACAGTGGCATCTCTTCCAGGCATCTATTATCAGGTTTACCAGGGGAAAATTGAGGAATTAAAAGAGACTTCCGGAAACCGTGACTTTTCACAGGGCGCGACAGCTTCCGGAGTAACGGCAGCTTCCGCTATTGCGGCACTGCAGGAGGCAGGCAGTAAGCTGTCAAGGGATATGATAAACGGCTCTTATCAGGCTTTTCAGAGTGTTGTAAATATTGTTCTGGAACTCATCAGGCAGTTTTACACCGCGCCGCGTGTCTTCCGTATCACGAATGACACGGGGGAGAATTTTGTATCATTCGATAACTCCGGTATGCAGATCCAGGAGATGGAAGTGGGATTTACAGGCATGATTGCGGAGCGTAAGCCCGTATATGACATCAAAGTACAGGCACAGAAAGCAAGCCCGTTTACAAAGATTTCCCAGAACGAACTGGCTAAAGAAATGTACAATCTAGGCTTCTTTAATCCGCAGTTAGCTGATCAGGCACTGGCTTGCCTCGAAATGATGATGTTTGACGGCAAAGAGGAAGTTATGCGGAAGATTGCACAGAATGGAACCATGTATCAGCAGATGCAGCAGATGCAGAACACTATGAGCCAGATGGCAGCGGTAATCGCCCAGAGTACCGGCGATACGCGCCTGTTAGATGCAGTGGGAGCAATGGGACCGGTGGAGCAGCCGATCGTGTCCGGTGGCAGCGGCAAATCCGCCCAGCTTGATGCGATGGGGAATGCAACCAGGGAAGCAGCCAGTTCGACCGCCGGAAAAGCACGGGAACGCGCAGCGAAGGCGGCGACGCCGAAGGGAGCAGAATAATGACGAAAGTAATTGAACGACGGGAAAATGAAGTAACCGATTTCATTATCGACGGGCACGCGGAGAAAGTGAACCCGGATGAGGGGAATATCCTTTGTGCAGCGGTGTCGATGCTGGGACAGACCTTACTCGAGTGTTTGTGGCGGATGGATGCCAATGTGCGGACGGAAAGCCGGGACGGACATATAGCAGTCAGGTTTTATCCAGATGATGAAAATTCGGAAGAAATTGAGAATCTTTTGAAATTCATAAAAACCGGCTTTTGCCTTTTAAAATCAAGGTATCCGGAGCAGTTTGACCTAGTGGGAGATTTTGAGTTTTGATTATGTAAAAATATAAGCATAGGCACGCCGGAGAGACGGCAGGAGACAGCTGGAGAGACAGACGGACACGCCGGAAAGACGGCAGAGGACAAGCTGGAAAGACAGCCGACACGCCGGAGAGACGACAGATAGGCACGCCGGAAAGACGGCAGAAAGGGAAAAAAGATGATTAGATTGAACCTCAGAATGTTCGAAGGTGGAGAAGGAGGCGCAGCGGGAGCGACTACAGGAGCCGCACCGGCAGAAAATGGAACGCAGACATCAGGAGCAAGCGGAATACAGGCAGAAGGTGAAAAGCCAGCCGAAACCGTAGAGGAGACCCCGGAAGAACGCGCGAAGTCCTATAACGACCTGATTAAAGGCAAATTCCGTGATATGTACGACGCAGACGTGCAGAAGGTAATCAAGAGCCGTGTGGGCGACATGAAGCAGATGCAGAAGCAGATGCAGGAGCAGTCGGACATCATCGGTCTGATGGCAAAGAAGTACGGTCTTGCGTCCGATAACATGGCAGATATTCGCACAGCACTGGAAAATGATGATATGTTTTGGGAAGAGGCAGCAGCCGACCAGGGCATGGCGGTAGACAGCTATAAGAAGATGATGAAGCTGGAAGTGGAAAACGAATCATTCCGGAAAGCCAAGGAAGAGGCAGAGCGTAAAAACCAGCGGGATGCAGTATTTCAGAAATGGGACCGGGAAGCGGAAGAACTGAAACGATTCTACCCGCAGTTTGATTTGCAGACGGAAATCCAAGATCAGAGATTCCTTGACCTGATGGGCGCAGGCATCAATATGCGTACAATCTATGAGACTCTTCATCATGATGAAATAATTCCGGCACTGATGCAGCAGACAGCCAAGGCAACCGCCAAACAGCAGGCGGCAGCCGTGCAGAGCGGTCAGATGAGACCGGCGGAGAATGGCATGTCAAGCCATCCGGCAGCGCAGATCGTAAAGGATCCTGCAAAGATGACCAAGGAAGAGCGCCAGGAATACGCCAGAAGAGCAGCAAGAGGGGAGATCATTACATTCAGAGAGTAGGAGGATGGAATGATTTACTTAGATTTAAGATTATTTGATGATGTAACAAACACCACTGGTTCGACCGGTACAGGAAACGAACTCAGTCATGAGATGAAGACGTACTATGACAAGACCTTGATTGACATTGCGGGTCCGCGTCTGGTACACGATCAGTTCGGCCAGAAACGACCGATCCCAAAAAACGGCGGTAAAACAATCGAGTTTAGAAAGTACACCCCGCTCAGCAAGGCACTAACCCCGCTGACTGAGGGCGTAACCCCGGAAGGCAACAAGCTGGATGTCAGCATCGTGACGGCGACCGTCAAACAGTACGGTGATTATATCAGACTGTCTGATATGCTGCTTATGACAGCGATCGATAACAACCTGGTGGAAGCCATGAAACTCTTAGGCGATCAGGCTGGTGCCACTCTGGACACTGTAACCAGAGAAGTCCTCAATGGCGGAACGAATGTACAGTATGCAGAGGGACAGACCGCATCGAGAGCCACTTTAACCCAGAACATGAAACTGACCGTCAAGGCGGTTAAGATGGCAGTCAGAGCGCTGAAAAAACAGAACGCTCCGAAGATTGACGGCTGGTATGTCGGAATCATCCACCCGGATATCGCCTATGACCTCACGGAGGATGAGGAGTGGAAAGATTGGCACAGATACACCAATCCGGAAAACGCTTACCAGAACGAGATCGGAGAGATTGGCGGCGTCCGTTTTGTAGAGTCCACCGAAGCGAAGATCTTTGCAAAGGCAGGAGCTACGGGAACAGGAAGCGATAAGATCGACGTATACTCAACGCTGATCCTCGGTGCGAACGCATATGGAATCACGGATGTTGAGGGCGGCGGTCTTGAAACGATTGTAAAACAGCTTGGTTCCGGTGGTACAGCCGATCCGCTGAACCAGAGAGCAACAGCCGGATGGAAAGCCACCAAGACGGCGGAACGTCTGGTAGAACAGTACATGGTGCGTATTGAGACAGGAAGCACATTCTCGGAAGGAAAGGGGAACTAAATGGCAGCGAAGAAAACGGAAGAAATGACCGAAGAAGTAAAGGTTGGGGAGACAACCGAAGAGGTAAAAGCCGAAGCAAAACCGGAGGAGAATCCGGATGAGCGTGTAAACATCTACCTGATGCGAGACTCTGACAAGTACAAGGGGGATGTCTTTGTGCAGGTGAATGGTATGGGATACATCATCCAGCGCGGAAAGAATGTAAAAGTTCCGAAAGCGGTTGCTGAGGTGCTGCAGAACTCCCAGGAACAGGACTCCAGAACAGCGGAGCTCATCGACCAGGAAACGGAAAAATTCGAAAATGGTTTGAAGATGCTGATCTAAACCGGACGGGATGCGTGCGCAAACACGCATCCTGTTTTGAAAAAGGAGGAAGAGATGATAACGATTGAGAATAGACAGATGCTGATTCCGCGCGGAGAAGAGATAATCGGAACCAGCGCGGACAATCTGTGTGACACCAGAACATTCTCACTCCCGCGCATATCTGCCACCCTTTTAGATTTGTCCGCTCTGAAATTCTTCCTCGATTTGGAATATGCCGATGGAACCAAGGACACGGATTCTTTGCAAGCGACATATGAGGATGCTCGCATCCTGCTCCTGTGGCAGATCCGGAATACACAGCTGCGCGTTCCTGGGGCGGTTTTTATTGCAATTCGAGGATATGACGATACCGGGACGATGCGATACACATCATACAAGACGCCGGTATACGTAGAGGATGCAATCAACACCCCGGAAGGAAAGCCGGGACTGAGTGAATTTGAACGCCTGGAAAAGGAACTGAATGCCGGCCTTGGAAAAGCGGAGGAAGCCACGAACAAGGCGGATACCGCGGCAGGGTTGGCAAATTCGGCAGCGACCAGGGCGACGACGGCAGCAGAGGAAGCGGAGAAGATCCGAGAGGATGTTGTAGGAAAGTTAGAACGTGGGGAATTAAAAGGAGATAAGGGAGATAAAGGCGAAAAAGGAGATACCGGTCTGCAAGGACCGCAAGGCATCCAGGGTGAAAAAGGAGATACCGGTCCGCAAGGACCGCAGGGAATCCAAGGAGTGAAGGGGGAGAGCGGTGTCATGGTTCCGGCATCGGGAATGTTTTCGCTCTATCTGGACCCGGAAACAGGGAATCTCTATGCAGATTATCCGGATGGAGAGAAGCCGCCAGCATTCCATTATGATTCGGAAACAGGGAATCTCTATTATCTTACAGGAGAGGATGTGAAAAACGATGGCTAGGATTTTAATTGGAAATATCAAAGGACCGCAGGGACCACAGGGAATCCAGGGAGAGACTGGTCCGCAGGGCTTACAGGGAATCCAGGGAGAGACTGGCCCACAGGGACCGCAAGGCATCCAGGGCGAAAAAGGAGACACTGGCCCACAGGGACCGCAGGGCATTCAAGGACCGCTTCCGCCACTGATAGCAAATTATCTTGCTACGGAATCCGGAAAAGCGGCATTGGATGCGATTGTGGGGAAACTGCTGGATGAGAGATTGACGGCAGCGGAGAAATCACTTACTCAGTTAAATAGCGACCTGGGAAAACAGTATTGGAGCTCACTGGAAACATATAATGTTTCTGTCATAAATTCATGGAATCGAGGAACAAAATCAATAACGCTTCCTGCTGGCGCATACATCATAGGGCAGCGCTCTGATGTACAATGCTTAAACAGCATATATCTTGATACGAGAATAGATACCTTCGAACAAGAACTACCTTTATATGAAAAAGCCTTACACATTCCCACAAGCACAGCACGTAATAATGCGACTGAATATCGTTCATGTAATAATACCTTTACTATGGGGTTTTCCAAGGAAACCACTTTATATTTTTTCTGCTGGGCTGATTCGCCTATCACGATTCAATACGAAATATGGGCGATTAAAATTAAGTGAAATAGCGAGAGTTTTTTTATTCCAATATCATATTTTAAAACCAATATAAATAAAACAAAAGCGGATCAACCATTTAATTGAGTAATAGAGGGGCGAAATGTTCACGGTAAAGAAAAATAAGATCGAAAATGGACACGATTGCTGGGGAAGAAGTGAATTCGATAATGTGTATGATGTTTATCACAATAACGAATTTGTATGTCGTATGATGAGCGATCCGACAGAATTAATCAACAAAGTTAATAACATCGTAAAAAAGGAGGAGAGTCCAATGAATAAATACATCGGAACAAAAATGATTGAAGCGGAACCAATGACGAAGGGAGTTTACAACGAAAGTAGAGGCCGAGCTGTTCCAGGGGATCCGAACGATGCGGGATATCTGGTAAAGTACCAGGATGGTTACGAGTCATGGAGCCCGAAGGAAGTATTTGATAAGGCTTACATGAAAGTAGATGATAATACAGATCTTCCGTCTGGTGTCAGCATCGGCCAGAAGATGGTAGATGAGTTCATTGCATACACGGAAACGAAGACGATGGGAACGAAGACAACGGTAGTTCGCTGTGTGCTCAGAAACGGATTTGAAATTGTAGAATCAACCGGATGCGTGGACGAGAAAAATTATTCGGAGAAGATTGGATATGAAATCTGCATGGGTAAAATTAAAGATAAGATTTGGGAGCTGTTAGGCTTCCTGTTACAGACGGCATGGAAGGGAATTCAGTAGGAGGGAAGAAATGAAAGCAATGTTATCACAGCCGATGGCTGGCAAAACGGACGAAGAAATTGTAGAAACAAGAGAAAAGGCAATAGAAGCACTGAAGGAAAAAGGGTATGAGATTGTAAATACCTTATTCACAGATGAATGGTATAGCAGCGAGAAAATGAAAGAACGTGGAGTGGAACAGATTCCGCTGTGCTTCCTGGCAAAGAGCCTTGAAAATATGTCTTTATGTCATGCTGCATATTTCTGCAAAGGATGGGAAAAGGCAAGAGGATGCCGGATCGAACATGACGCTGCGGTTGCCTATGGTCTTACAGTACTTTATGAAGAATAAGGAGGGATATCATGGATAAGCTTATTTTAAAGGACGGAACGAAGATTGAGATGGTAGCAGGAGCATCTCTAGGCGCGCTTCAGATTGAGAGCGAGAGTCGGGAGACTATGCTGGAGATTTGGAAAAAGCTGACAGACGAAAATCTGAAATCGATCCGGATCGAAACGTCAGACGGTCTGACGGTGGGAAAATATGAAGATGTCCTTCTGGTTTCTGAAACATCCGCTGTTGAAGGGGGCAAAGTAAAAACCAGCTTCAATATGCGTGAAAAGACATCCGAAGAAAAACGTCTGGACGCATTGGAAGAAAGTCAGGAGATCCAGGATGAGGCGATCATAGATCTCGGTGATGCGGCGAGTGAGCTTGCGGAGAAAGGAGGTGCTAAGTGATGGGGGCTTTTTATGGAAAGAAAATCAGAGACGGGAAAATGACACTTGAAAAGGTGCCGTTATATTGGCGTAAGGTAACCGAGAAATGGTTGGAGGAGCATCCGGAGGGATAGAATGATCGATACAGAAATTGCAGTAGCCTTGATCGCGTCCGGCGGAGGTGTCCTGGGGGCTTTTGCAGGTGTGATTGCATCGGCGAAGCTCATGACATACCGGATGGGGCAGCTTGAAAAGAAAGTTGAAAAGCATAATACAGTAATCGAACGCACGTATAAGCTGGAAGAAATACAGGCTGTCATGCAGGAACAAATCCGAGTGGCGAATCATCGTATCCAGGATTTGGAGGAGGGAAGAGCTTGAAAGAAAAACTTGCGAAACTGATTGATGTAAAAAGCCTTATGACATTAGCATTGACAGCGGGATTCATTGGGCTGACGTGTTCCGGAGAAGTATCCGGACAGGAATACATGAGCATTTTCACTATGATTGTAGGGTTTTATTTCGGAACCCAGGCAGAGAAAGCAAGAAAATAGAAAGAGAGGAAAGAAAAGATGAGTTGTAACGTACATGGAAACAAGAATGCAAACGAAGTACATAACTATAGCGCTAAGAAAGCGCAGAAATTAGGGCATCCGGAAATGACGGTAGATCCAGAGTGCACCTGCGACGTTGGCTGCACGGGTCCGGCAAAAGAAGGAAAAGGGAATACGCCGGTAGGACCGGGAGCAGAAACAAAAAAGCCGGGACCGGCAGATGAGTGCAAATAATGATTTAGGGCGGATATTTTCCGCCCTGTGTTCGTAGAAAGGACAAATATGAGAGATATTACATTGTGCCATCCGCGTCTCCAGCGTCTTGCGGGTGCGTGGATGAAAGCCTGTGTGACACAAGGGATTGCAGTGACAATTGGGGAAACATTCCGGACAGTAGCAGAGCAGGATGCCCTCTATGCTCAGGGACGTACAAAACCGGGAAAAAAGGTAACCAATGCACCGGGCAGCAGCTACAGTTCACAGCATCAGTGGGGAATCGCCTTTGATTTTTATTTAATAATGGACATTGATGGAGATGGTAGCACGTCAGATGATGCATTTAATGACAGAACAGGAATGTTTAAAAAAGCGGCTGAGATTGCCAAGGGGCTGGGACTTGCCTGGGGAGGAGATTGGAAGAGCCTGGAAGACAAACCGCATCTTTATCTGCCGGACTGGGGCAGTGGCACGGGAATTTTGAAGCAGAAATATGGGACATTTGAGAATTTCAAAAAGACTTGGGCGGCGGAGGATGGAGCTGCAGCTTCACAGCCGAGCGCCCCGCAGGTATCGATCACCGATCTGAAAGAGGTAAAGAGCGGCATGCGCGGTCTGTGCATTCTGGCATCGCCGACATTGATTATTCGAACAATCCCGGGCGGGGCAGATTCCGGAAGACGTTATAATAACGGAGAGCACGTGCAGCCGCTTCGGAAGTGCTTTGTAAATGGAAAACCTTGGATCGAGACCTCGCTCGGATGGATTTCCGGGGAGTATGTCGGAGGCTGGATTTGGCAGGATGGACGCTGGTGGTATGTCCTGAAAGGTTACAAATATCTGCATGATACAGTCTGCCGGATTGATGGACAGTTGTATGCGTTCGATTCGGACGGCTGGATGCTGACGGCGGATAGAATCGCGGAAGATGGACATATCCTGTGACAAAACGAAGCAGAGACGAAGAAAGAATTTTTCCAGTCGAGTCCACGTGAAAAACTGCATATTTCAAGAGATATTAACGAGATGCCCTGCCACATGCCTGGTGGGGCATTTTTGCGTGGGAGAAAAACACATAGGAATCTGGCACAATAAAACTCAAGGAGGCGATGCGATGAAAATAGCGGAAGTGCTGGCGAGAGTAGATGATGAAAAACTGAATCAGTATGATGCCAGGGTAAAAACGGCGTGGCTGTCAGAAGTAGAAGGAATGGTTGTAGACGACATCCTAAATGCGGCGGAGGGCAATGACATAGAATTTGACGGGTACGATTATGACCGGGACTCTGAAAAGACCCTTATGGTGCCGGATCGCTTTGGAGATATCTATGTAAATTATCTTGCCGCCAAGATTGACTATAAGAACGAGGAAACAGAGCGCTATAACAACAGCGTGGCAGCATATGAGGCGTCTTTCCAGGCGTTTGCATCCTATTACCGTAGAAATCATATGCCGAAGGAAAAAGCACAATTTAGGGGGTGGTAAGATGCGTCTGCCAATCGTAAATCCGATTACCAGAACCAAGAAACAGGAAGGAGTGTTCGGCGGCTTAGATACCAGGTCGAGCGTCCAGGATGGATATTTCGCAGATATGAAAAATATGTCCTCTGATTACTATCCAGCAGCAGGACCGCGTCAGGCGCGTGGAGAGTCAATAAAGACATTGGAGACTCCGAACGGACTTTATTGGAAAAATGGACTGGCGTATGTGGATGGAGAAAAATTGTACTATAAGGAACAGGAAAAAGGAACAGTGACAGATGGCAAAAAAGTTATGGTCGGAATGGGGGCCTATATCATCATTTTCCCGGATAAGGTTTACTTAAATACGGATTCCGGGGAATTTGGTTCAATGGAGAAATCTTTTATCCAGGCTTCGGCGGCGACGTTTGCGCCGTCATACACCGGCTCAACCTATACAAAAATTTCCTGCACCGGAATCGGAAAACAATTCAATCAGTATGACGGCGTGGAAATATCCGGATGCACGAATGCAGATTACAATAAAACGGCCACTATCCAGGCAAAAACGGATGATAGCATTACAATCATCGGTGTATTAGAAAATAGTTTTACACAGGCGAGTGGTTTGAAGATAAAGCGGAAAGTACCGGATATGGATTTTTTAACGGAATGCGAAAATCGATTGTGGGGATGCAGTAGCAAAAACCATGAAGTATATGCGAGCAAGCTGGGCGATCCTCTGAACTGGAACGTTTTTGAAGGTATTTCGACAGACTCCTATGCGGCAACGATCGGATCGGATGGAGATTTCACGGCAGCAGCTACATATTCCGGATATGCGCTTTTCTTTAAGGAGCATACAATTCATAAGGTCTATGGAAACAAACCGTCAAATATCCAGATTCAAACGCAGGAGGCGCCGGGCGTAAAGAGTGGGTGCAGTGCTAGTGTTCAGGTCGTTGGAACTACGCTGATCTATCTTTCTGGTACGGGTGTACATGGCTATACCGGCGGCGTTCCGTTTACGCTATCGGATGTTCTGGAAAAACTCGCGCTGTCGGATGGAATCGCAGGGAAATACCAAGGAAAGTATTATCTGTCAGCGGAGACGGGAAAAGGAAAACAACTGCTGGTCTATGACACAGCAAAACGGCTCTGGCATAAAGAAGATGATACGCAGATGCTTCTTACCGCACCCGGAGGAGGACAGCTCTATTATGTCGATCAGGATAAAAACGTCCGCACCATTACCGGAGGGGATGAGCTGGTCGAATGGTATCTTGAAACGGGAGATCTGGAAGAAGGAAGCCTGAATCGAAAGTACATTGGAAAGATTCAGTTCATGATAGAGCTGGAACGTGGAAGCCAGGTGGATGTGTTTCTGAAACACGATTCAGATGCAGCTTTCCGCCGGATGATTACCATCTTCGCAGATAAAAAGCGGACGTATTCGATTCCAATTAAGCCGATGCGCTGCTTCTATTATCGGTGGAGGTTAGAAGGCAAGGGAAAAGCCCGATTGATTGCCGTCGGAAAGTACATCAACGAAGGGAGTGAGATCTGATGGCACAGTTCAAAGCGATCGATGGCTTTAATAGTATGGATACGAAAGAACTGACAGGATATCTCTATCAGCTCAACGAACAGCTTAAATATATGTTCAACAATCTTACTCCGGAAGATAACTATTCCAATCAGGCGCTGCAGAAATATCTGGAGGATGAGAAAAGGGTAGCATCCCTGAAATTCGATTTGGATGGTTTGAAAGTTGAAGTGAGCGATTTCGAAAAGAATACGAATGCAAAGTTTGAAGTTACAGACAGCAAAATCGATATGAAAGTAACGAAAGGAACCGTATCGTCGGAGATTTCATTGGAATCGGGACAGGTTACGATATCCGGAAATCGTCTGGTGGTAAATTCAACGAATTTCAAGTTAGATGCTTCCGGAAATGCTACATTCTCCGGAAATGTAAAAGGTGCAACGATCACTGGTTCAAGAATCCGCTGCAAGGGTGGAGCATTTGAAGCCAATGAAGACGAGGTTTATATCGGAGGATTCTATACGTTTGATACCAGCATGGGACAATATCTAGGCACCGGCGATCAGAGCACAGGAATGGGTGATAATGATTTGTATTGCTTTTGGACTGGCTGGGATGGCACAGGAAATATCAGCGATACAAAGCCGCAGAGGATCCTGGATCACTATGGATGTGTCTTGTCTCCGTCCAACGCCTATGCACAGGAATTATATCTCAATCACCCTGTTTTTTCTGGGAAGACCCACTATTGGGGCGTAGCGGAAACGATCCAGGATATTTATGATCGCCTGGATAGTTTGGAAAGCAGTAGTTAGGAGGTACCATGAAAAAATATGTGTATGAAGAGCTCGCCATCAAAGCGATTGTCAGTGCTCTCGATAGAATGAAAGTGGAGGGGATTACCCAGGCAGAGAATCTGGTAAAGATTGCTGCTATCTTAAATGCGGGCGAGATTATCGAAGAAAAAGAAGAAGGGAAGGATGAATAATGGCGGTTGGAAGTATTGTTGATTATCTGAGCAGCTCCGGAAGGGATTCCAGCTACGCTGCCAGGCGGAAACTTGCCGAAGAGTATGGAATATCTGGATATTCCGGGAAGGCAAGCCAGAATACAAAATTGCTGGGAATGCTGCAGAACGGGTCAGCGACAAATAATGCGGCGAAGATTCAGGGGCTTGCAAATGCAGCGCCATCGAACCCGTCCAGCAATGTAACTGCGGGGGTAGCCACGGCAAGCGGTTCGACCGAGGCGAAGCCGATGTACCAGAGGTCTGACCGAGTGAATGAATACTACAATAAAACTCGGAATCTGGAGAAGAACAAGCCGGATGAATTTGAAAGTAAGTACGAAGATCAGATCTCAAGTATCCTGGATAATATCATGAACCGTCCGAAATTTTCGTACACCTCGGAGGATATGGTAAACGATGATTTATATAAAATGTACCGCGATCAGTATATGCGCCAGGGAAACCTTGCTATGCGCGATACGATGGGGAATGCGGCGGCGCTGACCGGCGGATATGGGAATACATACGCGTCGGCAGCAGGGCAGCAGGCGTATGACAATTATGTCGCTCAATTAAACAATAAGGCTCTGGACTTCTATGATCGGGCATACCAGCGTTATGCGGATGAAGGACAGAATCTGTACAACCAGATGAATGTAGTGACAGGTCTGGACAATACAGATTACCAGCGTTATAGGGATGGCGTCAACGATTACTATAACGACCTGAACTATTATAACGGTCGGTACAATCAGGAATATGGATATGATTACGGTGAGTATCAGGACCGCGTGGCAGCAGACCAATGGGCGCAGGAATTTGCATTCCAGAAGCAGCAGGCAGCACAGGAGCAGGCGAACTGGGAGGCTGAGATGGCGTTAAGGAGACAGGCGGCGGCAAGTTCTGGCAGAGGTCGGGGGAGATCATCTAGATCATCTTCAAAAAAGAAATCTAGTTCGTCGGGGACATCAACAGCAAATGCAATATCGTGGGCTGATGCTAAGAATGCATACACGAAAGTATATAAGAAAGAAGGCGCAGAGGCGGCAAATAATCTAATGAACTATATGCAAAAAGCGGGTGCGGTTGATATGTATAAGGATAAGGCAGATGCGAAATCGAACCCGCAGGCATTGCTCAGCAAGATGGATATACCACACGCCTCAAATGTTGTGCAGGCTAATCAGAATTATTTGGAATCGAATAGTGCATGGAACAGTGCGGCAAATGCATGGAGGAAGAAATGGAGCGGTACAAAGTAGATCAATTAAAAAAAGGAAAAGAGCTGTATGAAAAGTATGTTGGAAAAGCGGGTGACACTGGAGAAACGTCGCCTAAAACAACTTCCAACCGTTCTACACAGTCTTCTGGGGCAACTCAAAAGAAAAAAAACGTCACAATGGCGGAGCGGAGGTTGGAAGAGGGGAAGAGATTATTTGATAAATATGTTGGTCCTCAAACATTTAATCGAGAACAGTTATACCAGCATATGCAAAAGAAAGAAGCAGAAAAAAGACTGGCACAGGAATATGCAGCCACAAAGACGAAGCAGCCAGCGGCAGCCAAAGTATTCTCTCGGCCTCAGACCAGCGCAAACGGAACAAAACCATATAGCAATCAGGAATTTACCCAAATGGTTCTTGATTATGCGAAGCGGAACCCGGAACGAGGCAAACAGAATTTCCGTGCATCTTCGGGACTTACATATTCAGGAAAACGGGGAAATATTTCGTATACACAGGCACAGAAAGATCCAGGATACAAAGACTATGTAAAAAAGGGAAGCCAGAGCGCACAGGGATATTCAGACGGTTTTATCGGAAATTTAAAAATGGCAGCCAAAGTAAGGGGATTCGGTTCACCGGATGGCCGTGCAGAGTTCCTGAATGCTGATGAGAAAGATATGTATAATTATCTGCTCGGAAAGTATGGGAAGGAGACAGCGAGAGAGTTTGAGCAGAGCCTTGGAGATGTAACAGCTGCAAGGCTTAGACATGATGAAATAAAGAATGTCAGAGATGCGTCGAAGAGAAACATTGCTGCGGGTATTGCATACAATTCTGTGGGAGCTCTGGAAAGCCCGAAAGGATATATCTACGCAGCAACCAAGATGGGCATAGATAAAGCAAAAGAAATCAAAGCATTAATGAATGCGGAATCGACCGATGAATATAAAAATATTCTGGAAGAGTATAAGAGAAGGAACACTCCGGTCGATACGAATAACGAGGCATTTTCGGGCAATGCGATCATGAATGCATCCAACCAGGGCATTAAAGATGCGATTGGAGGCACGCCGGTCAGAGATTTTGCCATCGATACGGGTCTTTCCATCACGCAGGCAATGTCTCGTCTTCCACTCGGGCCGCTTAATGTGGCGGTAGCCGGTGGAAGTGCGGCGACGGATGCCTATGTGGATGCGGCGGAGCGAGGGGCAACCGGTACCCAGGCGCTGGCACAGGGCGCAGCACAGGGCACGGCAGAGGGTGCAGGAGAAGCGTTCAGCCTTGGAAAATTGAAAGCCCTGAAAGAAGTACCTGGTAAAGGCGCGAGGACCGTTCTTACCAACCTTGTGAAACAAGGAATCTCGGAGGGGTCAGAAGAGGCGGCTACCGAGATTATGAATAGTATCAGCGATAAAATAATCATGGGCGACAAATCCAACTATGATACATCGGTCAGATACTATAAAAGTCTTGGATTGAGTGACGAAGAGGCGAAACAAAAAGCATATGCAGACATCGCTGGAAATGTAGGGCTGGCGGCTCTTGGCGGGGCGACATCCGGTGTGATTATGGGCGGAGGTGCACAGGCACTTGGCAATATTTTGCAAAGAAACGCTGCCCAGGAATACGCCCGGCAAAAGGCGGTGCCGCAGGAGAGTCTGCTCCAGAAAGAACAGACAATAGCATCTCAAACGATTCCGAATGTTCTCCCGGAAGAGAATACGGCGCGGCAGCAGGTAAAAGAACAGCAGGCAGCAGCACTGGAAAACACGGCACAGCGAATGATAGAGGGCGTAACAGATTCTGTTGAAAACACACCTCTCATTGTCGGAAACGTATCCGATGGAGATGCTCAGGAGAGGGGGACGGAGAGAACTATTCAGGCAAATGAAAAAGGCGGAGAGGATAGAACAGAATTTAGTACCATTCAGAACCAGCCGGAGAATGCAGCTCGGGAAGGGATAACGTCTCCAACCATTGCCGAGAACACAGAATCAATTCAAAATCGTGAGAACATAGGGCCTCAATATGTTCGTGAGCCTGAACAGAAAGAGGATTTGTCTGCATATGCCAGAGAATATGCGGTATCTCCGCAGGAAGCGGAAAGACAATCCTATATTGAAAGCCACAGGGAGGATTTAAACGATATATTTTCGGATTTAGGGGAAAAAGGAAAAACAGCAGCGGTGGAACAGTACGATCCGGATATCCCGATTTCACAGTACAGACGGGCTTTTAATGTGTTCTATGATGCAGGCCGTTATGCCAATGACATCACACCGGCAGAAAAATCAGCTGTATCGGTGTTCCTGTCAGGAACTCAGCAGGTAGAGGCATATAAAGCAGGAGCCAGAGACAGACTGTTAGAATTAGAGGCAAAGCGCCAGGTTAAGAAGAGAGAGACCAGAGAAGGAGGATTCGAAGATCGTTCATCGAATGCAACAGATGCCCAGAGGAAACTCAGCGAAAGTCTTGGTAAACGTACCGGATTAAAATTTGTGCTGGAAGATTCCCTTGAATCCGGAGCAGTGGGAGAGTATGAAAGAAAGACCGGAACGATCCGGATTTCCACGAACTCAGAGAACTTTTTACGCACCAATAGCCATGAATTAACTCATTTCATCAAAGAAAACGCACCGGAAAGTTATGCTTCCTATCGCGATGCCGTCATAAGCGCTTATTTAACATCTGAAAACCAGACATTTGAAAAGATGGTTGAGAGCTATGAAAGAGCTTATGAAAAACATGGTCAGAAACTTTCCAGGGACGAGATCATGGAGGAGATCACTGCGGATGCTACGGGGAAATTCTGGAATGACGAGGAATTTGTTCGGAAGATTGCAAGCAAAGATAAAACCGTGGCGCAAAAGATTGTAGATTTTCTGAGTGATATGCTGGATGCAATCAAGAGTCTCATCAAGAATGAGCATACCGGAAGAGCTGCGGAGATGCTTGCAGAGCAGCAGGAACTTTTCGAGGATGCGAGAAATCGCTGGATGGATGCGCTGGATCAGGCAAGCGAGAACTATAAGATGGGTGAGACAAGCACGGAGAGTGCTGTGCGCTTCCAGCTGGCAAAACCGGATCAGGTGACAGACAAGCACATCGAAGAAAACTATGACTATGTCCGGAAGATGGACAGTGTCGCATCGATTCGCGGGGATGAGTTTAAGGGAGATCCAAAGGAAATGCGTAGCAAAATCATAGAACTGTATAATTCTTACGGAAATGTGGTTCATAATGATGTGGTAGGGGATGTTGCTTTAAGTATGCGTTCGGTTCGCAATGATCTGGCGCATGGTTATGGAGACAAAAAAGCTGCCGCTTTTGCAACGGTAAAAGATGTAATTGAAAATGGAAAGGTTTTAAGATATTCGAAAGACTGGAAAGGAAGAGGATATGATTCTGTTTCAATAGGAGCAAAGATAAATATTACAGATGGGGAAAATGCAGGTCAGTATTATGAGGTATGCGTTATAAAAGTAGACAGGACAAATCGAATGTATCTACACGAAGTGGATATAGAAAAGGCAGATAGTGTCCCGTTCAACTACGCCCAGGCCGAACCTGCAAAAAAACATAGCGGCTACAACTATCTGCCTATCTCCAGTATATTTGACAGACTGCGCAATGTCAAGAATGAAAATGTTAAATATCAGCTTGGAGATAATGAACTGGAAGAGACAGATAACAAGGAGTTGGTTGCCCGTAATGATCTGACAGAAGAAAAGCTGGTAGAAAGTTTAGATATGAACAGCCCTATCTCATTAAAAACAAAACCGGGTAAGGGTGGGGAAGATATGGGAGACATTTCAATTGTATTTAAGAAAGATGCGGTTGCTTCGGGCGAAATCCAGAAAGGAAATTTTAAAGATGGCGTTGCTGCCGTCATTCTGCCGACGGATGCCAGCGATAACCTGAAAGCCCGCTTGAACCAGGAAGGAATCAATACGATTCTTTATGATCCCAATCTTCCGGATGCCAGAAAGAAGGCGATCAGTGAATTGAAGGATGTTCGTTTCCAGATTGATGATTCCGATATGGACATTGATTATGACGAGGTAGTTCGAGAAAACGGTGAGCTGCGGAAGATCAACGAAGAATTGAAAAATCAGCTTGTCCTCACAAAAGATTACACACCGAGAAAAGAAGATATCCGTAAGTATGCCAAACGCCTGTTAAGAGAATATAATTCTACTTACTCACAGGAAAAACTTGAAAGCAACCTGAGCCGGTTTTATGAGTATATCCAGAAAGCGGAACGTATGGACGCCCAGGAGTTGGCAAACGTAGCGACGCAGATAGGCCGTGCGATTCTGGAAAAATCACAGCAGACGGATCAGGAGCAGGTAAAGGTCTATAAAAACATCCTGCAAGATATCAAGGGCACGCCGATTTATGTTCCGGAAGAAGTCAGAAGAAACTTAGATTCAGAGGGAGGTTATAATAATTTCCGTAAGAGATATTTCGGAAAACTAAATTTCCGTAACAACGGTGTGAGCGTGGATGTGGCTTATAATGAGTTAGCTGGAATGCATCCGGAACTCTTTCCTCTTGATATTGTAAATCCGACTGACCAGCTTCTGCAAATTGCAGATGTTCTGGATGATTATCAGCCAAAGGTAGAGAATCCGTTCAAGGCAGATATGAATGAATTGTCCGTTTTTCTTGGACAGGAGATTCTGGATAATAAAGCAAATATCAGAAACATACCTCCGACATTAGCAGATAAGATTTTTGCGAAGGCGAATCGAACGGAGCAGGAATATATCGCTAAGAGAAAAGAATACGAACAGAAGCTGAGAGAATACCGCGGGAACGTGAGGGAGCGCGAACAGGGGCGTCAGGATAAGAAACAGATCATTCGTGACGTCACGAAAATGCAGAAGTGGCTGCTGTCTCCGACGGATCGCGATCATGTTCCGGAAAGCATGAGAACGGCCGTTGCTAAATTCCTGTCTTGTGTTGACTACAGTTCCTCTCGTTTAAATGCGGATGGAAACGAAACACAGCGCACCAGAGAATGGAATGAGGCAAAGAAGGTGTACGATACCATTCTGAAAAACAATGGTGTCCTGAAAGGAGAAACGAGCGATATATATGTTGAGGTCGATCCGGATCTTGTGACTAAACTGGACGAGCTCCAGAGCATGGCAGAGGGAAAGAAGATTGAAGACTTTACGCCGAGAGAACTTCGGACATTGAGAGAGACTGTGTCTGCAATGAAACACAGTATTGAAGATGCCAATAAGATGTATACGAATAAACGTTACGAAAAGGCGTCCGAGGCAGCAGAAAGCACACTGAGAGAGTGGCAGGGGCGGAAGAATAAGAAAACCATTAAAGCGTTGAGCGCGGCGGATAAATTCCTGCAGGTGCATATGCTGGACAGTTTCACGGCGTTCGATCGTCTTGGAAAAGCAGCCACGACTGTTTATCAGGGGCTCCGCGATGGCTTTGATACTAAAATGAGGGATACACGCCTGGCACAGGAATATATGGAAGAACTGAAAGGAAAGCTGGAAATCGGTGAAAAAGAAATTCAGGAATGGACCGGCAATAAAGCAAAGCGACAGACTTTCCAGGTATCCGGCGGGGAAATCTCTCTGACCCCGGCGCAGGTCATGAGCCTTTATGAATTAAATAAACGTCCGCAAGCTAGGGAACATCTGTATAATCAGCTGCGGGGAATCCGCACACAGGGAGTTGAGAGGGAGGTCACGGTAAAAGGTAAGAAACTTTTTAAAGTTGTGGAGGCAAATGTACCGGTAGCGGTCACTCCGAGTGATGTAAAAGCCATCACAGACACTCTCACACCCAAACAGAAGGCGCTTGCGGACGGGGTGGTAAGTTTCTTCACAGATCAGACGGCAGCCTGGGGCAATGAGGTCAGCATGACTTTGTATGGCTATAAAAAGTTTAATGCTCCGAATTATTTTCCGATCGTGGTCGATAAAAACGAGATAGCAAAAACGAATGCAGACGTCAGCCGTGATATCCAGACGTTGAAGAATCTCGGAATTACCAAGAATACGACCAAACACGCCAAGAACGGTTTGATTATCGAGGATATCTTTGATGTATATACCCGCCAGGCGGATCAGATGGGAAGCTATCATTCCTTTGTGGTGCCGCTGTCAGATTTTCAAAAGTATTACAATTTCAATGACGTTGAAAAAGGAAATCTCCGGGAGCAGATGGAACGTGTTTACGGCAAGGAAATGGGCGCTTGGGTAGATGCGTTCTTGAAAGATCTGAATGGTGTCGGCAGCGGCGAACGGGAATTGACCTCTAATTTACTGAGAAATGCAAAGTCGGCGGCAGTCGGATGGAACCTGAGAACGGCGATTCAGCAGCCGACGGCATATTTCAGAGCTGCTGCGGAGATTGATCCGAAGTATCTGGCACAGGGATTGAAACTGATGGTTTCAGATGCAGAGTGGGATCAGGTAAAAGACTATTCCCCGATCGCCTGGTGGAAAGACCAGGGATTTTTCGACATCAATACCGGCCGCAGCATGAAGAGTATGCTCATCGGGGCGGACACGACCAGAGAAAAAATGATAAATAAATCAATGGATTTGGCAGGAAAAGGTGATGAACTGGCATGGAAACGCCTATGGATGGCAACCAAAGCAGAGACGGCGGCGCTGCATCCGGAACTGACAGTCGGATCAGAAGAATTTCTGCAGAAGAGTGGAGCGCGATTCTCGGAGATTATTGACAAAACCCAGGTAGTAGACAGTGTGTTTCATAGAAGCTGGGCGATGCGTGAGCAGTGGACGAAATTCTATACGGCATTCATGTCAGAGCCTATTAAAAGTTACAATATGCTTTACCGGGCGGCGATGGACGTTGCGGATTCAAAAGAAATTAACGGGAAAGCCGGAAAGGCAGAGAAAACAAAGTTTGCCAGAGTCGCGGCATCATATGCGGTCACAGGAGTGATCACGGCGTTAGCAGCGTCGGTCATGGATGCAGTCCGTGATGATGACGATGATAAGGGGATCAAGGAAAAGTACCTGTCAGCACTTGGCGCCAATGTCGCGGATAACCTCAACGTCGTGAATCTCATTCCGATAGCAAAAGATGTCGTATCGATGTTTGGTGGAAATTCCGCGGCGCGTATGGATATGCAGGGACTCCAGTACCTTGTCTACGCCTGCAATGAAATGAAAAAATTCGTGGAAGGCGATAGTAAAAACACAACAACCGGAATCATGTATAAATGGATTAGCCCGCTTGCAAGAATGACGGGCATTCCGGTCGCCAATCTTCTTCGAGACGCGGGCAGCGTAGTTGATACTGCCCTGGATATTACGGGTGTAAATGCAGGAGATTACTGGAAGACTAAGAGAATCTATGATATGTCCAGTTCGGACAACGTAACAATGTATACTAAAAAGGCATTGAAAGCATATCGAGAAGGTAAAAAAGAACTGGGAGACAGAATCTTGTCTGACCTGCTCGAGGCAGGACAGAGTGATAAGACAGTAAATTCCGGCGTCAAACGAGGGCTGAAAAACGATCCAGTAATTCAGGAAGCGGCCGAGGCGATGATGAACTGGGATCTTGAAACCTATGAGGAAAAGATCCGGGAGGTAGCGGACAGAGGAATTGACAAGGAACTAATTGTAAAAGCGATCGATACGGTTATTAACGAGAAAAAGAAGGATACAGGAGAGGAAGAGAACGAAGAGAATACAGAAAAGGATACCTCAGAGCCAGAAGAAAAGGAGGAGAAAAAAGAAACGCCGCTTTATAAGGCATCAGACGCAAATGACGCCCTGAATGCCGGCGAATATGATAAGGCGAACAAGATTCTCGATAAGGTGGTAGAATCAAAGATGGCAGAGGGGAAAAAGAAAAAGGAAGCGATTTCCTCAGTAAAGAGCTCGTTCAGTAGCAAATACAAAAAGCGGTACATCGCCGCCGGAGCGGATGAACGGGCGAAGATCGAGATTGAGCTGGAACGTCTCAGGGTAGGCGGGAGCAGAATTTTCTCAAGCGAAGATTTTGCCAGATGGAGAAAGAATGCGAAGAAAAAATGATATCATAGGTTACTGAACTACGGCGGTCCTGACGGCGAAATCGGAGCCTCTATGCGCTACCTGTCCCAGCGGTATACGATGCCTTATAAGATGCAGAAAGGACTTCTGACCGACATCGGAACCGAGGAACTCGCCCATATGGAGATGATTGCCGCCATTGTCCAGCAGCTCACGCGCAACCTTACTCCGGCACAGATCGAGTCATCCGGGTTCGGACCATACTATATCGACCACACCACGGCAATCTGGCCGCAGGCAGCAGGCGGAATTCCGTTCAATGCGTGCGAGTTCCAGTCGAAGGGCGATGCGATCACGGATTTATATGAGGATATGGCAGCAGAGCAGAAAGCCCGCACAACTTACGACAATATTCTCCGCGTGGTCAAAGATCCGGAAGTATGCGATCCGATCCGTTTTCTGCGCGAGCGCGAGATTGTACATTTTCAGCGGTTTGGTGAAGCTTTAAGAAATGTACAGGATCACCTGAGCAGTCGTAATTTCTATACGTTTAACCCAGAGTTTGATAAAGTGAAAGCGAAGGGATAAAACAAAAACCTCCGTAAACAATGTCAAATTCATTCTTTACGGAGGTTTTCAAACCAGCACCGAGTACGGATAAATCCGAACCCTCAACCTCCGCCAGTGTGATGGTCTTAGAACCGTCCTTATAGTTGAAAGTAAGGATTAGCTTGTGCATTTCCTCCTGCAAAATGCTGACTTCAAGCTGGCTTTTGGTTTCCTCCAACTCGTCCAGTCTTTGCTTGGTGGACGGAGTAAAAATCCCTGCTTGAATGGCATTGAGCATATTGTTAATACCTTTTTCCGTTTCTGCAAGCTGCTTTTTCAAAAGAGGCAGATCGGTGCTTTCTTTCTTCTGCAACTCCATCAGCGTATCAATCAGTCGTTCCATGACTTCATCATTCATAATTGCTTTCATACAGCAATTGAGCGTACATATAAATTAGAGGAGACCGAGGCAGTGATGCAGGAACAGATCCGGGTGGCAAACCATCGGATCGCAGATTTGGAAAAGCAGATGGAGGGATAAGGTATGCAGATTAAAGATTATGTAAAGCCGGAATTACTTGTGGTAGCAGTAGTGCTGTACTTTATTGGGATGTGGCTGAAGCAGAGTGAGACAGTGAAAGACAAATACATCCCACTCATTAATGGGCTGATTGGCGTTGCGATTTGTGCCATCTATGTGTTCGCCACCTGTGCCTGCGGCAGTGGTCAGGATATCGCGCTGGCAGTTTTCACGGCACTTACACAGGGCGTCCTTGTGGCGGGATTGTCTACGTATGTAAACCAGATTTTTAAGCAGTCAGGAAAAGAAGAGTAGAAGGAGGCGATCCGACTATCTCCCGCGGCAGTTCGGGGCATGGCTGCCGTTGCGGCATCGCAACAATAGGGGAAAATCGACGAAAGCCGATAGTAGGAATAAAAACCCCCAAGGAGTCGCGATCCTTGGGGGTTTTGTCGTTGCCTGTGATGGACAACTACTATCTCTTAGCCTATCGGCATTATAGCATATGCGAAAATTCTTTGCAAGATACCCCGGAAAACAAAATGTCATATTTTTCATATCATAAAGAAAAGAGGACAAATCTATGAGAGATATCACATTATGCCATCCGCGTCTCCAGGCGCTGACTGCGCAGCTCGTTGATAAGTGTGTCGGTG
>JABLTT010067863.1_pt1 | contig 62808 bp, 50 predicted proteins | sample 7160061 | NCBI WGS metagenome assembly JABLTT01 (sample SAMN14651232, study PRJNA627086) | human gut metagenome | isolation source: feces | host: Homo sapiens
AATTTGTCCGGTAAACGGCAAGCTTGCGGTCCGGTAGTTCAGTTGGTTAGAATGCCAGCCTGTCACGCTGGAGGTCGACGGTTCGAGCCCGTTCCAGGTCGCCAATTTTTTTATACTGAGTGCAAGAATATTTTGCATAATGCGGGCAGTTGTGCTAAAATAATTATTGCAAATGCTGAGCATAATAAGACTGACAGCGTATTGCAGAGATTTTAGCCGAGAGAAAAGTCGACAGACGCTATTGTAAGAATTTGCATACTTTACGACATGGTGGGTATCGTCAAGTGGTTAAGACCCAGGGTTGTGGCTCCTGTATACGTGGGTTCGAATCCCACTACCCACCCCATATAAAAAGATTAGCGGTATAGTGATGTTGGGGTATCGCCAAGCGGTAAGGCAACGGATTCTGATTCCGTCATGCGCAGGTTCGAATCCTGCTACCCTAGCCAAACAAAGATGACCGATGCTTACGCACCGGTTTTCTTTTTATATGATATTATTCTGCGAGGTGATTAAAGTTGAAGAAAACTAAAATAGTCTGCACTCTTGGACCTGCAAGCAGAGATGAGGATACTATGAGACGAATGCTCAAGGCGGGTATGAATGCCGCAAGACTTAATTTCTCCCATGGGACTCATGAAGAGCATAGAGAGACGATAAAACGCTTCAGGAAGGTAAGGGATGAACTTGATATACCGGCGGCTGTCATTTTAGATACAAAGGGACCTGAAATAAGGCTCAGGGATTTCAAAAACGGCAGCGTGATGCTTGAGGACGGACAGATGTTCACGCTGACATCTGATAAATGTGAAGGTGATGAAAGCAGGATCAGCACTACATATGATGAATTGCCTTCAGAGGTGGAAAAAGGGACGAAGATATTAATAGATGACGGCAGGATAAAGATGGAAGTTGTCGATATAAAAGATAATGATGTCATATGCAGGGTCATTTCCGGCGGAAAAGCAGGGAGCAGAAAAGGAGTAAATATACCCAATAAATCTCTTGCCCTTGAATATATAAGCGAAGCGGACAGGAACGATATCCTGTTCGGGATAGAGATGGACGTGGATTATGTGGCGGCGTCCTTTGTCAGGAACGGCAACGATGTCAGAGAGCTGAGGGATCTGCTCGATGGCAATGGCGGCAGCAGGGTAAAGATAATATCGAAGATCGAAAATATGGAAGGCATAGATAACTTTGATGAAATATTGTCCCTTTCCGACGGCATCATGGTAGCCAGAGGCGATATGGGTGTTGAAGTCGATTTTGAAAAGCTTCCCGGAATCCAGAAAAAATTTATAAAAAAGTGCTGCAGGGCAGGAAAGACGGTCATTACTGCAACCCAGATGCTTGAATCCATGACCAACAGCCCTAATCCTACGAGAGCGGAGATAACAGATGTTGCCAATGCTGTTTTTGATGGGACTTCTGCTGTGATGCTGTCAGGGGAAAGTGCTGCCGGAGATTTTCCGGTGGAAAGCGTAGAAACGATGTCTAAAATAGTTGAACAGGCGGAGCTGGATGCTGAAGAAGTAAAACAGTATAAGTTTCTTGAAGTTGAGACTGATAATCAGGATGTATCCAATGCTATGGGGCATGCAGCATGTACAACAGCCAGAGATATAAATGCAAGCGCTATAATCGCAATAACCACATCCGGCTACACTGCCGAAATGATGGCCAAATACAAACCGGAAGAGCCTGTAATAGCAGCGACGCCTGATATAAAATCATATCATCAGCAGGCACTTACAAGAGGTGTATATCCTGTACATACGAAAGTAAGCGATAACTGGAACGATCTGATGGATGAAGCTGTCAGAGGGGCTGAACGTATGGGTTTTGTAAAAAAGGGAGACTGTATAGTGCTCAGCGCAGGAATGCCGCTTCAGATGCGAGGAACTACAAACCTTATAAGGGTAAAAACTGTAGAATAAACGTAAACATCTGAAAGATTCTACTGATTATGTGCATATAAGACAGCAAATAAAAAGGACTATCCCGTTTGGAGATAGTCCTTATTGTTTTAGTATAGCTTATCTTTATATGATAAGATGTTGGATTGAAGTTATTCAGCGTGGTTTTCCGCTTCTGCTTCAGCTGCCTTCTGAGCAAGAACTTTTTCATATTCTTCAAAGATGGCATCTCTTATTTTGTTTCTCGTTTCTGAAACGAGTGGATGAGCGATATCTCTGAAATCGCCTTCGCCCATCTTTCTGCTAGGCATAGCGATGAACAGGCCGTTCTGTCCTTCGATGATCTTGATGTCATGAACGACAAACTCATCATCAAAGGTGATGGAAACTACGGCTTTCATTTTGCCCTCATCGTTAACTTTGCGAATTCGTACGTCAGTAATGTTCATTTGTGGTACCGCCTTTCATGCCGTATTGTTTTCATTAAAGATACGTCTATTATACAATACAATTATTTTATTAACAAGTAAATTTTAAAAAATCTGACAATTTGGTATCACCGATACCTGTCTTGTTTCTTCATCGACTTTCCCAAGATGCACAATAGGAAAATAGTCCTTTACTTTTTTATTTTTAGGTTCAATATTTACGATGGCTACGCCTATGCCGACAACGCTTATATCCACCTCTGAGAATATCTCCACGATGCCTTTGATGCTTCCCCCTCCGCGCATGAAATCATCTATTATGAGCACTTTTGAGCCGGGAGCGGCTGCTCGCTTTGATATAGACATTTTCTGAAGCCTTTCAGAGGATCCGGGGAAGTAGTTTATGCTGACTGTCGCACCTTCCGAAATTTTAGTTTCTCTTCTTATTACTATGACGGGAAGATTGAGCATATGGGCAGTCATAAAAGCAACAGGAATGCCTTTTGTTTCTATGGTGGCTACATAATCGGCGCCTGCTTTTCTGAATTTTTTTGCGAATATCTGGGCCATCCCCTTTACGATGGAAGGATTGTACATTATATCCGATGTGTAGAGAAATCCGCCGCCGAGTATTCTGTTTTCTTCTTTAAGCATACAGCATAGATTTTCCTGAACGGCCGCAGCCTTTTCAGGTGATATGTCAGGAATATATTTTACGCCGCCTGATGCCCCCGGTATAGTTTCGATATATCCGTAACCGGCAGCTTTGACGGCTTCTTTGGCGGCACTGATATCTTCGCTTATGCTCGATTTTGCCGCTGAGAATTTGTCGCAGAAATAGTTGAGATTGAAAATCTTTTCAGGTGATTCGGCGAGTATTTGACATATGGCGCCGACTCTGTGACTTCTTTTCATATTAGACCTCCGATAGGACTATAATAACAGGCATTTGCTTAAAAAACAAATTTTTTATAATTACAACGCATTTTTATTTGCAAATATGGTATAATCCAATTAACTATGATTAGGGAGGCGTGATAATGATAAATTTGCCGGACTATAAGAAGATACACTGCATCGGCATCGGAGGGATCGGATTATCGGCAGTGGCGGAGATACTTATATCGAGGGGATATGAAGTCTCCGGTTCGGATATGAGGGAAAGTGATATTACCGAAAAGCTTATAAATGACGGAGCGGATATATATTTAGGCCATAGAGCGAAAAACGTAGAAGGAAAGGAACTCGTTATTTATTCGGCAGCTGTAGGTCATGACAATCCGGAGCTTGCAAGAGCTGAGGAGCTGGGTATACCGGCTATAACGAGGGCACAGGCGCTTGGGGCGCTGATGGAAGGATATGAAAACAGCATAGCCATATCGGGGACCCATGGAAAAACAACTACGACCTCTATGGTTTCTTTGATTTTAAAAAATGCACAAAAAGAGCCGACTATTCTTATAGGAGGCAATCTTTCGGAGATAAACGGCAATGTGTATGTGGGCAAAGAAAAATATTTTGTTACAGAAGCCTGTGAATATATGGACAGCTTTCTTAACCTTAAACCTAAAATCGAGATAATCCTGAACATAGATTCGGACCATCTCGATTATTTTAAGGATGTGGAACATATAGCAAAATCCTTTGATAAGTTTGCCAGACTTGTACCGGAGGACGGAGCTGTCATAGCATACGATGCCAATCCTTTCGTTAAAAGTGTAATAGACGGACTGCCAAATGCGATAACTTTCGGACTTAATGAAAGCTGTGATTACTATGCTTCCGATATAAATTTTGATAATGACGGAATGCCGGAATTCGATGTGAACCATGGAGGCAGGGTTTTGTGCAGGATAAATCTGTCCATACCGGGAGAGCATAATATATTGAATGCGCTTTCGGCGTTCGCATGCTGTCACATACTTGGCGTGGATATTGATGATATAGTCAATACTCTCAACAAATATACCGGTACTCAGAGAAGATTTGATGTATTGGGAAGAACGTATAACGATATAAAGATAGTTGATGACTATGCGCATCATCCGACGGAGATAAAGGCAACGCTTTCTGCGATAAGAAACATGAAGCACAACAATCTGTGGTGTCTGTTCCAGCCGCATACTTATACAAGGACGATGGCTCTTATAGATGATTTTGCCACAGCTTTTGCAGAAGCGGACAAGATAGTGCTGGCTGAGATATATGCGGCAAGAGAGAAGAATATATATAAGATAAGTTCGCGAACTTTAATGAACAAAATAAAAGAAGCGGAGCCTTCCAAAGAGGTGTATTTCTTTGAGGACTTCGAAGAAATAGCTAATTTTGTATATAACAACGCTGAAGAAGGCGACCTTGTAATAACTATGGGAGCCGGAGATATATATAAAGTAGGCGAAATGATACTTGAAAAGGATAGGAAATTCTAACAAAATCCGGCAAATATAGGTTTTACTCTGAGGAGATGATCGTATGGATATTAAAGAATATGAAGCTGTAGAAGAGCAGCGTATACAGAGAAATTTGGAATACATGAACGAAGGTGTCAGATTCATAGATATAAGAACTGCTTATATAGATGAAGGCGTTGAGATAGGAAAGGGCACGGTGATATACCCGTGTGTGATCCTTGAAGGAAATGTGAGTATAGGAGAAGACTGCACTATAGGCCAGAATACAAGGATAAAGGATTCGGTCATAGGAAGCGGTACTTCGATACAGAGCTCTGTAATAATGGAGAGCAGAGTAGGAAATGAGACAAGCATAGGACCTTTTGCATATCTCAGACCGGGCAGCGAAATAGGAAACGGCTGCAAGGTGGGGGATTTTGTAGAGATAAAAAACTCAAAGCTGGATGACGGAGCAAAAGCTGCGCATCTTACGTATGTCGGAGATTCAGATGTAGGCAAAAAAGTCAATCTCGGATGCGGAGTAGTGTTTGTGAATTATGACGGAAGCAAAAAATATCGTTCTGTTGTAGAGGATGGAGCTTTCATAGGTTGTAACGTGAATCTTGTATCTCCCGTAAATGTCGGGAAGAATGCGTATATAGCAGCAGGAAGCACCATAACGAAGAATGTTCCGGAAGGTTCGCTGCATGTGGCGAGAGCAAAAGGAAAAACAATTGAGGGTTGGGTAGAAAAAAGAGGTATATTAAAAAAATAGCAGCAGTTTATAAGGAAAGTAGAGGTAGGAGAAACAAATGAACAACAGCGTATTTTCAAATTACAAGGTATTTGCGGGCAATTCGCATCTTGAATTGGCAGAAGAAATCGCATCCATCATGGGAAAACCCCTCGGGAGAGCTACGGTGAACAAGTTCAGCGATGGTGAAATTTCCGTAAATCTGTGGGAAACGGTGAGAGGTTCTGACTGTTATATAGTTCAGTCGACATGTGATCCGGTAAACGATAACCTGATGGAACTACTGATAATGATAGATGCCATGAAAAGGGCGTCTGCCGGAAGAATAAATGCAGTAATACCTTATTACGGATATGCAAGACAGGACAGAAAGGCTAAGGCCAGAGATCCGATCACAGCAAAACTCGTTGCAGATATACTCGTTGCTGCGGGGGCAGACAGAGTAGTTACCATGGATCTGCACGCGGCGCAGATACAGGGATATTTTGATATTCCTGTAGACCATCTTGTAGGTATGCCAATACTTTCGAAATACTTTGTAGACAAAGGCATCGATGACGTTGTAATAGTTTCTCCTGACCACGGCAGCGTTACGAGAGCGAGAAATATGGCACAGCCGCTTAATGCTCCTATAGCCATAGTAGACAAGAGAAGACCGGAGCCAAATAAGAGCGAGATCATGAACATAATAGGAGATATAGAAGGAAAGAACTGTATCCTCGTAGACGATATGATAGATACTGCGGGAACTATAACAAACGCGGCTAATGCACTGAAAGATCTGGGAGCTGTAAGCGTAAGAGCATGCGCTACGCACGCAGTGCTTTCAGGACCGGCAATAGAGCGTATAGAAAATTCAGCGATAGAAGAGCTGGTGCTGCTCAACACACTTCCTATACCTGAGGAAAAGAAAATAGACAAAATGAGAATAGTGTCTGTAGCGCCGCTGTTTGCTGAAGCAATGACGAGAATTTTCACAAACGGCTCTATCAGCAAGCTGTTCGACTGATCCCATACGGACAGAGAGGTCAAGATCAAGTATGTTTGTTGTAGCAGGATTGGGAAACCCCGGAAGAAAGTATGAAAAGACCAGACATAATATGGGGTTTTGGGCAGTGGACAGACTGGCAGAAAAAAACGATATAAAGATAAAGAAAATAAAACATAAAGCGCTCATTGGAGACGGGATCATTTCAGGTGAAAAAGTGCTCCTTGTAAAACCTCAGACTTACATGAACTTAAGCGGGGAATCTCTGCGTGAGATCGTAGATTACTACAATGTGGATCTGAGCAGATTACTTGTGATCTATGATGATTTCGATATTGAAGCGGGCTCCCTTAGAATAAGGAAAAAGGGAAGCGCGGGAAGCCACAACGGCATGAAATCTATCATAAATCAGCTTGGCAGTCAGGATTTTCCGAGGATAAGGGTAGGCATAGGTGCAAGCGGAGGACTGGAATGGAAGGATTACGTCATAGGCAGGATGTCCGAAAGGGAAGCAAGGCTACTGGAGCAGACTGCCGACAGGGCGGCTGATGCGGTGCAGTGTATACTTGAAAAAGGTATAGACCGGGCTATGAATGAATACAATGTAAAGACATCAGAAGCGGAGAAAAATGACAGTGACGCAAAAAGGAATGATTAACATTACGGGAGCGGCCGAGGGAAGAGTCGCTCCCATTATAGCTAAAATATTAAATGAAAAAAAAGGTCAGAGTCTGATTGTTGTTTCAACTTTTAACAGGGCGAAGCGGTTGGCAGCGGACCTTTCTTTTTTTAGTGGGGAATATGAAGGCTCAGGTACCGCAGACGGAGAAGCGGGAAGAAGGCAGATATTGGTGCTTCCTCCGGAAGAAGAGACTATGATACAGTACGAAGCGAAAAGCAATGATTATCTTCTCGAAAGACTGAAGGTCCTGAAAACCGTTGTGAAGGGCGAAGATTGTGTTGTGATAGCGCCGGTTACGGGAGCGGTCAAAAAACTTCCTCCAAGTGAGATTTTTAAAGAAAATATACTGGAGCTTAAGCTCGGAGACGATGTGGACGTCGAGGAAATCAAAAAAAGACTTTCCTTCATGGGATACGAGAGAGTTTCAACGGTGGAGACGAGAGGAGAGTTTTCTCTCAGAGGAGGGATAATAGACGTATTCACGCCTGATGCGGATTATCCTTACAGAATAGAACTGTTCGATACTGAAGTGGATTCCATCAGGACTTTTGATGCAGATACACAGCGTTCGAAGGAAGTGTTGAAATACATTTCCATATCCCAGTGTTCTCAGATAGTAAAAGACCGGGAACTCTTTGATAAGGCGGAAGAAAATATACGCAAGGCTTACGAAAAGAGCATAAAGAGGATAGAGAAAAAAGAAGGGAACAGTGAAAGAGTCCATAATCTCAAACAGAGAAAGCAGCAGCTTCTTGAATACTCTGAGAGCATGATAAACCTCCAGTATATGGAAAAGTTCATAAATTATTTTTACGATGAGACCATGTATATATGGGACTATATGAAGGCTCCTCTTATCTTTGTAGACGATCCTGCAAGGATACTGGAGACTCTTGAAGTGCGTGAGAAAGAGCAGGCAGACGATATCGAAGCAATACTTGCCTCGGGACGGGGTATAGGAGAAGATTTTGCATCCATATCGGGACAAAAAGACTTTTTCAGACTCTATGAAATGGATGGATATATATTCACTCCTTTCGTAAGCACGATAAAAAATGCTCCGTTTCTGAAAGAACTGGTGACTGTGAACTGCAGGCAGACTCCTGATTTCAACGGTCGTCTTGATATACTCAAAAGTGAGCTTTTCGGTTACATCAAGCGCGGATATAAAGTTACGATAGTATGCAGCAGCAAAGAGCGCCTTGACAACATGGGTGAATTTTTGCTGAGAGAAAAACTTGACGGTAAAATAATGCTGAAACAGGGAGCGATAACTGCGGGCATGGAGTTTGCCGATGAAAAGACATGCTATATATGGGAAGGAGATATATTTGGAAGCTCCCGCAGACACAGACGTAAGAAGAAAAAATCACGAGGAGAGCAGATAAAGAGTTTCGCCGATGTAAAAGAAGGCGATTATGTCGTGCATGAAAGCCACGGCATCGGTAAATTTGTGGGGATCGAGCAGCTTGTAGTTCAGGGAGTGAAGAAGGACTACTTGAAAGTAAAGTATGCAGGTGAAGACTCTCTTTATATACCGGTAGATCAGCTTGGGATGCTTCAGAAATACGTCGGAGGCGAAGGGATAGTGCCTAAGCTCAATAAGCTTTCGGGCAATGAATGGAAAAATACTAAAGCAAAAGCGAAAGCTGCGGTGACGGATATGGCATATGAGCTGATAAAAATTTCCGCGGCGAGAATGAATGAAAAGGGGTATGCTTTTTCGGAAGATACAGTATGGCAGGGAGAATTTGAGGACAGTTTTCCTTATGACGAAACGGATGATCAGCTCAGATGCATAGACGAGATAAAACGTGATATGGAAAAAGATGTGCCTATGGACAGGCTGCTGTGCGGAGACGTAGGCTTTGGAAAAACGGAAGTTGCAGCTAGAGCGCTTTTTAAATGCGTTGCGGATGGAAAACAGGCTGCAGTACTGGTGCCGACTACACTGCTTGCCAATCAGCATTACTATACATTGAAGGACAGATTTGAGAAATTCCCCTTTAAAGTTGAGATGATATCGAGATTCAGGAGCGCGGCGCAGCAGAAAAAGATCCTTGAAGGAGTTGAAAAAGGCAGCGTGGATCTTATAATAGGGACTCACAGACTTCTGTCCGATGATGTGAAATTCAAGGACCTGGGACTTCTGGTCATAGATGAAGAACAGAGATTCGGGGTGAAACATAAGGAAAAGATAAAACAGATCAAAGAAAATGTGGATGTACTCACGCTTTCGGCAACTCCTATACCAAGGACGCTTCACATGTCGCTTTCCGGTATAAAAGATATGAGTACTTTGGAGGAGCCGCCTGAGGACAGATATCCTGTGCAGACATATGTTATGGAGCAGGATGATTTTGTTATACGCGAGGCTATAGAAAAGGAGCTTGCAAGGGGCGGTCAGGTATATGTCCTGTACAACAGGGTGGAATCTATAAACAGAGTTGCATCCGAAATAGAAAGTCTGGTGCCGGAAGCCTCCGTTGCTGTAGGCCACGGCAAGATGGGAGAACATCAGCTTGAAAATATAATAATGGATTTTTCTGCGGGAGAGTACGATATACTGGTTGCGACTACCATAATAGAATCCGGAATGGATATACCGAATGTCAATACTATGATAGTGCTGGATGCGGACAAATTCGGTCTTGCCCAGCTTTATCAGCTCAGAGGCCGTGTAGGACGGTCGGGCAGGATGGCGTATGCATACCTGACGTACAGACGCGATAAGAACCTTTCCGAAATTGCTGAAAAACGATTGAGAGCTATAAAAGAGTTCACTGAATTCGGCTCCGGATTCAAGATCGCAATGAAAGATCTTGAGCTGAGAGGAGCGGGAAATCTTCTGGGCACTGAGCAGTCGGGGCATATGTTGAACGTTGGATATGAGCTTTACTGCAAAATGCTTGAAGAAGCAGTGGCAAAGATCAACGGCAAGGATGTGATGCCGGATGCAGAGGAAACGGCGTTCAGTCTTCCTATACCTGCCATAATACCTGAAAGGTATATAGAAAATGAGGTTTTAAGGCTTCAGATGTATAAGAAGATAGCCGTAATAGCCGGTGATGAGGATGAAGCGGAGGTAATAGACGAACTTGTAGACAGATTCGGCGATATACCTCGCGATACTATGAATCTGATAAAAATATCGAAGATACGAAGCATGGCGGGAAGACTTGGAATAAAAGAGATATCAAAGCAGGGATATAAAATAATATTCAAACTGTGGGATAACGTTAAATTGTCGGAAAGCATTATGGCCGGACTAATTTCCCGGTACGGGAGCAGGATGATGGTCAACGGCGGTAAGGAGCCGTTTATAAGGCTTACAGTAAATGAAAACAAGGAGGACAGTCTGAAAGCCATAGAAAAATTTTTACAGACTGCATCGGCGGAAAGGAAAGTGAATTAGCAGCTGTCATAAGATCGCTGCCTGAAAATTTTCAGATGATCAAATTGCATTGATTTAAAGTCTGTGTGAACAGTTTTTTTACATTAGTAAATGAATTCCAGAAGCTGTTTGCGCAGATTTTTTGTATGAAAAAATTTTGCGATGCGGACAAGGAAATTTTTATAAATAAGCCAAAAACTTGACGGGGAGGGGGTAGTGTTATATAATGCATCTGTAATAGAAGCAAAATTCAATTTGACCGAAAATGTTGAAAAATTAAACGCGATTTGAAAGTAAGAGGTGCATTATGAAAAAGAAAAGCAAAATAATTCTGTGCGGGATAATGACGCTTATCATGGCATTTGTAATGGCAATGCCTGTGAGCGTAAGTGCAGTTGTAAATGATGACGACGTTGCAAGAATAGAAGATACGGGATATGCTACATTAAATGAAGCTGTAGCTGCTGTAGAAGAGAACGGTTCAGGTGAAATAATTATACTTAAGAATATAGAAAATTGTTCAAAGATACAAATCAATAATGGTAAAAATATTAAAATTGATTTAAATAACTATAATATAGGATTTAATAAAAATCAGAACTTTCGTGTTGAAGGAGGCACATTATCGTTGACCGGTACAGGTGAGGTTTATGAAAAACAGCCGTATTATTCTCCGGTGATGTTGTATGGTTCAGCTGAAGATGTAGCTGATTACAGTGTTGTAAATGTGGGAAAAAATGTGACATTGAAAGGTTGGTCAGGTCTTTTTATTGATCAGAATAACACAAATGATAATTACGGAATAGTAGCGAATATAAATGGAACATTGAATAGTGTTAAAGATACAACAGGAGCGGGAGGACATGCGTTATATATAAACGGCACTATTAAAGCAACGACAGGTAATGTTCCTCAAATAACATTGGATGGCGCTACATTGAATACTGAGCTAGGGAATGGGATGTACCTAGCAGGATATGCGGAGACCTTTATCAATAATTCGACAATAAACAGTACAGCTGATGGAAATACAGGAATAGAGTTAAGAGCAGGGAAACTTGAGATAAACAATAGTAATATTATAGGTGGAAAGGGTGCGACAAGTATTGCACCTAATGGCAATGGGTCTACGACAGGAAATGTTGCATTAGCGGTTGTACAGCACACAACAAAATTACCTACAGAAGTGACTGTTATAAATAGCAGTTTTGAAGGGGGAGCGGCATTATTTGAGCAAAATGCACAGAATAATGATGCAGAGGCAGTTGCAAAAGTAAAAATAGATATACAGAGTGGTACATTCACAGGCGAGATATATAGTGAAAATAAGGATAAATTTATAAAAGCAGGTACATTCTCAGAAACAGTTGAAAATGATTATATAGCAGACGAAATGATATCTATCAAATATGAAAGTGGGCAGACTGTTTTGTATCATGTAGGTACGCCGGAACAGATAAATGATATAGTAAAGAGTGCTGCAAAAGGAGATAAAATAGAAGTTCTCAAAGGCGATATAGCGCTTAGTATTCCTGTAGGCGGAGTTGAAGTATCAAATACCGGCGATGGTGATGTTACTGTAAATGACGAAGCAGTAACCAAAGGTACTCCGGTAGTTACAACTGAGCCGGCTCAGCAGCCAACGACTCCTTCTCAGCCGGAAACAGCCGGCGAAACTGAAGCGGCAGGAAACTCCGCAAAGACCGGGGACGACTTTAATATGACAGCAGTCATAGCTCTGATGGGAATCGCAGCTGCAGCGGCAGCAGGAACAGTAGTTTACGGCAGGAGAAAGAGAAGCAATTAGATAAAAATTTTTAAATCGGAGTTGCGAACAGAATAATATCAATAAGGTGACTGACCGTCGTCGATTTTAGAACGGCGGTCAGTTTTTGTATACTGAAAATTCTTAAAAACTTGACTGGGGGGGGTACTGTTATATAATGCACCTGTAATAGAAGCAAAATTCAATCTGGTTGAAAGAACTAAAAACAGAATGCGATTTGAAAGTAAGAGGTGCATTATGAAAAAGAAAAGCAGAATAGTGCTGTGCGGAATAATGACGCTTATCATGGCATTTGTAATGGCAATGCCTGTGAGCGTGAGCGCAGCTGTAAGCGATGATGACGTTGCAAAGATTGGAGATACGGGGTATTCAACATTGCAACAAGCGATTGATTCGGCTGTGGATGGGAATGAAATTGTACTTCTTAAAAATGTGACTGAAGAAGATGTAACATTTAATAAAGAAGGAAGTTATATTTTGAACCTTAATAACCACACTCTAAAGGCAAATGGAGATATGAGTGAAATAATCAGTATTAAAACATCTAATATTACATTATCTATTAAAGATGGTTATTTAATATCTGAGGGTAGCACTACATATGGAATCTATGCTTATTCTGTAGATGGGAGTACAGGTCATTCGAATTTAAATTTGACCCTCGATAATGTTAATCTAAAAACTATAGATCAAGCAGTAGGTGTGCAAGGTCTCAATTCAGATCAAAATGTGACGATAAAAAATAGTAGCATTGAGAGTGGAAACACGGGGATTTATTTTCCTCCGAAAAATGGAATATTAACAATAGAAAATTCACAAGTTACAGGTGTAAATAATGGAATAGTAGTAAAAGGTGGAGATGTCATAATTTCAGGTGAAGATACTCTTATAAAAGCGACAGGAACTCCAGAAGAATCAGATAAACCGTATGATGGGAATACATCAGGTGAAGGATTTCCGAAGACAGGGAGTGCTGTTTATATAGAAGGAAATTATTCCCTTGATGGGCAGCCTCGCCCTATAAATATCAATATAATCGATGGACAGTTTGAAAGTGATAAAGGGGTTTCTTTGGCTGCAAATTATATACAAAGTCAAAATACTCAGTCGATAGATGTGCAGGGAGGTACATTTACATCTGATGTTACCCAGTTTGTAAAGAATTCAGAAACTGTTATTGTAGAAGTTTCTTCTAAGAATATAACAGATATGTATTATGTAGGTGATGCGAATTCTGTATTAGAGAAGATTAACAATGTTATGAGTTCGAGTTGTAGTATTACAGTTAAGCAGGGCAATATAGCGTTTTCAAATCTTCCTGTAGGAGCATCTGTAAAAAATGAAGGCACAGGGAATGTTACTGCGAATGGTATTGAAGTAAATGAAAATGAAGCGATAACAATAGAAGAACAGTCTCCTTCGCAGCCTACTACAACACCGGGCAATGAACAGGAAACAACAGAAACTGAAGCGGCAGGAAATTCCGCAAAGACCGGAGACGACTTCAATATGACGGCAGTCATAGCGCTCATGGGAATTGCAGCTGCAACGGCAGCAGGAACAGTAGTTTACGGCAGGAGAAAGAGAAGCAATTAAGTTTTTGAAATAATATAAAAAATATGTGCGGCAAAGGCATAAATCAGCTTTTGCCGTATTTTTTATTCTCAGGGCGCATAGATACAGTTATTTGCATGATTATATATCAAAATACAAAAAAGCAGGGATTTATAAACTGTATAACAGAAAAAGACATATATACTCATATCGAAAAAACTGTGTTAAAAGCCCTAAAACGCCTTGACTTTTCAATGCCTGCAATATAAAATGACAGAGTACGAATTTCAAAGACAGGAGCTTGTTTTTATCAGGCGAAGTCAGAATCGGTACAAATGATTCATACAGTTTGATACAGCGGCTGTGATGAAGACAGTAGCCCCGCGTAATATCCTTACAGAGAGCTGCCATGATGCTGAGAAGGCAGCGGTGAAGCGAAGGTGAATATCACTTCTGAGCCGGACACTTTAAGAGAGATGAGATGATGGTCTCATAATTAGGGTGGTACCGCGGTTTAAAATCGTCCCTAACCATGGGGCGCTTTTTTTATTATGCAGGAAATATCATGAGAGATATTTATATTGCGGTGATGGAATCAACGGCTGTAGTGTATTCTGTCATCATCATACTATATCGAAAGGAAATTGGAAAATGATTAAAAATTTATCGGAAAAACCAATAGCTGAGCTTCAGATGGAGCAGGCGGACAGATGGGAAAAAGAAGACCTTCTGGGCAAATGCATAAGCACGAGAGAGGGTATGCCATCATTCATATTCTATGAGGGACCTCCTACAGCCAATGGAAGACCCGGCATACATCACGTTATCGCAAGAACTCTTAAGGATTCCGTGTGCAGATACAAGACTATGAGAGGGTATGCCGTTAAGCGTAAAGCAGGATGGGATACTCACGGACTTCCTGTTGAGATAGAAGTAGAAAAACAGCTTGGAATGTCGGGTAAGCAGGATATCGAAAAGTACGGGATCAAAGAATTTAATGAAAAATGTAAGGAATCAGTATTCACTTATGAGAGTATGTGGAGAAATATGACTAAGAGGATGGGTTACCTCATAGACATGGACAATCCGTATATCACGCTTGATAATGATTATATAGAAACTCTCTGGTGGATAATAAAAGAGTTCTTTGATGCAGGAATGATTTATGAAGGCCACAAGATCCTTCCTTACTGTCCAAGATGCGGGACAGGGCTTGCATCCCATGAAGTGGCTCAGGGATATAAAGAAGTAAAGGTAACGACGATAACTGCTAAATTCAAGAGGAAGGACGCAGACGAATATTTCCTTGCGTGGACGACGACTCCTTGGACATTGGCATCCAACGTTTCACTTACAGTAGGACCGGACATAGATTACGTAAAAGTAAGGATGACTGCCGGAGACGAAGAAGGCAGCGTATTTTATGTTGCAAAGGTACTTGCAGACAAAGTGCTCGGAGCTGATAACTACGAAGTCATTGAAGAGATGAAAGGAAAGGATCTTGAATACATCGAATACGAACAGCTCATGCCGTTTATAAAGCCTGATAAAAAAGCGTTCTTTGTAACATGTGCCGATTACGTAACTATAGAAGACGGTACAGGTATAGTTCATACTGCACCTGCTTTCGGTGAAGATGACTATAATACAGGAAGAAGATATGGCCTTCCTGTTGTAAATCCTGTAGATGAACAGGGCAAGTATACAGAGACGCCATGGAAGGGCCGTTTTGTAATGGAAGACGGACTTGATGTGGATATCATAAAGTGGCTTGCAGGGGAAAACAAGATCTTTGCCAAGGAAAAGATCGTTCACAATTATCCTCATTGCTGGAGATGCGGCACGCCTCTCGTTTACTATGCAAAACCGAGCTGGTATATAGAGATGACAAAGCTCAAGGATGAGCTCGTGGCAAATAACAATACCGTAAACTGGTTCCCTGACTTTGTAGGGGAAAAGAGATTCGGCAACTGGCTCGAAAATGTTAATGACTGGGCGATCTCAAGAAACAGATACTGGGGTACGCCTATACCTATCTGGCGATGCGAATGCGGACATCTCGAATGTGTGGGAAGCAGAGCAGAGCTTGCGGAAAAAGCCCAGGAAAATATCACAGAGGATATAGAGCTGCACAGACCGTATGTGGATGATGTTCATCTCACATGTCCTGTATGCGGTAAGACTATGACCAGGATACCTGAAGTAATGGACTGCTGGTTTGACAGCGGAGCTATGCCTTTTGCCCAGCAGCATTATCCGTTTGAAAACAAGGAGAATTTCGATGAAGAGCTTTTCCCTGCCGATTTCATATGCGAAGGAATAGACCAGACAAGAGGATGGTTCTACTCTCTTATGGCAATATCGACCTTCATAAAGGGCAAAGCGCCGTATAAGAACGTACTTGTAAACGATCTCATTCTCGACAAGCACGGCAAGAAAATGAGCAAACACGTTGGAAACACCGTAGATCCTTTTGAACTTTTTGATAAGTACGGAGCAGATGCTCCGAGATGGTATCTTCTCTATGCTTCGCCGGCATGGTCGCCGACAAAGTTTGACGAAGAAGGCCTGATCGAAGTAGTCAGCAAATTCTTTGGAACGCTTAAAAACGTATATAACTTCTTCGTCCTTTATTCAAATCAGGATGAAATAGATCCGGCGGCTATAAAAGTAGATTATGATAAGAGACCTGAACTCGACAGATGGATAATATCCAAATACAATAAACTTATAAAAGAAGTAATCGAAGACATGGAAAGATATGACCACATGAAATCTGTAAGAAAAATTCAGGATTTCGTTACTGAAGATCTGTCAAACTGGTATATAAGGAGAGCGAGAAGAAGATTCTGGGAAGAGGAGATGAATGAAGACAAGAAGTCTGTATATGCCACTACTTATGAAGTGCTTGTAGGCGTATCGCAGCTTATAGCTCCGTTCGCTCCGTTTATTTCAGAAGAAATGTATCAGAACCTTACCGGCGAAGAATCTGTGCATCTTTCATTCTTCCCTGAAGCGGATGAGAGCCTTATAGACAATAAAGTAGAAGAGAGAATGGATCTGGTGCGCGCTCTTGTAGGTCTTGGACGCGGTACGAGAGAAAAGGAGAGGATAAAGGTAAGACAGCCTCTTTCAGGAGTCCTTGTAGACGGAAAATATGAATCGGTCATAGGAGATCTTACACCGCTTATTATGGAAGAGCTCAATATCAAGAAGGTGATATTCGAAAAAGATCTGGACGGATATATGGACTATACACTCAAACCTAATTTCAAGGTTGCAGGGCCGGTTCTCGGAAAGAACATAAAGAGCTTTGCGGCTGAGCTTGCAAAGGCTGATTCAGCCAAGACTGTAGCGGCGCTTGAAACAGAGGGTATGATCGCTATGGAAATAAATGGAGAAAAGTTTGAGATCACGAAGGATATGGTAGATGTAAAGATCTCTGCAAAAGAAGGCTTTGCTGTTGCAATGGAGAACAATGTGTTTACTATCCTTGATACAACCCTTACTCCTGAACTCGTAAGAGAAGGTCTGGCGAGAGAGCTCGTATCCAAAGTGCAGCAGATGAGAAAGCAGAATGACTATGAAATGATGGACAATATAAATATATATTTCAGCGCTGACGAAGAAGTTGCTGCCGCCATTGATGAACACAAAGACTACATCATGAAAGAAACGCTTGCAGCTGATATGAAAGAAAAGCAGGGACTGAAAGAAGTAGAGCTCAATGGACATAAGACAGGGCTTGATATAGAAAGGGTATAGAGCTATGAGCACGGATATAGAAAATTTGAGAAGACTTGCAAACTGGAATGTCAGACATCATATAGATGTATTTGATTTTTATATCTCTCTTGGAAGGGATCTTGACTATATTTCGGTTAAATTCGGTATGGAGCTTCCGGATGTAGTAAATCTCCTTCAAGGGTACGGAGAGAAAATAGAGCTTAAGAGCGACGATGAAATAAAAGCCGTAAGAAAGAAGAAAGGTGTTTTCAAATTTTCTCCCGGCGATGTCTACGATACTCCGGGCAGAGGAAGATACGAGAAACTTCCGCGAATGTTTGTCGAAGAATATATAGAAAAATTTTATCCCGGTATTTCATCGGAAAACCCTCAGAATGACTGGATCTGTATAGATGAATATCTTGGACGTTTTCATCCTAACTGGATGGTAAGAGACAGAGATTAGATGAGGATGGAAGAAAAACGTATGGAAAAAATCGACCTTCAGGATCTTACATTTGATGGATCTGAAAAATTTGCCGCGGATATCGGAGAGCCTGCTTTTCGCGGCAGACAGCTTTTCAGATGGATCAATAAAGGAATAAGGGATTTTTCGCAGATGAGCGATCTTCCGCTGCCATTTCGTGAAAAGATTGAAAAATACGCCTGCGCCGGAAGCGTAAGCATATTGGATATGCAGATGGACAATGAGGACGGAACGCGTAAATTCCTCTTTGGACTTTCGGATGGAAGCTCAGTGGAAGGTGTGTTCATGAAGTACAGATACGGGAATTCTCTGTGTCTTTCTTCACAGGTAGGTTGCCGTATGGGATGTGCTTTTTGTGCATCGGCTCTCGGCGGATTTGAACGGAATCTTACGGCGGGAGAGATGATGGGGCAGATATTCGAAGCGGAAAGAGCCGCGGGAGAGAAAATAAACCATATAGTTGTCATGGGAATGGGAGAGCCTTTTGATAACTATGAGAATCTTTCACGGTTTTTGGACATCGTAAGGCATAAGGACGGAAAGAATTTCAGCAGTAGGAATATCACCGTGTCAACAAGCGGTATAATTCCTTTGATGGAACGTTTTTGTAATGAATTCCCGCAGGTTAATCTTGCAGTGTCACTGCACAGGCTTGACGATGAGGGCCGCAGCCGTATAATGCCCGTGAATAAAGCATATCCCGTTGATGAGCTGATAGAAACGGCGCGCCGATGTGCGGCAAAAACAGGCAGAAGGATAACTTTTGAATATACACTGATAAAAGGTGAGAACGACACTGAATACGATGTAGAGCTTATGAAACGTAAATTGTCGGGAATACTGTGTCATGTCAATCTGATACCGCTGAACCCGGTTGAAGAAACAGGCTTTTCCGGCAGCAGCAGGAAACGTGCTGAGGAAGTTGCGGCAGAGCTAACGTCTTTTGGAATACCGGCAACGGTAAGGAGAGAGCTTGGACGGAACATAGACGGAGCATGCGGTCAGCTGCGCTTAAAAAAACGATAGATAGGTTCTGAGAAGATTTATATAATAGAGGTATTTATGTTGGTGATAATTGTGATCATGTTTGCCGCAGCGATCCTTCTGCTGTTTATAGCGCTCATATGTGCGGTGAAAAAAGGCAGAAGCTCGTATGAGAAAGTAAATGATGATAAAATGCCGGAAGAAAAGAAAGATGCGATGAGTGATGAGGAAATGCTCATAACTGCAATGTGGGATGATGATATCGATATTTTTAAATAAAGAAAACGAATTTCCGTGTTAAATCTTGAGTATTGAGGGGTGACCCTATATAATATAAGTGTAATTCTACAGATTTCAGAAAAGAGGTATAAAATGTTTGAAAAGCTAACAGAACAGTTAAAAGCCGATCCGCGTACAATAGTTTTCACTGAAGGTACGGATGCTCGTATCCTTGATGCAGCGGACAAGCTTACAAAGGATGACATACTCAAAGTGATCCTTCTCGGAAATGAGGAAGATGTGAAGAAAGCGGCAGAAAGCGGCAGCTTCAATATCGAAAAGTGTGAGATCATCGATCCTGAGAAGTATGATGAGATCGAGCGTATGGTTGAAAAGATGGTTGAACTGAGAAAAGGCAAGATGACTGAAGAACAGGTAAGAGAAGCTCTTTCGAAATCAAACTATTTTGGAACTATGCTGGTTAAGATGGGAAAAGCCGATTGTCTGCTTGGAGGAGCAACATATTCGACTGCTGATACTGTAAGACCTGCTCTGCAGCTTATAAAGACAAAGCCGGGCAATAAAATAGTAAGCTCATGCTTTATTATGGTCAAAGGCGATCAGAAGCTGGCTATGGGTGACTGCGCAATAAACATTTCACCTACGGAAGACGAACTGGTTGAGATCGCGATCGAATCAGCAAAGACAGCTAAGGTATTCGGCATAGAGCCTAAGGTAGCAATGCTTTCATACTCCACCTACGGTTCAGGTAAAGGCGACATGGTAACATTGGTAGCCAATGCAACTAAGAAGATAAAAGAAGCCGCACCGGATCTGGAAGTCGACGGAGAACTGCAGTTTGATGCTGCTGTTGCGCCTGAAGTGGCTCAGGTCAAATGTGCAGGCTCCAAAGTGGCAGGCCAGGCAAATACATTCATATTCCCTGATATAAATGCGGGAAATATAGGATATAAGATAGCAGCGAGACTTGGCGGATATGAAGCGATAGGTCCTGTGCTTCAGGGACTTAATGCTCCAATAAACGATCTGAGCCGTGGATGCAATGCGGATGAAGTTTATAAGATGGCCATAGTTACAGCAGCGCTGAGCTAAATGTTTCAATGAATTTTCAAACCGGGGAATTTGTTTTCCCCGGTTTTTGTTTTTGGATTTCAGTTGATGAAAATAACTGCATAGTGTATAATGTTATGTAATATAAAGTACATGCGTGGCATATTTAGGAGGACGATGTTATGGTGAAATTACTCATAGGACATAAAGGAAGCGGTAAAACCAATACGATGGTGCAGCTGGCAAACGAGAGCATTGAAAAGAGCAATGGCAGCATAGTATTTATAAATAAAAATCACAGACTCATGTATGAACTTAATTTTAAAATAAGAGTCATATGTATGGAAGATTTTGAACATATTACTAATATAGATGAATATATAGGATTTTTATATGGCATAATCAGTTCAGATCACGATATAGAGATGATATTCATAGATAGCATATTGAAGCATGCGGATGTATCCCTGGGAGATCTTCCCGTATTCATAGAAAGGCTCAAGAGCATTTCGGAAACTTACAATATCGACTTTATAGTAAGCGTAAGTGCAGAAAAAGAAGAAATGATAGGAGTCGATTTCAACAATTGTGAAATACTCAATTAGCGTAAGATAGATGATAAAGGCGGTGTGATCACCGCCTTTTTTAAAGAAGAGAGGTATCCAATGAATAAAGCTTACTGGTTTGTGCTGCTGACGGCATTTCTCTTCGGGACTATGGAAGTTTCCTGTAAATTGGCGGGAAACAACCTCGATCCGTTTCAGCTCACATTTATAAGATTTGCTATAGGAGGTCTTTTGCTGCTGCCTTTTGCAGTCGCGGAAATCAAAAAAAACAATATAAAATTAAATATAAAGGATATTTTGACGCTGACTATGGTGGGTGTGCTTGGAATACCGCTCAGCATGGTGTTTTTCCAGCTTGGAGTCATAAATTCAAATGCCTCCACTGCATCTGTGCTTATTTCCATAAATCCGCTGTTCACTATGGTTTTTGCACATTTCTTCACAAGCGAAAAACTAAATAAACATAAGTTTATAGTGCTGGGAATCGGTTTTCTGGGACTGATATTCATGATAAAACCGTGGAATATACAGGAAGGAAACACCGTTATCGGAATAGTTTACATGCTTCTTGCAGCCATATTCTTCGGCGCGTATACCGTGGCGGGAAAGGTAAGCGTACAGAAGATGGGAATAATGGTGCAGACGAGTCTGAGTTTTATTTTAGGCTCCTTCGTTTTGATGATAGTTATGATAATAGCGGGTAAACCTATAGTGGCAGGAGTTACGGACAATGCCCTTCTCGTCGCATATATCAGCATATTTGTTACCGGTCTTGGTTATTTCAGCTATTTTATGGCTATAAAAATGTCGGACGCTGCCACCGGATCTCTGGCATTTTTCCTTAAACCTGCTATAGCGCCTGTGATGGCGGTGATATTCTTAAAGGAAACTATTTTATGGAATACATATATAGGCATAGGTCTTATACTTGTTGCTTCATATATGAATATAATGTATCAGAGGAAAGACAATGAAATCAGAGAAAAAATTGACTCTTAATGATATAGAAGAAGTGTTTTCGGAGAGAAAAGCCGGAGCGGAAGACGGCTTTAAATTTTTCTCTGTCTTGGTGCCGCTTGTCGAAAAAGAGGATGGACTTCATCTTCTATATGAAGTGAGAGCGAAACACATGACGAGACAGCCGGGGGAAATATGTTTCCCGGGAGGAGAACTTGAAGAAGGAGAAACTCCTGAGGAATGTGCAGTCAGAGAAACGTGGGAAGAGATCGGCATACCTGAAGAACGGATAAGGGTGGTGAGTCCTCTCGATACTGTATATACCTACAGCAATTTTGCAATGTACTGCTACCTGGGGGTAATAGATGAAAAGGATCTGGATGATCTTAAATTGAATCCGGATGAAGTGGATGAAGTTTTTCTCGTAAATCTTGATGAGATAGCGTCATATAAGCCTGAGGTATATGAGACAGAAGTAGTGCAGAAGATTCCGGAGAGTTTCCCGTATGATAGAGTTACAGGAGGAAAGACGTATAACTGGAGAAAGGGGCGGTCCTATATACCTGTATACGATATGGACGGAAGAGTGATATGGGGCCTTACGGCACGCATCACAAAGAGATTCGTTGAAACCGTTAAAGAAAGGATGGTTGATAATGTTTAAGATAGCACTGTGTCAGATCAAAGGCTCTTTTGAAAAAGAAAAAAGCATGGAAACAGCTGCGGATTACGTTGTACATGCGGCTGAAAACGGAGCGCAGGTGATCTCGCTTCCGGAAATGTGGAACTGTCCTTATTCAAATGATTATTTCAGAGAATATTCGGAGCCGGAGACAGGACCTACGGTAGAGTTCATGTCAGATCTTGCTGCAAAGCAGGGTATATATCTTGTGGGAGGCTCGATACCGGAACTGGACGGAGATAAGGTATACAATACATCTTATTCCTTTGACAGAAGCGGAAATATCATAGGCAAGCACAGAAAAGTGCATCTGTTTGATATAGATGTGGAAGGCGGTATAAGATTCATGGAATCCGATACGCTTACTGCCGGAAAAGATATGACGGTAATAGACACGGAATTCTGCAAGATAGGCGTAGCCATATGCTATGATGTTAGATTTCCGGAATGGTTCAGAAAGATGGCTCTCGCCGGAGCCAAACTGATAATACTTCCGGCGGCGTTCAATATGACTACAGGGCCGGCGCACTGGGATATAACCATGAGGATGAGAGCTCTTGACAATCAGGTGTATTTTGCAGCAAATTCACCGGCAAGAGATGAAGAAGGAGTGTATGTCGCTTACGGCAATTCATGTATAGTAGATCCATGGGGAAGATTCACAGCTCACTGTGATGAAAAGGAAGGTATAATATACGGAGATATAGATCTGGAATATGTAGACTCGGTCAGAGATCAGCTTCCTCTGCTTAAACACAGAAGGGAAGAATTGTACTAAAAAGGAGTATTGCGCAAGGAGGAAAGAAATACAATGGTTAAAAAAGCGTGGATTTTTATTCTGGCGGCAATCATGACGCTGACTATGGCCGGCTGTCAGGAATCGAATGAAGTACAGCCGGAAGAACAGGTCGATTACGATATAGCGATGGTAACTGAGTCGGGAATGATAATGAACGGAGGATACAGTGAAGCTGCATGGGAGACTATAAGCAGCTTTGGAGAGGCCAACGGTATATCTCATAAATACTATAAAGCGACCGAAGTATCCGATGACTCCTACAGACAGGCTATAGATGCGGCAGTATCCGGAGGAGCCGGTATAATAGTGTGTGACGGATATACTTTCAGCCAGGTAGTGTATGAAAAGCAGGATGAATATCCTGATGTAAAATTTGTAATGATAGATGCTGTGCCTGCTGATGCAGAATCAGGAGAGAAAAGCGTGGGTAAAAATACGGCAGTGATCACCTTCGATTCAGCGCAGGCAGGGTATCTTGCAGGATACAGCGCCGTTAAAGACGGGTTGAACGAGCTTGGATTTTTAGGGGAGGAAAAACAGCCGGTAGTGATGGACTACTGTTACGGATTCATTCAGGGGGCGAATAAAGCGGCAGCAGAATCCGGCACATCTGTAAACATAAAATATCATTACTGCGGAGAAGACGATGACAGAGAAACCATACTGGCAAAAGCAGACGAATGGTATGAAAGCGGTGTTCAGGCGGTATTCGCCTGCGGATCGGAAACAGAGCAGGCAGTCATAGAATCGGCTGAAAAGCTTGGAGGAAAAGTTATAGCCTGTGAAACAGATAAGAGTGAAATGTCAGATACCATTCTTACATCAACGGTGAACGATATAGGAACAGTACTTGAATCTGTTTTACAGCAGTATGAAGATGATGAATTTCCTGGAGGAGAAGTGATTTCTTACGATGTTTCAAATGATGGTGTAAGTCTTGCGGTAGATACAGGAAGGTTTTCGACCTTTGAAAATTCGGATTATGAAGATATAGTAAAGGAGATCAGCGACGGGAACGTGAATATTCTCGGCTATGATTCAGGAGGTATAGATACTCTTGGACTTTCCAATGTAAATGTAACAGAGGAATAAAAAATAAATCCTGCGCATTGCGCAGGATTTATTTTTTTGCTATATGCTATTTTTGCTGTGATTTATGTTTCTTTCCGTTCTTTTCTTTTTTGTCGGATCTGCCGTTGCTTTCTGATACTCTGTCTGCCAGTTCAACATAGCCGCGAGGCTGTTGTACCGATTTATATGCAGGACGCATAAGCTTGCCGCCTGCAATAAGTTCTTCGATCCTATGTGCGCACCAGCCTGAGAGACGGGCAGTCGCAAAGAGAGGCGTGGCTATAGTCGTAGGTATATCGAGAGCATCGTACACGAAGCCTGAATACAGATCCACATTGGCTGGCATAGGCTTTTCAACACCGTTGACTTCGGCATAAAGCTGTGGAGTTCTTTTCTCGATATAATCGCAAAGGAGAAAATCATCAAGAAGGTCTTTGCTTTCAGCAAGCTTTTTAGCCATGGATTTGAGAACTTTAGCTCTTGGGTCAGACAGCGTATATATGGCATGTCCCATTCCGTATATGAGACCTGACTTGTCGTTTGCTTCTTTTTTCAATATCTTGACAAGATAATCGTCAAGCTTTCCTCTGTTGTTGAAATTAGGAACGTTTTCCTTGATGTTTTTCATCATATTTATAACGGCTATGTTAGCTCCGCCGTGACGCGGTCCCTTGAGGGATCCTATAGCTGCCGAAATAGCCGAATATGTATCGGTGCCGGTGGAAGATATGAGGTGTGTCGTAAATGATGAATTGTTTCCTCCGCCGTGTTCCGCATGAAGTATCATGGATATGTCAAGGAGCCTTGCTTCAAGTTCAGTGTACTTTCCGTCCGGTCTTATCATCCTGAGTATATTTTCAGATGTTGACAGTTCCGGGATCGGATTGTGAAGATGAAGACTCTTATGATCGTAAAACGAAGATTTTGCCTGATAGGCATAGGCTATGAGCGCAGGGAAATATCCCATCAGATCTATCGATTGCCTGAGAACGTTAGGTATCGATGTATCGTCAGGATTATCATCGTAACAATACAGAGCAAGAACACTTCTTGCAAGTTTGTTCATTATGTTGTTTGACGGTATCGTCAATATAGTATCGCGTGCAAATCCATTTGGAAGTTCTCTTTTTGAACCGAGAAGTTTGTTAAAATATTCGAGTTCTGATTTTGTGGGAAGAGAACCAAAAATAAGAAGATAAGTTATTTCTTCAAAGCCAAATCTTTTTTCGTTTATACAGCTGTTTACAAGATCTTCTATGCTGTAGCCTCTGTAGTAGAGCTTTCCTTCAATAGGTACTTTGTTGCCGTTTTCGTCAACATCGTATCCGAGAACTTCTCCGATTTTAGTAAGTCCCACCAGTACACCTGTACCGTTTGAATTTCGAAGGCCTCTTTTTACATTGTTTTGTATGTAAAGCTCTGATTCTATGTGATTGTTTTTTTTCAGCGTTTCGGCGCTGTTATTGTAAAATTCCTGGGTAAGAGCAGCCTTGGTAATGTTCTTTACGTCTTCCTTGAAAGCCGTTCTTATGGTTTTTTTTATGTTTCGATTTTTACTTTTATTTCTTAATCTGGCGAACATATTATGATATAACCCCCTTTTTTCCGGCATAAGTGTAAAGTGAATTACACACAAAATTATAACATATATGCTGAATAAAGTACAGAGAAATCGGATTATCCGAATATCATGTATATTCCTATGGCAGCCATGATAAAACCTAAGACGAGCTTGAATATGCGTGCAGTTTTTTCTCCGGCGCCGTTTTCAAGTTTGTTTGCAAAGCCTATGGATGTGCCTGAGATGATGATTATTATACCGTGACCGGCAGAATAAAACAGGAGCATCAGAACGACCCACAGAGGGCTGCTGAATTGAGATGCAAGTGTCAGAATGAGAAGGATCACAGGTACAGCGCAGTGAGAAGAAAACAGACCTCCGATGAGTCCGGTTATGAATACACCGATGAATCCGCTGCTTTTTGTCGATGTATGGACATGTATATGAGGTATGATATGTATGATCTCCCACGTTTGCAAAGCCATAAGTATCATTAGTATGCCAAGAATGATATGTATGAATTCGATGTGACCTATGGCGTTTCCGACTTCAGATGCAGTGATGCCGAGCACTAAGAATGTTACAGCGGCGCCTGCGGCAAAGATTATAGAGAGTATTAGAGATTTTTTCGTATCGTACTTTTTATCTCCTGCGGAAATATATCCTGTTATCAGCGGAATATTGGAAAGCGCACATGGCGTAAGTGAAGTGAATATTCCTGCAACAAACGAGAAAACAGGGCCGATCCACATGTTGTCTTTTATCAGATATATAACGCTTTGAGAAAGCATTTCAAAGATATTTTCGTATTCCATAATAATAAATACGGCGCGCTGGATGCGGCCGTCTAAAAACCTTTCTGTATATGATCCACGATAATATTATACATTATATGTCAAGCAGATCAGATGAGAGTTTATCTCCAGTTTATATATGTCGGCGATTCTTCGTGATATAATGATTTTATCAGAAAATGAAGGGGAGTACAGGTATGACTGTAAAAAGACGTTTGTTTCTGTCTAATTTACTTATGATATTAGTTCCGGTCATAGCGACGGTTATGATAGGGATACTTTGCGTTTCTTTTTTGTGGTTTTCGCTGCAGAGAGGTACAGGTCTGTGGTTTGAAGATACTGAAGAATTTACATATGCATCTATGGCTGTTTCAGAGACTATCGAACATTATCTGGATAAAGGAGAAGATCTGTCTGCGGCTGAAACAGTTTTGCATAACGGTGGTATGGAATTGACAGTTCTGCGTGACGGTAAAACTTTTTTTCAATACGGAGAGCTTGAAGAGGGCGACGATAAGCTGCTGGAGGCAGCAAAAGTTTTGCAGAATGAAGCGACGATAGAGCAGGACGGAAGAAGTCTATATGTCCATGAAAAAAACTCTGACGGACACAATTATGTAATATGTCTGTTCGGCGGCAATAATAACGGCCAGAATTATCATGATTTTAAAATATCAGTGCTTGTATCCATAATCCTGATAATAATTACGATCCTGTTATCTATAATACTTACGAATAAATTCCTGATAAAATTTGTATTTAAGAAAATTGAAGAGCCGATTGATATATTGAGATACGGTGTCAGACAGATAAGAGACGGTAATTTAGAGTACAGGATAGATTGTGAAAGATCAGACGAATTTCTGCCTGTATGTGAGGATTTCAATGAAATGGCTGTAAGACTCAAAGAATCTGTGGAAGCAGTGCAGCAGCAGGAGAAAAACCGAAAAGAATTGATTGCGGGCATTTCACATGATATTCGTTCTCCGCTTACATCGATACAGGCATATATAGAAGGTCTGATAGATGATATTGCTAAAACTCCTGAGAAAAGAAAGACATATTTGTATACGATCAAAAATAAAGCTGAAGATCTTGAAAGAATTCTTTCTCAACTGTTTTTATTTTCCAAAATGGATCTGGGAGAATATCCGGAACATCCATGTGAAATTTATCTGGATGATGAAATAAGAAAAATAGTATCGGATGCTTCTGAAGAATTTTCGGAGAAAGGAATGACGATAACTGAAGATCTGGAACATGTGGAGATATATGCGGATCCTGTGCAGATACAGCGTATCATAATAAATATAATGGAAAACAGTTTGAAATATAAGGATAAAGATGAAGGCAGGATAGAGATAAAACTGAGATATACGGAAGATGGATGCCTTTTAACTATTGCAGTCGATGGACCGGGGGTACCTGAACAGTCGATAGAACATTTATTTGAAGTTTTTTATCGCAGTGATTCGTCAAGACATAATCCTGAGAGAGGAAGCGGACTGGGACTTGCGATAGTTGCTAATGCTGTTGAACATATGGGCGGAAAAGTATGGGCGGAAAACAGGAATGAAGAAGGCCTTGAAATATTTATAAAGATTCCTACAGGAGGTAATGAAAATGGAAAAGATACTGATAATTGAGGATGATTCGGCGATAGCTGCTATAGAAAAGGATTAACTGGAAATAGAAGGTTTTTTTGTGGATATTGCTTCGGATGGAATAGAAGGTCTCAGAAAGGGACTGGAAGAAGATTTCAGTCTTATACTGTTAGATCTGATGCTGCCGGGTATCGATGGCTTTGAAATATGCCGAAAATTAAGGGAACATATAGATATACCGATACTTATGGTCACGGCGAGACAGGAAGATATAGATAAGATCAGAGGTCTTGGCATAGGGGCTGATGATTATATAGAAAAACCTTTTTCTCCGGCTGTATTGGTTGCCAGAGTTAAGGCTAATATCGCTCAATATAAGAGACTTTCCGATGATGCAGGAGCATATCCGAGGGAAATAAGCATAGGTTCGGTCAAAGTCAATACAGGAACCCATCGTGTATATGTTGAGGAAAGGGAAGTCGAATTAAAAAATCGTGAATATGAATTATTGATATTTCTCATGATGAATGTGGATATGGTGTTTGACAGAGAAACTCTCTATGAGAAAGTATGGGGACTTGAAGCAGTCGGCGATAATGCGACTGTTGCTGTACACATAAACCGACTTAGAGAAAAATTAGAAAAAGATCCAGCGAAACCAAGATATATACAAACGGTCTGGGGCGCAGGGTACAGATTCAGGGGCTAATATCAATTTTATAGTTTAGAAATATTTTATTTTTGTTTACAGCGTGGTTCATATATTAAGCATAGACTGTTCCATATAAAGTGTGAATTGGAGGAATAGTCATGCAGGAAAAGATTACTGGGCTTACAAGACAGGAAGTGACTCAGAAGATAGCGGCAGGCAAAGGGCAGAGTATGCCGCGTTCCATTACGAAATCAAAGAAGAGGATATTCTGGGAAAATATCGTTACATTGTTCAACTTTCTTAATTTCACTATAGCTGCTTTTTTGTTTGCGGTGGGAGCATATTCGAATATGCTTTTTATTGCTATAATAATCCTGAATATAGTGATAGGTATTGTACAGGAACTTAAAGCTAAAAAGCTGGTCGATGAGCTTTCTATCCTCAACAGACCGCAGGTAACTGTAGTAAGAGATGGCAAAGAGTCTGTTATTGCTATGGACGAGATCGTTGAAGGGGATGTGACAGTACTCGAAAGCGGACGGCAAATATGTAATGATGCTTTGGTATTAGCTGGAGAGATCGAAGTAAATGAATCTTTGCTGACAGGGGAAAGTGATCCTGTGATCAAGGGAAAAGGAGACGAGCTCCTGTCCGGGAGCTCCGTGATCTCAGGAAAATGCTTTGCAAGAGTCATACATGTAGGAAGTGAAAATTATGCTACAAAACTTGCAGAAGAGGTAAAAAAAGAGAAAAATGTCGAAAGCGAATTGCTGGGATTGATGAGAAAAGTTACCAGGTTTACAAGTTTTCTCATCATACCTCTCGGAATAATGTTGTTTATAGAAGCGATGGTTTTGAGAGGCGCATTGTTTGATGCTGCGGTAGTATCGTCTGCGGCTGCTCTTTTAGGAATGCTTCCGAAAGGGCTCGTACTGTTGATTTCCGTATCGTTGGCAAATGGAGTCATAAGGATGTCGAAACAGAAGATTCTTGTTCAGAATATATATTCTCTTGAGACTCTTGCTCACGTTGATACGCTCTGTCTTGATAAAACCGGAACATTAACTGATGGAAGAATCAAAGTAAAAGATGTTTTTTTTAATTCTGTGAATGAAAGAGACGGTATGAGCTGCATGGATACAAATTTTACGAGGGAAAAAGCAGAAAAACTTTTTTCGTCATATCTTGCAGCTGCCGATGATAATAATGCTACTATGCAGGCGCTCAGAGACGGATTCCCTGTATGTCAGTATTTTGAAGATTCAGGTAAGATCCCGTTTTCTTCAAAGAGAAAGTGGGGCGCAGTATCCTTTAAAGGAATAGGAACATTATTTGTCGGTGCGCCGGAAAAAATAGCAGATAAGTATCCGAAAGAAGCTGAACGTAGATTGCAGGAAGGGTATAGGATGATCGCAGTTGGGTTCAGTAATGATATATGGAAAGATACGGAAAATCTTCCTGAGCGTTTACAGCCGCTGTTTATTATATCGATGGAGGACCGCATACGTAAAAATGCAGAGCAGACACTGGAGTATTTCAGACGAGAAGGTGTCGATGTAAAAATAATATCCGGAGATCACGTTAAAACAGTATCTATGGTTGCTAAAAAAGCGGGATTGGATAACTGGTATGATTCATTTGATATGTCTAAGGCAGGAGATGAAACGGACTATAGCCGGCTGGTCAGTGAGTATTCTGTATTTGCTCGAGTCACACCGCGTCAAAAGCAGGAACTCGTTAAAGCTATGAAAGATAGAGGACGATGTGTGGCGATGACCGGTGACGGCGTCAATGATCTGCTCGCGCTCAGAGAGGCTGATTGCTCAATAGCTATAGCGGAAGGAAGCGATGCGAGCAAACAGATATCTCAGATAGTTTTGCTTGATTCGGATTTCACCTATTTGCCGCGGGTAGTGCTGGAAGGGCGTAAAGTAGTAAATAATGTCACCAGAACGGCTGGAGTATTTTTTATAAAAACTATATATTCTGTTTTAGTTTCGCTGTTTTGTCTGATTGGGAACATTCCGTTTCCGTTTATTCCGATCCAGATCACGCTTGTAGATGCTTTTATGGAAGCATGGCCTTCATTTGCGACCATCATAGAATCAGATACGAGAAAGATACGCGGAAGTTTCCTGAAGAGCTCCATCGGCAATGCATTGCCGTTTGCGTTGGCAGTAAGCGCTGTAATAGTATTCACGAATATTTATATGCCGTTTTCTTATGCACAGTCTCAGACTGTAATGTACTTGCTTTTGATATTGTTGACTATGGCGTCTGTGGTCAAAAGCTGCATACCTTTCTCAAAGCTTAGGATTTTTATATGTACAGTCATGGTGTCAGGAACTTGCGGAGCTTTATATATATTCCCTTCGCTGTTTGAAATTACTGCTGTAAATCCTGTCATGGCTGCCGCGGTTATGATGCTGTTCGTTGCCGGACTGGCGGTAGTATTTATTATCACAGCCTTGCAGAAACGGCATAAAGATTTTTTATATTCAGTTTAAATACAGATTATAGGTTGTTTATACCTCCTTGCTATACTTTCAGAAAAGTAATGCAAGGAGGTTGTTTTATGGAAAAAATAAAAAAGAAAGTCATGAAAGTTGATTATTCTAAATTTTTCAAGCGATTTATACCTTTGGCGATAATATTTTTACTTCTGGGAGGAGCTGTTGCGGGATTCGTACTCCGGACTCAGATATCTGAAGTTGCTTCATATCTGAATGAAACAGAGTACGTTGATGTACATGAGATCCAGGGCGAGGAAGAAGGGGATGGTTATAAGGATATAGCTATAACAGAACCTTCGGAAGGCGCAGATGCATTTATTACGATATATGTTTTGATTTTAGGGGCGTTGTTCTGCATATATTGGCTTATGACAGCAGCTTGTCTGTATAAGAGCGCGCATTCTTCGAAGATGAACGGATTGTTCTGGCTCCTTTGCGGATTGTGCGGCAATATTTTTGCTGTACTTGCGTTCATGGTAGTGCGCAGTCTGATAAGACAGAGATGCATAGAATGTGGACATTGGCAGATGAAAGGCAGATGGCACTGCACAGAATGTGGAGCGGCAATGAATAAAGTTTGTCCGGAATGTGGCGGAACATGTGATCTGAATGACAGATACTGTTCAAGATGTGGAAAACCGCTCGACTGATAAACAGATATGAATGAAACGAACAAATACAGCACATTGGTGAATAATACTGTTTTGATAAGCGCAGGGACTTTCGGCTCTAAATTATTGACCTTTCTGATGGTCAGGTTTTACACCGATTTCCTGACACCGTCAGAATACGGGACCGCAGATCTGATAATTCAGACGGCAAATCTGCTTATACCGCTGGTTTCAATGGGTATTTCAGAAAGCGTATTCAGGTTTGCTGTAAATGATGAAAACAGGAGAAAAAATGTGTTTTCAGCAGGAGTATTCACCATATGTGCAGGATCCTTGTTTATATTAGCTGCATGGCCTGTAATGTCAGTATTATCTCTGTTTGGAGGCAGTGCATGGCTGTTGGTGATGTATACGATAGCATCTTGTTTTCATTCACTTTGCGCGCAGTTTGTAAGAGCTGAAGGTAAAACTTCCCTTTTTGCGGTGCAGGGACTTATAAATACAGCGCTGGTCATAGTATTTAACGTTTTTATGCTGGCAGTGCTTGATTTGGGAGTGACCGGTTACGTTCTTTCAGTTGCGGCAGCCGATATTATCTGTTTCGTATTTCTTACGGTAAAAGAACGGTTGTGGAGACAGATAGTTATTCATCCGGGAAGGCAGATATTCATTGATATGCTAAAGTATGGAATACCGTTGATACCCACCACGGTATTCTGGTGGATAACAAGTGTATCTGACAGGTATATGATCACAGCTTTTATGGGGAATGAAGCTAATGGGATTTATGCGGTAGCATGTAAGATACCAACTGTTCTCACCTTGATATCGAGCATATTCTTGGAAGCATGGCTTTTTTCGGCAGTATCGGAAACGGTGAAGAAGAGAAGAGAACAATTACGGTTTTATTCGCAGATATGGAATGTATTTATGTCGGTGATGTTTGCTGCAGGAAGTATTGTAATGGCATTTTCAAAATGGGAAATAGCTCTTCTTGCAGATGATGAGTATTATAACGCATGGCGATATATACCCTTGCTTGCTGCAGCTACAGTGTTTTCTGCGTTCGTTACTTTTATGTGCAGTGTTTTTTCAGTAAAAAAGAAAAGTCTTTTATCCTTTTGGAGCGCTATGGCGGGTGCCGGTATAAATTTGCTGCTGAACGGGATACTGATACCGTCATGTATGGGCATACAAGGCGCGGCAGCGGCAACTTTTACGAGTTATTTCATAGTTTTTATCGTAAGAGCAAGGAGTGCGAGACGTTTAATGCCTTTCAGAATTCATAAAAGACGTTTATTGATAAATTCAATGATACTGGCTGTCCAGATCATGTTTATCTTACCGGAGATGCCTGGATGGGTTATAGTGCAGGCGTTGTGCATAGTTACGATAGTTATAGTAAATATCAAGCCTATATACAGCGCTGTGAAAAAAACTATATTGATAAAAAGGAAAGGTGAAGGATAATGAGAGTTCTCATTTTGACAGGCAGTTTTGGGCTGGGGCATATAAAAGCCGCGGAAGCGATAAAGGAAGAGATAGAAGAAGTTCCATGGGCAGAAGTAGAATCCACAGATATAGTATATCATTTGTTTCCGTCGGCAGGAAAACATATCTACAAAGTATTTGATGTTATGAGCGGCAGACTGCACGGATTGTACAATATTATCAACCGTTTGGATGAAAAAAAGACGATAAGTCCAATGAAGAAATGGTTTTATAAAAAATTCGGTATGCTGATGGAAGAAAAGCATCCTGACGTTGTCATATCTACACTGCCGGTAGTTTCAAAATATACGGGGAATTATATTAAAAATGCTGAAAGCTCTATTAAATATATAACGTGTATAACCGATATCGTACCACACAGTGAATGGCTTTCAGAAAAGACGAACGCATATATAGTAGGTGATGAGATGACAAAAGACATCATGGTAAAAAAAGGTGTTGATCAGGAAAAGATATTTGTTGGAGGAATACCTGTAAGAAAAGCTTTTAAAAACAACTTTTACGAAACTGATAAAAAAGGAAAAAGTGGGAAAACTGTTTTGCTGATGGGCGGAGGATTGGGATTGATACCAGGGGCGGATGTGATAATAGACGAATTGATAAAGGTGCCGGAAATAAAGGTGACTGTAATTACCGGAAGAAACGAAAAACTTATGCGTGATCTGAAGAGAAAATACAGTGAGATAGAGGTTATAGGCTACTGTGAGAATACGGCTGAATATATAAACGAAGCAGATATAATAATATCGAAAGCCGGCGGTATAACGGTGTTCGAAGCGATATATGCTGAGACACCAATGGCAGTTATGCATCCTTTTTTGGAACAGGAAAAAAAGAATGCTGAACTTGTCGAAAAAAGAAATATAGGGGTAGTCATGGGAAAAGACAAAGACAGATATTCACAAAAAGTGATTGAAATGCTGTATGACGAAAAGGGGCTTTGTCTTATGAAAGAAAATATGAAAAAAATGAAGAAAAGTTATGAAAGCTGCAGTATATCTAATATCCTGTATGGATGTAAAAACAGATAAGAGAAAGGAGATGTTATTATGCCGATGGTAATCATTCCTGCATACAGACCGGATGAGGTGCTTATCAAGATAGTCAGAGGATTGAAGGAAATGAATTTGATGTCTGTAGTTGTGGACGATGGGAACGGAGATGATTGTAAGTTTATTTTTGATGAAATATCTGATATATGTACAGTCATACATCACGATAGAAACCGAGGGAAGGGTGCGGCGATAAAAACAGCGCTTAAATATATAAACGATGAAATGAAAGATGTAGGTATCATAGGCATAATGGATGCTGACGGACAGCATAGGACAGAAGACATGGCAAGGCTTATAAATCATGCTAAAGATAACAGAGATGCAGTTTCCATAGGCACCAGAAATGTAGGAAGCGATATGCCTTTGAAATCAAGGCTTGGAAACGAGATAACGAGAAAAGTATTCAGTGCGGTAAGCGGCGTAAAAGTATCTGACACGCAGACAGGACTTCGTGCTTTTGATTCTGCGTTGGCTGCCCGGTTTATGGATATAGAAGGAGAACGGTATGAATATGAGATGAATGTGCTTCTGTATTGTGCGGAAAACGATATCCGAATAGAAGAAATGAGCATAGAGACAATATATCATGACAGTAAAAATTCCTGCTCCAGCTTCAGAGCCGTTCGGGATTCATTCAGGATATACAAGGATATAATAAAATTTACGCTGTCCTCTATGTCCAGTTTTCTGCTGGATTATGTAATTTTCAGCGTTCTGATGCTGGTGCTTCCTCATACGGGAATAATGATAATGGCAGGAAATATTGCCGCAAGAGCAGTAAGCGCATTTTATAATTACAGTATGAATTGCCGGCATGTATTCCATACGGGCAGGAAAGTATCTACTGCATTGGAATATTTTGCTCTCGCAGCTGTGATACTTATTCTCAATAATATTATCCTCGGATTCTTCACCGGTATCATGCAGATATCCGTATATCCTGCAAAACTTATGACTGAGTGTGTGCTGTTTATCATAAGCTGGATGGTGCAGCGTCAGATAATATTCCGTAAAAATCGGCACATTGGAGGCAAGATCGATTTTGGTTTGAAATAGGAGCATCGAAATATTGTATAAAAATGATTTTGGAAGACGCCCGAAAGGCGTCTTTTTTATATATGCGTCAAATAACAGACGATGCGAAAGAACATTTGTTTGAATAAGGGGAGGTGGTGTGATATAATCGTTAGGTGCAGAAAAGATGATATAGGGAGAAAACAGTATATGGAACGATTTGAATTGGTATCGGAATACAAGCCTACCGGCGATCAGCCGCAGGCTATAGATAAAATTTCAGAAAGAATACTTGCAGGAGAGCGGTCGCAGACACTTATGGGTGTCACAGGATCAGGCAAGACTTTTACTATGGCAAATATCATAGAGCGCGTACAGAAACCGACTCTGGTGATATCCCATAATAAAACCCTTGCAGCACAGCTTCACGGAGAGTTCAAGGAGTTTTTTCCAAACAATGCGGTGGAGTATTTTGTCTCCTATTATGATTACTATCAGCCGGAAGCGTATGTCGCGTCTACCGACACATATATAGAAAAGGATTCGGATATAAATGCAGAGATAGAAAAACTTCGTAATTCTGCGACGGCAGCTCTGTCTGAAAGGCGGGACGTGATAATAGTAGCCAGTGTTTCATGTATATATGGATTAGGAAGTCCTATAGATTATAAAAATCAGGTTATATCCTTGCGCCCCGGTATGGAAAAAGACAGGCAGGAGCTTCTTAGAAAGCTTGTGGATATACAGTATACGAGAAATGATATGGCTATGGATCGCGGGAATTTCAGGGTCAGAGGCGATACGATAGATATTTATCCGGCAGGTGCGGAAAATGCCGTGAGGATCGAGCTCTTTGGAGACGAGGTCGAGAGCATAAAAGAGATCAACGCTGTTACGGGAGAAATAATCGGCATAAGAAATCATGTGGCCATATATCCGGCGTCACAGTATGTTACGAGCAAAGAAAATATAGAACGTGCAGTGGGCACGATAAATGAAGAGCTTTCGGAGAGGATACAGTGGTTTAAGGACAGGGGCAAACTGATAGAAGCCCAGAGGATAGAACAGAGGACAAGGTACGATATAGAAATGCTTCGTGAAGTCGGCACCTGTAAAGGAATAGAAAATTATTCAAGACATATTTCAGGTCTCGAGCCGGGCGCCAGACCTTATACGCTTATAGATTACATACCTGAGGATTTTCTTATAATAATAGACGAGTCTCATGTCATGCTGCCGCAGCTTCGGGCCATGTATGCGGGAGACCGTTCGAGAAAACAGTCGCTGGTGGACTATGGATTCAGACTGCCGTCGGCGCTTGACAACAGACCGCTGAAGTTTGAAGAATTCAACTCGATGATAAACCAGATACTTTATGTGAGCGCGACTCCTGCGGAGTATGAGAGGGAACAGAGTGGAGGAATTTCAGCAGAGCAGATAATAAGACCGACGGGACTTTTGGACCCGGTAATAGAACTTCATGAAACTGAAAATCAGATGGATCATCTGATCGGTGAGATCAATAAGACTGCGGAAAAAGGCGAGAGAGTGCTCGTAACGACTCTGACGAAAAAAATGGCTGAGAGTCTTACGGATTACTTGAAAAATGTAGGAATAAAGGTAAGATATCTACATTCCGAAGTGGATACGCTGGAGAGAATGGAGATAATAAGAGACCTGAGACTTGGAGCTTTTGATGTACTTGTAGGAATCAATCTTCTGAGAGAGGGACTGGATATACCGGAAGTTTCTCTCGTAGCCATCCTCGATGCGGATAAGGAAGGTTTCCTGAGGACAGAAACATCACTCATACAGACCATAGGAAGGGCTGCAAGAAACGCCGACAGCAAGGTTATAATGTACTGCGACGGCATAAGCCCTGCGATGAAAGCTGCAATAGATGAGACAAAGAGACGAAGAAAGATACAGGACGAATACAATAAGGCAAACGGTATAACTCCTCAGAGTGTCAAGAAGGCAGTGAGAAGTGTGATAGAAGCGACGAAGCCTGCTGAGGAAGACTATAAAGGAAAGAGTCCGCTTGAGCTTACTAAGAAAGAACTCAAGGATTACGTAAAGAAACTTGAAAAAGAAATGAAACAGGCTGCTGAGGATCTGCAGTTTGAAAGAGCTGCCGAACTGAGGGATATGGTGTTCGAGTATAAGACAAGACTTTAAAGCAAGAATAAAAGGACAAAGGAAAAGGAGTAAAATGGCAAAAGATATAGTTATAAAGGGAGCAAGAGAAAACAACCTTAAAAACGTGGATGTCACGATACCGAGAGACAAGCTCGTCGTGCTTACGGGGCTGTCGGGATCAGGCAAATCCTCCCTCGCTTTCGATACGATATATGCGGAAGGTCAGAGAAAATACATGGAGAGCCTGTCGTCGTATGCGAGACAGTTCCTGGGGCAGATGGAAAAACCGGATGTTGAATCCATAGAAGGACTTTCTCCGGCCATATCCATAGATCAGAAGACCACGAATAAAAATCCCCGTTCTACAGTAGGAACCGTGACGGAGATATACGATTATTTAAGACTCATGTATGCGAGGATAGGAATACCTCACTGTCCTGTTTGCGGCAGAGAGATATCAAGTCAGTCTATAGATCAGATAGTAGAGCTTCTTATGGAAGAAGGGGAGGGAGCAAAGCTGATTATAATGGCTCCTGTAGTAAGACAGAGAAAGGGTCAGCATGAAAAGATACTGGAAAGGATACGCAAAGAGGGGTTTACACGCGTAAGGGTCGATGGAGATATCAAATTCCTTGAAGAAGATGAAATAAAGCTGGAAAAAACTTTTAAACATACGATAGAGATAGTTGTAGACAGGATAAAAGTAAGAGACGGCGTGCAGAGCAGGCTTACAGAAGCCTGTGAGCTGGCAGTCAGCCATGGCGAAGGATTGATACAGGTCTCAGTTGATAAGGACGGATCGGTGGAAGAAAAGACTTTCAGTACAAGTCTCGCGTGTCCGGAACACGGGGTGAGCATCGAGGAGCTTGAGCCGAGAATGTTTTCATTCAACAATCCTCTTGGCGCCTGCTCTGAATGCAACGGTTTGGGGTTCATTCAGAGGATAGATCCGGATCTTATAATCCCGGATCAGGACAAGAGCATAAATGAAAAATGTTTGAGCAATGTGTTTGCAACGATGGAATATACGAGTTATTACTGGCAGGTCATACGTGCTCTGGCTGAAAAATACGGTGCCGATATGGATACACCGTTTAAGGATCTGCCGAAAAAGTTCAAGCAGGTGCTTTTATATGGTACAGGCGATGAAAAGCTTCAATACGTCTATACAAATAAAAATGGCGAAAGTCATAACAGGAACCATTCTTTTGAAGGCATAATAAATAACCTGGAAAGACGGTACAGAGAGACAAATTCCGAGTGGATAAAAGAAAAGATGGAAAAGCATATGCGAGTGACTGAATGTCCGGAATGCCACGGCAATAAGCTGAAACCTGAACTGCTTGCCGTCACAGTCGGAGGCAAAAATATAATGCAGTTCTGCGATATGTCCGTGGCCGAAGCTATAGAATTTATCGATGATCTGAAATTGTCGCAGTCACATATGATGATAGCGGCAGAAATAATAAAGGAGATAAGAGGGCGACTTAAATTCCTTGCAAATGTAGGTCTGGACTACCTTACGCTCTCGAGAGCATCCGCAACACTTTCAGGAGGAGAGTCACAGCGTATAAGGCTTGCAACACAGATAGGCTCAGGGTTGGTTGGAGTCCTTTATATACTCGATGAACCCAGCATAGGTCTGCATCAAAAGGATAATGCAAAACTTCTGGATGCGTTGAGAAAACTTACAGATATAGGCAATACGCTCATAGTGGTAGAACACGATGAAGATACTATGTATGCTGCGGATCATATAGTTGATATTGGTCCCGGGGCAGGAGCCGGCGGAGGTGAGCTGGTTGCCCAGGGAAGCGTTGAGGATATAAAGAAGTGCGAGAGATCTATAACAGGCCGGTATCTGAGCGGTAAAAAAAAGATAGAGGTGCCGAAAGAAAGACGAAAGGGAAACGGCAAGCATATAGAGATAAAAGGTGCTGCTGAAAACAATCTGAAAAATATAGATGTAAAGATACCTCTTGGCAAGATGGTATGCGTTACGGGAGTTTCAGGCTCAGGCAAAAGCAGTCTTATAAATGAGATACTGTATAAAGGTATAGCGGCGGAAATGTACGGAAGCAAGGAAAAGCCCGGCAGGCATAAAAGGATAAACGGATTGCAAAACATAGATAAGATAATAGATATAAATCAGGCGCCGATAGGAAGGACCCCGAGGTCCAATCCTGCAACTTATACGGGAGTTTTCACGCATATTCGCGATTTGTTTTCGCAGCTTCCTGAAGCAAAGCTGCGAGGCTACGGCAAGGGCAGATTCAGCTTTAACGTTAAGGGTGGAAGATGTGAGGCCTGCAATGGAGACGGTATAATAAAAATTGAAATGCACTTTCTTCCGGATGTTTATGTACCGTGTGAGGTGTGTAAGGGAAAACGTTATAACAGAGAAACTCTTGAAGTTAAATACAAAGGAAAGAGCATATTCGATGTGCTGGATATGAATGTAGAGGAAGCTGCGGAATTTTTCAGCAATATACCTACGATTTCAAGACAGCTCAATACTCTTCTTGAAGTCGGGATGGGATATATCAAGCTGGGACAGCCGAGTACACAGCTTTCGGGAGGTGAAGCTCAGAGAATAAAGCTGGCTTCAGAGCTTTCCAAGAAAAGTACGGGAAAGACTCTTTATATTCTCGACGAGCCAACTACAGGACTGCATTTTGCCGATGTCGACAAACTTATATCTGTTTTGGACAAACTGGTTGATGCCGGAAATACAGTGGTCGTAATAGAACATAACCTTGATGTGATAAAGAGAGCGGATCACATCATAGACCTGGGGCCTGACGGCGGATTCAGAGGCGGACAGATAATAGCGGAAGGGACACCTGAAGAGATAGCAAAGGTTGAAAGATCTTATACAGGACAGTTTCTTAAAAAAATGCTGGAGGTGAAAAATTGAAGGAAAAACGTACGGCTTTCATTATGATGTGCGGCCTTGTGTGTTTATGGGGGCTGGATTACGTGTTAGCAAAAAACGCTCTTGGAATACTCAAACCGATGTGCCTTCTGTTTTTGAAATACAGTGTAGGCTTTATACTGGTCGCAATAGTTAAATTCAGTCAGGACAGAAAGAGTATAGTACGCGTAAAAGACATTCCTTTTTTCATACTGTGCTCCATAACGGGAGAGATACTGTATTTTACCTGTGAATACACGGCGATGGATTACATACCGGTGTCGCTGATAACTATAATACTGGCATTTGTGCCTGCTGTATCGATATTGATAGAGCGTATAGTTTTTAAAAAGAAATTCACTGCTAAAATGGCGTTGGGCACGATTATATGTATTCTGGGAGTTGCTATAGTTATAGGCGCGGATTTCAGAGAACTGCTTCAGGGAAGATTCATAGGATATCTGCTGGCATTCGGAGCCGTTTTATCGTGGAACGCATATAATTTCATAACTGCGAATGTGAGCAGGCATTATACGGGAGCAACTATGACATTCAACCAACTGCTTTGCACTATCCTCATACTTTTACCTTATGCACTGCATAATATGCCTGAAACTGAGTCTTTTACACCGGGTATAATAGGTGGTATAATATACCTTGGACTCGGAAGCGCCGGTATGGGATATCTTATACTGGTCAGAGGTTTGAAGGTACTGGGTCCTACGATTTCGGCAATGTTTTCGAATTTTCTGCCGGTAACGGCGACTTTTTTCGGATGGCTGTTTTTGGGGGAATCCATCGGAGCGGTACAGATAGTCGGCGGAGTAATCGTAATAATTTCATCATGCGTAGTAATTAAAGAAAAAGGTAAAATGGAGGAGCAGTCAGATGATAGAAAAATTAAACCTGACGATGTTGACTGATTTTTATGAGATGACCATGGCTAATGGGTATTTTTGTACAGACATGGCTGAAGACATCGCGTATTTCGATATGTTTTTCAGGAAGATACCGGATGACGGAGGCTATGCTGTGATGGCAGGGCTTGAACAGGTGATAAGATATCTGGACGGACTGGAGTTTACAGAAGAAGATATAGAATATCTGAGAAGCAAAAAGATCTTCAATGAAGATTTTCTGAAATATCTCGAAGACTTTAAATTTACCTGCGATGTATGGGCTGTTCCGGAAGGAACTCCTATATTTCCGGGAGAACCGATAATAACGGTAAGAGGCCCGGTGATGCAGGCTCAGTTCGTAGAGACGATGATCCTCCTTATAATAAATCATCAGAGTCTTATAGCGACAAAGGCCAGCAGGATAGTGCGTGCGGCGGCAGGAAGACCTGTAATGGAATTCGGGACGAGAAGAGCCCACGGAACTGCGGCGGCTGTCTACGGTGCGAGAGCAGCTTACATAGGAGGATGTGTAGGAACGGCATGCACTATATCGGACAGAGATTTCGGAATACCGGCACTTGGAACTATGGCTCACAGCTGGGTGCAGATGTACGATGACGAGTATGAGGCTTTTAAAAAATATGCGGAGATATATCCGAGCAACTGCGTGCTGCTGGTAGATACCTACAATGTGTTGAAATCAGGAGTTCCAAAAGCCATAAAAGTGTTTAAAGAAATGAAGCCTGAGAAAATGGGGATAAGGATAGACAGCGGAGATATAGCTTATCTCACTAAGAAAGCGAGGAAAATGCTCGATGATGCGGGACTTGAGGATTGCACCATAGTTGTTTCCAATTCCCTCGATGAATATATAATAAGAGATGTTATAATGGAGGGCGCATGTATAGATTCTTTCGGAGTAGGAGAGAGACTGATAACGGCGGGATCAGAGCCTGTGTTTGGAGGAGTCTATAAACTGTCGGCTCTTGAAAAGAACGGAGAGATGATACCGAAAATAAAGATCAGTGAAAATGTAGGCAAGATAACGAATCCGGGTTTTAAAACAGTTTATCGGCTCTTTGATAAAGATACAAACAGAGCACTTGCCGATGTCATAGTACTTGATGGAGAAACGATTCCTGAAGATGATGAATATGAGATATTCGATCCGAATGCTGTATGGAAGAGAAAAAAGATAAGCAACTTCTATGTGAAAAATCTCAGAGAACAGATCTTCAAAGGCGGAAAGCTTATATATGAAAGTCCTTCGATAGATGAGATAAGGGATTACTGCAAGGATCAGCTTGACGCTATGTGGGATGAAATGAAACGTTTTGAGAATCCACAGACGTACTATGTGGATCTGTCCTACGATCTGTGGAAACTCAAACACGATATGATTGAAAACGCTAAATAATAACGTGATTTTTAATGTTAGCTGATATCCTCTCTATAAAGCTCATTTCGTAGCTTAATGAGGATTATCAGCGACATTATTCCGGCAAGAAGCGCCGTACCTGCGAAGTTGAGCCATATGCCTGTGAGGCCGAGAGGCCACAGAAGGGCTATCAGTATCACAGGAAAAACAAAGGCGGTCGATACGGATATGAAAGACGCAGGCAGAGGCTTTTCGATAGCCAGCATATAGCTTTGGGTGGCAAAAGAAAACCATCTCACTATATAGGTGATGCTGAAAAGTTTAAGCGCGATCACAGAGACGCTTATTATTTCATAGGTAATGTCGGATATAAATAACCTGCTTATCTGTTCAGGGAAAAGAAAAATTACCAGAGCGGCAAGTATTGATACTATGCCGGCAGCTGTGAAGCAGCATTTTTCTATTGCTCTTACTCTTGAGAATTTCCCGGCACCCCAGTTATATCCGACTGCCGGCTGCAGTGAATCGCACATACCGTACAGCAGTGGCTGTATGACACCGTCTGCGTACATTAATATCCCGTATACCGATACGGCCGTTTCACCGCCTATGCGTATGAGGATGAAATTCATCAGTACGGAGGTTATCCTGCCGGCAATATTGTTGAGGAAGTTGGGACTTCCGCACGTCAGTATCTGTTTTATCATATTTAATGTAAAATGCGGTCTGCAAAATTTGAGCAGAGCGCGTTTTTTTATGAAAGGAATGAATGCTATGATGGTACAGATAAACATACCGGTGCACGTTGCCAGAGCAGCGGCCCATACATTCCAGTGAAATACGCCTAAGAACAGAAATTCCAGAAATCCGCTCAGTGCGGACATCAGTATATTGATAACCATGCTTCCTCTGATAAAACCGCATATCCTGAGATAGTTATCGACAGCAAATATTATGGTCGTGACAGGAGAACATATTGCATATACCTGCATATACTGTACAGCGAGATGTGCAAAATCACCTTCGGCTCCCATCAGACGTATCATGTAAGGCGCTGCTGCAAACAGAATAATACCGATCATTACGCCGGTTGCAACGATCATGATACATGAACAAGTAAAGATATTATTGGCTTCATTGTTCTGTTTTCTCCCGAGACATATGGATATAGGTACAGCTGAGCCTACACCGATGAGATCGGCAAGAGAAAAATTTATTATTACGAAGGGCATTGCAAGATTTATTGCAGCGAAAGCGGTTTCTCCCAAGAACTGACCGACGAACACGCCGTCGATTATCTGATAAAGAGCTGATGCGAGCATGCTCACGGCTCCCGGCAGTGAAGCTATTATGAAAAGTTTTAGAGGAGGAGTTTTTGCAAAAAGTGTAGATGTATCCATGTCGTTATCAGGTTTTCCTTTCAAGTTCGTCGTGTAAAATGTCAAGGTATTTTGAAGTGGCTGTTATGACAGCTTCTCTCTCATCGTTTTCAAGCTTTTGGAAAGCGGCCTCTTCGGCATCCATAAGAGGGCGTATAGTTTCCTGAATCAGACTATGTCCCTTATCGGTCAAAGCTATATATTTGTTTTTTTTATTGCCTTCGATCGGTTCCAGATTTACTATATCTTGATTTTCCAGGCTCTTGAGCGATGAATTTATGGTCTGCGGAGGATAATGCCATTCAGAGCATATATCCCTTTGAGTACGCAGATCTTGATTTTCATACAGAGAATAAAGCAGCCACAGTGCAGTGTCTGAAAGACCGCATTTTTTTGCATACAGATGATATAAGGTATCCATCTCTTTGTAGAGACGATTCAGGATCAGCAGCTGATCGCCGGTGTTGTTTTTCATATTAGATCATATCCTTAAAAATATTATCCGAAGTCGGACAATGCTCATGATAATCCGAAATCGGATAATTGTCAACGTATATTTCATACAAAATAAAAAACCGATACGTTTGTTGTTTACGTATCGGTTTATATTTTCAGTACAACAGCTATTATCTCTTATTTGATGCATTGAGAACATTTTTGATCTTATGCTGCACCATTCTCTTGATAGCGTCCCTTGCAGGTCCGAGGTATTTCCTTGGATCAAAATCTGCGGGATGTTCTATGAAGTGCTGTCGTATTTCCGCTGTCATAGCAAGTCTGAGGTCGGTGTCTATATTCACCTTGCATACACCGTATTTAGTCGCAGTTTTTATCATATCCTCAGGAACGCCCTGTGCTCCAGGAATATCTCCGCCGTATTTGTTGCATTTTTCAACAAATTCGGGAAGAACGGTGGAAGCACCGTGAAGTACGAGTGGAGTATCAGGTATGAGCTTGTGTATCTCTTTAAGTCTGTCAAAGTCGAGATAAGGCTCTCCCTTGAATTTATATGCTCCATGACTTGTACCTATTGCTACGGCCAGTGAGTCTACTCCTGTTTTTTCAACGAATTCGGCAGCTTCTTCGGGAACGGTGAAAGTAGCATTTCTGGCATCTACATTTACGTTGTCTTCTATACCTGCAAGTTTTCCCAGTTCGGCTTCAACGGTAACGCCTTTGCTGTGAGCGTATTCAACTACTTCTTTAGTGAGTTTTACGTTTTCGTCAAAAGGATGTTTTGAGCCGTCGATCATAACTGAAGTGAATCCGTCATCCACGCATTTCTTGCATATTTCAAAATCTTCGCCGTGGTCGAGATGGAGCGCGATATCAAGACCTGTATCGAGTACCGCAGCTTCAACGAGCTTGAGAAGATATGCAGGTTTTGCGTATTTTCTGGCACCTGCGGAAACCTGAAGGATGAGAGGTGCTTTTTCCTCCTGGGCAGCTTCTACGATTCCCTGTATGATTTCCATGTTGTTTACATTGAAAGCGCCCACAGCATAATCGCTTTTAAGAGCCTTTGCAAACATCTCCTTTGTAGTAACTAAAGCCATAACAGCCTCCTTGTGAATAATAAATGAAATATAGATTTAGTTAGTGATGATATTTAATATATCTTCATTTGAAGAACCCATGTTTATCTGGAATGTTCCCGATTTCAGAGAGCTTTCTTTTCCCTGACTGCTCACATATTCCGTAAATTCTGTGTCCGAAGTGATGAGACCCGCTTCGTACAGTTTCGCCGCTACAGTAGCGGATGTATCGGAATCAGTGATAGTAATGGACACAGGTGTAGATGTACCTGATGCAGAAGAAGCATCTGATGACTGCGATGAATCAGAGGTCGATTCTTCTGTAGCTTCTGTTTCCTGCTGAGCCGCTTTTTCTGCAAGCTGTTCAGGATAGGCCATTATTGCGTCGATCCTCGTGTAAATGATAAATGCCGCCGCAATCAGAATTATAAGAACTATTATTATATCGTTTTTATTGTAAAAAAAATCTTTTATTTTATTCATTGTAGAAAACTCCTTAAAGCTCAATAAAATATAGGGCATAATACTACACATATACTTTATCATATTACGTGTGTTTTCTCAAATCCAAAACATCCCTTTTTAATGAAATTTTCTTCACAATGACCTGTATTTGAACTTGGAATTGTTGTATAATCATATCTATGGTGAAATTTGTAATTGCTGAAAACGAATCAAATCAAAGGCTCGACAGGTTTCTCAGAAAGTATATGGCAAGGGCTCCTCTTGGAATGATATATAAAATCATAAGAAAGGACGTCAAGCTAAACGGCAAACGTGCCAGCGCTGATACAGTTATCAGAGAAGGCGACGAGCTTACATTATATATATCTGAGGAAAAGCTTGAAGAACTGAGCAGGCCTGTAAAAAAGAAATTTTCAGGGAAGCAGTTTAAAGTGGCGTACGAGGATGAAAATCTTCTTATAGTCGAGAAACCGAGAGGTCTTTTGACACATGGGGACAGCACTGAGAAAAAAAATACGCTGGCTAATCAGGTCTGCGGCTATCTCATGAACAAAGGGGAATATGAACCGGGAAAGGAAAAATCTTTTACTCCCTCGTCTGTCAACAGACTTGACAGAAATACTACAGGTCTGGTGATTTTCGGAAAAAATGCGGAAACAATGAGGACACTGTCTGAATATATAAGAAAGAGACGGTTCATCAGGAAGTATTATCTTACGATAGTGTGCGGAAAACCTGACGGCCGAATGATGTTTGATGACAGTATAGTAAAAGATGAGAGCAGGAATATATCCAGGATAGCAGAAAAAAACGGAGAAGGTAAAAAATCGGTGACTTATTTGACTACGCTGATCGAATCAAAAGATTTTTCCATAGTGGAGGCGGAGATACTGACCGGAAGGACTCATCAGATAAGACTGCATTTTTCCAACGCAGGATTTCCTCTTGTCGGAGACAGCAAATATGGGAACAGGCGTATAAACGATATGATGAAAAAAAGGTTTGGGGTCACTTCACAGCTTCTTCATGCGTATAAACTCGTATTCAGTGAAATAACCGGGAAATTAGGATATCTGGACGGACTTGAAGTAAAGGCCGGGATACCTAAAGATTTTGCAGATGCAGCAGCAGGTTTGGGATTTGATCCGGAAGATTTGGAGGGATTAGGAAAGTGAAAGAATTTATCAAGGATATACTTATAGCGGCGGCAGTTGTGGTAATAATCACGCTTATAATAAAACCTACTATAGTCAAAGAACGCTCCATGGAGCCGACGTTGTATGAAAACAACTATCTTTTCATAAATAAGCTGGCTTATATAACGGCAGATCATCCGGATTATGGAGATATAATAGTTTTTGAATCCAATATAGATAATGATGATGGGGATGGAAAAAAACTGCTTATAAAAAGAGTCATAGGTGTCGAAAATGATGTTATAGATATACATGACGGGACGGTATACAGGAACGGAACTGCACTGGATGAATCATACACCCTTGAAGGGTTTACCACGGGAGATATAAGCAATTACGTGATACCTGAGGATAAGGTCTTTGTAATGGGAGATAACAGAAGTGTGAGTCTTGACAGCAGAGATGAAGCTGTGGGGACTGTTTATGAAGATGATATAATAGGGAAAGCTTTTGTGAGACTTTATCCATTTGATGAAATATGTCTGCTTTAAGATGTATTTGAGATAAATAAAAAAGCTGGATATTACGGGACTTTCCGTGAAGATCGCATAATGAGCGGAGTACATAGTATCAACGGATATGACGGGAGGTCTTATTATGATCAGAAAGGCTGTTTTGTATTCAGCAGCAGCTGTTGCAGGCATTTTGTGCGCATATTTATTGTCAGGGATTTTTATGTTGGCGGAGATGACGGGAAACGGAATGGAGCCGTCGATCGAAAGGGGAAGCTGCGTTCTGATAAACAAAACAGCATACGATACATCAGTACCGGAAACCGGAGATGTAGTAGCGCTTGAAAATAGAGTTTACGGTGAAGACGGAGAAGGCAGCATTTTGATCAGGCGGGTAGTAGGGAGCAGAGGAGATAGTATTGAGATAAAAGATGATATGCTTTATCTCAACGGCAGTCCTTATACGGAATATATGTCGGAAGCAGTTTCTATGGATGATATGGATAAAATGGTCCTGGATGAAAATGAGATATTTGTCCTTGCGGACAACAGGAAAGCATCTCTTGACAGCAGAGATGAGGCTGTGGGAATAGTAGATACGGAAGAATGTATAGGAAGGATATGCTTCAGATAGAAAGGGATAGGTAAGAATGAAAACAGTTGCTAACAATAAAAAAGCACGGCATGATTACTTTATAGAAGAAACATATGAGGCAGGGATAGCACTGACCGGCACTGAAATAAAGTCTGTGAGACAGGGTAAAGTCAGCATCAAGGAGAGCTATGCCAAGATAGAGAATGAGGAAGTTATACTGTACGGTATGAATATAAGTCCGTATGAACAGGGAAACAGATTCAACGCAGAGCCTCTGCGCAGCAGAAAGCTTTTGTTACATAAGAGGGAAATACGCAAGCTGATAGGATATACTACGTTAAAAGGCTTGACTTTGGTGCCTCTTAGGATGTACATTAGTGACAGAGGAAAGGCTAAAGTAGAGCTGGCAGTAGCACGAGGCAAAAAAGAATACGACAAGAGACATGATATAGCAAAGAAGGATGCAGACAGGAAAATGCAGCAGGCAATGAAACGAAACAGATAAATCAGGATCTTGTGATGCTGGTGTATGCATATATTGCAGGAGGTATATTATGCAGAGTTTTTTGAATAAAGTAGGAAAGACAGCTTCTGAAGCTGCAAGTAAAGCCGGCAGTAAGGCGGGAGAACTCGTTGAGATCGGCAAGCTCAAGAGCAAGATAAGTTCGCAGAAGCAGAATATAGGCATTGCGAAAAAGGAAATAGGCGCTTACTGTTATGAGCTGTACAAGGATGGAAAGATTAAGGATGAGAAGATTGAGGAGCTCTGCAGGAAAATAGAAGAATGCAGCGCAGAGATAGAAGAGCTTGAAAAGAAAATAGAAAAAGTGAAAGACGATTACAAAGCAAAGACAGGTGAAGATTTTGCCAAAATAGAAGAATAAAGATATCAAGGGGATGTAAAGGTTTCGACGGGGGTGTGGAAGCCGGATAAGCGGGTCGTAGTCGCCAAGTCTACGTTAAAAGTGGCCGTTTAAATATAAACGCTAAAAAGAATAATAATTTCGCACCTGTAGCTATGGCTGCGTAAGTCAGTCATAAGCTGTGCGTGTCGTCTCCGGCTCACCTGCAGGCCGGATGTACGGCATCGATCATGCAGGAAAACTTCATGTGAAAGCCCGGCAGCATGAGGGAACAACGGGATAGCCGAGGGCAAAGCCTGCTTTTGGGCGCTGTCTGAAGCGAAATTTTAAAACAAAAGCTGCACCCGGAGAAATTCCAGTGAAAATGCTTTCGGACATGGGTTCGACTCCCATCATCTCCACCACTAATCGGCTCGGGATGCTGACGCGTTCCGGGCTTTTTTATTGCAACGGAAAGCGCATGATTTCAATGGTTGCGGCGTTTTTTGAAACGTGATTTCAGACCGTTTACAAACGCATACAAACGGCAAAAAAACACAAAAAATAGGGGATTTTTGAGGAGAATAGGGGACAGATTGGGGACAAAAATGTGCGATTTCTTTGCACATTTGTCAAGCAACCTTCTTTCTGATACACTGCCAGCAAAGGAGGGAAGAACGATGTTTGAAAAGAAAATTCGAATCTGTCTCAACTCGGAAGAAATAAGAATTTTAACCAGAAGTCTCATTGACCTGAGAAATGATTTAATTCAACAGGGTAGATATACGGACGCAGTAGATGAGATCCTGCTGAAGCTGCTGAAAAAAGCATAGAATCCAGTACATACATATTAGTGAATATCTGTTTTACATAGCCATCTCAATAAGGAGGTGGCTTTTTTCATGCAGAATTTCAGGAGGTAGAACATGAAGATTTCCGTATTTGAAGGAAAAAGAAAAGAAAACGAAGCTGTAAAATGTGAAGAAAAAGAAAGATGCCCTGTGGAGTTTATCGAAGCTCTGGCAAGAGTTCTCGACCGAAGCATGTTGCAAGCGGCAAAAGAAAAAGGAATCACAATCGACGTATATACGGATGTGATCCACAGGATAGGCAGGTATACGGAGAAGGAAGAATATGACGTGGCATTTGATATGCTGCTTCAGCTTGCCTCTGTCCTTGAAACGGATGCGAAGTTTATCATAGAGGGACTTCCGTTTCTGGATGAGAACGCAGTAGATATATTCCTGGAATACTTTGCGGAATATATCGAAGACGGGCATGTACTGGATCTTCTACTTGAGCTTACGGAAGAGGATGAAGAGTGGGAAAAGGAGTCCATTGATGAAGTGCTGGAGGAGGCGTATAAGCAGATCAAGGCGATGTTTGGCTGTGAGGTGAAAGAAGATGAAAGGTGCGAAGATAATCGCCATATGTAATCAGAAGGGCGGAGTCGGCAAGACAACGACAACGGTCAATTTGGGGATCGGTCTTGCAAAAGAGGGAAAGAGAGTCTTGGTGATCGATGCAGATCCGCAGGGCGATCTGACGACCTGTCTCGGATGGAAAAATGGCGATGAACTGCAAACCACATTAGCCGACCTGATGAATAAGACTCTTACAGAAAGACCAATAGGAAAAGGAGAGGGAATCCTGCATCATGAAGAAGGGGTGGATCTCCTGCCATCGAATCTGGAACTTTCCGCAATGGAAATGAATCTGGTAAACGCCATGAGCAGAGAGATGACCTTAAAAAATTGCCTGAAAGAGATCAAGAAAGACTATGAATATATCCTTATCGACTGTATGCCGTCTCTTGGAATGATCACCGTGAACGCATTGGCAGCGGCAGACAGTGTGATGATTCCGGTGCAGGCACAGTATCTTCCGGCAAAGGGCATGACGCAGCTTGTTCAGACCATAGGGAAAGTGCAACGGACCCTTAATCCGGACTTGAGAATTGATGGTATCGTTTTGACGCTTGTGGACGGCAGGACGAATCTTGCGAAACAGACGCTGCATATTTTAAGAAATCAATACGGAAACCGGATGAAGATCTATTCTTCTCAGATCCCGGTTGCGGTAAAGGCTGCTGAGACAAGTTTTCAGGGGAAAAGCATTTATGCTTATGATAAAAACAGCTCTGTAGCAAAAGCCTATGAAAATCTGACGAAGGAGGTGATAAGGAATGGCGAGAAAACAAGAGATCGACTTCGAACTTCCGAAGCTCGATGACCTTTTTACTACGCAGCAGGAGCGGGACGAGGCGAAGCTAAAGAAGATCCATGATATACCTCTCGATCAGATCGACGATTTTCCGAGTCACCCTTTTAAGGTCATGGACGATGAAGAGATGTTGAAGCTGGTGGAAAGTATTCGGGAATACGGCGTTATTACTCCTGCTATCGTGAGGAAAAAGGAAGAGGGGAAATACGAAATGATCTCTGGACACCGGCGAAAGCGGGCCTGCGCCCTTGCAGGAATTGAAACATTAAGGGCGGAAGTCGTTGAGATGAGCCGCGATGAAGCCATTATCTTTATGGTGGATTCCAATCTCCAAAGGACGAAGATCCTTCCGAGCGAGAAAGCTTTTTCCTACAAGATGAGGTTGGAGGCGATGAAACGGCAGGGAAAGAGAACGGATTTAACTTCGTCGCCAGTGGCGACAAAGTTAAAAGGTATGCGCTCTGACGAGCAATTAGCAGCCATGGTTGGTGAAGGAAAAGACAATATCAGACGATATATACGCCTGACGGAACTGATTCCGGAGATTTTGGAAATGGTGGACCAGGAACAGGTTGCTCTGCGTCCGGCGGTGGAGATCTCTTATCTTCCGAAGAAGATGCAGAAAACCTTATGTGAAATCATGGATATGGAACAATGCACTCCGTCTCATGCCCAGACAATCCGAATGCGGCGTATGCTTGAGAGCGGGAAGCTGACGGAAGAATCGCTTCTTGCTATCATGCAGGAAGAAAAGCCGAATCAGAAAGAGAGGCTTGTTTTAAGAGACAGCAGAGTGCAGAAGCTTTTTCCGAGGAATCTTCCGGCTGAAAAGCGGGAGGAATATATCATAAAAGCAATGGAGTATTACGGTAAATACCGTGAGAGGCTGAAGGAAAGCAAAGAGCGGTAAGCATAGCAGGAGTATCTTTGCCGTTTCCTTCCCCACACCCCAACCTTCGGACAACCTGTAACTTACTGAAAAAGAAGAATCTTACTCATAAGTATAGCCATCTGCAATGCAGCAGATGGTTTTTACATATAGCCTGAAGTCCGCAGGCAGTATGAATTTAACGACAAGGAGGGTAAAGAGCTATTGCGGACATTCTCCCTTAAGAATCAGGGAATTGGAGGAGTAACATGCAGAATATACGAAAGAAAAACAGGAGTAGGATCCTTGCAGGTCTTCTGTGCATTGCGCTGCTTATCGGCATGATGCCGTTTAATGCAATAAACGCTCATGCAGCAGACGGGAAGATCACGATCAGAGTAGGTGAAAGGATCGACTACAGTTCACACTTCACCCATTATTTTTACGCAGGGGATAAAGAAAGCCCTGTTTACTGTGCTCAGCCGCAGCTTCCAACGCCGGGATCGGGAACATATTCATACAGCTTCCTAAAGCCGGATTCGGTTTTGGCAAAGTGTCTTTACTACGGATATGGCGGGCCGGGATTTTCGGAGTATACGGATAAAACTCTCAGCGGCCAGTGGGATGGAAAGGATGACGCCTATGCACTTACGCACATCATAATTTCCATTGCGTATGATAAGACGACAAGTGAAGATGTTGATCCGTTCAGAGGGCTCAGCGGTACATGGAAAACAAAAGCACAGAATCTGTATAACTATGTGAAGAGCCTGCCGGATCCGCCGGTAAATTATAGAGCGTATCTGATCAAGGTGGATGGGTGCCAGGATCTTTTAGGATCGTTTAACGACACAGGAAGTATAAAGCTTAAAAAAGCGTCTGCTAATGGCGTAGTGACCGACGGAAATCCAAACTACTCCCTTGCGGGGGCGAAATATGGCGTGTACTACGGAAGTGAGCTGATCGGAACGATCACGACGGATTCTTCCGGTGAGGGAAGTCTTGACAATGTTCTCGTTGCAAATTACACGGTAAAGGAGATTGCACCATCGAAAGGCTATGCGATCGATGTGTCGGGTCATAATGTAAGTGTGAAAGCTGATACTACAGTGACGGTAAATGTAAAGGAAGTACCGCAGGTAAATCCTATGGATCTCGTGCTTCAGAAGCTCGATCTTGAAACAGGAGAAAGCAGCCCGCAGGGCGGAGCAAGTCTTGTAGGAGCCGAATTTACAGTGGACTTTTATAAAGCAAAGGCGGAAAGCAGTGTATCCGGGATGGAGCCGGAACGAAGCTGGACATTCAAGACCGATGAAAACGGGCAGATAAAGTTCACGAAAGAATATCTTGTTTCAGGTGATGATTTTTATTACGCAAACGATGGAAAGACCATAAGCCTTCCGCTCGGAAAGGTCGTGATCAAAGAGAAAAAAGCTCCGGAGGGATATCTTTTAAGCGATGCGGTATATACGGTGAATATCACATCTGAGGGAACTGCGGAAACCGTCAGGACATATAACGCACCAGATGCACCGGAGCAGGTAAAGAGAGGGGATCTGGAATTTGTAAAGGTATCGGATGGCGATTTAAATAGGCTCGCTAATGTGCCGTTTCAGATCACATCTCTTACGACAGGAGAAAGTCATATTCTCGTGACTGACAAAAACGGATATGCAAGTACCAGCGCAGAATGGAATCCGCATACGGCAAATACGAACAGGGGCGAAACATCAGAGGATGGTATCTGGTTTGGAACATCTGCGCCTGATGATAATAAGGGCGCACTGATCTATGATGACTACGAACTTGAAGAATTAAGGTGTGAAGCCAATAAGGGAATGAAGCTTCTGAAGTTCAAAGTGAGTGTATATAAAGACAGCGTAACCATTCCTCTTGGCACGCTTACGGATGACCGTATCGAAATAGGAACGGAGGCACTGGATGAGGAAACAGGCACTCATTTTGGTAAAGCGGAAGACACCGTGATCATCGTAGATACCGTTTCTTATGAAGGACTTGAAAAGGGGAAAGAATATAAACTGATCGGGACTTTAATGGATAAGGAAACAGGAGAACCGATCAAGCAAGACGGTAAAGCGGTGACCTCAGAGACTACTTTCGTTGCCAGAGATGAGAGTGGAAAAGTGAGTGTTGAATTTGAAGTTGAAGGGAAACTATTGAGAGGTAAGGCGGTCGTTGCCTTTGAAAAGCTGTATTACGAAGATATAGAGCTTGCAATACATGCGGATATCGAGGATGAAGAGCAGAGCGTATATTATCCGGAAATCGGAACGCAGGCAAAAGATAAGGAGTCAGGGCTTAATAAAAGCATTGCAAATGAAAAAGTAACAATCGTTGATACTATTTCCTATGAAGGACTTCAGAAAGGAAAGACTTATACTCTGAAAGGTACTTTGATGGATAAGGAGACGGAAAAGCCGCTTCTTATCGGCGGCGAAGAGATCACCGTAGTAAAGAAATTCAAGGCAGAAGATATTTCCGGCGAGGTAAGCGTGGAATTTGTGATCAATGCTTCCGATCTTGACGGAAAGGAAATTGTTGTCTTTGAGAGCCTGTATAAAGGGGATCGAGAGCTTGCAGTCCATGCAGATATTGAGGACGAAGGGCAGACGATTTTCTTCCCTGAGATCGGGACAACGGCAAAGGATGGAAGTGATGGAGATAAGATTCTTTCTTCTGATGGCGAAGTGACGATTGTAGATACGGTGGAATACGACGGTCTTATAGAAGGCAGGAGTTATACTCTGAAAGGCACTTTGATGGATAAAGACACAGAAAAGCAGGTCTTGATAGATGGAAATGCGATTACAGCGGAAGCAACTTTTATCGCGGAAAAAGAGAGCGGAACTGCGGAAGTGACCTTTAAATTCGATGCAGGGCGCTTAAATGGAAAAGACCTTGTTGTATTTGAAACACTTTACTATGCAGATTCTGATATAGAAGTGGCAGATCATAAAGATATCGAAGATGAAGGCCAGACCGTTACTGTAGAAAAGCCTGTAATGCCGGATACTCCAAAGACAGGAGATGATTTCAATGTCTGGATCTGGATCGCACTGCTTGTAATAGCGAGCGGAACAATTGCAGCTTTGCAGATAAGAAAAAAGAACGGGCAGGAAAACACGGATGACGAAGAGTAAATAGTTTTTACAGAGGAGCAGTATGCAGATTGCTCCTCTGTTTTCTGTAAATGGAGGGGCGATATGTGTTTATTTCGAATGGATTTGGCGATCCGCTTTGGAATTCATGCTGCCATTATCATGCAGTTTCTTTGGGAACACTTAAAGCCCGGAGTGTGTGATGAGCGGATCAGGAAATTCAATAACAAAAGATGGTACAGGTGCTCGCAGAAGATGATGAGTGGATTTCTTCCTTTTCTCAGCCGCAGCATGATACAGGACGCCATGGGAACGCTGGTAAAGCAGGATGTGATTAGAAAAGGATGTCATAATGAGAATCCATTTGATAAAACGAACTGGTATTCTTTTACGGAGTACGGCGAGTATCTTATGAGAGGAGAATAAATCGTGAAGATATTATGTGAGGAATGCTGCTATTACGATGCAAGATCCGGGCTTTGCGGGTTTTGTATGAAAAGGATCGTAAGAGAGGTGGAGGAAAAGTTAAATGGCGATGGACAAGACGACGATAAAGGTACTGAATAAGCTGTTCGAGCATGGATATCGAACGGAAAAGGCGATCTTGAATTTCAGCCTGGAGGATATTCAGAAGATAGAGTGTTATGCACCGTCAGAGATCGCAGCGCTGATAGGACTTAAAGAAGCGGTAAAAGGAAATAAGGTGATTTCCTATCTCAGCGGTGGGGAAGAAACCTGATAATTACGGGGCGTACAAAAGCAGCTGCGCCCTTTACATAGGTCAGTTGTTTGTCATAAAGTGAAGAAAGGCAGGTGAAGTATATGGCAAGCAAGTATGTGTATATTGCGAAGCTTTATGATTCCATATCAAAAGAAGTCGCAAGAAGTCCGGAGGACTGGAAAGCTTTTCTTGAAACAGCAAGTAATAACTATAAGCTGAGATTTGATGAAAATCTGCTTGTTTACGCACAAAAGCCGGAAGCAACTGCGGTTCTTGAAATTGAGAAATGGAATGGCAGATTTCACAGATGGGTAAATCGAGGAGCCAAAGGAATTGCTGTGTTTTACGATTCTCCGGATGGGAAAGCCTCACTGAAACATTATTTTGACATTGCAGATACGCATGAAGGAAAGAATCCGGTTCCGGTTCCGATCTGGAAGATGAAGGACGCATATAAAGATGAAGTAATCAGCGCATTAGAAGGGGTCTTTGGAGAGCTTGAGAGGAAAGACAGCCTGAAAGAGGCAATTATCAGCGCCGCTGAAAACGGGGCGGAAGATAACTTTACAGAGTATCTGGAGGCTCTGAAGGCGTGCAGGCAGGGAAGCTTTCTTGATGATCTTGACGAAGACAATCTTTCGGCAGTATTCCGGGAAACTGTAGCAGAAAGCGTTGCATATATGATGGGAAGCCGCCTTGAAGCTTCAAAGGATATGGCGGAAGAAATGATGTTCTCGTGGATCAGTCAGTTTAACACAAAAGACAGCCTGAATGCTCTTGGATATGCAACCGTGGATATTGCGGCAATGGGACTTAGAGAAATTGCGAAAACCGTTCTAATGCTCGAAAAAGAGAATCGCACATTTGGAGCTGTAAAACAGAGCGAATATAATGAGGAAAAGGAAAGGAGCGAAAAAGATGGAGATCACTTATACGATGATAAACGGGGTTCAGATACCGGATATAAAGGTGCCGGAGACAGAAGAAACGGAACTCGGAGTCTGGGCAATGAGAAGGAAGGCTTATCTTCAGAAGGAGAAGCGGACCGTATATTACAATCTTCTGACGTCGTGCAAGTTGAGCGAACATCTGCAGCAGACCGAGCGCGAAGCGGAAGAGATGATGCAAAGGCTTACAGAGCAGATGAAAGTGAAGGAGAAGATCAGCGAAGAACTGAAGGAGAAATCTCCGATGCAGTGGACACAGGAGATGAACAATATCAGACAGAGAGCAAAGGAGATCGTACTGAGGGAACTCATATACAATTAGAATACTTTGATCGCGGAGCGGAAGACAGAAGTCTTCCGTTTTTTTATATAGACAAAGTGGCGGAAGCTGTACGCAGTTTTTTTGATGAGAATACTTTACAGGAGATCGAGCTTTTCTATAAAGAAAACACTGATGAAGGAAGCAGGATTTCTTTTCTGAAAGAAAAATTTTCGGGACTCCCTGAAAAAGAAGCGCTTGGTTATGGTTGTAAACTCTACAGTAATGTCCTGTTTCTTTATGAAGGCGAGCAGGGAATACCGCAAAGCGGAGCCTACTATGACTGGCGCGTTATAGAAGAATGTCTGGAAGGACTTATGCTCACGGGAGCATTTTACAGTGAAATCGATCCGAGAAGCTTTACCTTTTCACAGGAGATCATCGATATAGCCTTAACCTCCGGAAGCCTGTATGAGAATGGGAAGTTCCGAATTTATGAGCAGTTTCAAAAGAGCCTTTCAGAGCAGGAGAATATAGCGTTTCTGAAACAGGAATACGGGATCGGAGGAAGATCCGATATCAAGGAAGGAACCAGGATTGGTGAAAATCATAATAGTAAGGGGATCGAACTTCATAGAGGTTACGGTGAAGATGCTCCGAGGTTCTTTTTAAAGTGGAAAGATGTCTGCCGCAGGATCGGGGATCTGATAAAAATCAACAGATATCTGAACGCGAAGGAACTCTCCGAATATCCCAAGTGGCTTGAACGACAGGAGGAGAAAAGAGCGCAGAAGAGGGCGGAACAAGAGGAGGAGCTTAAGCAGCCGGATAAAAATATCCACTATGAATATCATCTTGGAGACACCGTGTATCTTGGAGCCTCACAGTATGAAATCCTTGAGATAACGGAAGATTCGGTAAAGCTCTTTGATGAGAACTGCCCTCTGATCAATCAGGAACTTCCAATCGAAGTGTTTGAGCGAAGGATGAGAGAAACGCCTGCAAATGAGCACCTTATTGCAGGAGATAAGCAGGATGCTGCACATGAACTTTCTGAAAAAGAAGAAATTGAAAAGACAGTATCCGAAGAAGATTCTTCAGAGCAGAGCTTAAAAGCAGATATCGTTCCTCTTTGGGAAAGAGCTGATTCTGAAAAGAATGTGCCGAAAACACTTAAAGGTGAGAAAAAAGATTATCGTATCGCAGGCGGGTTTGATGATTATAGAACGAAGAAGGAGCGCTTTGCAGACAATATAAATGCGATTGAACTTTTGAGAAAACTTGAGCAGGAAGAAAGATACGCAGATACTGCTGAGCAGGATGTGCTTGCAAAATATGCAGGCTGGGGAGGAATACCGGAAGCATTTGATGAAGAAAATGAGTCGTGGTGCGATGAATATATCCGTCTGAAAGAGCTTCTTACAGATGAGGAATATTTATCTGCAAGGGAATCGACGCTTACCGCCTTTTATACTCCAAAGACCGTGATAGATGGAATCTATAAGGTGCTTGAAAATATGGGCTTTAAGCAGGGGAATATCCTGGAACCGTCCTGCGGAGTTGGAAATTTCATCGGCTGCCTTCCTGACAGCATGAGAGAAAGCAGGGTTTATGGTATTGAACTTGATAAAATAAGCGGCAGCATCGCAAAGCAGCTTTATCAAAATGCGAGTATAGCAGTCGATGGTTATGAGAATACAAACCTTCCGGACAGCTTCTTTGATGTGGCGATAGGCAATGTGCCTTTCGGAGATTTTAAAGTGTCTGATCCGAAATACAATAAATATAACTGGCTGATTCATGATTATTTTTTCGGAAAGACATTAGATAAAGTAAGACCCGGAGGCATAATTGCGTTTGTTACAGCAAAAGGCACGATGGATAAGACGAACAATTCAGTGCGGAGATATCTGGCGGAGCGTGCGGATCTTCTTGGAGCCATCAGGCTTCCTGATAATACCTTTAACAGCGCCGGAACAGAGGTCACTTCGGATATCCTGTTTTTGCAGAAACGAGACCGCATGGTAATCCCGGAACAAAACTGGATGTATTTAAGCGAGCTTGAAGACGGAATAAAGATCAATTCCTATTTTGCAGATAATCCTGAAATGATACTCGGCGAAATGAAGATGATTTCAGGAAGGTTCGGACCGGAAGCCTCTTGCGTTCCTTTTGAAAATGCGGATCTTGGTACGCTTCTTTCGGAGGCGGTCTCCGGAATTCATGGTGAGATTTCAGATTATGAAACAGATGAAATGGAGGAAGAAGAGGCAGTCCCGGCAGACCCGGAAGTGCGAAACTTTTCGTTTACCGTAGCGGACGGGGCTGTATATTTCAGAGAGAACTCCATGATGTATCCGGTAAAACTTTCCGATACGGCAGTCAGCAGAGTAAAGGGAATGATCCGAATACGCGATAGCGTTCGCCGCCTGATAGAACTGCAAACAGAAGATGTTCCGGAAGAGGAAATCAAAGAAGAACAGGGAAAACTCAATGCTCTATACGATACCTTTACAAAAAAATATGGTCTTATAAATAGTAGAGCAAACAGTTCGGCATTCTCAGAAGACAGTTCGTATTGCCTGCTTTCAGCACTTGAAGTGATCGATGAAAACGGTAATCTGATTCGAAAAGCGGATATGTTTTCAAAGAGAACGATCTCACCTGCACGGCCGGTGGCAAGGTGCGATACTGCGTCGGAAGCGCTGGCGGTCGCAATCGGCGAGCGGGCTTTTGTGGATATGCCTTTTATGTCAGAGCTTACGGGAAAAGAAGAAACGGAGATATATGACGACCTGAAAGGCGTAATTTTTCTTAATCCAAAGTACGAGCTTGGTGCAGAATCTCAAAAGTACCTTACGGCGGATGAATATCTGTCGGGGAATGTCAGGGAGAAACTGAGGGTGGCGAGATCCCTGGCTGAAAGCAATCCAGGATATCGGATTAATGTAGGGCACCTTGAGAATGTGCAGCCGCAAGATCTTAATGCAGGAGAGATAAGCGTAAGACTTGGAGCCACCTGGATTCCGGCAGAGGTGATAAGTGAATTCATCTTTGAGCTTCTGTCCACGCCTAAATATGCGCAGTGGAACATTCATGTGCATTATTCAAACTATACAGGTGAATGGAGCATTGAAGGAAAAAACAGTGATCGCGGAAATGTCAGTGCATACAGCACCTACGGTACGAAGAGAATAAACGCATATAAGATTATTGAAGAAACTTTGAATCTGAAAGATGTGAGGATCTTTGATTATCTGACGGATGAGGATGGGAAAAAGAAGGCGGTGCTGAATAAGAAGGAGACTGCAATTGCACAGGGAAAACAGGAACTTATAAAGCAGGCTTTTGCTGACTGGATCTGGAAAGATTCAGAAAGGCGTCAGTATTTGACGGAGAGATATAACCAGAAATTCAATTCGATCAGACCAAGGGAATATGATGGCAGTCATATAGTCTTTGCCGGCATGAATCCGGAAATTGCGCTGCGAAAGCATCAGAGGAATGCTGTTGCGAGGATATTGTACGGAGGAAACACATTGCTTGCACACGCTGTAGGTGCGGGGAAGACTTTTGAAATGGCAGCTGCCGCGATGGAATCAAAGAGGCTTGGACTTTGCAGTAAATCCATGTTTGTTGTGCCGAATCATCTGACGGAGCAATGGGCGAGTGAGTTCCTGCAGCTATACCCTTCCGCTAATATTTTAGTGGCAACGAAGAAGGATTTTCAGAAAAGGAACAGAAAAAGATTTTGCGGGCGAGTGGCCACAGGTGATTACGATGCCGTTATAATTGGACATTCTCAGCTTGAGAAAATCCCGGTAAGCGAGGAAAGGCAACGAAAAATATTAGAGGAACAGATCGAAGAGATTACGGCAGGGATTGCAGAGCTTAAAAACAGGAGAGGGGAAAGGTTTTCCATCAAGGCTCTTGAAAAGAGCAGAAAAAAACTGAAAGCAAAGCTTGAAAAGCTGAATGATCAGAGTAAAAAGGACGATCTTGTAACCTTTGAAGAGCTCGGCGTAGACCGCCTCTTTATCGACGAGTCTCATTATTATAAGAACCTGTACCTTTATACCAAGATGAGAAATGTAGGCGGGATCGCACAGACGGAAGCATTCAAATCCTCTGATCTTTTCATGAAATGTCGGTATCTTGATGAAATCACGGGAGGCAAGGGAATCGTATTTGCAACGGGAACGCCAATAAGCAATTCCATGACGGAGCTCTATACGATCCAGCGGTATCTGCAATATGATATGCTGCAGAGAAATGATCTCCAGCATTTTGATGCATGGGCGTCTACCTTTGGCGAGACGGTGACTGCGATAGAACTTGCGCCGGAAGGAAGCGGATATCGCTCGAAAACCCGGTTCGCCAAATTCTATAACCTTCCGGAGCTGATGGCAATGTTTAAAGAGGTTGCCGATATTCAGACGGAGGATATGCTGAAACTCCCGGTTCCGAAAGCCAATTATCATAATGTGGCGGTAAAGCCATCTGATTTTCAAAAAAAGATGGTAGAGGAGCTTTCTGAAAGAGCGGAGCGTGTGAGAAATAAAATGGTTGATCCGTCAAAAGACAATATGCTTAAAATTACAAACGACGGAAGAAAGCTCGCCCTTGATCAGAGGCTTGAAAACGAAACATTGCCTGATTTTGAAGGCAGCAAGGTCAATGCCTGTGTGGACAACATATTTAAAATATGGGAAAAAGGGAAAGCTCAAAGGCTGACGCAGCTTGTGTTTTGCGACCTCTCCACGCCAAAAGATGATGGCTCTTTTAATATTTATGATGATATACGGGACAAGCTTGCCTTAAGAGGCGTGCCGCAGGAAGAGATAAAATATATCCACGAAGCAAACACGGAAGCGAGAAAAATGGCACTGTTTTCTCAAGTGAGACAGGGGGCGGTTCGTATCCTGATCGGCTCTACCCAGAAGATGGGCGCAGGCACAAATGTGCAGAATAAGCTCGTTGCAATACACGATATTGACTGTCCGTGGAGACCGTCTGATGTAGGACGGATTTTGCGGACATTCAAAATAAAAAAGAATGTGGAGGTAACAGACAATGGCAAAGACAATTTTTGAGGAAATGGGCG